>Ga0326727_10020791_pt1 | contig 12978 bp, 9 predicted proteins | sample MB2enrmetagenome_FD_207643 | JGI IMG/M metagenome (GOLD analysis project Ga0326727, IMG submission 207643) | Lab enriched peat soil microbial communities from McLean, Ithaca, NY, United States - MB29MY | ecosystem: Environmental > Terrestrial > Soil > Wetlands > Peat | place: USA: New York...
AACACTGTGTCGAGGTAGAATCAGGCAAGCGAAAGCCTCTCTTGATGCCATAAACACTGTCTAGACAACATGTTTGTAGCACAAAGGGCTTTCGCTCTTTAAGCCTTCACGCATAATCCGGGTTAGGGCTCCTCCATCAAAAGTCAGACGAAACTCTGCATCGGATGCCCGATGGCAAAACATGAACCTGGGAATATAGTTGTCTCACTTTTGATTCGGCCACGCCGAACACTTTGGAGAGCCATACATGCACAGAGTTGCACGCAAGTTGAATTGTGCCCTTTCGTCATTTTTCCTTCTGATACTGCTACTGGCCTGCGTGCCGGGTCGCGCCCAGTTGACGGAGTCTACCCTGAAAGGAAGCGTTTCCGACGCATCTGGTTCGGTTCAGCACGCAGTCATTCTTGTCACCAATGAAGGTACTGGAATCAGCCGTTCTGCAACTGGGAGCGACGATGGATCGTTCACCGTTCCCGATCTCCCGCCTGGCCGCTACACCTTGCAGGTGAAGGCTCAGGGATACAAGACGTTTGAGCAGCGTGGGGTGGAACTTAATGTTGGAATAACGTCCGAAGTCAACGTGCGGCTGGAAATTGGGCGAGTCGACCAAACGGTAGAAGTCAATGCCGAACAGGCTAGAGTGCCTGTATCGTCCGATGGACGCCTTTCCGACACTCTGGAGAAGAATCAGATTACAGGACTGCCGATTCCAAGCCGCGACGTCTTCTTTCTCACCAGTCTAAGCGCGGGCGCCACAAATATCCCGGGGGCCTCGACATCGAGCAAGCTGACGAATTCGCCGGCCGTCACGGTAAATGGAAATCGCTTCCGTGGGGACGATTATGTTCTGGACGGCTCGCTCGACCTTTTCCTTGTCGAAGAGGGAACCCCGGCCATCGTGCCCAGCTTGGACTCAATCGAGGAAGTGCAGGTGCAAACCGATAACTTCTCAAGCGAGTATGGCAGAGGTAACGGCACGGTTGTGAACATACGGACGCGATCCGGCACGAATTCCTATCACGGTAGAGTTTGGGAGTATCAAAAGAACGCGGCGTTCAATGCGGCCAATCGCTTCTCCCCAACCGGAGGGCCATCGCCGATGGTATTCAACCAATTCGGCGGGAACCTGGGCGGCCCGGTATTCAGAGGCAAGACATTCTTCTTTGGCTCATATGAAGGAATCCGCAATGCGTATGGCACTCCGTACTCATTCCAAGTGGAAACGCCCGAGTTTAGGACCTACGTCGCGCAGCAAAATCCTGCGAGCATCGCGGCGGGGTTACTAAAGCAGTTTCCTGCGCCGACGCCCGTGCGCGTTGGCACAGGATACCTTGGAGAAGTGGACCTTAACGGTATTCCCGCGTCAGGCACAGCGGAAGTCAACATACCGGACAATCTTCGCTCCGACCAATACGTGACAAGAATCGATCATACCTTCCATCAACAGAAGGATACGTTGTCGGGCCGCTGGATCGCTGAATACGATCACGATAGCGGAACTTCCCCGACGGGTTCCACAACCACACTCGGAAAAGCCATGCGCGGATTTGCCGATCCGCCCAGTTTCTTTTTCGGCAATCTGAATCTTGGAGAAACCCATGTCTTTGAAAGGCAGATGGTCAACGATGCACGCTTTTCATTCAATGACGTGGTTTTTACATATGACCGTCCATATGAGCAGTATCCGGCGATTAACATTACCGGCATTACCGCAGCCTTCGGAGATCCCGCGAGCACTGGAAACCGCCTTCGGACCTCAGAGGCGCGCGACACGTTGAGCATCAACCACGGCGATCATCTCATTCGGGTAGGCCTTGAACTGAGAAAGCTCTACATCGGAATGAACCCCTCGCAACAGAGCGCGGCAGGCGCCTTCTACTTCACTGGGTTGCAGACCTTTGCTATCGACAAACCGTATGAGCAAACCATGAACGTTACGCCTGCGACTGGCGTTCCCGCCGCTGTCGAAACCAATTTTTCATTCGATGAGAGCGGCTTTTTCGCACAGGACGATTGGAAGGCGACGCGTCGTCTCACGCTGACGCTGGGCATACGTCACGACTATTTCGGCGATCCGTCCGAACGGCGCAGTTTACTCAGTTCCATCACGCTGGGCCCAGGCAGCACATTCGACCAGCAATTTGCCAGTGCTACGGTGGGGCATGTATCCCATCTCTTCCACGCACCTCTCAACAACTTCTCGCCTCGCGTCGGTCTGGCATACGATCCTTTTGGAGATGGAAAGAGCACGATTCGGGCCGGTTTCAGTCTGGCCTATGAGCCTATCCATGCACGCACCGTCTTGGGAGGATCGTCGAATCCGCCCAATGCAATCCAGGCTGTCATCTGGCCTGCAGACGGTTATGGAACAACGATCGACTATGCCATTCCAGTTCCCGTCAATCCAGAGTTCAAGACGACGTTCAATGCACAAGGTGGTGTCGTCAGCCCTCCTGGCGAGCCACCAATCCGCATCTCCCCGTGGCTCATCGATCCAAAGCTCAAGACCCAATACAGCGAGAGCCGGTTCCTGAATGTTCAGCGCGAGATTGCCCAGGGTTGGATAGTGGAACTTGGATATGTCGGAACCACCGGCGTCGACCTAGAAAGACGCGACGATGTCAATCGCTTCACAGGCGATGAACTGGTGAACAATCTCGTAGCGAAGCGCATCAACCAGAATCTGGCGGGGGTGACCTACGTCACCACTGGCACAAGTTCCAGTTTTAACGGTTTTACAGCAGAACTGCGGCGCCAGGTAGCAAATGGACTGACGATGCAGGCGAACTATCGCTGGTCCAAGTGGATCGACACAAATTCGGATACAAACATGGGATCTTTTGAGGACAGTGCGGACGGGTCGGTAGGCGCACAAGATGCTGCCTGCCTCAAATGCGAACGAGGCCTTTCAGAAATGGATATTCCCCGGCGATTTACCGCGTCCGCAGTATGGGTGCCGCAGTTCGCCAGCCGTCACGGCGCCGTGGCAAGTCTCTACAAGAACTGGCAGGTATCTGCCATCGTCTCGGCGCAGTCCGGACGACCGTTCAGCCCCTACTGTTCCGCGCCATTCAAGGCCGCACATAGCGCTTCGGGGGCATTGCTGGACCTTGGTTGCGACTACAACATGGACGGCGGCGGCGGCATTGGGAGCGGGTATTATGACCGTCCGGACGCCCCAGCGCCCGGCGCGGTGAAATCCAAGTTCAAGCAAGCGGACTTCATCAACGGGCTCTACAGTCCTGCTGTGTTTCCGCAACCTGTGCTGGGAACAGATGGCACACTGAGCCGTGACATCTATCGCGGTCCCCGCCAGACCACGACAAACCTGGCGCTCGGACGCAACTTCAGCTTGGGCGAGAACAGAGTTTTTCAATTCCGCGCTGACGCATTCAATGCGTTGAACAACGTCAATCTCTTCCTGCCACATAACGATCTTGCCTTGGCGCTTCAAACCAATGGCGCGTATTCGAGCACTTCGATTTTCGGCAAATCCACCCAGGCGTTCGATCCGCGAGTCCTTCAACTCAGTGCAAAGATCGTCTTCTAACCCGGTGGAGGCACTTCCCCTGCCTCCACTCGCCCCAATCCTTGCCAAGGAGAATGCAAATGTCTCTGCGCAACTTCAGTGCGCTTCTCGTAACTGTGTTTCTAGGAGCACCAACCGTATTCTGCCAGTACTGGTCACAGCCCGCGCCCATACGGTTGCACCCTGTAAGCGTGGCCACACTTGAAAAGCAGGCACGGACACAGGCGGAAGCCAAGCCGCGCATCGACCTCTCTGCGTCTGGTGCCGGCTTGGTCGATCCTGCCGACAGCCTGGAGCCTACAGGGAGCGAGAATGTACCCAACTATGTGAAGGCCTTCGCCTCGCGTCCTGGCGCCCCGTCCGCGTTCGCACGCGCCGTCAGAGCGTTTCTCTATGGCGGGCTTGTGCAGCCGGAAATCAAACTCGGCATGGCTTTGCGCGTTGCTCAGTTCAATTCCAACCCCTACCTCGCGGCTCATGCCGAGCGATTCCTGCGCTCGACCGAGGAAGGCAAGAAATTGCTGGCGGCCATCAGCGCGGAAAAAATAGCCGCCCTCCCAATCGAACAACGCCTTGCTCTTAAGTATGCGGATGAGCTTTCGCCGGAGTTCGGCGGGGTCGATGACGCGACGTTTCGAGAGGTTCGCGGGTATTATAACGACTCCCAGATCATCGAACTCACGGAGACAGTAGGCTTCTTCAACTACTTCACCCGTCTTGCTGAGGGGCTCAATTTGCCCGTCGAGGCATGGATGCTTGATACGCCGGCACATCCGGATGTCCCGGCATTTCATCCCTATGCTGGTCGCGTGCCGTTCCTCACCGATGAGCACCTGGCGCGAATCAATGAATACCTTCCCAGCACAGAGGGAACCAATCGCTGGAACTCCGAAAGAACCCAGCTATGGGAGCCCGATCTTCCCGAAATCTGGTGGGCGTTCGGCAAGATCGTCAACAAGACTCCGTCGACGCTGCCCCGCGCAATCAGGAGTTATGTGACCTTTGCTGTGGCAACATCCAATGGGTGCCGCTATTGTACGTTGCATACTTTGCTCGGTCTGCGCCGTGCGGGGATCGATCCGGCCAAGCTCGCTTCCATCAAGAAGGACGACTCGCAACTCAGTCCCGATGAGCTCGTGGCCGTGCAATTCGCCAGGAAGCTGACGCGACGTCCCGGAACAATTACCGACGCGGACTGGTCCACCCTCGTGAAGACATTCACTGAACAAGGTGCCCTGGATATCTTGTTCGGAGCCTGCGGGATGAATTATCTCAATCGATTCAACGACGCAATGCATTCACCATCGGAGGACATCCCGATCGCAAATTATAACGAAGTCTATGGCCAAGACTGGACGCCTACCCCGGTGTCTGCTCTGGCCAAGTAACTAAATGTACCTGCGGCTTGTGAAACTCGCCGCGGCAAATCCAACGCGCATGCAAGCAGATCGTTCAGCAGTCTTAGCAATGATCCCTACATGGAGAAGGTAAATGATTCTACGCAACATCAGTGTGCTTCTGGTGCCCTCAGTCTTCGGCGCCTCCGCCGCGCTCTGCCAGTACTGGTCGCAACCGGCGCCTATACGGCTTCATCCTGTGGCCGTCGCCACGCTTGAGAAGCAGGAACGAGCCCAGGCCAAAGCCACTGCGCGCATCGATCTATCCTCGTCCGGCGCCGGTCTTGTTGATCCAGCCGACAACCTGGAGCCGGCTGGTAGCGAGAATGTGCCCAATTACGTGAAGGCATTTGCATCGCGGCCAGGCGCTCCAGGTGCGTTCGCGCACGTGGTTAGGACTTTTCTCTATGGCGGCCTTGTCCAACCGGAAGTGAAGTTGGGCATGGCCTTGCGTGTGGCCCAGTTGAACTCCAATCCGTACCTCGCCGTTCATGCCGAGCGTCTGCTGCGTTCGACCGACGATGGCAAGTCCATCCTCGCCGCAATCGCAGCGGACAAGACAACCTCCCTCCCCATCGAACAGAGATTAGCCCTCAAGTACGCGGATGAACTCTCGCCGGAGTTTGGCGGCGTCGACGACAGCACATTCCGGGAAGTACGCGGCTATTACAGCGATTCCCAAATCGTTGAGCTGACTTTGACGGTATGCTTCTTCAACTACTTCACGCGCCTTTCCGAGGGACTCAATCTTCCCGTCGAGGCTTGGGCGCTGGATACGCCAGCACATCCGGATGTTCCTGCTTTTCATCCCTACGCAGGACGGGTACCGTTTCTGACGGATGCGCATTTGGCGCTGCTGAATTGGGATCAAGACCCTCCCATGAAGGAGATGGCCGAGCGCACAAAGTCGGGGATGGGCATGTATCTCCCAAATTCTGAAAGGACGATGTTGTGGGCGCCAAACTTTCCCCAGGCATGGTGGGCGTTCGGTAGCATCGCATCCAAGACCCCATCGACGCTGCCACGAGCCATTCGAAGCTACGTGACCTTTGCAGTCGCCACCTCGAATGGGTGCCGCTACTGCACGCTCCACACTTTGTTGGGGCTGCGCCATGCGGGGGTCGATCCGGGGAAACTGCTGGCGATGAAGAAAGACGATTCGCAACTCAGTCCTCAAGAACTGACAGCCGTCCTATTCGCGAGAAAGCTGACGCGACGCACCGGCACCATTACAGATGACGATTGGTCAAAGCTCACAACGGCGTTTGGCGAAACTGGAGCCCAGGACATACTTCTGGCAGCTTGCGGCATGAATTATCTTAATCGGTTCAACGATGCCATGCACTCTCCGTCTGAAGACAATGCCATCCAAACCTATCGCGAAGTCTATGGTGCAGACTGGACGCCAACTCCGGTTTCGGCTCTTGCCCATTAATTCCGCTTCGACGACCTTGCTGGCATTCTATTCGGTGCATGCGAACGCATTCTATGGATTGGACCACGAATGAGAAGTAACTACACCCTTACGGCTGTGCTTTTGTTTGTGGCAGGAATATGCAATCTATGTGGCCAGGCCGCCTCTGGCAACGGACCAGCAAAGCGGCCTCCTGCATCGATACATCTCATTCCTGTCAGTGTGCTTGAAGCGGAAGGGCGCGCCAGCACCAGTGCGCAGCCCAGGGTAAGCGTTGAAGGGGATGGTAATGGGCTAATTGCGGCTGTTGATGATCTGGAGCCATCCGGTACCGGTCGCGTTCCAAATTTTGTAAGGGCCTTCTCTGGCCGCCCCGGTGTTCCGGCAAGCGTGGCTCATCTTATGCGCGTCGTGCTTTACAGCGGCTCGGTAAGGCCTGAGACAAAGATGGCAATGGGCATTCGCGTCGCCCAGTTGGACAACAGTCCCTACGTCGCAGCCTACCTGGAGCATATGTTGCGCGCTACTGATGGAGGCACTTCAACGCTGGCCAGAATCCGCTCCGGCGGCGAAGCAGGGCTCTCTCATGAAGAAAGAATGGCGCTTCGTTATGCGACAGCAGTGTCCACAAATGCGAGTGGGATCGAGGATTCGGAATACCGCCGGGTCAGAGCCCTTTTCGACGACTCGCAGATGGTGGAACTCACGCTTTCCGTGTGCTTCTTCAACTATTTCACCAGGATGGCCAACGCATTCAACCTGCCGGTTGAAAGCTGGACCCTGGAATTTGCCGCCCGGTCCCCGGGACACGACTATGTGCCGCCGGCAGGTCGCGTAGCGGTTCTTGATGACAGCAGGCTGGCACTCTTGAGTAAAGATGACGCCTCGTTCAAGGATGCTGAAAAGCGCGGCCAGTCCTCGATGGGAATAGGACTTCCACATGGTGAGCGCATCATGCTGTGGAGTCCCGATGTTCCCCAGGCGTGGTGGGATTACGGACGAGTTCTTGGACCCTCGGTCACAATTCCCCGGATTCTCTTGCGTTACACCTCGCTCGCGGTTTCAACGGCAAATGGCTGCCGGTACTGCACGCTCCATGTGCTGCTTGGATTGAGGCGAGCGGGAGTTGACCCATCCAAGCTCCTTGAGATGAGGACAGATGATTCTGTGTTGAGTTCCGATGAGCGCTCGGTCGTGAACTTCGCCCGAAAGTTGACGCACCATCCAGAGCTCGTTGGCGGTCAGGACTTTAGGGAAGTCGAAGAAGCATTTGGGAGCAAGGGCGCTGCCGATATCGTGTTGCAGACAAGCTACTTTGCTTTCATGAATCGCTTCAATGATGCAATGCGGACGCCTTCAGAAGACCTGGCTCTTCAGAACTATCGAGAGATTTATGGCGCCGATTGGCACCCGTGAAGACCGGCCCCTGCCCGAACCAAACCTGACCGATGGCGGCAGGCTTACTCTCCCGGTCTGAAGCAAATCGAAAGGCCTTGGACCAAGCTCAAGCGACCACCGCGCGCAGCCATACTTGAACCAACGAGGTTCTCATGTAGGCTACCGCCAAATTGCTTCCTCGCATTACTGCCGAAGATGCACAAACATGGCCCGCATCCCTTTCGGCGCTCTACACAAGTAGGATACGCACCTTAAGTCGGAGAATCGTCCCTCTGAATGCGTCCCTGCTGTTCACTTGAGGTAGATTGTCAACTCGAATCGAGCGGCCTAGTACGCAGACATTGACGTTCCGATGGGGTGACCGTCCATCTGGAAGTTGACTTTCTGTGGACAGCTAAATAGTGGGGATTATGCATAGTGAACTGTTGGTCGAACGCTGTATCCACGGTGCGTTGACGCTAGCACTCCGCATAATCACGCCCTCCACATAATGCGCAATATGCCCGAAGCACATCGACAGACGGTGATAGAAATCTTTGGTGAAGAGCGCCTGCGCCCACTCGGCATCGATGAAGCGAAGGAAGTGATTTCCGAATTCCGCTTTGTCGGCCGCTGTCGAAAACTTGGTCGGCGTGAATTCTTCCGGGAGGAATGGCCCCTTTGGCATGAGAGCCTCCGTAGACGCCGCGAGCCAGCTTGCGCTGGCTCGTGCGTTGCCTTGATAGCGATCCGGCATTGGCCGGCAACGCTTGGAACTACTTCTCCCTGGTGGGAGAGTATCACTGCTTCCAGTTCGTGAGAAGAGAGATTTCAACTTGCAGGCCCGTTCTATCCAACGAGCGCAAGCTACCAGCCGTTCTTCACGGCGTTTCGCCGACAAGTTTTATGCCTGCGCTTGAGTTCGCGGTGAAGGTCGGTCAACTGGTCGATGGTATCGGCGCCGCTGACTTCGATCTCCTCCTCCGTGCCAAGCCACGGAAATCGCTCTTCAAGCAGATGAAGCACCCACTCGACAAATGTCCGCGGCGGGCGATTTTCTTGTGCCAAAGGATCACCTCAATCGTTGTTGTGAAGGAATGGCTGAATCACGATCCCATGCCATATCAGCCAAAGAGGCTGAGTTGCACAGGAGCCGCCGCGGCCGGCCAGGGCGTATCTTTGATCTCAACCCTGATGGGTTCGACAAGATGAATGCCGTCTCGATTCGGTGACGGAGTGGCGACCACGAAGTCCGGCAAGTCGAGCAGCGAATTGCTTTCCAGCTCGATTGACAGAGCAGGCTGAGGCACAATCTGCCCACGCTCCTTCTCAAGTTGCCGCCAGACGAGGTCGGCAGATTCCCCGACGCCGGCCTTTTCGACCAACTCGCGCGCCATCGCACTCATCAGGTCTTCGTCGGCGTCAAGCGCCATCAGGCCTTCGCCCGAGAACTTGCCCTCCAGCATCAGTGCGACGAGCATTTTCTTGCCCATCAGCCGCAGGCAGGTTTCTTGCATCGTCCCGGCATAGGTGACGAACTTCACCCGCACTGGATGACGTTGACCGATTCGCCAGGAGCGCCGGCTGGCCTGCCGCAGCGTGTGAAGGGAATAACCGGTCTCGTAAAAGTAGAGCGTCGGAAAGGCCAAGAGATCGAGGCCAGTTTCCACCAGCTTTGGATGGCAGACAACGACCTCGACTCCCGCCTGCAACTGCCGTTCGTACCAGTCCTCGCGTTTCTCCGTTGGTACGGAAGAGCGCAGCACGGCAACCCGGAAACCTGCCTGGCGCAGAATCGTCTCCAGCCGCAGCGTGACATCCTTCTCTCCGGTATAGGTGGCATAGACCTGGCAACGCCGCCCCTGTCGCAATTCCTCTGTTACATCAGCGATGAGCGCGCGTTCCTTGGCAAAGAGCCGGTCTTCGGAAAGATTGACCGGCGTGGCGGCGAGAAACCGAACGTACTCCCGTGTTGAGGGATCGAAGGCCCGCGCCCAGATGGCATCGAAATCATATGGGTGATCGGGGTACAGGAGCAGCGTGTTGAGCAGAATGCTCATCAGGCTCTTGTTGCCCCGGTGCTGGCGCATCGCCGAGCGAATATCGTCCTCCAACTCCTCGTAGGCCTTGGCAAGATCGGAATCCATCTCGACCGAGACTACGCTCTCGTCGTAGCGCGGCAGATTGTCCGCGATGTCTTCGAGCGAGAGAAAGGCCGTCGTATTCATCAGGAACTTGCCGAAGAGAAGCGGCGAGGCTCCTGGCTTCCGAACCACTTGAATTGTCTTCTTCGTGGACCGCGAGCAGGCGTTGTCCTCCTTGCGCACCTTTTCGATGGTTTCGAGCACGCCGTACTGTTCCTGGAAGTCGCGCCGCCCCTGGCCGCCGTAGGCAAAGCCTTCGCCCGCCATCGTGTGCGGTTCCATGCGATAGAAGATGTTGAAGAGATCGTCCGCATAGCCGCCCATCAGCGTGCCGGTCAATGCGATCAATTTACGGGCCGCGCGCTCCAGTACGCCCAAGCCGTTGCCCTGCGCCGTGTCACCTGCCAGCTGGTGCAACTCGTCCGCGATGGCGAAATCGAACCAGCGCCGCATATAGCGGCCCGCGAATTCGATGGGAGCCATGCGTTGGATGCGGTTGCGATTAGCCTGCCACAAAGCGGAGTACCGCGTCGTTCCGTTCTGTGGCCGAGTCAGCATCTCCGAAAGCTTCACCTTGTCTCCGAAATCGAGATAGGTCAGCTTTTGCCGCTCTGAATCGAGGATGGCAGCACCAGTGTCGGGATTGACGACGCCGCCCAGGTTCGGCCCCGACTTCGCCTTGAGAAAGACGTGCTCCCAGAAGTAGCCGAGTTTGCCCTTGTCTTTGCCGGTGATGAAGAAAGCCGGCGCCGGGCACTTCTTGCGCCACTCCCGGCGGCTCATCCGCCGCAGATCGGAGAGCGACAGACGCATCCCGTCATAAACAATCCGGCCTTTGCGCAGCTTGACCTCGCAGACGCCGTGCGCCTTTCTCGGATCGCCTCCGTTGCGCAGATCCTCAATCAGGAAGGCGCGGGCGCGCGGGATGGTCACCAGCACCTCCCGCGCCCATTTGTGCGTAATATGCGAGGGGCACATCACCAGTGTCGTCGAGGGCCGCCCATCGGCAAGAACATGGATTGCGCCCAGCGCCATGTACGTCTTGCCAGCGCCGCACTCAGCCACAATCCGTGCTGCTTTGGCCTTACGCAGGTACTTCGCCGTTCCGGTAATCGCCAGCGCCTGTGCCGGAAGCGCCTTGCGCAGCAGCGTCGCGATGCGCGGCGCAACGGCATCGGTTGTGTTCTGCAAAGGCGGGAAGGTATCGAGGATGCGCGATCCCAATTCGCTGGCATTTGCCCGTAGGTACGAGGATATATCGACTAGGCTCTCCTGGCTCATGCTGGAACCTCACGGCGGAACTGTGGAATGGGTCTTGAAAACAAGGAGGCAGGAGAGCTACTGTTCGTCCTCCTCCAGAATCTGGCGCAACGCCTCGAACAATGAGTGTTTCGGCCACTTGACCGGTCCATTCTCTACAGGGAAAGCAATCGCTTCTGATTTCAGCGCCGCCGAGATCCATGCGAGCATCTCATCGGCGGTGGCCGTCACCAGCACTGGTACACAGCCGATCCCATCGAGTGGTTGAAAGCGGCCTTCATCGTCGAGGATTCCCGAGATGTGTTCCGCCCACGCCGGCACGGCCGGAAGGCCAAGAAAAGTGGACAGCCACGCCCAGGCCTCGGCGGGAGCCTTGCGCGAAAGTATCGTCCGGCCCACGCTGCCATTCGCGTGCAACTGCTCGGAGATGGCGATCAGATGCCGCACCGGGTGTTTGCGGCCCGGCAGGATCACCGAACTGCGATAGCACGAGGCGTGCTCGCCGAGTGTGATCTCCTTGATTGCGCCATCGGGAAAGGTCAGCGTGAAGTAAGCTTTCTCGTGGACCGCAGCCGTGATGGCGCCAATATCGGAGTCGCTTCCAAAAACGCCGATCAAATGCGCCTGCTCGTCTTCTCCTATATAGGAGGAAACTCGCACGCGAATCCTGGTGGAAGTCTTTTCTGTGATGCGGTGATACTCAAGCAGCCCGAGCCGCAGGTGCGCATTCTGCATTGGCATCTTCCTCCTGCCGAATCGGCGCTTCGGTCAGCTTCAGCGTTCTTCCGTCGGCGTATACCAACCGCAGTTCGTTGGCCCATCGCTCGCGGTGATGGAGAATATCGTTTTCCTCGTCGTGCTCGACAAAGGTGGTGACATGCTTGACCGACCGCCAGCGTGCAATGTGCCGATCGTCGCCTTGGCCGAAGACGCCATTCAGCAAGCCCGCCGTGCAGAGCAATCCGACATGGCCTCCATGAAGAGGCGTGATCGGCCGCCCGGAGGCCACGTCTTCATGTGGAGCGAGAAATGGCATCACCTGCTTCCACGCGCCGGAGTGCGGCAACAAGTCTTCCAGTAGGTCGTAGGGAAGGCCGCGATAGCTGAGATCTGTTTCGCGTGAAGGCGGCACTCGATACGCCTCGCAGACATCGGGCGCCAGTTCCGGCAACTCCTGATAGCTGCCGTAGAGGCCGATGCGCTGCAAATGGCGTTTGTTGGCGTCAACGGCCGCGCCGCGCACGTTTGCGCGCACGCCCAGCACGGCGATCTGCCGGAAGCGCACGGATTCCTCGTCGGTCATGCGGAAGACGTTGAGTGCGGTGAAGTGCGAACTCAGCAGACCGGCGCAGTCCATCAACCTCTCGAACGGGATGACCATCGCCAGCACGCCATCCATTGCCAGCCAGCGATAGGTGTGATCGAGAAACAGCCGCTCCATGCGGCTGTTCGCGACCTGGCCGATCTCAGAGTCGTAAGGCGGGTTCAGATAGAGCAGTGAAAAGGACTCCGGTTTGGCGACGGCATCGAAGGCGTTGCCCTGAATGGTCTCGATGCCCTTTGACTGAGCAACCAGAGCCCGCTCGGCATCGAGTTCGACGCCGTAGCGGTGCACCTCCGCGCCTTGGGTGACGATGTCGAGCGCCGTTCCTTGCCCGACGCAGGGATCGACGACCGACGCCGGCCCAGAAAAGTTAAGCAGGGCGCGAAGCCGCGCGGCCTCGCTCTCCGGAAGCGGGTAATAGCCCATCTTCAACCGCGCCGCGTTTCTGGCCATGGTTCCTCCGTGGGCGATAAGCTTTTTGAATTTGAGTGGCTGGTGTATTCTTCGAGGGGAGGTGCTCAAGCGCACCATGG
>Ga0326727_10020793_pt1 | contig 12977 bp, 13 predicted proteins | sample MB2enrmetagenome_FD_207643 | JGI IMG/M metagenome (GOLD analysis project Ga0326727, IMG submission 207643) | Lab enriched peat soil microbial communities from McLean, Ithaca, NY, United States - MB29MY | ecosystem: Environmental > Terrestrial > Soil > Wetlands > Peat | place: USA: New York...
CATAAATAGAAGAATGATCCTATATAAAACCCAAAATCTCCACCAAACGACTACGCATTAACCAACTAACCAAAGAACTGGGAAATCCTTCGTTTTAAAAACAGCTTTTTCAACGGTCTCTGCCACACATTACGATTAGCCAAGATTGAAGATTCTTCGATTTCATTAGGGTTTTGAAATCTTTGGGAACTGATGATTTTTAGTCTAAAACCTATGATGCAGGTACATTCATAACAATGTGTATCAAATGGTATGTAATCTACACATTTCCATGCTCATCTTTTGCGATGATTATTAAGAGAAATGCTCTGGAATAACCCTTGGCCTTGGCACAAATCTAGACTTAAATATCCTTCAAATATTTTTATGAAAAAACCGAAGTTGTAGATAGATGAAAACAAATAGAGTCCGAAAATTTTTAAGCCGCTATTTCCCGACCAGTTTACGGTTCCGCCTGACAATGCTTGTCCTGGTAATATCCGTGTTCGTTTTAGTAGTTGCAACCACTTTTATCAATGACCGAGCATTATCCTTTATTGAGCAGAACTCTAACGAACGATTGAATGCTGCAAATGTCACACTGACCGCTACTGTGTCCGTTTGGCTGGAGCCTCACCTGAACGCCTTGCGGAACCTCGTCTCTCTACTTGATATCATCGGCATGGATGCAGAGCGCCAGAAACCGCTCCTCCAGAAAATGGCGGCTGCTTACCCCTACATGTACCTGATCAGCACGACCGACCTGAAAGGCATAAACGTGGCCCGCAACGACAATGAGAAGCCTAAGGACTATGGCGACCGCGAATGGTTTCTTAAGGCCAGGGATGGTGCGGCAGTGACGTTTGAAAGTCTGATCGGTAAAACGAACCACAGGCCGGCCTTGATAGTCGCTATGCCAATTAAAAACGAGGCCGATAGGGTCGTCGGAGTATGTATGTTCGCCACAGATCTGGAAAATCTGACCCGCCAGGTACGTGTCACCCGGGCAGGAAGGACTGGTTTTGCTTACCTCATTGACCAAAATAATCGTGTAATCGCTCACCCTGACCTTGTCTATGCAAACAACTTGAGCGATTTCAGTTCCTACCCACCAGTGAAGGCACTACGTCAAGGGACACGAGGCCAAGTGAGCTTTATCGATGAAGGAGGCCAGCACTGGCGGGCCTATGTGAATGAACTAAACAACGGCTGGGGGGTGATAGTTCAGCAGCAGGAGGAAGAATTACTGAGCACGCAGCGGTTGTTTCATAAAGTGGCTCTGATGATTATCTTCACCGCGGTGCTTATCCTGGTGTGCACGACCTGGTGGGGTGTGATGCAGACACTTAAGCCGATTAATATGCTCACAAAAGCTATAAAAAGAGTCACTCCTGACAACATGAACCGTCTTGATTTTGAATTTGTTCACAGTACTTCTCTTAACCCCAAAACAATGGATGAGGTTAGTATACTGTCAGATAGCTTTTATGAGATGGCTGTCAGATTACAAGCAGCAATGGTAAGCCAGGAACAAGAATTGTCTGAACGCAAGCGGGCGGAGGAAGATCTTAAGAAACACCGTGATCATCTAGGGGACCTTGTCAAAGAACGGACAACTGAACTCACCAACTCTAATGAACGACTGAGTCAGGAAATAGTAGAACGTAAGCGTGTGGAGGAGGCTGTACGAGAGAGCGAGGAGCGCTACCGCCAGCTCATAGAACAAGCTGCAGATGGTATCTTTATGGCGGACCCAAAAGGAAATTACCTTCTTGTAAATTCGAAGTTCTGTGAAATGCACGGATATACGAAAGATGAGATGCTCAAGCTCAATGTTATCGACACTTATCCTGATGAATTGAAAGACATCGGTTGTCAGCGAGTTCAACGAGTTACATCTGGTGAGAGCATGAGGTTCGAACGGCCCATAAAGCGTAAGGATGGTACTGTATTTCAGGCTGAATTGAGCGTATCGAGACTCGATGACGGGAGGCACCAAGGGTTCATTCATGACATCACTGATCGCAAGCGAGCAGAAGAAGAAAAGAAGAGGCTTGAGGATCATCTTGTACGAGCCCAGAAGATGGAGGCAATCGGTACACTTGCAGGAGGTATCGCCCATGACTTCAATAATCTGCTCATGGGAATCCTCGGCAACATCTCCCTCATTCTTCTGCAGTTTGATCAGACTCACCCAGTATACGATCGTCTCAAGAGCATGGAGGGGTATGTCCAGCGAGGCTCTGACCTGACAAAGCAACTCCTGGGTTTCGCCCGAGGAGGTAAATATGAGGTCAAACCCACAGATCTCGGTGAGTTCATAAGGGAGAGCTCGGATTTATTTGGGCGAACAAAGAAGGAGATCCGTATTCACCACAAAGCTCAAAAAGGACTCTGGACAGTGGAAGTAGACCAGGGACAAATAGAGCAAGTACTCCTTAACCTGTATGTGAATGCCTGGCAGGCAATGCCCAATGGGGGCGATCTATACCTTTCTGCAGAGAATGTTGAGTTGAACGATGTTGATGTAAGTCCCTATGAAATAAGCCCAGGAAGATTTGTAAAGGTAACAGTAACAGATACAGGTACAGGGATGGATGAAGCTACAAAGGCAAGGATTTTTGAACCATTCTTCACTACAAAAGAACGAGGGCGTGGTACTGGACTAGGATTGGCGTCGGCATATGGCATTGTCAAGAATCATGGAGGATATATCCATGTTGAGAGCGAGAAAGACATTGGATCATCCTTCATGATCTATTTCCCGGCATCATACAAGGATGTCGATTATGACCAGAAGCCGGTACAGGAGCTTATCAAAGGTCGAGAAATAGTGCTGCTCATTGATGATGAGGAAATGATTCTTGATGTCAGTGCAAAGATGCTCGAACAGCTTGGATATCAGGTTATTATCGCTTCAGGTGGAAAGATGGGAATACAGACATACGAGCAAAACAAAGATAGAATTGATTTAGTAATTCTTGACATGATCATGCCTGAATTTGGAGGAAGAGAATCGTTTGATACGATGATCCGGATCAATCCATCTGTGAAGGTTCTACTTTCCAGCGGCTACAGCCTTGACAACCAGGCAAAGGAGATTATGCGAAAAGGTTGTAAGGGATTTATCCAGAAACCATTTACCATGACAGATCTCTCAAAGAAGATCAGAGAGATCTTGGATAAACAAGAGGATTCCAGGATAAGTTTTAACTAGAATATAAGTTATAAGAACTTTCACCTCGACTCAAATTGAATATAACTTTGATTTTTCTCGGTTTTAAGATGCCTGGAAACTGAAGATTTTGATCGGAACTATTCAAATTGGCCAAGGCAATGATTATGCAATAAGATAGGCGGTTTCAGGATGTCCCAAGACCGATGATCTGCAAATATTACCTACACAAACAGACAGTTCAATCTAGAGCGAACCTGATGGTATGTAACCTACACTTTTCCATGACCCTCTTTTCCGATGATTATGGAAAATAATCTCTGCTCTGGAATAACCATTGGCATTGGCAAAGTCAGCGGTTTCTCAGGTCTTGTGAAAGCACAAATTTATCGCAGTTATCTATGGTCAGTGCATTTTAAGTTTTAATATTTATGTCAAAATACCGAAATATCAGGAGTAACATGGATTGTACAACCTTCCGTAAGCCGGGTCGCATAGTGCGGTCCGGCTTTTGTTATCGCGTGGCAAAAAAAGGCCGGGGCAGCTTAGGGGGCAGACCCGGCTATGATCGCAGTTTCTTACTCGGCTTAGATGCCGAGAAGGGCTGTGTTTTTTATTATAAGGATAAACAGGAGGAATGCAACCAAGGCAATATTATGAAGGTTTTTTTAGGCTTCTTGGTGCAGTTTCAATAGCCTCTTTCTATGCTTCCGCAAATAACATATCAATTCGTGTAGAAAACTGTAAGAACCACCCTACCAGAATCAGATTGCGATTGAGTTATGAGATGGATTGTTATGTTTGGGTTTGCACAAAGCCATTCCTGAACAACTGCTTCTAAGATATCAGGACTAGAATGAAATACCTTAACTGTCATGAAGCTCTCCTATTACTATTCGTCTACAGCGATATTATGCAGACTTCTTGGGCTTCCTGGTGGGTTTCTCTAAGTATTGAACCGCCGCCTCTTCAATGATGATATTGACCGAGGTTTCACGCTCCACAGCCAATAGCTTCAGCCTCTTGATAAGGGCTTTATCCAACGTAGTGGTGAACGGTACTCTTTTTATATCTGCCATCTTCCTATATTTGCATACGTTTATACATAATTCAATATAATTGTTGACCCGTGGTTACATATATTATATACGCATGTACGCATCTAAATATTTAAAGGGGCGGATATTATGATGCATTCAGAAGGCAGGCCCAAAGATATACCTAGTGGCGAATGGCTCTCTATCCTTCGAGAGTTCCATGAAGGTCTTACTGAGTTGGGTATCAAATCTGACTTATTCACGTCAAATCGAATTTTGATCAACCTTTGGAATACGTACGAAAGAGGAATCGAGAAAGATCCTGCATTAGCGATAGCAGCTTTGGATGATAACTTTGAATATTTGTTTGGAACAGAAAGAGACTGATGACCCCAAGGGGCATTGACTCTGCCCTTTTATTTTTCCTGCTTTGGTTTCCTAAAAGTCTTCCCTAAGAATTGAACTTGATCCTATTCAAATGCTTTAAATCACTATCTGTGCTAGAGTGACGAACCGGAGGTAAAATAATGACGAGGGAACAGTATGATCACGAGATGCGGCGAGCAAAGATCATAAGGCAGGAGAACCCTGACAAAGCAGAGTATTACGCAGGGTACATGCGTGGTCTGCGTATAGCATACAACGGTGGGAGCTTCGGGGTCGATACTGAGCACACCCGATGGATGAATCTTATCTATAATACCAATTCGAAACAACGCGATAGAGGATTAGGGTATCGTGATGGCTTACAGGCGGCGGCATGAAGGCACGCAACATAGTAACCAGAAAAGTCTATGAGGTGGATCTTACCACGGACCATGCGGCGAGTAGCTATGGTCAGCAGGTCATGGTCATTAACGAAGGACCAGAGAAAGGGCAAGCCGTGGACTGGGCGTTCTATGAGATCATGGGCAATAAGGATATAGTGCAAAGGCCTAATAAGGAATTATTACATCAAGAGCGACTTGCGGAGTTTTTTGATACGGTATGGGACATGGACGGCGGCTCGGCATAGTTTTCAGACATTTCAAAAGCACTCATTTATCGCAGGAATCACCCATGTAAGGGTCTTCCACCCCGACCAATGAAAGATTATTATACAATTATGCATGATTCCCTTTATCCAAACTGTTGGAGATCCCTTGAGGCGGGAGTAGTTCCAATGGGAGGATAAATGTGGATGCTATCCTTCAATTGTACCTGTACTTGGGTTATAATATTTTTGTGCCTTAAGCATGACATTCTTTCATAGGAATCTCTGGTTCATAATCTGAGATTGGGGCCAGCAATTTATCGAAGAATATAATCTCTGAAATAGATCTGATACAAAGCTCATGATATAATGGTCCCCCAAAACGACTGGCACAATTTTACACCAGATTATAATTGGGGGCAGATCATGCAATACAAAGTTATCACCACATATTCTGGAAGAGGTTATGAAGAGGCTATTAAAAGACTAGAAGAAATGGTAAATGAACACATAAAGCAAGGCTGGGTTCCTAAAGGTGGTATAAGTATAAGTACATCTTACTCCACTTGTGCTCAAGCAATTATAAAAAATTAAACACATAGTCCCTCTGAGTCATGCTTTTGCTCTAAGCAATAATGGTTAATCGTCCTTCAACATTATAACATTATGATCCTTGTGCAATAACTGGGAGGAAGGTGCATTAGACATAAAGCAAGCACTTGATCGCATGAAAATACTCTCCGCCTTTGTGCAACAAATAAAATATTATGCGCTTATTGCCTTGATTATGCTTATCCGGCATCTTCCCTATTTGATTGTCCTCAATCTTTTCCGGTCTTTCATCATAATCGCCTGGCTTGCGGACTCATATCACAGAACGGTAGTAGCCATCCAAATACAGGCAGCTCTTGGGCTTAAGGATGTCCGTCACCTCGTGCTGAAGGTGTTCATGAACCAGGCAGACATTATGGTGGATACGATCCGGTATGCATTTATGGGTGATGAGGAGATCAGGAGCAGGATTGTGGTGAAAGGGAAGGAGCATATGGAAGAGGCCCAGGCTTCCGGCAGGGGCATCATGATGATCACAGGCCACATCAGCAACTGGGAGATCCTCGGCCATATGAAGAAGGTCATGGGCATTGAGTTCTGCATTATGGCTGATATTCGCAACGACCCGAAACTTGAAGCTATTGTGAGCGAAATCCGAGTCCGCTGTGGCGCCACCATCCTTCCCCCTACGGGAACTTTCCACATGCTTATTAGTGAACTGAAAAAGGGCAAGACCATCGGTATGGTCATTGACATGCGAGGAGACCAGAAAAAAGATATATATTGTGATGTCTTCGGAATGCCGGCCCCCACCAAGACAGCTCCGGCCTTCATAGCACTTCAAGGGAATGCGCTGGTAATGCCTGTCTATACCATTAAGCAAGGAAGCACTTATCAATGGTACTTTGCCAAGGCTGTTGATACGGCACAGTTCGGTGATGGGGATGAAGCTGTCCGGAAACTGAGCCAATTCATGCAGTCCTGGATAGCATCTGTGGTCAGGGAACATCCGGAGCATTGGTTCTGGCTCTACAGTAGGTGGCTCAAACGTTCGGACATGAGAAGGATTATTAAAAATAAGTTGGACTTCAAGGAGTATGTCCACAGGAAGGTGGAAGCGGTATTGAGTGATCAGAAAAAAGAGAATAATGATTCGTGACTGTGAAATGCGTAATAATGATCATATGAAGGTGCCAATATAAAATTCCAGGTTCATGTAGAATAAGACCCCTGTTTTTGATAGTAGGCAGATGTGTAAATTTCGTGCCATATGCCAAGGTCTGATATGAAGTGTCTTAATATGTATGTTTTAACACTGTAAGGTTAAGCTTTTAAGGTGGCTTCTAAGACTACCACCGCTTTACATGGCGTATTTACCCACCATGTGCCATCATAAACGCCTCTATAATTACTAACAAGCATATGGCAATCCCAATGACTATAAGCCTACTCAGTGATCCTTGTTCCCATATCTTTTTCATGGTTTCTCCGGCGTCCTTTTCTATTACTTCTTTAGACGTACTGAATACACGTGTTGTCTACATCGAGTTCGAAAAGCTCAGGCTGCAGATGGTGACCTGACCATATTGGTTAGTTTTGTAGTCGGTGAAACAGTAGATTATTTATACTTTGAGCTTGGAGGCAAAAAGTGTAACTCCCATCAGGATCATTGGTTTTGGAGCATATTCATGACCACTGATTTCGAAGTCATCATCAATCCAACTCTTGACAGTGAATGCTTAAGACCTTGATAATATGTAAAGCAGAGTTATTACCTATAGATAGCTTCATCATGCACCCTATACGTAAGAGTATATAGATAAACCCTATAGGGGGGTTACTATGTATGAAAAGATACTCTATGCAACCGATTTCTCTGATGTAGCGAAAAAAGCATTTCAATATGTAAAAGGATTGTGGGGATCAGGTGCAAGGGATGTCACAATCCTACATGTTATAGACATGAGAAGTCGTGAGTTGATGGATAGCATCGAAACTATGGATGCCCTTGCTGTGGAAAAAGGATGGGAAGAAGATGCTTTCAATGAGATCTCCAGCTTGAAGAGTGATCTAGAGGATGAAGGGTTTTCCGTTATGACACACATCGAGAAAGGGATTCCATTCAAAGAGATAATCAGGGTGGCAGAAGAGGAGAATGCCTCTATAATCATAATCGGATCTCATGGAAAGAGTGCTATCACTGAGATGCTGTTGGGATCTGTAACGGAAAAGGTTGTGCGGAAGGCATCAAGGCCAGTTCTAGTTATAAAAAGATAATATTCTACTTGTATTGTCGGGGGTGAAAAACCCTTCTGAACTGGCATGAAGTGGCTTGCTACATAAGGTTCAAACCAGGATCATCGGTTCTTATAGATCAGAAACCCATGACGAAATCAAAGGAATCATCATTTACGCTGTTCTAAGGCAGCGTAACGATCACAATATCCAGGTGTTGAGCAGACGAATGTTCGCCAATCAGAAAGCGCTTATCACCCTTTGCCAGTTCTATTTCATCCTTCTTATGCTCATTATGTTAAGCGGAATTTTCATTAAATATGCAGAAACAAAATAAACGATGCCATAAGGTGATAGAATAAGTATTGCCTGTATAACAGGATAAAAAGAATGGGTAAATTGTTGAACAGCTAATGCAGTCGCCGCGGCAAGTGCAGCAGAAGTCCATAGTTTTGAAGAATATGAAAAAGATATTCCGGTATGTCCGATTCTTTTTTTCAGATTATAGCGCAGAAGCAAGAACTCAATCCACCCGGCAATCCCAGCCGATGCAGTTAATCCGGCAACACCCCAGCGTGCATTTATACCGATCATTGGCGGAACAAGAATTGCAGAAATGTATCCCAAAATGATAGTTAACGAAACCCGTATGATAGAAAATTTGAGAGGCGTACGTGTATCCTGTAATGCGTAAAAAGCCGAGGAGTAAAGTCTGCCCATGGTCGAAGCCAGTAAGCCGACGGCAGAACCTGCAAGAACGCTCCATACATAGACAGCGTCTCTGTGTGTAAAATGGCCGGTCTGATATATGGCTGCAGCAACAACATCTCCCAGTGCCAAAAAGCCCATTGATGTCGGTATGATAAACAACGCGATACGCTGAAGTCCTGAATTAAGGCGGTTGCGCAGCTGCAGGGCTATTTCATCTTTGTTGCCGAGCGCTTTAGACATTGCCGGAAGTTCAGCCGCAGAAACAGACATTCCGAAAAGACTCACCGGCAGCATGTAAAGTGTTTGTCCATAGCTGAGTGCTGAGACAGCTCCTGTCGGTAACAGGCTTGCGAGTACTGAATCGACAAACGAGCTTATCTGGACTACACCGCGGCTTATGAAAACAGGAATAAAGTTGCGTGTAACAGTACGGGCATTCTTATTTAAAAAATCAGAAGTCAGGCGCAATCCCTTGATGAAACTGAATACAGTTGGCAGTTGAATAATAACCTGTAACCCGCTTCCAACGACAGAACCCCATGCAAGGCATTCGGTAAGAGGATATTGCATCATGGTGCCACCGAAGGCAACCATTGTTGCAATAAGAGCAGTATTCCAGATAACCGGTGCAGTATAAGAAAGGAAAAAACGATTGTGACTGTTGAGGACACCAAGACACCATGCCGACAAAACAAGAAGCCCTGCACCCGGGAATAATATTTTGACAAGGACAATTGTTAATTCGCGTTTTTCATTTTTAAAGCCCGGTGCTATCACATCTACCAGGGCAGGAGCGGCAAGAATACCAATTACGGTCAGAATAGAAATTGTAAGAATTAAAAGGGATAAGATTGCTTCAGCGACTTGCTTAGCTTCTTCTTTTCTGTTTTCAGCAAGGAGCCTGGAATAGACCGGAATAAATGAGGCTGATAATACACCTTCACCGAAAAGATTTTGCAGAAAATTAGGAATTTTAAATGCAGCCCTGAAAGCATCTGCAGCGTCGGAATTTCCAAAATAATGAGCAAAAATTCTGTCCCTTATAAGACCGGCAATTCTGCTTAAAAAAATTCCTGAAGCAATTAATAACGAGAACCATCTTGTTGAATGTTTTTTATTATCTTTTATGTATTCCATTGTCAGGTAACGAATTTAATCTAATGGTATAATATTCGAAGGAATAAAATACAAAATATCTGTTACAGCTGCAATGTAACAATTTTTTCATAACATTAATTAGTCTCCCCTGCACTTATGTCCACGGGTTATCAAAATACAGATCTTAGCACGAAAGTTACAGAAAATCGTTCTATCTAAAAACCCACATATCGTGAGGCTATCAATAGCCACTTCATTTTACAGATATCATCTGGCAATCGTAACCCCCCAAGTGATATTACAGACTACACATATCTATAAGAGATACAAGGCCTTAAAGTACACGTAGCGTGCCAATCGTTATACTCTGAGTTTGGCCCCAGAAAATATAACTCTCATCAGGAGATCATCGGTTTTGGGGCATGTTCAAAACCACCGATTTATCGCAGAGATCTTCATTTGGATAACATACACTTAACCTGCGCGGGCGGCTTGTCCGCCCGAGTCAGGTTAAGTAATTGTTAAGCCAGGCTGGATCAAAGGTGTTCTAGGTCCGTGGTGGAGCCGTACCGATTCCTGTAGTGCGAACTACGTCCAGGCCAAGCAGCTTGCCAAACACAGCATCCGACGTAAGTCCAGCTACGAAACCAACACCGAGCGCAAAAGGGATCGATCGACTTGCGTAAATGGACGAGTCGGCAGTCAAATTTGGATCTGCCGTTAGCTGCGCAGTTACGAATAGAACGCCAGCAATCCCCCCCGCCACGAGTCCCAATACAATCGTTGCCAACGCTGTTGCCGCTGTTGTGTATATACCACGCTGCCGATCTACCATCGGTCGGATCGCAGCGCCCGCACCACCGGCAAGAAGTGGAACAAGAAACAGCATCCATACAGCAAATGCGTTCTTTCCCCATACCCACGGCACGATTGCGAGTGCCACCAAGAATAGAAGCCCGGCAAGAATCGACATTGCAGGCCTCGGTATCCCTTCGGCAAACTGCCGCCGGTCGCGCTGGTTAAAGAGTGCCTTAATACAAGCCGCGGCCGAATCATCGGCCCACCGCCTCGCCATTAGGTCAATCTCGTCCCGAGTTGGCAGATCTTCACCCGCTGACAGTGACTCCCACACTTTAGCCGATCCACCACCGAACTCGGAAAGCGCCAGTATCGGCATGCGGGCACCAATTGCAACTTGCCCTGAGATCATTGTGGCATTACCGCCACCCATCAGGATGATGCCGTCAGCGCGTGTAATCGCTCGATAGAAGGCAACCTCCCAATCAGCGCCTTTCTCGGCATGTCGAAAGAACAATTTCGGTTGACTATCCTCCTCAGGGAAAGGCGGTGGCTCGTTGTCCTTCGTGTACCACATTAAAATACTATGATCTTGCTTTGGCTTAGCCGCGACAAAGCCGCGCACAACGTCCGCCTCAAGGAAAGGCCCGCCGTAGACCAACAGTCGCGCACCACGCTGCGCGAGCTCAGCTCCCAATTCCTCCGCGACTCTTTTCGCCTTGGCGGGATCCTGTAATGGAGGATCAAGTGAGCGCCCAGGCTTTATGTCTCCGACAACCACGATCAATGGACTAGTCATCTTTCCTCCTTTAACTGAACAGATGTAAAAGTCTGAATCGATCTTCGCCGATCCCATATCTGAGCGAACTTATTGCATGCTCGCTGTTACAAGTGCCTAACACTGGCCATCAGGGGCCGGCGAAAGCAGGCACTCAAGATGAACCTCAAAAACTGATTATTTTTCAATACACTTGCATTCCAAGCATACAACATTATATTTATATTTGAAATAGCTCATACCGCCAATGAATTTTCAAAAGACGTCCAGAGAGCAGTAATTCGTAGAAGAGAAGTGGTCAAAGATTATGGTCTTAAAAAAACAATTAAATGTTTTCATTTCATCGACATCAGAGGATCTGAAAGAATATCGTTCCACAGCCCGCCTTGCCGTCTCGGATTTAGGCTGGGTTCCACAAATGATGGAGAATATGGGATCACAAACGGAGCGTACCGTCCTCGCCTGCCTGAAATTACTGGCTAAATGCGACCTTGTTGTGCTTTTGGTGGCATTTAGAAGGGGGTGGGTGCCGACAATAGAGCAGGGAGGCAATGGAACTGATTCCATTACAGCTCTGGAATTTGAATTCGCAAAGGGAGAAAAGATTCCTGTTATTATTATGCGTGCAAGTGATGAAACGTGGCCTAAAAAATACTGTGACAAAGGAAATGATTTAGATTGGATCGAGAACTTCAGGGCAAAACTTGATCAGCCAGCAGATACTTTTGACTACGAGGATACATCCAAGGAAGAATCAAAACGCTTACCAAATTTTCGCGGAAAGCTTACAACTGCCCTTAATAAGTTCAAGGAAGAACAGCTAGATAAAAGCGCCCCGGAAACACACCTTATCGAAGCAGCAAAAGATGGGCTCCTTGAAAAGATCAGTATCCCTTTTTTGGGTCCAGCACTTTTTGGACAAGATTCTTTAGGCGCCGCTTCCCTTGCATGTGCTTTAGAGAAGAATATGCCGGAAGATACTACATGTCTCGCCACAGTGGCGGAATACTGCGAGAAATCACACGGTTCCCGAGAGTTGTTTTTAAAAAAACTAAGCGGTGTAATTCAAGAGCAATCATCGCATGCCGCGACATTGAAGGTATGTGATTTGATTCTCGCCATAAAACCACCTCCCTTAATTGTTTCAACCACTTATGATCTCGTGCTGGAAAAGAAACTCCGGGAACTGAAGAAGGAATGGGCAATTGTCTGCCATGTGGTACGTTCTTCTGATGCCAAGCACGATGGGAAAATTCTTGTCCTACGTAAAGATAAACCGCCGCAAATCTGTCTTGCTGATGATGTGGATATTAGCGGTGTAGACTATACTATCTATAAGCCTCTGGGTTCTCCATTACTTAACGATGAACTCGATAAGGATTTCCAGGAGGCCGAAATTGACACTGTAGTAATTACTGAGAGTGACCACCTCATTTTTCTTGCAAGATTAGAGAATCAACATACGCAGGTTCCCGCTAAATTCAGCCGTATTTTCCAGCGAAAGTCTCTTCTGTTCCTAGTACCATGTAACAGTTAATGCTTCGGGTAAAGCTGTTTGAGTTTGATCCGAGCATCAGCGGTTGAGAATCGCCAGATAATCTTGGATTGTCGATTGTTTCGATCTCCTTCCCAGGCGGCTAC
>Ga0326727_10020796_pt1 | contig 12977 bp, 7 predicted proteins | sample MB2enrmetagenome_FD_207643 | JGI IMG/M metagenome (GOLD analysis project Ga0326727, IMG submission 207643) | Lab enriched peat soil microbial communities from McLean, Ithaca, NY, United States - MB29MY | ecosystem: Environmental > Terrestrial > Soil > Wetlands > Peat | place: USA: New York...
GTCCTGCACAAACTTCGATTTCTGCCAGGAGCGGGTAACGCGAATGACCGCACGCGACGGCCCGTTTTCGATTAGTTGAACGGAGTCGGCGCTGTCCAGGCGGGTCATAGCCGTCGAATGTTGAGGGAATCACGATCAGTTTTCGCAGCCAGACCGAATCGGCCGATGCGGTAAACGGCATCTGGATGGTCTTCCAGGCAGAGTCGTCCAGATTCACCGCGTTGCCATCGAGGACTTCGCCCGCGTGATAGCGCCCGTCCGTTATGGGCCGGGCGCCCAGATGGGAGAGGCGTTCCATCACTGCCTGGGCCGCGGGCGAGAGACTCTTCAATGCCGCATCGGTTTGGGCTGCGGCGGAGTACGTGACACCGATGGCCTGTGCCGGAACAGCCTTGCAAGCGAAGAGCACGGCAAGTCAGGGGATCAGCAAGAGGACGTTCGAGCCTATTTTGACGTTTCTTTGCGGCAACTGAGAAAACATGATTACCTCGAGTCGATTGGCATCACACACGGCGTCTCATTTACGCTGGCGTTGAGAGAATTGGAATCTTACCGCGATGGTGGGGCACCGGATCCGAAGGCAATATCGAGACGCAGATTTCACACGCGCGGAACATGAATCACGATGGTCCTTAAAGAGCCCGCTCCGTACGGGGACGCTGTTGAGCGAGTTGGGCTGGAAACGGCGTCTACACAAAATCGCGCACACTACCTGGACCAAGGTCGGGGCGTAGTATCTGCTGGACGCCAAAGCCGCTGCGATCAATGGAAAACTGGATCGACACACAGGCCATCAACTGAGACCCCTCAGTATTGTCGCCTGGCCCCCATGTTTTTCACGGTCTCCTCCATTTCCGCTGAGGCGGCTCAAGTCCAATTCGGATTGTTTCTGCCCGTCCACTTCAGTGGACTTCCTTACGACGAGCTGAAAATCCACGATAAACTCCCGAGCTGGCGCGGCCGGGCGAGCGATTCGATCCAGCATGGCAAGCAGCGCAGTCGATCCAATCTCCAGGCACGGCTGGCGGATTGTCGTCAGAGGGGTTTGCAGCAGTTGCGCGTACTTCACGTCGTCAATTCCGGCGACGCGGATCTGGGCGGGGACCTGGACTCCAATGCTGCTCAAGGTCCTCAACAACTGCGCCGCCGTGTTGTCGTTGGCGCAAATGATCGAGTCTGGCTTCATCTGATCGAGAAAGTCCTTGACTGCGGGCACATCGCTGGGATCGATCCACTTGACCAGGGTTTGCGCCGCTGATCCCTGGTGCGTGTGCAGCGCCTCCTGGTAACCGCCGATTCTGGCGTCTACTGTGTGGGCTGAAAAGGGCCGGGCAAGGAATCCTACCCTGCGTGAGCCGGTAAGAAGCAAGTATTCTGCGAGCACATAGCCGGCGCGGTGGTTGTCTATGCCAACAAGGTCGTACTTGCTTCGCGCCGGAAACAGCAAGATGTCACGGTCCAATAGCACAATCGGTATATGTGCTTCGTCCAGAGAGCGCGCAATGGAGAGATTCACCGCGTCCCTGCCCTCGAATTGCTCCATGGGGGCAAAGAAGACCCCTGCGACCTCGCGCTCAATGTAGTACCTGCACAAGTGTTCGGCCTGAACTTCCTTGGCAGCTCCCTTGAGGAAGGAAGGGCCCCATAAAAGGTCATGCCGGCCCCTGCCGTCAGCCTGCGAAATCCCCTGGCAGATAGGCTCAAAGATCTCGGTCGTCCCCAACTCAGGGATGAGCAGCCCGAAGGCGAGGACCTCGTGCTCGTTTCGATTCGAGACCACAGTCCCTGCACCCATGCGGCGCTCGATGAACCCTTCCGCGACCAATTGCGCCAGGGCCCGGCGCACCGTCGGCCGGCTTACGCCAAATTGCGCAACGAGGTCGTTCTCGCTGGGCAGCTTGTCGCCCTGCCTGTGGGTGCCGTCCGTGAGGGCTCCGCGGAGCTCGAGGTAGACGCGTTTGTACTTTGGCCCTTTATTCCCGGATTCGACGCTCACGCTTTGGGACATTTTTCTCTTCTCATTGGAACAACGCTGGGCCGAGGCGCGCACAGCCGCAGAGTTTCATTCACAGGAATTTGCTCAGCCCCATGTGCTGCATACAACACCACACCTGCGACTTGAGCCCACTGCGCTTCGGTCTTCTCCTGAGCGATTTGCTGCTCCCCTGAATATGCGAACGCAAATTCAGGGATTCGGGTGTGCGCTTGCCAGACTTTATCACATAATCTTACCACCTGTAACGGTATTTATTGACAGGTGTCTTCGTGATGTTCTAGCCTGTCAACTGCTCAAAATCTTGTCTGGGTGCGCCTTCTTCCTGAAAAACAGACGCAACGGGAGATGGAGCACCGATACACAAACCAAGTGGGTCTCTCCTCTTGCTTCTGCCATCTTCCATCCAGGAGCATGAACGGTAAGGGAGTCGGATGGGCGGCAACGATGTGTGCGTGTCGGCGGGCGCTCTCGACGCCGCGACCATTGCCTGCAACAGTGAAACCACACAGGCGGTAGTTTTGAATGGGCCCCGGGACAATCGGTGATTTCCGACTTCCGTAGCAACTGTCAGGGCGCTGGCGGGACGGTCCCGGGCAGCCATCCCGGTCTGCCTGCAGAAGCGCGCATCCCACGGGGCCATCGTGGCAATCGGAACTCGCTGTACGGAGTTGAGATGACAATCGGATCCCCTCTTGCAGGAGCAAATGATCGGCCGTACCTGTTCTCCAGGCTGGCTCCACTGCATTCCGAGAGACTGTCTTCCTTCTTCGCGCTGCTGCTGGTTTCCTTCTTGCCTGGAGTTGCAGGGCGCCCATTCGTCCAGGCACAAACAAGCTATGGAACCGTGGTTGGAACCGTCAGCGATGCCACCGGCGCGACCGTGCTGGGCGCGAAGGTCGCCTTGAAGAACGAGGGCACCGATGCCACTCAGCTAACAACAACCGGCGATAGCGGGACCTACAGCTTTCTTAACCTGAACCCAGGTTCCTACACCCTCACCGTTTCGCAACAGGGATTTGAGTCCTCCAAGCGAAGTCAGGTAGACGTGCAGATAGGCGGATTTACGCGTGTTGACGTCATTCTCCAGGTTGGCGATGTGAAGCAAACCATGACGGTGACGGGTGCGGCAGGCGATCTGCATACAGACAGCGCCACTTTGGATGAAGTGATCGAAGGCCAGCAGGTCGTCGAGGCTCCGCTGAACGGCCGCAATGTGAATAACCTGCTCGATTTTGTGCCCGGAGTCACTCCCGGCGGTGGAACCCAGGGCAGCACCGTGGCCAATGGCGGCAGCGGCAACTTCAAGGCCGGCGGACAGACACAGCCGATCGCCTATGGAAACTACCAGATTGGCGGCGCATTCAGCGGCCAGAGCCTGTTCTTCGTCGATGGCGTTGCGTCGAACATTGCTGAGAACAACGTCAACACACTCGTTCTAACCCAGGACGCGGTGCAGGAGTTCCGCGTCTCGACCAACAACGTGAGCGCTGAATTCGGCGGGTACGGTGGCGGAGTGGTTCAAATCTCCTCGAAGAGCGGCACCAACAGTTTCCATGGGAACGCTTATGAATACTTTCGCAATACCGATCTCGATGCGAACGACTGGTTCAGCAACCATGAGAATCTCGGCAGATCGCCACTCCATCAGAATCTATACGGAGCGAATATCGGCGGACCCGCGCTGAAGAACCGGCTGTTCTTCTTTTTCTCCTGGGAACATGAGTCGCTGCTTTCGGCAAGTCCAATCTCTGCCACCGTGCCAACAACCGCAGAACTGAATGGAGACTTCTCCGGCGATCCGCAAATCATCTACGATCCCCAGAGCGGAGAACCATTTTCCGCCAACAGAATTCCCTCGAACAGGGTTGACCAGACCGCCTTGACAATCCTGAAGCTCGAAACACCGGACGAGTCTCGGGTAAACCAGACACCTTACACAACTAACTTCTATGCCTCTGCGCCAATCAAGGGGTACCAGGACCAATACAACGCCCGGCTCGATGCCAGCTCCGGCGCGGCCGACACGCTGTTCGCGCGTTACACATTCTGGAACCCGCACAATGAACCCAGTGATCCTTTCGGGAACAAGACCGGTGCGGGCCCCACGGGCAACTACACCCAGGAAGGCGTGCTTGGCGACACCCATGTTTTCAACGCGACCACCATCGCCGACGTGCGCCTGTCGTATCTGGAGAACTATAACTTCCAGTATCCGTTGAGCGGCGGCTTCGATATGTCGTCGATCGGCGCCAACTACGGAAGAATTCAGTGGGAGAGCGAGGACCGGGAAGGCCTGCTCCCGGTGCTTGGTATCCAGGGCTATGGCATCGGAGCCGAGCTCTCGCACCTCTACTGGAACAATAACGCCTGGGCCATCAACGGCAGCCTAACCAGGATATTGGGCAGACACACCGTCAAGGCAGGCGGCAACTGGCGTCAGGTTTTGTGGGAGAACTACGGAAACAGCCAGGGCCTGGTCATCAACGCTACTCCGTTCTATACGGCCGCCAGCGCAACCGACAGCATTCATGGCAACGCCCTGGCCTCGTTTTTGCTCGGTATTCCCTCCAGCGCCAGCATCCAATCCGCGGGTACGTGGCGAGCATTCCTGCACAACTACGGCCTTTTCATATCCGACACCTTCCAGGCGAATCCCAAGCTGACCGTGACTGCCGGTCTGCACTGGGAACAGCCCGGCTCCTACTCTGAGGAAAACAACTTGGATACAATCTTGCAGCCGAACGTCGCAGTCACCATCGGCAACCTCAGTTCGATTGCGAATCCGGTCACCGATGCAGTTGCGCCCCTCACGGGGCAACTGGCCTTTGTCGATAGCCCACAATATCCTTCGCGAAGGGAAGAAGCTCTCCACTTGAAGCTGTTTTCTCCGCGGTTGGGCTTTGCTTATCGTGCCGATCCGAAAACTGTTATCCGTTCCGGATACGGGATATCCTTCTTCCCGGCCGAAATCACCGGGGACTCACCCGGTGAAAGCCCTATCAATTCGGCTGGCACCAGCATCACCAACACGATTGGGCAACCGCTGCTCACAACCGTGGCGAATCCCCTGCCGAACGGCATTAACCTGCCCAATGGCCGTACGCAAGCAAGCCTCGACGCGGCTCTGGGGCAAAGTATTACAGGGCGCATCCCCGATCAGGCTTATGGCTATTCGCAACAATGGAACCTGGCTCTGGAACGGTCGCTCGATCACGACTCAACTGCCGCCGTCGCCTACGCGGGCTCGAAAGGAACCCACCTGATTCTGTCCCTGACCTACACGGGCACTGGGTTAAACCTGAATCAGCTTCCCGACGGCTACGACTCCCTGGGCCCCGCACTGCTGACGCAGGTCGGCAATCCCTTCTTCGGAGTTCTTCCGCCCGGTACAACGTTGGCCGCAGCGACGGTTGCGGAAGGGTACCTGCTGATGCCCCACCCGCAATACCCCGAGGGCGTTTTGCAGGCAGTGCCGCGCGAAGGCGACTCCACATACCATGCACTCCAGGCAACTTACATCCGCCACTTCAGGCACTCTGGGATCCTGCAAGGCGCATATACATGGAGCAAGCTGCTCAGCAATACCGACAACACCAGCGCCTTCCAGGACGGGCAGGGCGGCATCGGCGTCGTTCAGGACAACACCAACCTGAAGGCTGAGAAGTCCGTTAGCCAGCAGGATATTGCCAACGCTCTGGTCATCAATTACGGCATCGATCTTCCCTTTGGACACGGAGAGGCCTATCTCTCCCACATCGACAGTGCGGTCAATGCTGTAATTGGTGGTTGGCGCGTCAACGGCATCACCAAGCTGCGCAGCGGTCTGCCGATGGCGCTGGTTGCAGCCGCCAACGGGCTCAGCCAGTTTGGCGCCGGCGCAATCCGGCCCAATTTTGTGCCCGGGTGCCGCAGAGGCGCACCTGGATCTGCGCATAGCGCAGCCCGGGCCAATGAGTGGTTCAACACGGCCTGCTTCACACAGCCAGGCAACTTCTCGTTCGGAGACGAACCCCGGGTCGATCCAGAGTTGAAGGCAGACGGAGAAGGGAACTTCGATGTGTCGATCAACAAATCCTTCGACATCGCGGAGCACACAAGACTGAGATTCAACACCGAAGTATTCGACTTGTTCAACCACGCCCAGTTCGCCGAACCGAATGTCAATCTGTCCTCTCCGGGCTTCGGGCAGGTGGGAAATCAGACGAATCTTCCGCGTACCATTCAGTTTGCCTTGCGGCTCAGCTTCTGAAGGGCGCATCTGGCCTACTGCTTCATATTCATTGCATTTGATCCGATTTCATCCTCCGGCCAATCGCTCGCAGGATTCTGATGGGCAAGGCAAGGGCCGGCAGACCGCGCATCCTCGTGGTTGAAGCGGTCAGTTGGCTCCAAACAACTGGCACGTTGACATCAGGTGAAGTTCCAAAAAGGACCTGGCCTTGAGGCTGTCGGCGATCAGTTTGTCGGCTGCCGGCACAATTGGCTTCTCCGTCTGGGTGGGAACAAACAGAAGAGAGACGTTGTTCTCAAGATTGCGCAACTGCGGCGCTGCGAGAGCCGCATTCTCCTGCCAGGTAAGGCAGCCGGGAAGATTCTTGCTGTCCTCTGCGGGCGCCGTTACATTCAGATCGTGAGCCATCTCGTCCAGAGTTGGGGACAGTGCCTTCACATAGTCGGCTGAGTCGTGCTGAAGCGAAGACAGCATGCTGGCTGCAAGACGATTGACGCGAACTCTCAGATCGGGCGGAAGCGCCTTGACTGCATCAACCGTGTATCTCTTGCCGAGTTGGTCCAATGCAGCCGCCTCGGCAACCACGTGCGAGGAACGGCTACTCAGGGAATCGAGAAAGCTCCTGGCTGCCTGAGCATCTCCCAACTTGCTTTCAAGATCCGCTGCCAGCGGCGGTGCTGTGGTGTAAGGAGCAGGCACTTGTGCCAGCGGAGTCGCAGACAGTCGAGCGGACTGTTTGTCCGCTTCCTTCACGTGAGGAATGCGGCTCGCGGCGCCTCCGATCGCTTCCTTTTGTCTTGCACTCTGAGGGAATGCGCGGAAGAGCACGGTGTCTTCCGACCTCCAGATCTCGGGAGCAGCCGAAACGTCTGCCCCGATTGAGTGCAATGCTTCACGCAAATCCAGTTCGGAGGCTTCCAATTCGGCGGCTGACACTTCAGCCCTGGCTGCCGGTGCGCTGATCGTCGCAGCCGCGCCTGGCGCCAGAGAACCGATCGCCGGCTCGCGCATCGCAGAGGTAGAGTCGCTGATGTCGTAACCAAGCTCGCTGATCTCAATCGGCGCTTCGCCGCGGAATTCCACGCTTCGCGCAATCGGCCGCCAGCCGGCGCGAGACAGCGTCAGAGACCCCGCTGCGATTGCGCCACCAACCACACGCGTCGTAATGGTCACGTCCAGCAAGGTTTCTTTGATTGAGTCGATGTGTCCACGCTGCCCCGTTCGCCAGTCGGCAAAGTCATTGGAGTTGAGCGGATCGTTCATATTGATATGGGCGAGATCGAGGTCCTGCTGCAGTTGGGGGTCGACCCTTGATTCCTGCGCCTGCAAAGGTGTCTGGCGGCCATGGTGAACGCTTCGTTCGATCACCAGGTTCCCTCGCCGCAATCGAATCTTCTGGTTCAAGACCTTTGCGTGAGCCATCAGCGAGTCGGATGCATTCCGCGCATTGTCCAGGATCTGCGACGCATATACGGACTCCCGAGGGGTGCCAAGAAAAATCCAGAGCCATACGACCATGCAGAGAAAGGCGCTGCCGAGCACGAAGGCGAGGCGTGGTGGAGAATTGAGCCGAAAGAGGCCGCCAATTCGTTTGATCGTCGCTATCGCGGAACCTTCGGCTTCCGTGCGAAGAAGGCGCTCGTGGAGCGCCGTTGTGCGAGGGGCCGGTGTCGGCAGCACTACGCTGTCGCGGAATGCCATGAAGTTCGACATGCCGCGCTCAAGTTGGTCGCACTCATGCCTGCATGCCGCGCATTGGTTGAGGTGCAGACGAACCGCGTCTGCGGCGCGCCCCTCCAGTTCATCTTCCAGATGAAGCAGTAGAAGGTCGGCTGGGGGATGCCCGTCCCGATCTTGCCAAGACTCACGTTTCATCGGTTAATCTCCCCAATTCAAGCATCGCCTTCGCACAGGATTCCGACACGGTTTGCACCGTCACTCGGAACATTTCGGCAATTTCACGAAGCTTGAGACCTTCTGCCCGGAGCAACAAATACTGATATTGGCGCGGCGCCAACTTGCCGACGGCCGTCTTTATCCGTGCCTGCTGCTCACGCGCGATGATTTGCTCTTCGGCGTCCGGATCTTCGGTGCGCAATTGCTCCACCAGGCACTCGAATTCGGGACGATCCAGCGCGAATTCCCGCTTGTGCTTACGAATTTCATCAATGCGCAAATTGTGCATTACGCGCAACAGCCACCATCGTGGATTGTCCACCGCGCGGCCGCTGCCCAAGTGACGAAACAGGCGCAGGAAGCCTTCCTGTATCAGATCGTCAGCCTCCGCAGCGGTCGATCCAGACAGCACAAGGTGCCTGAATAGACGGCCGTAGTGCTCTTCGTAAAGTCCGCTCACGTATGCAGCAAGTTGCTCGTCCATCCGCGGATCTGACCCCGTGAGGCGGAATGTCACCCTCCGATGGTTGTCCCATCTCGGTGATGCTCCCGCCGCCGCCTCAAAGCTCGTCAAGGAAGTATACCCAAAGCTCTCCCGGTTAGTAAGACGAACGAGGGCGTCAGAATTCAGGGTCCCATCGCAAGAATTTCTGCTCCGCCCTGTGACAGATCGCCAAATCGAAAATATTATAGATAGCCGCGAAAAAGTTTACAGGCTGAAGATAAAAAACATTACAGGCGAGCCTGATTATGTGCCCCCTCCTCCGTCTCTGTAGGCGGAGTCGAGACCTCTCGATAACCCACAGATTTCCGCTGCGTTTGCCGGCCACCCCCCGGACGTCGCCTGCTAACTCTCGGTCACTGCTGGCGAAAGCCATTTTCGCGTAGGAGTCCCACATGCCAATGAAAATCCACAATTCGGAGTTGAAAATGACAACCAGATCATCTCTGTCGAGGCGAGAAAGCCCGTCTCACCCTGTCCCATGGCTGCGTACACCGCATCTCCGGGGACTCTACACGTTCACCGCGTTTCTGCTGGTTGCGCTCTTGTTCTGCGCCGCTGGCAGCACCCGAGTGCAGGCGCAAACAAGCTATGGAACAGTCGTTGGAACGGTCACCGATTCGACTGGAGCGCACGTGCTTGGCGCAAAGCTGACCCTGAAGAACAAAGGCACCAATGCCACCGCGGTTACCACGACCGGAAATGGTGGGACCTACAACTTTATCAACCTGAATCCCGGTTCCTACAGCGTGAGCGTGTCGCAGAAGGGCTTCAAGTCTTCCACAATCGACCCGGTAGACGTCCAAATCGGCGGAGCTACGCGCGTGGATGTCACTCTGGAAGTTGGCAATGTGGCGGAAACTGTGACTGTGACTGGCGCGTCAAGCGATCTGCATACCGACAGCGCCACGCTGGAGGGAGTAATCGAGGGCCAGCAGGTCCTGGAGGCGCCGCTTAACGGCCGTGACGTGAACAACCTGCTCGATTTCGTGCCCGGCGTGACCCCCGGCGGCGGAACCCAGGGCAACACTATGGCCAATGGCGGCAGCGGCAACTTCCAGGCCGGCGGACAAACACAGGCGATCGCCTACGGAAATTACCAGATTGGCGGCGCATTCAGCGGCCAGAGCCTGTTCTTCATCGATGGCGTGGGATCGAACATCGCGGAGAATAACGTCAACACTCTCGTTCCCACCCAGGATGCCGTCCAGGAGTTCCGCGTCTCAACCAACAACGTGAGCGCTGAATTCGGCGGCTACGGCGGCGGCGTTATTCAAATCTCCACCAAGAGCGGCACCAACAGTTTTCATGGCAACGCTTACGAATACTTTCGCAACACCGATCTGGATGCGAACGACTGGTTCAGCAACCATGAGAACCTGGGCAGGTCGACGCTGCACCAGAACCAGTACGGCGCCAACATCGGCGGACCCGCGCTGAAGAACAAACTCTTCTTCTTCTTCTCCTGGGAGCATGAATCGGTCATTTCAGCGAGTCCAGGTTCTTGGACAGTGCCAACTACCGCGGAGTTGAATGGAGATTTTTCCGCAGATCCGCAAATCATTTACGACCCGGCTACAGGCAAACCGTTTCCCGGCAACAGCATTGCCGGCAGAATTGACCCGACTGCCTTGACAATCGCCAAGCTCGAGACTCCGAATGAGTCCCGCGTAACGCAAACGCCCTACATCACCAACTTCTATGCCTCTGCGCCGATCGAGGGGTACCAGGACCAATACAACGCCCGCGTCGATGCCAGTGTTGGCAAGGATAACGTCTTCGCCCGTTATACGTACTGGAACCCGCACAACGGAGTCAGCGATCCCTTCGGCACCAAGACCGGCGCCGGCCGCACCGGCAACTACACCCAGGAAGGCGTGTTTGGCGACAACCACGTTTTCAACCCGACCACCGTCGCAGAACTGCGGTTGTCCTATCTTGAGAATTACAACTTCCAGTACCCGCTGAGCGACGGATACGATATGTCGCAGATCAGCCCTGCTTATGGCACCATTGAGTCGGAGAGCGAGGACAAAGAGGGCCTGCTCCCAGGTCTGGGCATCCAAGGCTACGGCATCGGGGCCGAGCTCTCGCAACTCTACTGGAACAATAACGTATGGGCCATCAATGGCAGCCTGACGAAGATCCTGGGGAAACACACGATCAAAGCCGGCGGCAATTGGCGTCAAGTATTGTGGGAGAACTACAGCAACAACCAGGGTCTCGGCATCAATGCCTCTCCCTTCTACACCGCTTCCTCGCCGTCCGATTCGACGACTGGCAACGCCCTGGCGTCATTCCTGCTGGGAATTCCATCCAGCACCGGCGTCAGTTCGGTTGGAACTTGGCACGCGTTCCTCCACAACTACGGCCTTTTCATCGAGGATACTTTCCAGGCTACCCCGAAGCTGACCGTGACTGCCGGTCTGCGCTGGGAGCAACCCGGCTCCTACGCTGAAGAACAAAACCGCGATTCGGTTCTTCAACCCCACGCAGGGGTCACCATCGGCGGCTTGTCGTCTATTACCAATCCCGTGACCGGAGACTCAGTGCCGCTGACCGGGCAACTGGCCTATGTGGATAGCCCTCAGTATTCCTCGCGCAGAGAAGAGTCCCTCCACTGGAAGCTGTTCTCTCCGCGCTTGGGCTTCGCGTACCGCGTCGACCCGAAGACCGTTGTCCGCTCCGGCTACGGGATATCCTTCTTCCCGGCTGAAATGACCGCCGATTCGCCGGGTGCGAGCCCGATCAATTCGGCCTTCACCGGCATCAGCAACACAGTTGGCCAACCGCTGATTGCCACGGTGGCCAACCCTTTGCCGAACGGAATCAATCTGGCCACCGGCGCCCGCACTCAAGCAGGCCTGGATATAACGCTTGGAAACGGCGTCGGAGGGCGCATTCCCAGCCAGTCGTACGGCTATTCTCAACAATGGAACCTGGCCCTGGAGCGTGCGCTCGATCACAACTCCACAGCCACCGTTGCCTATGCCGGCTCCAAAGGAACACACCTGATTCTCTCCCAGGGCTACACGGGTACGGGATTGAACCTGAACCAGCTTCCCGACAGCTACGACTCCCTGGGTTCCGCTCTGCTCACGCAGGTCGCCAATCCCTTCTTTGGGATACTCCCTGCCGGAACCACATTTGGCGCCCCAACCATCGCGGAAGGCTACCTGCTGACGCCCCACCCGCAATACCAGAGCATGAATCAGGCTGTGCCCCGTTTGGGCGACTCCTCGTACAACGCGCTTCAGGCTACCTACATTCGTCGCTTCGGCCATGCCGGAACCCTGCAAGGCGCATATACGTGGGGCAAGCTGCTCAGCAATACCGACAACACCAGCGCCTTCCAGGACGGGCAGGGGGGAATCGGCGTCGTTCAGGACAACACCAACCTGAAGGTTGAAAAATCCGTCAGCCAGCAGGATCTCGCCAACAGTCTGGTCATCAACTACGGCGTAGATCTGCCCTTTGGTCATGGAGAAGCCCATCTCTCCCAGATCAGTGGCGTGGCCAATCAATTCATCGGCGGCTGGCGCGTGAACGGCATTACAACCATGCGCAGTGGCATCCCGATCGCGCTGGTGGCAGCCGGAAATGGGCTCAGCCAGTTTGGCGCCGGCAACATCCGGCCCAATTACACGGCCGGTTGCTCGAAGTCCGCGCCCGGATCTCCGCACAGCGCGGCCAGGGCCAACCAGTGGTTCAATACGTCCTGCTTCACACAGCCGGACCACTGGTCCTTCGGCAACGAGCCGCGCGTCGATCCCTCGATGAAGTCGGAAGGAGAAGACAACTTCGATGTGTCGATCAACAAATCCTTCGACATCGCGGAGCACACAAAGCTCAAGTTCAGCACCGAGATCTTCGACCTCTTCAACCACGCGCAGTTCGCGGAACCGAATACCAATCTGTCCTCTCCCGGCTTCGGTCAGGTTGGGCATCAGACGACTCTTCCGCGTACCATTCAGTTTGCCCTGCGACTCAGCTTCTAAAGAGGCTCCCCGGGTCGCTTGACATCCACTGTAGTTCCGCATCGCGAGGCTGACGTTGCATTGGCCCAGTCTCGCGATGCGGACAACGAGCCGTCTTTTGTTGCATGCGGCCGGTCACGGTCTGTTGTTCAGCCTTGACCGATCTTTCCTTGCGAGGGTGGGGCGCAACGGAGCAATCCGGCGCGCCTTGCCCTCGGATTTTTCCGGCAAGCTGCGGCCCGCACGGTCGAGAGCATCAACGATTCACAGGCATGTACAATCCAGGCTCAAGCAATTGAACCTTCCAATGCTTTCTTCAGAGATGACAAGTCATGAATGTTGACCGCCGTGGTTTTCTCTCCTGCACAATCGGAA
>Ga0326727_10020797_pt1 | contig 12977 bp, 15 predicted proteins | sample MB2enrmetagenome_FD_207643 | JGI IMG/M metagenome (GOLD analysis project Ga0326727, IMG submission 207643) | Lab enriched peat soil microbial communities from McLean, Ithaca, NY, United States - MB29MY | ecosystem: Environmental > Terrestrial > Soil > Wetlands > Peat | place: USA: New York...
GATGCGACAATGCACGCGCACACTACTTCGTCGCCTCAGACAGATGCCGCGTTTGATTTACTGGAGGCTTCGCTCAGGGGAATCCACACCCTTGCGCAATCCCGTTACCGGGAGGTTCGCATGCATCTCTTCAGCGATCACGGCATGACTGACACCCTGGAGGTTAGCCGGATGAAGATTGATTTCGAAAAGGCCAGTTTTGTTTTCCCTCGCGACTATGCGGCGGTGTGGGATTCCACGATGGCCCGTTTCTGGTTCCCCGGCGGCGACGCCGTACGCGAGCATATCTGTGATTGGCTGCGCGCGCGGCCCGAGGGGCGCATCCTCACGCGCGAGGAGCTTGAAAGCTGGGGCTGTTACTTCCCGGATCATCGCTACGGCGAGATATTCTATCTTCTCAATAACGGCACCATCTTCGCCCCCTCGTTCATGAACCGCGGCCGGGTGCCGGGCATGCACGGTTTTGACCCGCGAGAGCCCGATAGCGCCGCCTGCTGGCTCGCGACTCACCCTTGCGAGCAGCCGCCGGCGCAGATTCACGAAATCTTTTACGTCATGCGGCGAGCCGCGGACCAGCAAGCCACGGTACCCTGATCCATCTTCTCAAAAAGCGGGCCGCCCTGCTCAAAAACCCGGATTCGACTTCCATGCTCCCCAAAACCATTCTTATCGCCGACGACCAGCCTTATATCCGGCGGCTCATGGAGTTCACGCTCGAGGAAATCAACTGCGCGATCGAGTCTGCCTCCTCCGGCGAGCAAGCCGTGGAGAAATCCTCCCGAATGCATACCCACTTCGATTATGCTCGATGCAAGGCATACGTCTACGGCCCGGTTTCTTTAGGCGGTTTCTCGAAGACCAAGTTCCGGAGGACTATTACTCATACCTTCCTGCGGCGAGGTGTCCCGAAAAGGGCCTGTCGAAGTCTGGGGCTGGCGCGTTTTTTCGGGACATTTCAGGACACGGAGATCTGAGGTTTTCCGCGGGCGCGGCGCGACCGCCGGGCATAGCTTCGGGCGGGGTGATGTCCGTCAGGGATGTCCCGGAAGACCTCAAGATGGGACATATATGGACTTAAAAAGTGGCGGAGAAGTGGCGGAGCAGCCGACCATACCATCGAAATACAACGGCATTTATTCACTATAAGTTACTGTTTATTAGTTACTTATGAGTGAGCCGGCAAGGAGGCTCGAACTCCTGACCTGCTGATTACAAATCATCGTGTTCATATGAGTATCTTAGCGATTTACTCTGTAGATGCCAGTCCTAAGTGGCCTTTTGCATTCCTTTTTAACCCCCGAAAACCAGTCATTTTGGCAATAATGGCAATGAATAATTGGCGCACTAAGCTTGGCCTGGAGCCGATGGGCGCGACCGGCCGTCTGTTCCGTTCCCGAAAGTCTTTTCTGCTAAAGAAAATCTGCTAAAAGCGATTTTCGCGTTAACACCAAATTTCTCGACTTGCCATTGAGCATGCGTGAATCCCTGCCCGCGCTTGCCAAATCCTAACGTCATGCCAAAGAAATCTGCTTTGAAGAAAGTGAAATCCGGCGACTTGCTCGCCGACGTGCGCGAACTGATCCTTGTCGCGCGCGAAGGTATCGCCCGGACGGTGAACGCCGGGCTGGTGATTCATTGCTGGCAGGTAGGCCATCGAATTCGGACGGATATTCTTCGCGAGAAACGCGCAGAGTATGGTTCCGAGATTATCGCTACGCTGTCGCGACAATTGGAAACGGAGTTTGGCCCTGGCTATGATGCCAAAAGTCTCGCCCGGATGGTCCAATTTGCGGAGGTGTTTCCAGACTCTGAGATTGTCGCTACATTGTCGCGACAATTGGGTTGGAGCCATTTCAAAGAACTCCTGCCGCTCAAAGACCAACTCCAACGCGATTTCTACGCCGAGATGTGCCGCATCGAACGGTGGAGCGTTCGCAAGCTCCGCGAAAAGATTGGCGGAATGCTCTTTGAGCGAACCGCACTCTCAAAGAAGCCCGCAAAACTAGCGGAGCAGGAACTCCAAAAACTTCGCGCTGACGATCAACTCACGCCAGATCTTGTTTTTCGCGATCCCTACTTTCTCGATTTCCTCGGACTTAAGGGCGCATTCCACGAGAGAGACCTGGAAGCCGCCATCATCCGCGATCTTGAAGCGTTTCTCGTCGAACTCGGCGGAGATTTTGCCTTCCTCGCCCGGCAGAAACGCATTGTCGTGGATGGCGAAGATTTTTACCTCGACCTGCTTTTCTACCATCGCCGCCTTCGCCGGCTCGTAGCCATCGACCTGAAACTCGGCAAGTTCGCGCCCGGCGACCTCGGGCAAATGGAGTTTTACCTTCGGTGGTTGAAGAAGCATGAGATGCGGCCCGGTGAACAGGAACCGCTCGGACTGATCCTCTGTGCGGAAAAATCCGACGAGCGTGTAGAGCTGTTCGAATTGGAGTCACGAGGCATTCGTATCGCCGAATATCTCACTGAACTGCCGCCCCGGGATTTACTCGTAAACAAGCTTCATAAAGCGGTGCGTTTGGCTCGTGAACGGCTCGGTAAGTCCAGCACTCGATTCGTTGGATATGCAAAACCTCGTCGTGTCCACCGAGGAAGCCGGTAACCGGCTCAAGGGGGGAAACAAGACGGAAAGTTCGAGGTGCCGAGATCGGCAAAAAAGGGTGGACGCGTAAGCGCAGCCATGTCCATCGCTAAGGAGACGACCAAGGATTTGGCTGTAAGCAGGTGCAGCAAGTTTTGGCATTTGACACAAAAAATGTACGATACTTATGTCAAGATGACTTTCATCGGACGGGCATTTTGCAAAACCGCAGGCGGGGGAGTAATGAGGCAGGAAAGCACGCACCTTTTCCTTCACCTTTCCCGGCCCGCGCCGAGCGGGGGCGAGCGACAGCGAGGAGGACTTTAGCAATGCAGCCAACGTCGAAGCCTCCCCGATTGATCGTTGGAGGCTGAGCAATGGCTGCCAATATTTGGGTGGGAGGCGGCAGCATGAAGCGTGTCAACTTGTTGGCGCGCTTCATGAATGGGCAGGAGGAGGTGCGGAGCCTCATCGGCGATTCCTCTGCGACGCCCCGCAAGGAGCGTGAGGCCGAAGGCCGGCAGCGAAAAAGGAGCGGCGCAGAGGGGTCGCCTCGGGCAGCCATTTTGGGAGTCTGTGCCGGAAAGATGGCGGGCACAGTCTCCCCGCGGCGAAGCCGCATAAGGAAAGCGTTGCGAAGACGTAGTTTTCGCTGGGAAGGGGAGTTGAGAGACCGGGCGCGGAGCGGACGGGCTCGAACCGGGGAAGGGTCGCCAGACCCTCTCCCCGTTAAAGAAGCAACCGCCGCAGGAAAACCAGCGAGCGCAGAATCCACCGATGGTAAAGGATCAGAGAAAGGTGCACTTGAAAATTCTAGACAAAAAACTTTGACGACGGTCTTGGGCCATCCAGCAACGGTGCCATCACGGTTGCTTTTTGAGGTCCTCGGCCCGGCGAACCAACTCAGAAACTGGAATGTCCATCGCTCCACAGATCATTTCCAAGGAATCAATCGTCGGGGATTTCCTCCCTCTTTCCAGTTCTGAAATGAAGTTCACGCTCAAGTGTGAGTCCCACGCAAGCGTTTCCTGCGTCATCCCTTGTTCGAGTCGAAGAGACTTTATAGCCTTGGCAAGGGAATGGCGGAGCACCCATGGAGTATAAAAAATTATTGTGAAGCCAGCCCACCCACGATAGTGGTAGTCGATGTTATGTGTCAGACGGCTCACACGCTCGCAAAAGAAAGAAAAACCGCCCGATGGAAGAACCTGCGGAATGAACAGGCCGATTCCTTCGAGCCGCGAACGAGGGCCAGATCTCGGGTTTAAGGAACTCAGACTGACAGAACTGACACCCATTGCTACCTGTTGATCCGATGAAAGTCTTAATCGTTGACGATGAACCGATGGTTCGGTGTGTGCTTGGCTATGCCCTCTCGCGTGACGGATGGGAGGTATTCGATCACGACCAGTTTGCCGATTGTCCTGCCCTGATCCGTGAGCACGATATTGACGCCTTGATTTCCGATTACCTCATGGCCGGGATGACCGGCTTGGACATTATCGAGAACGTCCGCGATGCCGGCATCAATATTCCCATATTGATACTGTCGGGCAACCCACATGCCATCGACCGGCAGCGCGCGAAACACTTGGGTGTACGCGAGATAATTTCGAAGCCTCCTGATTTGAAGAAATTGTGCCTCACGCTTTCACGAGCGGTGGACGCTGGAACATGAGGAGATTGAACCGATGTCTTCTGCTTGAACAGAGTCGAAAATGAACAGAATTCTACCCTCCGGGGTGAAGTCGGAGGGAGCCCCAATGGCGTTGAAGCATTATGATATATTCCAGTCCAGGAGAGAGAACCGGCGCGGAGCCGCTTGCGTCAGAAAAAGTCGTGATTGATCGGAAGATTTTCTTTCTTGATCTCAAGGAAAACTACCGTGGACGATTCCTGAAAATCACCGAGGATGTGGGAGGACGGCGGGACACGATTATTCTCCCGGCCAGTGGATTCCGGGATTTTGCGGCGGCGTTTGCGAGACTCGTCGAAGTCGAGCGCAGGCTTGCCCCCTTGGTACAACGATAGGGGCGGGATTCTGGAATACGGGCCGAAGCCGAAAGTCCTCTGGCCTTTCGGCCCCCACCTAAGACCACAAGCGTCGGAAGATTCCTGATGCCACTGAATGTCGTCCTCTCATTGATTGGCGTGACGGCTGTAAGCAACATCGGGCTCCAGTGGCGGGCTGGTAGTTCGATTCCGATGCGCCGTTCCCTATTCATTCATATTCTGCTTTTCGATACGCTGATGCTCACCGTCCTACTGGCATGCACTGGCGGCGTGCATAATCCATTTGCCTCGCTCTATCTCGTGCATGTGGCAATGGCCGCTGTCGCGCTGGGTTCGGCAGCGGCGAGATTCATCGCTTTGAGGAGGGGGTTCATCCGAACAAATGCTTCCTGTGCTCAGCCCTTCTCAAACAAGCGCTGGCCGATAAATTCGCCTTCCGCGATGCCGGACGGGCAGGCGAATAGACCGCCCCCGGTGTGCGTCACAAACTGATTCATCATGTCGAATTTCGACATCTTGTCGAAAAGCTTGATGAATCCGATTCGCGGATCGCTTTGATAGCAAATGAAGAACAGGCCGGCGTCATACTCCATTTCCTGCCGCCACGGCGGCCAGCGTTCTGCGGTGAAGTTCGCACCATCGTTGTAAGAGTAGGGCCGGCGCAGAATTTGCGTCTCGTCGTTATTCACCGCTGCGGCTAGGCGTACATGCGCATTTTCAGGAATAATCGGGTTGCCGTCCTTATCGACTGCGTCGTAGTCAGCCTTGTCAAATTCTTGGGTGCCGCCGAGGGGCGCACCGGAATATTTGTGTCTTCCAACCGTTTGCTCTTGAAAGGCAAGGTTCATGCGATCCCAATGCTCAAGCGCAATCCGAATGCGCCGGGCGACCATGTAACTGCCTCCCCGCATCCAGTCCGGCCCGTCATCGCCCACCCAGATGAACTTATCAATCGTCTTGGAATCAGCGACTGACGGATTGTTTGTCCCATCCTTGAAGCCCATCAGGTTTCGCGGCGTCTCGCCTTCATTGAATTTGGCGGTGAAACCCGTCTGCACCCAGTGGATTTGCGCCACTTCGTAAGCCAGGCGCGTCAGTTGGCGAACCGCATGAAACGCGACTTGCGGATCATCCGCGCACGCTTGCACGGATAGATCGCCGCCAGTGCGAGTATCCACCAATTGGTCGCCCGCAAATCGAGGCATATCAACAAAGGCAGGCGGCCTGTGCGCCGCGAGGCTGTAGCGGTCCTGCCCATCCTTGATGAACAAGCCAGGACCGAAACCGAAAGTGATTGTCAACCGAGCTGGTGATAAACCCAGTGCCTCACCACTGTCAAACGCTGGGATGGAATCATCGTGCCCAATCGGTTCCAGTGTTTGGCCGCTGCTCATTTTCGCCGCGGCAGCAGTCCAGGCCTGCAACATTTTGATAACGTCGCCGCGCTCGGTGGCGATGAGATCGAAAGCCGCGAAGTAGGTATTATGCTGCAATGGGGTTAGGATGCCCCCTTGATGCTTGCCCCAGAATGGTTCAATCGCGTTTTCCTGGGCTGGTCGGTCACCTTTTGACCCCGGTTCAAGCGCCGCTCGTACACCCGGCGCAGCCAGACCAGCCGTAGCTGCGGCCATCAATCCGCGGGAGAGGAAATGGCGGCGGGACAACCCTTGTTTATCTTCGTCGGATTCGTTCATGGCATTGCCTTCATCAGCGTGTTCACATCGTCTTCGACGTAGTAGAATCCTTTGTCATCCGGCGTTATTGCGATGCCAAACAGGTCGCCGTTGCCCGGCGGAGATTGCGCCTGGTCGTTATCAATCCATTGAGCACCGAGTTGCTGGCCGGTCGCGGGATCAACTTCCACCACCTGCCCGTTGGTTGCGTTGATCGAAAGAAGGTGACCGTTGGGCGCCATGGTCAAGGCCAGCGGCCGGTGCAACAGGCCCCCTTTTGCCACGGTTTGTCCGGTTCCGACGCTCGACGCGCGGGTTGCCGCATCGGGGATCATGACGATTTGGTTTGCCAGCGCGTCCGAGACGTAAAGCGTGTTATTAGGACCAAGGGCGAGGCCAGTGGGGCCAATGAGAAATGCGTCGCGGTCGGCTCTTTGACCGAAGCCGTCGGCGATTACGGTCTCACTGGTGACCACCGGCGGTTTCCCTGCGGGTATGGAAAGGTCAAGCCGCAGCACGGTTGCCCTTCTTACGATTACCGGATTACCAGTCTTCGGGTCGCGGACATCGGGACCGGGGACATCGAACCCAGCCATACTGACGAACAGAATAGCCGTGGTCCCATTATCTATGGTTGCCATGTTGCCCCACGGATCATTGATTTTTGCATTGGCCCAAACAGCGATCAAATGACCGTTGGCATCGAGCACCAGAAGTCCCCCGGCACCCTTGGTTCGCGTCGTGCCATCACCACTCGGGGTACTGCCTACGATTATCCAGCCGCTCTTGAGCATCGTCATCGCCGTACTCAGTCCGACGCCGCCGGGACATTGCGCCAAGTGCTGCGGGAGTTCGGCAACCACTGTAGTTTTCTTCGTGGCCGGGTTGTAGTCGATGATCGTGGTTCCGGTCCCTTGCAGGTTCGATACCTTGTTGAAATTATCGACGAGGACATCGCCCTTCTGAATCCGCCCGGCGGAGACAGGAGCGACGATAACGGCATACGGATTCAAGTCGCCATTGTCCGCCACGGTTGAAGTCAGAGTGACATGCCGATGGATGTTCTTGAGGAAAATTTGGGCCTGTGCCGCGTGGGCCGTCAGCGCCAAGAACGCAGTCAGCAAAATGGATGAGTTACTTGAACTTATTTTAATCATGACGATGACTCCTTTCAAAATTGCACGTTCATCCGGAGGCCGAGGACGGCTTCATTCTTGACTAGGTGTCCCGAATTGGGATTGAGAATCCCGGCGCCTGGATCAAATACGTATTGAAAGTCCGGCTGCAACTGGCACCAGGGTGTAAGTTGGTATTGATAGGTCAATTCCACGAACTCTTCGCTGCCCCGGATTGGAAAATAGGAGCCGGTGAAGAAAGCGGTGTCTTTGGCTGAATCCGAAGCACTGTCGCTCACCTTGGCATAACCGAAGCCCAGGCCCATGGTGTCGTCACTCCGGTGAGGAATCGGTTCGTGAAAGGTAAAGCCCGCATTCACGCTAATATCAATCAGGTTGCGATCCTCCTCTGGCGCGCCCATGGCCCGCGCGAAGAAATTCACCGTCCGGTCGGCATCCTCGTCGTTTGGGTCGCTCCAGACCATCTGGTCAACGACCGCATAGATCGCGTAGTCACCGCGATGGTTGCGGGGTATGCCGGTGCTGTCCGGGTTGGAGAGGGAGAGGCCGTTGTCGTCTGTTTCCTGGTCGGCAAAGTCCTCCGTATCGTACCAAAAGCCGAGTTTATAAACGCCCGACAACACCCCTGATTGATCCGAATAAACCATGCTGCCAAGCGCGGGATAAGCATATTGTAATTCTCCGATGGCGAGCACGCCGCCGTGCAATGGAAAACTCAAGCCGGATGCGTTGATCATTTGCGGATCGCCGTTGGTATCCGAGACCGGGGAACCGTTAAACAGACCGGCAAGAGCAGTGAATGAATCCGTCGGCCGCCACCGTAAACGGACCCCCAGCGCGGAAAGCGGATAGGCCGGCCCGCCGCCGGGCAAATCTGCCGAGGGAAGCATCGGCCAGCCGAACATGGTATTCACAAAGAGCAAGGCGTTTTGGCTGACCATGAACTCCTGATCGAGACTCTGCTGGCCGATCTTCACGTCCAGCCGGTCTTCGTTGAGAAATTTCTGCTGATACCAAAGCTCCCACAGCCGGGTTGAACGATCCGCTTCGATTCCGCTTGCGGTTTGCAGCGTATCAAGGTTTTCGGCACTCAGGTCGCGTCCGTGAATTTGCAGGCCGCTGATATTGAATGTGCCTCCACGCAATCCGAACGCCCGTTCCGTATCCAACTGCAATACCGCCTGCGTGAGCCCCTCATACTCGAACCCTTGACGGACGCCTCCGGTCACATTGCCAAGCATCTCGCTGGTTTCCTGAATGGACAGCGATAAACCAAATCTGCTAAGGAATGGTCGCAGACCCGCCATGTCGCCCAGCAGAGTACTGCTCCGGGAGACTTCAGTCAGGAAGTCGGTGGGTGCCGGGGTTTCGTTAGGGGTGGACTGATTGGATTGAGGCTGATTCTCCACCGGTGCCGTAATCACCGGCGGCGTGGCAAGAACGGCCATAGGAAGAGCCAAAAAGAGGCCGAAACAGCATGCCAAAGAGGGTCGCAAAATATTCACGAGGCTGGATATAAATGAGACTGAGACTCATTCGCAACATTATAATTTGTTAAATTCGTCTGTTTGCAGACGCTATGAATCAGCGGGACGCAATACGATACGCTTCGTCGCGTAGGCGGGCGTCAAGAATGAGATAGCTCTGCACATAATCCCGCACGGCGTCGTTGAGAGGGGTGATGCGTGCGGTGTAGCTGGCAGCCCGCAGCTTTGTGATGTCGGCCTGCGTAAAGTATTGGTATTTGCTACGCAGGACCTCGGGCATCTCGATGAACTCGATGCGCAGCTCATCGCCTCGTGCTCGGGGATGCAGGTATCGGTCACGCGATTGAGGTGACGGGCGAGCAACGCCTGCTCATCGGCGGCGCTTAGCTCCCGATAGCCGGGGATGCGCTCGTAATGATCGTGGGCGACGAGGTTGAACACATCCTCTTCAAGGTTTGCGCCGTTGGAGCAGATGGCATTGGCTTTGCCCACGCGAATCATTTCCGCAAGCGAAACCCCAAGATCTGCCGTGCTCATCGCTCCGCCAATGGTCATCAGCATGACACCGCCCGAGTCGAGGTAGGTACGGTAACCGTCCGCAGCATCCTTCAAAGCCGAGGCATTGAAATGCCGGTAATGCCGTTCCGTAAAGGCGGACACCGCTCCTGTGCGAAGCGCCGGGTTTGCCGTCGTGGGAACAACCGATGGAAATCGTTTTCATGGCACCTTCGCCGAAGAGTTGAAGCTCATCTTTCGCTGGATTGGTCATTTTTATCACCTTGCCAGAGAGAATCTCACCGGCACATCCACCCGACTCGACACTGGCAACCCTCCCACCTGTGCCGGCTCAAATCTCCACCGGCGCACGGCCTGGAGCGCAGCCGCGTCAAGCAGGGGAAAACCGCTGGTTCGCGCCAGGATCACATCACTTGCATGTCCATCCGTACCCACCTCTACGCTCACCAGGACCATCCCTTCCTGATGCTGCTGGCGCGCAACTTCGGGATAATCGGGTCGTGGGTTGCTAAGGTAACGTGCGTGCGAACTCAGTGACCCATTCGACGTTCCGTGGCCAGTTGCCCCAACTAGGCCGGCGGCGGTTGCCGCTCCCGGAAAGGAGTGGACCTTTGAGGCTCTCGAATGGTTCTGCGGTGGGTGATGCGGCGCTGCTTTCGGGTGTTGCGGCACCGGAGTGGATTCAGGCGAGGGCAGATCTTCCTGTTGGGGTGTGGCCTCTGGAGGCGGGGTGGACATTTCCGGAGTGGATTCCGGCTCGGGTGGCGTCGGTGCGGGTGTTGGCTCGGGAGGGGGCGGCGTGGACGCAGGCTGTATCGGAGTCGGCGCCACGGATGCGTCCGCCTGGGCTGCCGGTTCCGGCGCTGCTTCGACAAGGCTCACATCCACTGGCGACGGCTCATCGCTCATCGCCAGCGGATGCGCCGGCGTTCCCATCGTAAAACCGAAGAGCAGCAGCGCGTGGAAGATGATCGCCGCAATGAAGCTCGCGGCCAGCTCCGGCTTCAAGGCGCCGCCTTGGCCTGGCCCGGCTCTGCTTTGGGTTGGGTTTCGATGGCCACCTTGGTGATGCCAAGGCGGCGCACTTCGTCCAGCACCGCAATGGCCTTGCCGAATGCAGCGTCCGCATCTCCATGGATGAACACGCGCGGCTCGGCGTTGCTGGCCAGCAACTCCTTTAGATCGTTATCGAGTTGCGCCGCGTTCACCGGCTGTTTGTTGAAGAACAGACTTCCTGCCGCATCGATGGAAATGGTTGCAAAATCTCCCGGCTCCTGCGGCGTGCCCGTGGACGCGGCGGGCAGGTTCACGTGAATTCCTCGGTTTTTGACCATCGAGAGCGACACCATGACGAATGTCGCAAGTAGGAAAAAAATGATGTCGATCAGCGGGATGATCTCGATGCGCGCCCGCCTTTTGCTGCGCGGTGAAGGGATCGGCGTCATGGGATCAGCTCGGCATTCTTTTCGTTTCGCAGCAGCAGCATCTCAAGTTTGGCAGAAGCGGTCTCTATCTCATGCCTGGCTTGTTCCAACCGTGCGTTAAGATAATTGAACGGCAGCAGCGCCACCATCGCGATCACGAGGCCAAATGCGGTTGCGATCAGCGCCTGCGCGATGCCGCCGGTGATGGCCGTGGGCGCGCCCAACTCGCTGGCACCGAGCAGCCCGAACGCGTGGATCATGCCGGTCACCGTCCCAAACAATCCCTCCAGCGGCGCGAGAGTCACGATGGTATCCAGTGGAGAAATGCCCCGGTTGAACCGCTGCAACTCAAGATTCGCCGCCGCCAGAAGCGCGTTGGAATACGAAACGTCCCGGTGTTGGAGCGCGTAGGCGAGCGTTCGCGCTACGAAATCGCGCGCGCCCGCTCCCGCCTTTTCCGCCGCCTCAAGGTCCCCGCGTTCCACCGACGCGAAAATCTCCTCCACCACGCGTGGCTGGCGGTTCATGCGCTCGCCGATCACAAATATCAGCCGCTCGAAAACGACGGTGAGCGCGACGAGCGATGTCAGTAGCAGCGGCCACATCATCGGGCCGCCTTCGAGAAAAATTCGAATCATGGTGTCTAAGTATAGATTTTCTCTGTCACAGAAGAGCAGACCATATTTATCCGTAGGCAAACGGATCGACCTTCTGCCTAAAAAATATAATCCAGTCCTGCAAAGAATCCTCTTCGTTCCCCGTAGTAAGGGGCTGTCGTCCCAATGCCGGACCCGTGATGGTACAGGTACGATTCGTCGAAAAGGTTGACCACGTCGAGGCGAAGACTCAGCGTTTGGTGTTTCGCAAGCTTGAAATCGTGCTTGATCCCAAAACTCACCGGACAATGCTCGGGAACCTGATTCTTATCGGCAAACCCATCGTAGAAGCCACTGCCGTAAATAGCGTCCATGTGAATGGTCGTATCCTTAAAGGTGTACGAAACGCCGGCGGAAGCAGTGATCGTCTGGTCGTGATTCACATGAACATAATGTTGGGCGGTATAATCAAGCTCGTCTTGTCCAAAGAGAATTTGACTTGAATTGATATCGGTCGCCATGGCCCGGCTCAGTCCTAAATTGCCAAAAGCTCCGAATCCATCCTTCGAATAACTCGTCGTCAATTCGGCGCCGTAGTATTGGCCGCGCGCGTAACTAAAAGGCACGTAAATCAAAGAGTCGCCCACCTGGGCTTCGTCGGCAAAGTTTTTAATTTGTTTGTAGTAGCCGTCCATCCCGATGTGCCAATCCTTAGTCACGTCCTGAGTAAACCCGACGTCATAATAATTCGACCGCTCCGCTTGAGGCTTATCGTCGGTTGTCACCGGCGTCGCGGCTGTGGTGTTCAAATATTTTTGAACACTTGAAGGGGGAAGATATTCTTCCTGGGCAGGAACAAAAAACCGGGAATACCCCAAGTGAAATGCCGTTGAAGGAGTCGCTTGATAAACAAGACTTGCCCTGGGGCTGAACTGATGTTCGGATACGTATTCGCTTACCTGGTCAAAGCGGCAGCCATAGTTGACCGTCAATTGGCGGGTTGCCTGCCATTGATCCTCTAGATAAAATCCGTAGAGCCAGCCCTCCTTGTACTGCCCGTCCACGATGGTGATGGGAACATTCGAGAGCACATTCCCCAAGGAATCGGTCTGGAACGCTTTTGTATTACTCGCTGCCGATTCAATCTGACTTGTGACGCAAAACCCTCCTTTGAGAGTGTGATCATCATTGATCCGATAACTGATGTCGTTCGTCCATGTGTTTTCGGTAAGACTTCTGTTTTGTTCACTTGCCAAACCATTGAACATGAGATCGCCAATCGGATCAGGGCGAAACAACGTCCGGGCATAACTGCTGATCAGTGACGATTGAATGCTGAAGTTATCGGTCTGCTTTTTGTAGGAAATTATCCCGTAGTGAAACTGCTCGTTCTGGGTCTCATTGAGGTCCGCCGAGTCAAAAGTGGAGTTATTCGGCAGGGTATAGGCTACAGGGATTCCCGGGGTGTTTGGAATCTGGAAATCGCCATAGGATCCATTCAGCATGAAGATTAACTGACTCGTTTCATCCAAATGATCGCAC
>Ga0326727_10020799_pt1 | contig 12975 bp, 14 predicted proteins | sample MB2enrmetagenome_FD_207643 | JGI IMG/M metagenome (GOLD analysis project Ga0326727, IMG submission 207643) | Lab enriched peat soil microbial communities from McLean, Ithaca, NY, United States - MB29MY | ecosystem: Environmental > Terrestrial > Soil > Wetlands > Peat | place: USA: New York...
CTAGTTTATTCTTTGAACCTCTCGTAACAAACGATTTCATCCAGGGATTTACGGGTTTTAGGTCGGCCTGTTGTTTTGGGTAAGCCGAGGGTAAGGAGCGAGACAAGCCTGTATTTATCAGGGATATCTAAGATTTCCCGCGCGGCTTCCTGGGAGAAAGCACCGATCCAACAAGTGCCGAGACCTTCGTCCACGGCGGCCAGGGTCATATGGTCTACCGCAATTGCAAGGTCAACGGCATAGCCGGGGACGCCGCAACGCATCAGGCCTTCGGGCATGGTGGCGATTGCGGCGATAACCACAGGGGCCTGGGCGACATGGTTTTGACCGCCAGAGGCTTTCGCGAGTTCCTGACGTTTTTGGGGGTCCTGAACCACGACAAATTTCCAATACTGGCGATTGGCGCCGGAAGGGGCGAGGCGGGCTGCTTCCAGTACATTCAGAAGTTTGTTTTCGGGAACGGATTTGTTTTCATATTCGCGGATGCTGCTTCGTTTGCGGATGGCGTCTTTGAGTTCCATTTTGATTATTCTCCTCTTAGTAGCTTTGTTAAATTATATCGCATATTTCGGATTTGGTGAATAATCATGAGGATGGTTACACATAACCATCAGTAGATACCGGCCTATGTCGGCCTGGACATAAGAGGTGGGCCTTGCCCACCCTACAATACCGGATTTTTTATACTACGCGAATGACAAATAGAGGCAGGGAAGATGGGGCGGTCGGTTTTCAAACCCGACCCTGCAGGAAGTGATTTAGTTTAGAATACGATACTGTTTAACCTACTTTTAGATACCGGCTTTCGCCTGTATAGAGAGGTTACATAACGATATATTGATCATCTTGTCATTGTGAAGTCCCCGCTAGTTTTTTCTTTTTAGCTTTCTTTTTTTCGTTGGATTTAACGAAACGGGACAGTTTGCCGCCGCACCAGGGGCAGACTCCCTGAATCGTATGGCGCATATTTTTCAAAACGACACGGCGGGGATTTTTAATTTCGCGCATGCGGCCGCACTTGATACAGGAAGCCTTAACCGGCGGGATTATTTCCTCTGCTGCCTTACGGGGAACAACAAGGATGCTGACCGGTTTTGCTTCTTTATGATTGGTGACCAGTTCTTCGAGGAAATGGTTCAAAGTGGCGGTAGCGACACAGACCACCATATCCGCGCCGCCGTAATACACAAACAGGCGGTCGTTAATAATTACAGCGCCGCAGGGATAAACCACGCCGGCCTTACAGCCTTCGTTCTCGCAGACCGCGGTCGGTTCCAAAATGGGATTCCTGGTACGGGCCAAGACCTTAGTCGGGTCTTTCAAATCAAGCAGCATCGCACCGATTTTATAACGGGATTCGTCAGAAGCACCGACGGCCTGATAAATGAGGAGCCAGCCGTCCCGTGTGCGCAGTGGCGGCGGACCGCAACCAACTTTCAGACTGTCCCAGTCGGAGCTCAATGCGCGGGTAGGAATTTTATACTGGCCTACCAGCCAACGGGTTTTACCGTCAAAATCGAGGTCGTCTACAAAATCAATCAGAATATTCGGAAAGACGCGGTGGAAAATAACATATTTGCCTTCGATTTTCTCCGGCAGAATGCAGGCATTCTTATCCACGATAAAAGGCGGCGAAATCAGGACAGGCTTCTTCCAATGCCATTGATGATGTAAAAATTCATCGAGATTAATAGAACTCAAAGCAACCCGGGGATGACTATGACCGTCGTAAGCGACATACGTCATGTAAACCGTGCGGCCGATTTTGGTGAGGCGAGGGTCTTCACAGCCGCCCATGCCGCCCCCGCCGGAGATAAAATTACCGATAGGCTCCGGCAAGTAGGGATGGGATAGGTTAACACCTTCGAAAGGTTCCCGCGGTACATAAACCGGTTTTACGAGCCGCTCATCAATATGAAATCCATCCCGGCTGGAGGCATAGCCCAGGACAGAAACATCCGATTCCCCGATGGCCCGGTAAAGCAGGTGCACTTTGTTATCTTCATAAATCGCGGCGGGATTAAAAACAGCTTTAGTTTCCCAAAGGCGCCCAGTATCCGGCTTGAGAATTGGATTGCCGTTAAATCTATCGAGTTTGAGTTGAATATTACTTACCGGTTTCATTTGTTCAGATTTGTTCGCAACCATACTTCGCTTCACCTCAATAGGGCATAGTTAATGCTCTTAAAAATATACTTTAAATATAATCATAAATGAGAGTTTATTACTTTGGCTGTAATGGTTGTCACATGTTTTCCCTGGAATCTGGCCATGGCCAGTTCATTTTCACTGGGCATCCGGCTGCCGGAAACACCGGAAATACTGCCGGCGCCGTAAGGGCTACCGCCGGTGATTTCACTCATCGTGGTCTGACGATTTTCAGAGTACGGCAGGCCGACAATGATCATACCGAGGTGTAATAACGTAATGTAAATATTGATTAAAGCAGTCTCCTGGCCGCCGTGCTGAGTGGAAGAAGTAGTAAAAGCACTTCCGACTTTTCCGATGAATGAATTTTGCGACCACAAACTGCCGGCTTGGTCGAAAAAATTTCGCATTTGAGAGCACATATTACCGAACCGCGCCGGGGAACCGAAAATAACCGCGTCGGCGTTAACCATGTCAACAGGTTTTGCATAAGGAATATGAGCAAAAACTTCCCGGGCTTTTCTGTTACCGGATTTTTCCAATAGTTCACAAGGCATGATTTCGGGGATTTGCAGTAACTGCACATCGGAACCGGGCACTTCTGCGGCACCCTGCGCGATTGCTTCCGCTAAACGATAAGTGTGACCGTATATACTGTAAAAAATTACTATAACTTTCATCGTCCCACCACCGCAAAACCCTGTGCCGTATGGATGTGTGTCAACAGCTAACTGTTCCTTTCAGAATTCTGGAGTTGCGGTCGGACCTTATCCATCGGTTGATAATTTTCCAGGACAACCCGGCGTAATGGATCGGTCGGGTTACTGTAAGGCATGACCTTGCAGCCGCGAGCGACGGCCATATATGACGAAACGAAAGAACCTTTGCCCAATAATGTGTATTCTTTAGTGGGCGTGCTGTTTTTACCAAAGCCGACGTAACAAAAATCACCGATGCTGACGTCTTCATCCGCGATGCAGGAATCAACGACGGTGTGCACGCCGATATTAACATTTGACATAATAACAGAATTCTTAACGACAGCATGTTCATCAACGCGGACACCGGGAGAGAGGACCGAGTTTTCGACACGGCCTTTGATGACACACCCCGGACTGATAATACTATTCAGGACGGTACCGGAAAGGGACTGCTTAACCGGATTTTCGGGTTCGCAGGTCAGAACCGGCCAGGTACCCGTGAGTGAAAATGGCGGTTTCGTACCGGTGAGTTCCATACTGGTATCAAAATAAGCATCAATGGTACCGACATCGCGCCAGAAACTGTCGAACTTATAAGCAAAAACACGCTGTTCACCGACCATGGCGGGAATGATGGAATAGCCGAAATCGTGAAGGGATGACGATTCGGAAGCATCGCGGACAAGCCGGCGGACCAGGGCGTCTTTGTTAAAAATATAGATACCCATCGAGACCAGATTGCTTCTGGGGATATCCGGCTTCTCTACATACTCAATAACATAACCGTTATCGTCAATCGTCAGTGTGCCGAAACGGTGGGCTTCCTCGATGGGGACAGGCACGACCCCGACGGTAACATCAGCCTGTGATTTCTCATGGAAGGCCAGCATCTTGCGGTAATCCATTTTGTACGCATGATCGCTGGGCATGATTAATATTTTATCAGCCGGTTGTTTTCTTAAATACTCCAGGTTCTGGTAAACAGCGTTGGCAGTGCCGGTATAAATGCCGTTGTTCACGGGTTCTAGTACTGCGATCCCGTTATTCCCGGAGTTGCTATTTTGCCAGCGGTTAACATAATCCATCAGTTCGCCGCGGCGGTAGTCAACCAGGACAGCCACGTCGCCAATCTTGGAATGTAGACAGTTACTGAGGCAAAAATCGATAAAGCGGTATTTACCGGCAAAAGGTAGGGCAGGTTTAGGCCTGACCTGACAAAAAATATCCATCCGCGTACCTTTTCCACCGGCTAAAATTGTGGCAATCATTTTCCCCATTTGAATACTCCAGATGAATATATTTTATAGCGTTAAATACAGGCGGCATGGTTCGGCGGAACCGCAATCGTGATAAATATGATTGCCGTATTGGGTAAATTTGCGGGTATTATTGAGGCTGCCGCGATTGAACCAGATGGTTTCGAAGGATTTGCAGGCGGGACAAAACACCATAACTTCCTTCGATAACCGGTCGTCTTCGGCGACGACAGCATGAGGAATTTGTTGATTTGCAATCCAGGACATTGCCATACTCATATCTCACTTTTAAAAGTATTTACAAGTGCTATTCTAGAGGTTAAAGAATCAAGAAGTTATAAAAAATGGGGGAAATATATAACGAAAATATGGCATTTTAGAATAATTAAGTCATCCGACACAGGTGAAGAAATGTGAAGAGTGATGGTTTGGGATGGCATCGAAGGGGAAGAAACCTGCGAACACTTCTCTTAAAGAAAATGAATTCGGTAGATACCGGCCTGCGCCGGTGTGGAGATAATTGGTGGGCGTTGCCCACCCTACAGGAAGTGCGTTAAACAACATTTAGACACTGGCCTGCACCGGTATGGAATGGAACAGACTTCCGGCTTTCTGTATATGATGTGAAAGCGAGTAAGATTAGATTAATTTAGGGGAAAATGTCATAAGAATGTCAGCCGCGGGGTCCTGAATGATATAACTATTTAAGAATAAATAGCAGATAATAACATCAGACGAACAACATACAACAAAAAGGAGGCACAGATGTTGAGAATCGCAACAAAAACAAAAATGACTCCTGAAAATGTAATAATTGAAGCCGTGAAGTTTTTCGGGCCGGAAGGCTATAAATTGAATATTTCTGGCCGGACAGATACAACGGCCAGTTTTGAAGGCGGCGGCGGCTCTGTTGAAATCAGCGCCTGCGGGGACGACGGCAAAACGGAAGTGGAATTTCTTTCACTAGAGTGGGATTACCAGGTAAAGGAATTCATTAAATCAATCCGATAACAATTACCGGAAATAAAGTTTGGGAGAAAACAAAATGGCAGATTTTACGGAAATCGGGAAAACTTCTGAAGTTGAACCGGGGATGATGAAAGGAGTTAAAGTAAACGGGAAAGATATCTTAATCGCGCTGGTAGACGGGAAATACTACGCGGCGGCCGGCCATTGCCCTCACATGAAAGCAATGCTGGCGAAAGGAAAACTGAATGGGACAATTGTCAGTTGCCCGATGCACGGTTCGCAATTCGATTTGAAGACCGGGAAAGTCCTGCGATGGGTGACCGGTCTAGGGTTTATGTCTTTTATGGGAAGGCTGATGTCGTCATTAGGAATGGCCTCAAAAAATGAAAAACCGCTGGAAGTTTACGAGGTCAAATTGGAAGACGACCGCATAACCGCAAAAATCACCTGACCGGCGGCTATTTATTAAAAATATAACCGGTTTTCGGGACAGTGCTGATAATTTTAGGATGAGCCGGGTCAATTTCGAGTTTTTGCCGTAGGCGGCTAATCCACGTACGCAATATTTGCACATCGTCGCGGTATTCCGGGCCCCAAACCCGGGCAAGCAAGTCATAATAAACCATCAGGTGCCCGGCGTTAGCGGCGAGTTCATTAAGTAACAACCATTCGATACGCGTGAGCTTCACTTCTTTACCCCGCACAGCGATATGACGTTCTTCAAAATTTATGTTCAGGCCGTTAATCGCCAGTTCTTTGGGCAGATTCTTTCTTTCGGGAAGATTCAAGCGGCGGCGGATGGCCTCGATGCGGGCGACCAGTTCATCGGGGTTAAAAGGCTTGGGCAAATAATCATCGGCACCCAAACCGAGACCTTTGATACGGTCGGTATCGTCGCCGCGGGCGCTGAGCATAATCACCGGCACCGAAGAAAAAGCACGCAGCTCTTTTAACGTTTGAAAACCGTCCATTTTAGGCATAACGACATCCAGCACAACCAAATCCGGCTCCTGGCCCTGGATTTGGTCCAGCGCTTCGATGCCGTTAGCCGCCAGAATGACTTCGTAATTCAACAATTTGAGTTTAGCTTTGAGAAAATTGAGGATGCGCTCCTCATCGTCCACGAGCAAGATTGTAAATCGTTTCATGATACCACCTCAAATTCTTATTACTGTTTACTGTGTCCGGAAAGCACCCATTTCCGGCATCGGCAGGGTGAATTGGAAAGTTGAACCGGCACCGAGTTGAGATTCCACCCACACGCGACCCCCGTGGGCTTCAACCAGACGCCGGCAGACGACGAGTCCGAGGCCGGTACCCGCAACGGTGCTATTTTCGGGTTCAAGGCGCTGGAACGGTTCGAAGAGCATACCCTGTTTTTCCAAGGGGATGCCGATACCTTTGTCCCGAACACCGATGAGGACTTCACCGTCACGGCGCTTGGCGAAAATTCCAATTTTCGTTTTCGGGGCTGAATATTTGATAGCGTTATCGAGCAGGTTATGTAGAATGCGACGCAAACGTACCCGGTCGGCATTCACGACAATAGATTCGTCGCAATCAATCGAAATGGTATGTCCGGCGGTCTGCTGCTTCATGCTCCGGATAACGGCAATAAAGGTTTCCCTGATATTCACGGGTTCTTCATTAATCCGGAGGCGGTTAGCCTGGGCGCGGGCCAGTTCCAGCAAATTCGCAAGGATATCGGAAAGCATCTCGGCTTCGGAATAAGCATCGCTGACAAGCTGTTTGGTTTCTTTTGTAGATAATTTGTCGCCTTCGGTGATGACGGTGCTAAGCGCGCCCAGAATGACCGTAAGCGGTGTGCGCAGCTCATGAGAAACTAGGCCGATGAATTCATCCTTGAGCTGGTCAACCTGTTTTAGAACATGCAGTTCGGCATCGCGTTCTTTCAGCGCCTGAGAGGCTTTTTCGCTATCACGGCGTATGCTTGTTTCCTGCAACTCCCTTTCGATAGCCGGACCGAGACGGGAGAGGTTGTCTTTCATGATATAATCGGCGGCGCCGGCCTTCATGGACAAGACGGCGGTATCGTCGCTGATTTTACCGGAAGTAATAATAAAAGGAATATCGAGACCCTTGCTTTTGAGAAGTTTCAAAGCTTCCAGCCCGCTGAATTGCGGCATCACAAAATCGGAAATTACGATGTCCCACGATTGTTTTTCGAGGGCAGAGTTTAAGCCGTCAGCAGTAAAAACACGTTCGTAAATCGGTTCATACCCGCTACGCCGCAGTTCCCGGAGGAGCAGTAAAGCGTCATTTTCGGAATCCTCGACGATAAGCACATTGAGCGGTTTACTCATTTATTATCCTGGTATCCTGCGGCGGGGCTTCGTTAAGGACCAGCCAGTAAAGTCCCAATTGACGGATGGCTTCGGCAAACTGATTAAAATTCACGGGCTTGCGGATGTAGCTGTTGGCGCCCAGAGAATAACCTTTGATAAGGTCACTCTCTTCTTTGGAAGATGTGAGAATCACGACCGGGAGCAGTTTGGTACGATTATCGGAGCGGATTTTCTTCAGTACTTCCAAGCCGTCAATTTTAGGGAGTTTTAAGTCCAGTAAAATAACCTCCGGCATGGCCGTCATATCTCGGCTGGAATAATTGCCCGTGCCGAAAATGTAATCCAGCGCTTCCGCACCGTCCCGTGCCACCACCAGCTTATTAAGAATATGCGATTTTTTTAGGGCCCGTTCGGTTAAAATGACATCATCTGGGTTGTCTTCCACCAGTAAAATAATTTTCTCTTTCAAGCCAGGCTCCTTATTTTTTAGTTACGAGTTTACAGTTAGGAGTTAACAGTTGTGGGTTACGAGTACCCACTGCAAGATAGTTATTGCTTATCTGTTTTACCGCCTAACGTAAAATAAAAAACGGCCCCCTGACCGACTCTAGCTTCAGCCCAGACGCGACCGCCGTGACGTTCGATAACACGCTGAACAGAAGCCAACCCAATGCCGGTACCCGGGAATTCCGCAATGGTGTGCAGCCGCTGAAACGGTTTAAAAAGCTTATTAGCATAAGTCATGTCAAAACCGACGCCGTTATCACTGATAAAATAGACCTGACGACCTTCCTTTTGCGTAATGCCAAATTCGATATGCGCCACCGTTACTTTACCGGTAAACTTGACGGCATTTTCAAATAGATTTTCCAGGGCGAGAGAAAGCAGTTTTTCATCGCCATACGCAGTTAATCCGGGAGATATTTTAAACATAATTTTACGTTGCGGCGCTTCATTTTTCAAATTCGTGCAAATCTCACGTACCATTTTCGATAAATTCACCTCATGAAGCGCCATTTCGGCGCGGGTGATCCGAGAGAGGCGAAGCATATCGTCGATTAACTGTGCCATAAATTCCGCCGAACGCTGTATGCGCCGAAGGTAATCCTTGCACTCATCGTTCAAAGAATCATTACAATCTTCAATCAATATTTGGCTGAAACCCTGCATACTCCGTAAGGGTGCACGCAGGTCGTGGGAGACGGAATAAGAAAAAGCTTCCAGTTCTTTGTTAGAAACTTCCAACTCGGCAGCACGGTTTCTTAAGATTTCATTCAGTTTTTTAACTTCAACTTCAGCCAGTTTCCGCTCAGTAATATCCTGGCCCTGGGCAATAGTGGCAATTATCTGTTTGCCGCCATTATCATAAACATTGGCGGAGTTCCAGAGAACAATACGAATTTCTCCGTCGATGCGAAGGATAGGTATTTCCACCGCTTCCCAGCGTTCACCGGAGAGCGTACGCCGGATCTGGTGGAGCGATTCGGCTTTTTTGTCTTCCGGAAATAAAATATCCAGTCCCAACCCCAGGACATCGCGGGATTTCCGTCCGGTTAACCTTTCAAATGCCGGATTAAACCGTGATATCCGGAAATGATTATCCCAGACAATGATCGGGGCATTCGCGTAATCAAACAAGCTATTGAGGTAGCTGCTGGTTTCACGCAGCAGATCTTCCGCCTGCTTATGGTCGGAGATATCATGGCCGTAAATCCGGATATCTTTACGTTCACCGAAAACGTAAATCACCTGTTCATAATACCTGACGTTTACTTCAACCTGCCGGGATAAATATCCTGATTTCAGCGGTGGAGCCTGTTGTATCAACTCTAAGATACCGGAGAGGTAGGGATGCTGAGTGCCTTTAAATGTCAGGTCAGGGAATAATTTATTGGTGGAGTCATTACTGTACCGGACTTTCCCCGTCATATCGATTTCAATGACCTGCATTGGGTTTAAAGCCGGGAAACTGGCGAGATAAACCAGGTTTTTCCGGCTTTCGATTAAAGCCTCACGTGTATTTTTATTACGGGAACTTTCCAAAATATCCCATTTATCTGCCTTTTTAACCAGGGCAAACTCATGGTTTCTGATAACATCCATGACTTCAGACGTGCTGCAACCGGAAAAAGAATAAGTACAGAGTGCAATAATTTGAAAATTGCCGATAACGTTATTAAACGCGGCCCCGTAATCGGTAACGGCGCACCAGTCATTTTTTTTCACCCAGATATCATTATTGGCAAACCGCAAGCCGTCATATCCCTTTTGCAGCGCCCGATTCAGTTTCTCTTCCCAGGCTTGAAGCACCCGAGCGCTATCAAATGAACCGGTTTGCAGGTACCATTCCCGATAAGTAACAAGTTCAAACTGACCTTTTTGCAGATAACCCGAGAAATCTTTTACGGATTTGGACAATACTTTAAGCATATCGACTGCGGTCAGGTTATCGGCGGTGATACATATGCAGAATTCGTTGTTTTCCAACCCGGCCCGAAAATAAGGGATGAGTGTATCAACCAAGTCTTTTTTGGTCCGGTAAAACTGACAGAAATGAGTACCCCAGGGGATATTGCCGATAACTTCGATACCGCTTATGCGGGTTTCTGCCTGCATATAACCTCGACCATTAAAATCGTACGTTGTTTCCGACAGACTTAATACCAATTACTATAGTGTTTGTTTAAATTATCTAAAATATATAACCGATTGAAACCAGAGTCAAGCGCCCTAAATATAAAAATCGTACAAATGTTATTACAAATCTATAACATTTTTAATAATGATGAACCACAAATATTACGGGGCAATTACGAGGAATGTCGGAATTTTACAATTTTGTAATTAATTTTAGTTTTATTTTATAACTTCTACACAGTACTAAACGTATTATAAGACGTATTGGATTGAGGCTGGTTTAAGATAGCGGACAGCAGGAATAATGAAATGGAGCGAAGAAATGAGTGAGATGTTTTGTTTTCAATGCGAGCAGACCGCCGGGGGCACCGGGTGCACAAAGGTCGGAGTGTGCGGGAAAAGGCCGGAAACAGCAATAAAACAAGACCAGTTAATCGGGGCGCTGGTGGTTTTAGCACGGGCGGCGGAAGGAAAAAATCCCGGTAAATACACCGATGAAATAATTATGCAGGGGCTGTTCGCAACCGTGACCAACGTAAACTTCGACCCGGACAGAATTGACGAACTGAAGAGAATGGCGGAAACGATGACCTTGAAACTGGGCGTAAAGAAGGAATTCAACGCGAGCATAATTTTCCAGGGAGACCCGGCTATTGTCTCGCTGCGGTCCATGCTGTTGTTCGGGCTACGGGGAATGGCGGCCTATGCCTGGCATGCGCGCGTGCTGGGGAAAAACAACCCAGAAGTTACAGCATGGTTTTATAAGGGTTTACGGTCAATCGGGGAAGAGCACACGGCGGAAGAATGGCTGGCGCTGCTGATGGAGTTCGGGCAAGTTAATCTGAAATGCATGGCACTGCTGGACGAAGCGAACACCTCGAGCTACGGCCAACCGGTGCCGACCAAAGTGAGCATGAAAGTGGAGAAAGGGCCGTTCATCGTCGTTACCGGTCACGACCTGGCCGATTTAAAACAGCTACTGGAACAGACCGAAGGGAAGGGGATAGGTGTTTATACACATGGCGAGATGCTGCCGGCACACGGGTATCCGGAATTAAAAAAGTATCCCCAGTTGAAAGGTAATTTTGGGACGGCATGGCAGAACCAGCAAAAAGAATTCAGCGATTTACCGGCGCCTATACTGTTCACGACAAACTGCCTGATGCCGCCGAGAGCAGCTTATACCGATAACATTTTTACTACCGCCGCAGTGGGATATCCGGGGGTGAAGCACATTCACGACAAAAACGGAAAAAAGGACTTCACGTCAATCATCATGAAAGCGATTGAACTGGGCGGCTGGAAAGAAGATAAACAATTTACCGGCATCAACGGCGGTATGAAACTGACGACCGGTTTCGCCCGGAATACGGTACTGGGCACGGCAGATACGATTACCGCGGCGGTAAAATCCGGCATGATTAAGCACTTTTTCCTGGTGGGGGGCTGCGACGGAGCTAAACCGGGGCGCAATTATTATACGGAATTTGTGAAAAGGACGCCGAAAGACAGTGTGATACTAACGTTAGCCTGCGGGAAATACCGTTTCAACGACCTAGATCTAGGAAAAATCGGGGGACTGCCGCGGATTCTGGATATGGGACAGTGTAACGACGCATATTCGGCGATTAAAGTGGCACTGGCGCTGGCAGACGCTTTTCAAGTTGGGGTCAACGAACTGCCGTTGACACTGGTACTTTCCTGGTACGAACAGAAAGCCATAGCCATACTGTTGACGCTTTTATCGCTCGGCATAAAGAATATCTATTTGGGGCCAACAATGCCGGCTTTTCTTTCCCCAAACGTCATAAAAATACTCGTAGACAAGTTTAGTCTGCACCCGATAACGACACCAGAAGAAGATTTAAAAGCGATAATCGGTTTAAACTAACTGAGAAATAGAGGAGAAACATGATTGAACAGGAAAAGATGCACAAGTACCACAAGCAGAACGGAGAAACGCCAAGTTTCAAAGCATATCACGAAGTACATATCAATAAAATATTGGGGTCGGTGACAAAGGAGGATGTCGCTGCATTTGCGAATAACAACATCACAAAGTTTAAAGGACATCTAGGAGAGAAAGCCGGTATCCCGGTAATGCTTTTCGAGCGGAATCAAGACGCGCAGGCTTTCGCTAACGAATTAAAAGCAAAACTAAAAATACCGAGAGAGCATATCGAAATTAAGGCACAAAAATAAAACCACGCCAAGCAACGGCGGGACAATTTACATTTGACATAATATAATTATGAATTTGTTTCCGGCGAGGCCGGTGGGTTGAGGAGATGAACAACCCACCGGCTTTTGTTTTTATCCGGCACAGAAAAATAGTTATTCTTCTTTATGTTTACTCCAATCTTCGCGGGAAGTGTGCCTGACATGAACGGGCACTAATTGTTTGGTAAAGCCGAAGATATCCCTCCTGTGACTGCACTGCAGGCACTGCTCATACCAGCCGTCGGTATCACGGTCAATAAATAAGTCTCCGCCACAACGCTTACAGGATTTCAGTTCCCAATTTAACATTTTATTCAACCCCCCTTGGTCACCAGCCCCACCTCGATTTGAGCTGTTCCGGTACTTTATTAGCCAAAAGTTTTTGCTTTTTTCGACTTACTAAAATCAGTTTAGCATGTGAACATGAAATGACCGTTAATCTAAGATGAACTGAAGATGAACAAAAAAACTGCCTGAAGAGAAACAGACAGTTTTTTTAATCTGTTTAGATGCCGAGATATATCGTTAAAGAAGTTATTGGGTTTTGAATTTACCGGAAATTTCGGCCAGCTGTTCGTCGCTGATGCCCTGAGGGGTATAACCTGAACCTTTGCAAAGAAAAAAGATAGTGGCAGCCTTTTCCATGATATCAATATAATCGAAAGCATCGGCGATGCTGGCGGCGACGGCGGCACAGCCGTGTTTTTCCCAAAGAATGACGTGGTGTTTTTCCAGCGC
>Ga0326727_10020800_pt1 | contig 12975 bp, 10 predicted proteins | sample MB2enrmetagenome_FD_207643 | JGI IMG/M metagenome (GOLD analysis project Ga0326727, IMG submission 207643) | Lab enriched peat soil microbial communities from McLean, Ithaca, NY, United States - MB29MY | ecosystem: Environmental > Terrestrial > Soil > Wetlands > Peat | place: USA: New York...
TCTCACCGACAATGGCCTGAATATCCTTGCGGAAGTGGAAGTAGTCTTTCCCCAGCTCAGAGATATGCACCAGGCCTTCTACATAGACCTCATCCAGCAGCACGAATACACCGAAGCTGGTCACCGCATTGATCTTGCCGGTAAACACTTCGCCAACCTTGTCGCGCATATAGAAGGTTTTGAGCCACGACTCGACATCGCGACTGGCATCGTCTGCCCTGCGTTCGGTCATCGAACAATGCTCACCCAGGGTCGACCACTTTCCCGCTTTATAGATATCGCTCGCGAGAATAGCCTTGATGGTGCGATGAACCAGCAGATCCGGGTAGCGACGAATCGGCGAAGTAAAGTGGGTATAGGCATCGTACGCCAGACCAAAGTGACCAAGATTGTCAGGACTGTAGACGGCCTGCTGCATGGAGCGCAGCAGCATGGTTTCCAGAACGGAGGCATCCGGACGCGCCCGGATCTTGTCTGCCAGCTCGGCATAATCCTTGGTCGTGGGTTGTTCCCCTCCACCAAGCGTCAGCCCGACCAGCTTCAGATAACCGTTCAGGTTTTCCAGACGCTCGGGCGTCGGCCCTTCGTGAATCCGGAACAGGCATTTATGGTGATTCGTCTGAATGTAATCGGCAGCGCATACATTGGCAGCCAGCATGCACTCTTCAATCAGACGGTGGGCATCATTACGCACCACCGGCACGATACGGTCGATCTTGCCGCTTTCGTTGAACACCATCTGGGTTTCTACGCTATCAAACTCGATCGCCCCGCGTTTGGCACGCGCAGCGAGCAACACCTTAAAGAGTTCATAGAGTGTTGTGAGCTGAGGCATCAGCTCATGATCAGCCGAGGTACTCAGCCACGCCCACACCTGGTTATAGGTCAGACGGGCCTTGGAGCGCATCACTGCCGGGTAGAACTCGTAATCCTTGACCTGACCCTTGGCGTTGATCTGCATATCGCACACCATGCACAGGCGTTCCACATCCGGATTGAGCGAGCAGATACCGTTAGAGAGCGCTTCCGGAAGCATCGGAATCACACGGCGCGGAAAATACACCGAATTGCCACGTTCATAGGCGTCGAGATCCAGCGCGTCGCCGGGACGCACATAATGACTGACGTCGGCAATGGCGACCACCAGTCTGAATCCTTTACCGACGCGTTCGGCAAAAACCGCATCATCGAAATCGCGCGCGGTCTCCCCGTCAATGGTCACCAACGGCAGATCGCGCAGGTCAATCCGGTCCTTCAGATCGGTCTTGCGAACTTTCTTGGGTGTCGCCTTACCCTGGGCTTCGGCGCCGTCGCTAAACCGATACGGGAGATCATGCTTGCGCAGCGCGATCTCGATTTCCATACCCGGGTCAGCATAGTCACCCAGGATTTCCAGCACACGCCCAATTGCCTGACGGTAACTGTCAGGTTGCATCAGGATCTCGACGACAACCACCTGTCCATGCTTCGCATCGACGGCACCACCCTGCTCGATCAGAATATCCTGATTAATACGTCGGTCTTCAGCGACAACAAACCATACACCGCGTTCGTGATAGATACGTCCGACCACGGTATGCACCTTGCGGTCCAGAACCTCAACGATCTTGCCTTCGGTGCGACCACGCCGGTCGGTTCCACCGGCTCGCACCATGACCAGATCGCCGTGCAGCACCTTGTGCATTTCGCGCTCGGGGAGAAACAGATCATCGCCCTCCTCCTCTTCGCGCACAGCAAAACCATAACCATCGCGATGCCCGACAACATGGCATTTGATCAGGTCAAGTTTATTGGCGACACACACTGCGCCCTTGCGATTAATAATGACCTGACCTGCCCGCTCCATAGCGGCAAGTCGACGTTCGAAAAACTCCCGCTCGGCCCGCGTAATGGACAACAGGTGCGCGAGTTCATCGGGAAAGAGAGGAACCCCTTGCTCGGCGAGAATCGACAACAAATACTCGCGACTCGGTAAGGGATTGGAATATTTGAGTTTTTCTCGTTCGAGAAAAGGATCTTGTTCTCGCAGAGATGGACTTTTGGTTTTTTTTTGCTTTGTAGCCATTGACTTCCTCTGAAACCTCAATATAATTCGCACTTCGTTGCAGCACGAAAGTGTTGCGATGATACAGCATAAGCAGGCCCAGGTGGCGGAATTGGTAGACGCACTAGGTTCAGGTCCTAGCGGTGGCAACACTGTGGAAGTTCGAGTCTTCTCCTGGGCACCAGCTCATTATAGCCGGTGCTTTGTTGTGAATTGATGTAAATTGCCCAGGTGGCGGAATTGGTAGACGCACTAGGTTCAGGTCCTAGCGGTGGCAACACTGTGGAAGTTCGAGTCTTCTCCTGGGCACCAATTCCAGAAAAACCCGTCGAGTTCGCTCGACGGGTTTTTTGTTATCTGCGATTCATTCCGGTGACGTGTAATTGAACACCTGGCGCAAATAAGCCAAAAAGGTTTCATCACTGCACAAGGTTTTACCCTTGGCATCCGACAACTTGGCCACCGGCTGATCATTGCAATTCACCAGCTTCATGACGATATTCAGCGGCTCGGGCCCAAGATCATTGGTCAGATTGGTTCCGATCCCGAAGGCAACCTGAATGCGACCGGCAAAATACGCATGCAAGTCCAGCGCGCGCTGAACGGTCAGGCTATCGGAAAACACCAGCCGCTTGGTTTGCGGGTTGATCCGCAATTTCTGGTAGTGGGCAATGGCCTTCTCGCCCCACACGTACGGATCCCCCGAGTCGTGACGCAAGCCATCGAACAATTTTGCGAAATACAGATCGAAGTCCGCCAAAAAGGCATCCATGCCGACCACATCGGTCAGCGCCGTCCCGAGATCACCTCTGAATTCGTGCACCCATCCTTCCAGCGCCGCTTTCTGAAAATCCCGCAACCGTGTACCGAACGCCTGAAACGCCTGCAGATATTCATGCGCCATCGTACCAACCGGAATGAGCCCAAAGCGCTTGGCCTGATAAACGTTGGACGTTCCCTTGAATGTCTCGGGCAATTCCTGCTGCAAGGTTTGTATCACTTCATCGTGCCACTCGCCTGAGTATCGGCGCCGAAGCCCGAAGTCGGAAATGGCAAATGTCTCCGCCATCGGAAGGGTCGGCAACGCGTTTCTGATCTGTTCGATTTTCGTTTTCAGCCGTGCCCGGCCCGCTTCTTTGATTTCCGCTTCCCGACCTGACGATAAACGGCGGAAATAGAGTTCATTCACGATATAAAGAACAAAAATCTCGAACCCCATGACGTGAACCAGCGGCCCTTTGGCACGAATCACCAGACGCTCGCCTTCCACCGTTACGGTTATAAACCGTCGCTGAAACCGGAAAACATTGAGATAGTCGACAAAATCGCTTTTGATATACCGGAGACTACTGAGGTAATCCAGCTCATTTTGCGAGAACATCATGCTGCACAAATGATCCAGCTCGGCATTCAGTGCATCTTTGAGATCCGCCAATGGAAAAACCGGCGTATTGCGGCATACGAACTCATACTCCGCTTTAGCGCCAGGGTGCTGATGCAGCAGTGCCTGCCACATGGTGAATTTATACAAATCGTTTTCCAGCAGACTGCGCACGACGGGCTGTGACAGCAACGACATCCGGACCTTCTCCTGTTCTGTAATACACCAAGCCGATCAAACGGTTTTTTCAAGTTTATCACGCACTCACGCTTGACACTCCATTTGTTCAAAGGTATAGTGTGCCTCTCTTGAAGAACAAAGCAACTGTTCAACAAGGCCCAGGTGGCGGAATTGGTAGACGCACTAGGTTCAGGTCCTAGCGGTGGCAACACTGTGGAAGTTCGAGTCTTCTCCTGGGCACCAGATTCAAAAGCCCGTCGATGAAAATCGACGGGCTTTTTCCATTTCGGCAAGCCTCAGATATGCTCGGGCAGCATCTCCAGAAAAGCCCTGGCGGCAAACGACAAACTCCCCCCTTTGCGCCAGACCAGCACCAGCCTCCAGCGAAGCTCCGCACTATGCAACGGAACCATCACAACGCCCTCAACTGCATGGTGCGCAGCCACCACCGCCGGGAGCAACATGGCGCCCGCACCGGCCGCGACGAGCGCCAGCCCGAAACTGGGCTGACCGATCCGGGCGACAACCTGCGGCTGAAACCCTGCCGCGGTACACGCTTCGTGAATAAGACGATTGAGAACGAACCCACCCTCGAACAGTACCAATGGCGTCGAAGCCAGCTCGGCGAGCACCAGTCTGCGACGGCCGGCAAGCGAATGCGTGCGCGGCAGGGCCACAACCAGCGGGTCATCGCGCACAAACGCCATTTCCATATCGTTCAGCAACGGCAAAATGGTTGCCGCCAGCTCGATCTGTCCGGCCTGGACCGCACGCTCCAGCGCTTCCCCTCCTCGTTCAAGCAAATGCAGATCGACCAGTGGATAGCGTTCGCGGTAGCGTGCAATCACCGGCGCAAAAATTTCAGCACTTCCCAGCGAAGGCAACCCCAGCCTCAGCTCGCCCCCCTTCAGACCACGTAACGCCTTCAGCTCGGAGAGCATGCGCTCCCGTCCCTCCAGGAGTTGACGCGCATGCCGCAACACGACTTCACCTTCACTGGTCGGACGCAACCCCACCCCTCTTCGCCCCCGCTCAAGCAGTGGAACGCCCAAGTCTTCTTCCAGCAAACGGATCGCTTTACTGAGCGCAGGCTGGGTCACGTGCACGCGTTCGGCTGCACGGGCATAGCTGCCGCTGCTGACGATTTCGTCAAAGTACTTCAATACCCGCAGGTCCAATTACATCACCATAAGTTAAGCAATCAATCAATTACATTCATTATATTTATTTTTAACCCGGGAATATACTGAAGCTGAATCGTAAAATCTGCACCAAGGATCGAAAGTGAAGTTCTCACATCTGTTCTACACCGCCGTCCAGGTCGCCTTGATCTGCGCTCTTCTCTGGCTCAGCAATCTCGTCGTCGCGTATCTTGGCCTCCCCGTTCCGGGCAGTGTACTGGGACTGGGTATTCTGGCGCTTCTGTTGATGACTGGCGTCATCCCCGAAAAAATTGTCGCCTTCGGAGCGGCATGGCTGATGGCCGACATGCTGCTGTTTTTCATTCCGCCGGTCGTTGCCGTACTGAAATACCGCGATCTGCTGGCCAGCACGGGGATCGGCCTGTTCGCCATTTTGATTTTTGGCACGGCAACGGTCATGGTCGGCACGGCCTGGGTTGTCGACAGGGTCTTTGCGTTTGAACATCGCAGGGCTCAGGAGAAACATCATGCGTGATCTGCTCTGGCCCACAGGCAGTCTGGTCGGCACGCTGGTTTTATATTATCTGTGCAAAACGCATTACAAACGGACGAAAAGCTTCTGGTGCACGCCGCTTCTGGCCGCGCCCATCGCCGTGATTACACTGGTCGCCGCACTGAAAATCCCGCTTCCCGCCTATTTTCAATATACGCACTGGCTGGTGGCGCTACTGGGGCCGGCCACCATTGCGTTTGCGCTGCCAATTTATCGCCAGCGCCACATGATTGCCCGCTACCCGCTCACGATTATTGCCGGGGTTGTCACGGGACTGATTCTCGGTCTGGCTTCCAACTGGGCCTATGCCACCCTGCTGCACATGCCCCCTGTCATCGCACACAGCCTGCTGCCACGCTCGGTTTCCACCCCTTTCGCCATTCAGGTTTCGGCAAAATTCGGCGGCATGCCGGATATCACTGCATTGATGGTGGTGCTGACCGGCGTTATCGGAATGCTGGTGTGTGAGCCATTGTTCAGCATGGCACGCGTCAAGAGCGCCCATGCACGGGGTGCGGGTCTGGGTTCATCGTCGCATGGAGCGGGAACCGCCAAAGCACACGAATTGGGTCAGCAGGAAGGCGTCATTGCGAGCCTGACCATGATTTTTACCGGAATCGCGATGGTTCTGCTGGCACCGGTCCTGTCATTGCTCTTCAGATAATCAGTGAGTCGGGGGACTGGACGAGGCCCCACATCCGGCCGGCTGCTTCCACCACCACGAAGTATCGGGCGGCATCGCGTGATCCGGCAGCGAATTGCGCAGACAAATCACGTGGCGTAGCTTAAGGTGCTGCAACGCAATGTCCCTGCCGTGATCTTGCAGAAACAAACGCCGGAACGAACCATCGGCAAGCGCCAGTTTCAGTCCCAGTTCGATCCGTCGCGCCAGTGAGACATTCTCTCGGTTCACAAAAAAATAGACCGGATAGGGGTAATACAGCGCCTTGCTGCTTTCAACGACCAGATTTGGATATTTGGGCAAGACAGACACGGCCTCGCGATTAATCTCGTTCAATCCCCGGGCAAACGCATCGAAACGTCCCGCTTCCAGCATATCGAACAGATTTTCATACCCGGGGCTGGTTTCGACGCGAAATCCATTGGATTGCATGATGGGCACATCCGCCCATTGCGCCCCCATGCCGAACAACAGGTTTCGGCGCAATCGTTCATCATCCATCGCTTTAATCTTCGACTGCTCGTCTGCTCGAACAAACAAAATCCGGTAACCCAGGATACCCCGCAGAATATCGATACGCACCGGCAATAACCGGGACATTCTCTCAGGCGACACGCCAAGCGCAATCACATCGATGGCATGGTCATGCAACAGTTCCATGGCACGATTCTGGCTAACGTCCTCACGATAGGCGCGCAGCTGGACAGGTGCGCCACCGGTATGGGCCAGAGCCAGGGCAAGTAGTTGCCAGCGATAATCGTAAATCTGGCCGGATGGATAATATCGAATCTCGGTGGATTCAGCGGCAGAAGCAGGCGCCACGCTTGCCAGCAGCAACGCCAACACAGAAAAAAAACGCAGCAAGCAGGCCGCGCCCTTGCTCAGCCGAAGGCTTGACACAACGCGCGTCGAACGGAAAATCGCCATGACTTGCATAAGCTTTGAGGACAGATGGAAAACCCAACGATCTTAACCGAGTCATCCACACGTCAAGAAGTTAATTTTACATTAAAAATCATACGCAATCGGAGTATAGCCATATCTGCGAAAAACGAAGTTGTGGTAATAGCTCAAAAAAAAAGCGCCCGATAAATCGGCCGCTTTTTTTTATTGCGTCGAGAATTAAAGCCCGAACGGGTGACGCATCACGATGGTTTCTTCGCGATCCGGCCCCGTGGAAATGATATCCACGGGTGCTTCGCAAATCTCTTCGATGCGCTTCAGATAGGCACGGGCATTTTCCGGCAGATCTTCGTAACGCTTGACACCAAAGGTCGACTCGCTCCAACCCGGCATCGTTTCGTAGATCGGTTCACATGCGGCGACTTCATCGGCGCCCACCGGGAAAATATCGATGCGCTCACCATGCAGCATGTAACCCACGCACAGGTTGATGGTTTCGAGCCCATCCATCACGTCAAGCTTGGTCACACAGAGTCCCGAAACGCCGTTGATCTGAATCGAGCGCTTCAGCAACGCAGCATCGAACCAGCCGCAGCGACGGGGACGGCCCGTGACAGAGCCAAATTCATTGCCACGCTCAGCCAGGAAACGGCCAATATCGTTTTCCTGCTCTGTCGGGAACGGACCGGAACCGACGCGGGTCGTGTAGCCCTTGACGATACCCAGCACGTAGTCAAGCATTTGCGGCGCAACACCTGCGCCAGGCGCAGCGGCACCCGCCACACAATTCGAAGACGTCACATACGGATAGGTGCCGTGATCGATGTCGAGCAGCGTACCCTGGGCGCCTTCAAACAGCAGCGGCTTGCCTGCCTTGTTCATTTCGTACAAGGTGCGCGAGACATCAGCGACCATCGGCTTGATGCGCTCGGCCAGCTTCAGCGTTGCTTCGTACACAGACTCAAAGCTTACCGCTTCCGCCTTGTAATAATGCACCAGCTGGAAGTTGTAATAATCGAGGTTTTCTTTCAGCTTCTCCTCGAAGCGTGCGGCATCGAGCAGATCGATCACACGAATCGCGCGACGCGCCACCTTATCCTCGTAAGCCGGGCCGATACCACGTCCGGTGGTGCCAATCTTGCTGGCCCCCTTGGCGGCTTCACGCGCATGATCCAGCGCGACGTGATACGGCAGAATCAGCGGGCAGGCCTGGGAGATCTTGAGACGCGAGATCACATTGATGCCAGCGGCTTCGAGTTCGTCAATTTCCTTGAACAGCGCTTCAGGCGACAAAACCACGCCATTGCCGATGAAGCATTCAACGTCCTGACGCAAAATACCGGACGGAATCAGGCGCAGAACGGTTTTCTTGCCATTCACCACCAGGGTATGGCCAGCATTGTGCCCACCCTGAAAGCGCACCACGCCCTCGGCGTGATCGGTCAGCCAGTCAACAATTTTGCCTTTGCCTTCATCGCCCCACTGGGTCCCGATCACGACAACGTTCTTGGACATAGGTAAGAACCCCTCTTTTAGCGTATTGCTTTGAATCAGTTAAACGGAACAACCTTCCAGCCCGATGCACAAGGCACCAGTTCCCGGTCGCAATTCAACGCCGATGCGGATTCATCGAGATAATCGATGATGACAACCTCACCGGTGCTGCGCAGCGCTTCGACTTGAGCGTAGGCGGCGGGCAACTGACTGGAACGAACACGAATCCCGCGCGCACTATCGCGCTCGGGGAGGATGCGCAACAAATCGCGCAGATCAAGACTAAAACCGGTCGCGGGTCGCGCACGGCCAAAACGGCGGCCAACATTATCGTATCGTCCGCCACGTGCAATTTCGTCCGGCCAGCCCGGCGCGTAAACCGCGAACATCAGGCCAGTGTGATAGGCCGTGCCGCGCAACTCGGTCAGGTCGAAGCTCATTTCAACGCGATCTTGCAGTGCATTGGCAATCGCCAGCAGCTGCCGGAGTCCCTGGTCGACTTCGGGGATCGACGGCAAGCGGCTGCGAGCCCGATCCAACACCGAACGCGGGCCATATAATTCGGGCAATGCGGCAAAAGCACTGCGATAGGGCTCTGGCACCGCGACCACCAGCCGCTCGACGGATGCCGTATCTTTGCTGCGCATGGCGGCAAACAGATCACGGCTCAACTCGACAGACAACCCGGCAGCCGCGGCCAGACCACGGAAAATGGCGATATTACCGACATCCAGCCGCTGTTTTTCGACACCGACCAGATCCAGCGTCGCCAGCATCATGCGGATGATTTCCAGATCGGCTTCGATCCCGGCACAGCCATAGAGCTCAGCGCCGACTTGCAGGGGTTCGCGGGAACTCATCAAGCCAGCCGGACGCGTATGGACAACACTGCCGGCATAGCACAACCGCGTCACGCCGGTGCGTTCTGCCAGCAGGTGCGCATCGATACGCGCGACCTGCGGCGTAATATCCGCGCGCAGCCCCATCTGACGCCCTGAAAGCTGGTCGTCCAGCTTGAAGGTTTTGATATTGAGCGAGTCGTCGCCTTCGTCCACCAGCGAATCGATATACTCGATCAACGGCGGCAACACCAATTCGTAGCCTGCCGTGCGGAACAACTCAAGCATGGCCGATTTGGCGGTTTCCACCTGTCGGGCGGTGGCCGGCAATATATCGGCAATATGTTCAGGTAACAGCCAATTTCGCATAGTCGGTCTGAATACAGAATAAAAGGCGGGACAGTCGGGCCCGCCTTGTTGCCGGCACGCAATCAGGCCCTGAGCCTGCTACGTATGATCCGGGGATTGTGTTGAATGCTGTCTGTCGTTTCTGCAAGAACCGGCGGCACACCTGTGTCACGCCGTATAGGGGCACGCGCACGTCAACCTGCACATTAACGTACCGTGAACTATTGTACCCCCATACGGGGAAAAGTACCCAGAAAAATTCGGAATCTTCGGCTTTATGCCGGTTCGCTATCGCCACAGTCGGCAGTAATCGCCTCTACACCAGGGCCAAAACGTTCGATCAACGCGGCACGCAACAGATCAAGACCGTCGCCGGTCAACGCTGACACACGCACCCCGACAGGCACCCCCTGCTCATCGCGCTCGATACCGGGAACTTGTCCCTTGAGGTCGATCTTGTTCCAGATAATCATCTGTGGCACATCGGCGGCCCCAATTTCCGCCAGAACCTTGTCCACTTCTTCGATCTGCATATCGCGCATCGGGCTAGCCGAATCGACGACGTGCAGTAACAGGTCGGCGCGGATGGTCTCTTCCAGTGTGGCCCGGAAAGCCGCCACCAGGGTATGGGGAAGATTGCGGATGAACCCGACGGTATCGGAAAGGATCACCGAAACATCAGGATCGAGATAGAGCTTGCGACTGGTGGTGTCCAGCGTGGCGAACAGTTGATTTGCCGCATAGCTGCTCGCTTTGGTCAGACTATTGAACAGCGTGGATTTACCCGCGTTGGTATAGCCTACGATGGAGAGGGAAGGAATGCCAGAACGCATACGGCCCCGGCGCTGCGTATTGCGTTGCCGTTCTACATGCTTTAACCGGTCCTTAAGCAGCTTGACGCGATTGCCCAGCAAGCGGCGGTCGGTCTCCAACTGCGTTTCCCCCGGTCCTCTCAGGCCAATCCCGCCTTTTTGACGCTCCAGGTGAGTCCATCCGCGGACCAGCCGCGTTGCCAGGTGGGACAATTGGGCCAGTTCAACCTGCAACTTGCCTTCATGGCTGCGCGCACGCTGCGCAAAAATATCGAGAATCAGACTGGTGCGATCAATGACACGGCATTGCAGTTCGCGCTCAAGGTTTCGTTCCTGAGCCGGAGACAGTTGATGATTGAAAATCACCACATTGGCCTCGCAAGAACGCACCACGGCGCCGATTTCCTCTACCTTGCCCCGTCCGGCAAACATCGCCGCGTCAGGGCGATGGCGCCGCGCCTTGACCACCTCAGCAACCGTCACGCCGGCACTGTTCACCAGTTCGACGCACTCTGCAATATCTTCTTCGTAATCCGGCGTACCTAAATCCAGGCAAACCAGAACGGCCCTGTCACCTACTTCAGGACGATCAAACACGATATGAGCCTTGTTCGTTACAAAACAAAAGGGCCAACGCCTCACCACGGAAAACCCGCTGAACAGAAAAACTGTTCAGAGGAATCCCGGGGTGCGGTGCGCCAGCCCCGAATGTCAAAAGTCAGAATCAGTCTTCAGGCTGATCCAGCTTTTGGGCAGTGTAATGTTCGTGCGGAATATTGACCGGACGCGCGGGCACCACGGTGGAAATGGCATGCTTGTACACCATTTGGGTCACCGTGTTTTTCAGCAGAACCACGTATTGATCAAACGACTCGATCTGTCCTTGCAGCTTGATCCCGTTCACCAGATAGATGGATACCGGGACATGTTCCTTGCGCAGAGTATTCAGGAACGGGTCTTGTAACATTTGCCCTTTTGAGCTCATTCGTTATTCTCCGAAACGTCGATTGTTGTAATAAAAGACTGCCAAGCCCGGCGTTATGCTTAAGTTTTAGCAGAATTCATACCGGTGTACTATTTTTTGACGCTTTTCAAACGCTTTTTCGCTTTCGCAGCAACCTCTGCCTTTTCCGCCTTGAACTTGTTCAGCGGCGAGAGCTTGGGCTTGTGCTTGGCATCGTCCTTATCGTACGGGTTTTCGCTCGTCTTGTATTGTACGCGCAGCGGTGTGCCCTGCAATTTGAACACCTTGCGGAACGTATGTTCAAGGTAGCGAGTATAACTGTCCGGGATATTGCCCAACGAATTTCCATGCACAACGATGATCGGAGGATTCATCCCGCCCTGATGCGCATAGCGCATTTTGGGACGAACCTGGCCGTTACGCGGTGGAGCCTGGCGCTCAAGGGCAACCTGCAGCACGCGCGTCAGCTTCGGCGTGGACAACTTGGCCATCGCGGCCTGATAGGCGTCATCGATCGATGCAAACAGATCCGCAACACCTCGACCTTCAAGCGCTGAAATGTAGTGGAATTTAGCGAACTCGAGAAACCCCAGCTTGCGCAGGATGTCGCGCTTGATCTGTTCTTTCTTGTCAACGCCCAGATCGTCCCACTTATTGACCGCCACAACCAGCGCACGACCCGCTTCCAATGCAAAACCGGCAATGGTGGCATCGTGTTCGGAGATATCGAGTTGGGCATCCAGTACCAGCACGGCCACGTTGGCATCTTCGATGGCCTTCATGGTCTTGATCACCGAGAATTTTTCGATAGCCTCGTCGATTTTGGTACGCCGCCGCACGCCAGCGGTATCGATGATGGTGTAGGTATGCCCTGCACGCTCGAAATCGATGTAAATACTGTCGCGGGTGGTGCCCGGGTGATCGAAAGCAATGACCCGTTCTTCACCCAGAATGGCGTTGACCAGGGTCGACTTACCGACATTGGGGCGGCCGATAATGGCGAATTTCGGGTGCTTGGTTGCCGCTTCCTCGACTTCGTCGGGGAAGGGTTCCAACACACTTTCCATCAGTTCGTTGACCCCATCGCCATGCGCCGCCGAAATGGCCAGCGGCATGCCAAGCGCCAGCTCATGAAACTCGGCACCCGCCAAGGCATGACTGACACCCTCCGCCTTATTGACAACAAGGAACACAGGGCGATTCAGCTGTCGCAACCGGTTGGCGATGATTTTGTCCTGGGGCGTGATACCGACCCGTCCGTCCACCAGGAACACGACGGCATCAGCCTCATCGACGGCCTGCAGGGTCTGCTTGGCCATCTCGAACAGAATCCCCTCGTCCACTACGGGCTCGAAGCCGCCGGTGTCGATCACGAGATAGGGCTTACCGCCGACACGGCCGTGTCCGTAGTGGCGGTCACGGGTCAGGCCCGGCTGATCCGCAACCAGCGCATCACGGCTACGTGTGAGCCGGTTGAACAGGGTCGACTTGCCGACATTAGGGCGTCCGACCAGAGCTACAGTTGGTTTCATCAGAAACTATTTTATCCAAGTGACAGCATCACCAGACGACCGTTCGTGCCTTGAACCACGACCGAATTGCCCAGCGATAAGGGTTGGGCGGTTTGCCCCTC
>Ga0326727_10020802_pt1 | contig 12974 bp, 18 predicted proteins | sample MB2enrmetagenome_FD_207643 | JGI IMG/M metagenome (GOLD analysis project Ga0326727, IMG submission 207643) | Lab enriched peat soil microbial communities from McLean, Ithaca, NY, United States - MB29MY | ecosystem: Environmental > Terrestrial > Soil > Wetlands > Peat | place: USA: New York...
GATTTAATGACCGCAGAAGCGAGGTTATGTACGAAATCTCCCAACAAAAAAGTGATTTTAGATGAGCGTAGGACTGCCCTTGATGAAAAAAAGAACTGAATGGCGCTGCTCACTCATACGGACGCCTTCCGTGCGGGAGACACGTCAAACCAAACTATACAACTTCGTTAGAGGGAGATATCACCCTGAGCCGGTTGCACACACAACGGCCCTTACCGTTTGAGATAAAAATGAGCAGTTTCGAGGTTTGAATTTTGCCGACGCCGGCTAAATCTGCCTTGAAGTGCCACGCCGGCGTGACAATCCTGACACAATCGTAATACTTTAACACAATCCGACCAATGAGAACGGGGTCAAATAAGGCGGGACGTGTGACGGTCATAGCGACTTCTCAAAATATAGATTTTGTATACTAAATCGTCCTCTCGTATATGCTCCGTTATATATTTTTGACCTTTCAGCCTCCTGCTTGCGCTTGGGTCACAAACAGCCAGACTGACGACATACTAACGCAGATGAGAAACGACCCGTCGGCCCGTTTCGCCTAAAAAGATAACATTTAAGCCATATCGCCGCTCTTTCCCTCACGTCTTTAATTGAAGCAAACGGGGGTGAAAACTATGGCAGAAGCAACGAGGATTAGAAAATATAAGAGCCGTGAAGAAATGGAACGTGCTCTTGACGAATTTATTACAACTGGCTATCGTGTGATTCAACAAGGCGAGAACACTACACTAGTTCGCAAAAATGAATGGGGTAGTATCCTTGTCATCGCGATTTTAGCTGTTTGCACTTGGATAGTGCTCGAAATACCCACCATCGTCTATGTCTGGTACAAGCATACGCACGCAGATACAGTACTAATGAAATTAGAGGCGCCAATCACCGAATCAGCCGTCGAAATAAAGCCGATGGTCTAAGCATTCATTTTCGGAGTGTTCTTGAACCTCTCAAGAACGCTCATTACCCTTTTTAGCCGTTGTATGACTAAAAAAGTGGCCGCTCCGCTGTCGCCCGTGAGGCTGAGGTTTTGACTTATGCTTATGAAACTACTATCGTATTGTATGTACTCATGCGCCGCCGCTGGCCCCCCACTCGTGTGCCATGATATGTCGTTAACAGTGCTCGGTGTGTGTCCTAGCGCGACGGTTGCCGCTTGTAACCCAAAGCTTGTAGTGGTGCACCCCGCGACGCTTAAATAAGCCCCGCTAGGATGCCTAGAGTGAGAGCCGTTCTTATGTGCTTCATACTTGCCCTCTATTACATGTACTGCGTCTCGACTACCCACGCGTTGCCAACATGAGGGTCTTGATAGTAAGCGACCGATTTAAAACTAAGTCCGCGGTCGCCTTGCCACCCTTGAACTGCAGGAAACGGATATGCTGTCGCTCTCGCAACATAACCCTCGTTCGTCGCGTCCGTTACCGCCTTTTGATATATCTGCGCGGCTTGCGCTTCCGACGTGCAATGCTCAAGCGTTATAGTATTATGCGCTGATTGCTGCGAGAAATTGCGAACCACTCCGACATATAAATCGTTACCGCGGGCGCTTGTCATTAGGTAAAAGGGCGTTACTATTACGGCGCCAGACCCATAACCTGTATTATAATGGCTGCTATAATCAATTGGCGGCGCTACCGTAGCCGTTGGATTAAGGGATTGCCATTTTTGCGCGTCGTCAATGGCGCTTTTTACGGTGTTCGAATCAATTTGTGCGGTGGACGGGTAGGGTGCAGGTAATAACTTAGCAAACGCTCCATCGTCGCGCACGACGAGTATTGTCGGTGTTACGTTTACGGCGTAGGCTTGCGCGACACGCAGTGACGTGCCGTTGTCGTCTACGTAAAACGTTGCAAACGTTACATTGGTATCCTTGTATTGCGTCTGAAGGTCGGCAAATTTTGGATTTTCTTCATCGCAATCCGGGCAGTTGTGCTGGTTGATTAAAAGCACAGCAGTGCCATGCCTAAGCAAATCGCTGACCGCTCGCGGAGGAGCCGTTCCAGTCGTAAACTGAGTTGTGGAGGTTGCAGGCGTTGTGCTTACGCAACCGCTCATTCCAACGCTCAAGAGACATAATGCAACCATAGAAAGCGCGACAAGCTGAAGCTTTGTTCTCATATGTTACCCTGCTCACGTTGAGGGCGTCACGAGCGTATCAATGAAAATTTGGTCGTATTGAATGTATTCGTTGTCTACTCCCTGATAGTCACCGACCCCTCTTAGATAAACGTCCTTAACCGTGGTGGGTGGGTGCCCTAGAGCCGTTGTCACTGCTGTCTCACCAAAGAGCGTGACTTTACTAGGGTCTTTAACCTCTGCTCCTGCCGTAGTAGGAGTTGCAAGGACGCTAAACGTGCGGCTTGCGTTTTCCGTGCTGCCTTCGTTTCGTATTTCCACAGTCGTTATCGTTGACCCGTTCTCAATGCCGACATAAACACCATCGAAACTAACGTTTTCATTCTTTGCCCTTGTTGAAACCATGCTACTATATTGGGGTTTAAGTGCCGTCGCTATCTTAGCTAACAACGGGTCAAACCCTGCCGTCGTGCTAGGTGCTGCTGTAGGGTTCGACGTTGCTACGGGCGTAGCCGTCGCAGTCGGACTTGTCGAGGAGGTGCAACCACTAATTGAAACGAGAACAAGACATCCAATAAAAAACAAAGGCAACGCATATTTGAGCGGCGTTTTGTTATACCGCTTCATCATCCCAGCTATAGGATTCGTTGATTCATCCCCCCCATAAGTAAAAACAAATACGTAAGACGGGGCCAATGAAGCATAAGAATTGCTATCTGTGTCGCGTCGCATGGCCGAGCTTAGTGTCCATAGCGATTTGTTTGGCAGCCCCCACCTGTGTAGTTTGCAAAACCGGAACTTACTATAGGAGTAAAAACCATTTAGTCGCAGAGAAAAAATTTCAAAGGGTTGGAAGCGCACGAATCACATCCAACGACCGTGCGCCCCCACGTAACAAAACAGCATTGCTACTAAGGGCCTGCACGTTATAATCTTTTGGATACGATTCAACGCCCCCCTTCGTGATTTTTTCGGGCTGCATAGGGGGTGATAACCATACCATCATTCAAAGTGCAAAGAGACCTTCTCTTGGCAGCCGTTTACCAAGAAGGGAGAGCTAGTCTGACTGCATTCGTCGATACAAGGCCTCACGCGAAGCGTTTAGGTATTGACGATGAACTGTTGCACAATTTCGTGACCTATTATGTCCAAAACGGGCTTGCAACAAGTGGCGGCTTCAGCGAGGCGTTTTACAGCATAGCTCTTACGCCGTACGGTATCAACTATGTTGAAAGCACCGGCTTGCTGACAAAAACAGATTAAAAATTTAAGGGGGGCTGCAGCCCCTCTTTTCTTTTTTTAATCAAAACCGTCAGTTGAACTTCATTTTCAAGCTGCTTCGGAGGCGTTTGCCTTTTCAGCCCTTTCAAACAATTCTTTAAGGGCCCCCTGAGCGGCGGGTCTAGACGCCGCCAAAAGTAGTTCTTTGTTTAGGCCTGTTATTGGTCCCTCAACGCTGTTTATAACACTCTGACACGCGGCTTTCAGGTTGACTGTTTGGTCCCCTGTATTGTCTCCAAATGCTTCACTGTTTACTCCAAGATGGCGAAAAAACATGTTATAGGTGCTGAAAATAGCGTACACAACGCTGATTTTGGTGAAGTCCTTTATTCCATAAGTTAACACAGGCAGCGCCTTTGCACTGGTATATGTATCTGCGCTTAAGGTGCGTTCGAGAAGCTCATAAGTTGCGCTCAAAACGCTCCAATTTTCAACTCCGTCTTTAAGCTCACGAACAGCCCAGCTCAACGTAAAGTACATTTCACCAATCTCTCTGTACAATGCGCCCCTCATACGACGTCGAGCGTTGCAATCTTTAATTAGCTCTACTGCTGAGGCCGAAATGAAGCCTAAAAACATCGGTAATAAAACCAAGAAATAATATGATTGCAGCTCAATTTGCGCTATTGTCATCTTAACGCCCCCTGATTCTATCCCAAATTGATTTCTTGGATCTGGGTGCGGGCAATTGATATTGCGTAAGTCGCTCATTCGCGTCGTGCCATTGCTGCCACAACCTGCCGTTGAGTTCTTTGAGGTCGGCAATCTCCACCTCCCGCATCGAGATTACCGTGTTAAGGTGCGTTATGTCATTTGTAAGGAGATTGACTTCCACACTTGCGGGTTCTTTCGGGGCGAAGTATGCCGCGATGCAATCGGCTATGAACCGACTTCGTGAGTGTTCGTGTGAACTTGCGGCATCGTCAACTTCTGATAATACTTTCGCATCGAGGTTGATTGTGACTTTAACCATAATGAGATATGGAGAACTGCCTCATTTGATAAGGATTCCGGTTATGTCCCGATGCAAAATTGCTTGCAGGACATAAAATAAGTCACTACTCTAAGTGTGTTAGCGACAGGTTAAAATTCAAGCAATCTACGGGCTTTAAATCGTCAGGAGGCGCTTTTAGAATCGCTTATTTTGGAGGTCAAATACAACTCGCACGATATTTTCTTAACTTGTATTTACCATATGATAGGCCCCGATGAATCGCCGTCAACATCAGCCGCCCACACTGCCAAGGCAAGGGCAATCACAAGGTCGTCGTGATGAGCAGGAGCAGCATAGTAGGAATCGTGACCCTCGTCGCTTATGTGAATCTCAAAGTTAGCCAGTTCTTCTAAGATAGCATCGGCTTCCTTTGAGTTCTCAGACATCGTGATTACACCACGATCGAAGGCAGCCATTAGACCTGATACGAGTTGACCTTTCGGTATATGCACTTCCCAAGCGTCCTCAGGTGAGTAGGTCGTGCTAATCCCTCCGGTTATGTAGGCTTTCATAATCCGAGCATACGGGAGCCGTTTGCACACAACCTCAGCGACAGGGCCACCAATCCCCGTTGCATCAAGGACATAGGTTATGATTGCTTCCTTGTCCTCACGCGCTGCGAGTTGTTGCAGTTGTTTATCAAGGCTGGCAAGCTTAGAACTGATGTCCGTATAAAGCATTTGAAGGTTAAACCGCTTCAAGTAGCCGGCGTGGTAATTTGCCTTGCCATAAGCATACGTTGTTCGGAGCACAACAACGGTGCTCGGATCACGGCGCTTGCCTAGATCAACACCTGCATAGTAGTGAATGTATTTCGATGGTTTCTCAGGTGTGCGTTCATCGATCCACCTTTGAAGGCTCTGTCCGTCCCCTGGAAACCACGCATCAACGTTCATCTAATCACCTCTTGCGAAGTGGTCAATAGGTGGCGGATCAGACCAACGACGACGACGCTCAGGTTCCTCGAAGTCAAGATCAAATTCGTTTATCCCGTCCTCTTTCTCAGTTTCTTCGTCTTGTGTTTCGGGCGGTTCAAGGTGTGGAGCAGTTGAGCGTGTTGGCACATACTCGTCTAAATCCAAGTTGATGTCAAACTCAGGGAAGTCCCGGAAGCTGGCCCGTATCAAATCCATTCTAAAGACGCTATCCTCGTTTTCCTCAAAGACACATTCATACTCTCGTGCATATGCACGTTCCCCTAGCTTGAGCCGTTCTTCTTGTAAAAACGAGCGTGTCATATAAGGACACTCATCAGTCGTGACGCTGATGCCCTTCCATATCGTGTTTCTGTTATCCTCAAAGTCTTTCCATTCCTTGTAGAAGAACCCACGCTGGCCGAACGGTGTTGATAAGACAATGAGCCGTCCTGTTTGATGGTTTAGCATCGGCCTCGCTCTCATATAGAGCAGGTCGCTAACCAGTGCTGCTTCATCGATAACAAGGAGCGTGACATCGTGGAAACCCAAGACGGTTTCAACTGATGATGGCAGGGAGAGGATACGGGAACCGTTTGGCAGTTCTAACCTGTGAGCGGATTCAGCCGACGGGTGGAACTCAAGCCGTTTATAGTAAAGCAAGACCTTGCGAAATAGCTCCATTGATTGGCGCTCGGATCGGGAGAACATCAGGACGAAAGCGTTTGGAGTGTTGAGCGCGTGGTGAAGGGCGATCACAGCCGTTAGCATTGATTTACCGGAGCCACGCGGACAGTTCATTATGATACGAGGATGAGCAGACAGGAGGAAGTCGGCTTGCCATTGCTCAAGATCAAGTCCTAAGACGTATCGGGCAAGGTGAACGGGAGATACGGACATTGCTATGTCGTGTTTAAGGTCTATCATCTTCGGTATCGATTTTTAAGCGATCTCGTCCTGTTCGAGCAAGGCATCAGCTATCTTCTCTCTAAGTTCTGGATATGGCTCAAGGGCTTTGAATATCACTTGCTTGACCTGTATATACCGAGCGTCCATCAATATGTTGACCTGTGTGTCGGGACCGTATTGCCCTGTAACCTTAGCGATCGCTTCCAATACGTTCACATCTTCGTGAATCGCCTTAAGAGCCGTCCGCACCTTAGCCGTCATATCCTCAATACTGAGGGCCATATCAAAGAGCGTTAATGCTTTTTCACGTGCTTCGGTGAGCGCACCGATAACGTCAAGAGCGTTGGCAACGTCCTCGTCCGTCCTCATCTGCTCCTGTAACAAGGGTGTGACGTGGTTCTTCATGTGGCGATAAACGGGGAAGATGCTCTCAGCCCCGATTATATTAGCCGCTTCCTGTCTCGTTATCTGCTTTAAGGCGAGTTGTTTTTCCAACTCAACTCGATTCGGATATTTACAGAAGGTGCAGAGCCGTCCCATATCTTAGGTCTAACCACGCAGAGTGTTTCTTCTCGCCTTGAGCCGGTCAAGCTCAGTGTTCCATTCACCCGCTACCTGATCCAATCCTTGAGCCCTTGATACTCCGAGACGACGTTCCATTTCTTTAGAACTGGTCATCATTCCCTGAGCAACCACGTTGTCGTTAGCAAGCCGTGTGAACTTCTCAGCATAGAGCTTGCCGCCCGGTTCCCGCCACTCGATTTGTTGGTTGAGCAGTTCGAGGTCTCGGTTCATATTCTTAAGGCGCTCATCGTGTAGCATCATCTGTCGCAAGTCCTCAGTCCTGCCATTCCATTCAGACTGCCGCCACAGTTCGTTGTATTCCCGTTTCAATCGTGCGAGTTCGGGCTCAAGGGCTCGGATTGTTGTAAGGTTGAACAGGGCCCCCAAGTCCTGTCGGAACCTGAGCTGTCGATCGATAAAGGTTTCGTGTGTGCTAACTGCCATTGCTTGGCCCCCGTTGTTTGCATCTTCACCTACACCTGCTTCGATTAAACGATAGGCTTGTTCCTCAGTAAAGAACTGCGATTTGCCCTTAAGGTAGCCAGCATGGTCTTGTGTGAAGGTGATTAGTTTCATTCCACGCGGGGGCTTGTGTATCTCATACGCTTCTGCCAGCTCCCGCAGTTGTGCAGGTGAACGGCCATCAATGAGCTTATGTGATTTGAAGGGCTTGTCAGCGTTGTATTCGTATGATGTGTTCATTTAAGGTTCCTCGTTGATAGCGTCGAGCAGGTCTTGTAAATCCATTTCGACCAGTTCTTTGTCATCTTCACTTTGCCCCATAGGTTCGGCTTGAACCTGTAAAAGAACGCCTTGTTGCTTTGCGATTCCCGTTTTGTGTGCGTCAACTGCGTCCTTGAGGTCTTGTTCGTTCTTGGCTGATAGAACACGGTTAGCCTTCTGTTCTGTTTCAAGTTCAACCACACGCGCTTTGAGTTGAGCGAGATACTTGCGTTGCTCGGACTTACTCATAGCCGCCTTCTCAGCCTCGGTCTTAAAGATCATCGTCTCAACCTGCCGTGTTCTGTCTGATAACGTAAAACAGTTCGATAGGTTTAACGCCTAGATCAAGCAGGTCGCGGACTGATACTTCCACGTTGAATTCATCGATCGTCTTGCGAGCAGCGTTGGCCCGATCGATCTTCTCCTGTGCAGCGTTGTGCGTTCTCTCAGCGTTGATAACGTCTAACAGGTCATCAACGTTAACCTCTATTTCTTCCTCGTCTCTGTTCATAGTTGAGCCTCCAATCGTAGCGGTTAAACCGCCGTATTTCTGTTCCCCGAAGTATCGTTGCTTCAAGGGTTCCAAGTAGCGTCGTGCTTCTGCCTTGACCCTGCTCGGACATCCAAGTCCTACACATACCATAACATAGCCTCCTGTTTTGCTAATCAACGTCGTAATGAATTACCCCATCTAGCGCGATGGGCCAGTTCGTGATCTGAGGGAGCGTTAGCATACACCGCTTCCTTTGTGTGCTTCTGAGAGTTGAGCAAAGGCCACGCCATCGTAACCGACCTTATCCTCAATCATCCGTCGTGCTTCTGATTCATCGCACGTGTAGTATGTTCCCCTTGGCCCTACCTTTCCATCCATCCTTAATGATTGCTACTAGCACCGTTGTCTTAGCCCCCGTTTCATTATGAGAGCGACGGCGCGGGAGGTGAAACGCAACCATGCTTTGCGACGATCTCGGAAATGAGTAAACCGGATCAAATTCCACGCCGTTGTGTGGTGTATTGAGCCTGCTCTAAGATTGTTTTTTCTAACCTTGTCGTTGACGACAAAATCTATCGAGTGCGAGGCGTTCAGAGGGAAGGATGAGCCTCAGATGTTGAACGCCTCGCCGTGAGACACGGCGACTGACTAGGCGAAGTAACCTACCGTCCCCGTTGAGCGTGTGACGGAACGCCGTGTCTCTAGTGTGTAAGCACAAGGTCTCTGTATCATTCGCTCTCCCGATCCTGAGCACAGGCAAGACATACACAATACTGACGAACAAAGCCCCTGTTTCCTTGTGGCTTCCCTTGATGTAAGAGGAAGGCTGTTTCGGTAACGTTCTTGCCACAGTCAACACAACGCATCTTAGGTTTGCTCGTGCGATCACAACCTGCTCATCGTTTGCTTCCTGAGATTTTACCGATGACAGTAAAGTTCCTCGCCTGATTGCGAAATTATTTTTCGTGTTGTAGCTGTATTGTTGCGCTTCAAATTATTTCATCCGTTTGTTCGCTCCGCTAAGATTGCTTGAATTTCAGTATCCGTCTCTCTAAGACGTTTAATCTCGTATTCGATATTCCGACCAGCTAAGTCAGGATACAGACGACGGATTGATGCCGAGACAACTGTGATAAAATAGTCACAACTTGGCTTATCGTCTGTTGGTGAGGCAGGCCACGCTGCCATCGTCTCACGGATGGTTTGAGCAATCTCCGATTGGTCACATACACTTATACACTTAGATACCTCTTTTTTGAATTGCTTTGTGTATGTATTAAATCCATTAAGACGATTTTTTTTCTGCCCTTCTAAGTGTATAAGCGTATTGAACGCGAGTGTGTTAGCTGGTTCCTCGTCATCTTTAAGCAAACGTAAACCAAGCCATATACGGACATTATTAACTGTGTCCTTCTCAAAACCAAATCCTTTCAAATACCGCCCAAGAGACGATGAGCTTTTGACCTTCCGTATGTCGTATCCTTTTCGTTGATCGCTGAATACGTCCCACAAGTCACGGACGGGAATGCTGAACTCATCACCTATGATACATTCGTTTTTCAGGAAGTCATAAATCGGGCTCTGTGCTGCTTTGTATTCATAACGAGCGGCTATTATCTCGTCGGGTGGCGTCAGTCCTGATACTTTTCCACCGTTGCTGAGTTTATACCATTCAGTCGCACCTTCCAAAATCTCAGCTAATATAGCAGCCCTGGCATCTGGATCGTGTATAAAATACGATTTGAGGCTTATGTCGGTCGCATCTTCTGGGATCGTAACCTCAAAATGCACAGGATACAATCGCCGCCAGAACCCGTCTTCTTCCTCAGGGTCATAATCAGCTTTAACACGATGATTCGAGACAACCCATATCTTAAACGTCGCCTCTACTTCAACGGGGTCATTGCTAAATAACGCCCGTGTTGCATAAGGTTCCCCCGAAATCATTGTGTTTAGGAGCGCCGCGTCCCATCGTGTGTTCTTGTTGGATTCAATGCAACGGACGAACCTAGCACCGCTTAATCGCAATATCTCAGGTCTTGGCCGACTTTGTGAACCGTCACCTTTTATCAGAAATGTGTTGATAGATTCCGCTTTACCATAGGAACCCAACGCTGAACGGACTGCCTCAATAAACGTGCTACGGCCTGTGCGTGGCTTGCCATAGAGGTAGAATAATGCTTCCTCGCTGATAAGTCCGGTCGCGCTGTATCCCGTTGCACGTTTTAAAAACTCTCGAACTGCCGACGCCGGCAAAACCTGTTCCTTGAAGGCTTCCCATTTAGCGTTTTTCGCGCCTTTGACATACGGCCCCGCTAGGTGTGTGCAATAGTCTTCAGGCGTGTGTCCTGGTGTAAACGTCCCGGTTGGAACATCATACACGCCGTTTTCACAGTTGAAAATCAACGGGTTTCGATCAAACATCGAAATGTTGACCTCGACGAAGCCTTTGAACAGTTCAACGATCGCCTTAATACGCTCCTTGAAACTCGTCGTTCGAGCCCATTTTGACAGTTCACCGGCGGTTGCCAGCTTCCTCTTGCGTTGTTCTTCAGTCTCGTTTCCGGTTAACCGTCCTGCTTCTGCTGCTTCGTGACGGATAATCGTTGAGACTTCAAGCGCACGATGCTTGATGGCAGTTGTTGAGATTTCCGCCCAATGTGTGCCATCATATTCAACGAACCGACCGTTCTCAGTGATATAGCGTAGCTTTTCGCCGTATCGGTCATAGAATCGCTCTACATTGGCAATATCATCACAGCCACGAATCTTGATTTCTAATCTCGTTCCGTCGGGTTCGATAACGATTGCACCGCCGTAGAGATCGCCGGGCTTATTGATTATTTTCTCTATCTCCTCATCGACAAGGCGTTCGCGCTTCTCAGGATTAAGCTCCCATATCGCAGAATCACGGAAAAGCCGTTCTATTTGCGTTCTGTTGCCCTGTGAATAAAATTTCAAGAACGCGAGCGTCGCAAATACCGCTTCTGATTCTGACGCATAGCCGCTTATGTCGCCATCATAATAGAGCCGTCTGAATTTGTCGCCGTCTTTAGCCGATTGTGCTAGTTGCAGGACGCCACTATCGTCTAATGGTATGCGACTGACAACGGTTGGTGAATCGTCCAGCGTGGCCGGTTCAATTTTACCGTTGCCGGTAAAAACTTCTCCGAACTTTGCACGATAGAACGCATTGATCTCATCCTGTCGATATTCGATCGTGAGCGGCGTATCGGGAATATGGTTGCCTGTAACCACACAAAAACGACCGCCGTCATACATCTCAACACCGGCTTCGTGTTTCACGCTCAGGTCGCCGGGCTTTTGGCCCCTTAGATAGACGTGCACGCCGTTGCCGGATTGTGACGTTTCGGTGTAACTGTTGAACCTCTTAATCCACACAGGGTCGGATTGACCGTCGAAGTCAATGAAAATATAATCTTCATCCTCACACAATACAAACCCAAGACCGTCATACTTCCCGTTTGACGTATTGAGAACGTGTAAACAGTCCTTGAACGACGCTAAGTCCTCATCAGGATTCTTTTTCCATCTGGCGTATCGGCCATCTAGCGTGAGTGGTTGTTTATCGGTCTTGCCGTTGCTCAGAAGTTCCAGCTTATACAACGCCCAACGATGGTCGAGGTCTTTCCACTCCTGAGGGATATTAGCGACTTGAGTGTCGCTTATCATGGTGTGCCTTCCGCTTCAATGAGATTCAAAAAGTTGTGCAACTCGTCAGCGAGGTTGCTCACGTGTTGATAGAACCATGATCCGATGTCGTCACGTGCTAAGATTCTACACGCTCGCTCGTAAGCATCACGAACTGTCTTAATCAATTCCTCGTTCTCGAACTCCCGCACAGTATCGTGTGAGAGGTTGATAACGTTCGGAACACAGTCATCGGGGAATTCAACGGTTCCTCGATCAACAGAAAAGCAAAAGGGATTTAAGTTATGTTGTTCATACTTTGACATGGTAATATCTCCTTTCCAGAGGGAGGTTTGCCTTCAACCTGACACTTGAGAGGTGAGAGGGTTGATGCCGCTGCGTCCGGGAATTCCCGGTCGCCTTCATTTTCTTTAGATGCAGTCATTTTCGTAACTTCCTTTTCTGAGCGAGCAGACAGGCAACCGCTTCCGCGATCGTCTTATCAACGCTTACACGTTTGTCCGAAGTGGTACGTTGCAGTTCACCCATTGCCTTTCGCACCTCGTTTAGCGTATCCTGTCTGACGCTTAACGTGGTGTATGGTGTTGTCGCCATAATGTATCTCATTATGATTGCCCGATACTTAAACGTTGTTTTTCTATTCAACCTCATTCTAGGCAGTTCTTACACATACATAAGAAAGGAGAGATCAACCCGCTTAGGCTAGGGGGATTCAACCACCGGCAGCAACGTCAGCGTCAACGCTCACTTTGAGCGCATCGACAGAGGTTTTGAGCGCATCGGCTGACGCCTTGAGCAAGTCAATCGAGGTTTTGAGTGCGGCAAGGTCAACCGTATTAGCGGCAACGTCCACATCGAGTTGCACGATATTAGCGTTCAAGTTGCCTGCACCATCGATGATTGTTACCGGAACTCCTTGAGCAACCGCATCATAATTTTTATCTGTCAGTCCTGGTGCTGCCATCTAATCTCTCCCGTGACAAAGTGTCTCAAAACCAAGATCAAGGAGTTTGTTGAGTGTGTCGTCCTGAGATTGTATCGCCTCACATTTTCCACTGAGCAGACCCCGGAACCTGTCGAACTTTTCCTTTGTGGATTCTTTTGTCATGATTGACGTTCGTCCTTCTTTTTTTTGAGCCAACTTATTCGCCCCTCATTAATTCGTTGAATGCGTATCATTCCTGATCTAAGATAAGGGCTATTGTAGCGTTTGACGGAGATTTAATGACCGCAGAAGCGAGGTTATGTACGAAATCTCCCAACAAAAAAGTGATTTTAGATGAGCGTAGGACTGCCCTTGATGAAAAAAAGAACTGAATGGCGCTGCTCACTCATACGGACGCCT
>Ga0326727_10020803_pt1 | contig 12974 bp, 10 predicted proteins | sample MB2enrmetagenome_FD_207643 | JGI IMG/M metagenome (GOLD analysis project Ga0326727, IMG submission 207643) | Lab enriched peat soil microbial communities from McLean, Ithaca, NY, United States - MB29MY | ecosystem: Environmental > Terrestrial > Soil > Wetlands > Peat | place: USA: New York...
GGCGGCCGACGGGCACATTCTTACCGACCTGCCGATCGGCGTGGGCTGCGACGGCGTTACGTTCAATCCCGAGACGATGGAAGTCTTCAGCTCGCAGGGCGATGGAACGCTGACGGTGATCAAGGAGATCTCGCCGACGGACTTCGCCGTGGAGCAGACGGTGTTTACGCCGGCGCGCGCGAAAACGATCACGCTCGATACCAAGACGGGCAATCTGTTTCTGATCACAGCCGAGTACGGGCCAACGCCGGCTCCGTCCGCTCCGCCGGCAGGAGCAGCACCGCCCGCCGGCGGTCCTCCCGCATTCATGCGCGGGCCGCGCCCGCCCATGATTCCGCATTCCTTCCAGATCCTGGTGGTGGGCAAGGACACGCCGGCGAATTGAGGAGGCGCGAAGGACGCTTCGGCTTTCCGGCGCGCCGGAATCACCGTTCGTGCATTTGTTGCAGCACCGCTTCGGCGCGGACGAGATCCTCTTCCGTATCCACGCCAATCGTGTCGCGGGGCGCTTCGGCGACATAGATCGCGATGCCGTTTTCGAGAAGGCGCAACTGCTCCAGGCGCTCCAGTTTTTCGAGGGGCGAGGGCGCGAGCGAGGCGAAGCGCTCGAGCGCCGCCTTGCGGTAGGCGTAGATGCCAAGGTGCTTGCGATAACCTGCGAAGCCGGTCTGGTCGCGGTCGTAGGGAATGGTGGCGCGCGAAAAATAGAGAGCGCGGCCGTCGAGGGCGGTGACCACTTTGACGGCGTTGGAATTCAGGAACTCCTCGGGCGGGCAGCGCACGGAGAGCGTGCTCACTTCCACTTCAGGCCGCCGAAAGAGATCGAGAAGCGGCGGGAAAAAGTCGGGCGTGAGGGTCGGCTCGTCGCCCTGAATGTTGACGTAGATGTCGGCGTCGATCTGTCGCGCCGCTTCCCTCACCCGGTCGCTTCCGCTCGCGGCTGCGGGCGAAGTCATTACCACAGGAATAGAGCGCGCGCGGCAGGCTTCCGCAACCTCTTCGGCATCGGTGGCGACGACCACGGGATCCATGAGGCCGCTCAAGCTAGCGGCGCGCCACACCCACTCCACCATGGGCCGGCCGGCAATGGGGCGCAGCACCTTGCGCGTCATGCGCGAGGATTGGAGCCGCGCAGGAATGATGGCTGCGATGCGAAGGGAACTCATGCAGTCGAGTGTACATGGCGCCGAGCGGCAACGGTTATACGGCGAGCGCGGCCAAGGCGCTCTTGGCGCGGGCCAGGCTCTCGGCGGCAGCCTCGGGATCGTCGCTTTGGTGCTCCGCGCAGATGAAATCGATAAGGCTCAGTCCGATCACGCCCAGAATCCTGCGCAGATACGGCTCCTGCTGATCGAAGTCCTGGAACGGCGTGCCCGCGGGATACGCGCCACCGCGCGCGGAGAAGACGTAGACCCGTTTGCCGGGCGGCAGCAGCGGCGCCACGCCTTGCGGGGTAAAGGCAAAGGTGCGCCCTTCGCGCACGATCAGATCGATCCACGCCTTGAGCGAGGCGGGAATGGAGAGGTTCCACATAGGCGCGCCGATCGCCACCACGTCGGCGGCGAGCAACTCGTCCACCAGCCGATCGGAGAAGGCGAGAGTGACTTTCTGCGCGGCGGTCAACTGCGCGGACGGCGTGAAGATGGCTTCGATGGCGGCTTCATCGAGGTAGGGAAAGCGTTCGAGCGAAGTGTTGTGGTGGAAGACGGTGCCGCTGGGGTTTTGCTGTTTCCACTTCTCAACAAAGATGCCGGAAAGGAAACTGGAAACCGATGCGGCGCGGGGGCTGGAGTCGATATGGAGCAATGCGGGCATGGAGAATCTCGCGCAGAAGATAGATGCTTCAAGCATTGTCTCAGGACGAGCCGGGTCGATGCTTTGGGCTGCGAATCCTCACCGACAGCAGTTTCCTGAAACGGCGGCGTGCAAAATCAAAGTAAAATCATTGATGGAACCCCACGCGGACGAAACGTGGCCCTGTAGCTCAGGTGGATAGAGCAGCAGTTTCCTAAAAGCTATAAGTGACACATTATAAATATCTTATATGTACTCGGCTATACTCGAAAACACTGAAAAACAACACTTTCTAGCACATTCAGTGAGTGCAACTGTGAGTGAACTGAGGGGCAGTTTTCTCGACGGATGCTCTGTGCATTTCAAGTCGTCGGACAAGGTTGTCGAGCTCGTGGAGCGAGGCAGTGGGCTCACCGAACAGGAAAGCCGGCTGACGCGGAACCGGGCCATCGCCACTGGCCGCGCGGCGTATTCCTGAGCCTGACTGCGGAACAGTGCGCGAGACTTAAGAACTCATAGAATCCCCCTCTCTCCGCCATATATTTCTCCATCCCATCGATTCCATTGCAAATTATCAATCAAATAGCATTGATTCAATGATTTATGTTGATTCCATACGATAAGGGCGCGGTCATCGTCCTCGACAGCGGTACTCCGGAAGGCACCAGGGCGTTGCGTGCCTATCTTGAATTTGCTCGATCCGGCAAGCTGCAGGTCGCCGAGGAAACAGGGCGCGAGCCGGATAGCGATTTTGAGCGCTGTGTGATTGAGGTTCTCAAAGCAAGTGGGTAATCGATACCCGGCTCGTCAACGAGTTCAACCTTTTCATTCTGAGGGTACTCAAGGCTTGGACGGGTCCGGCGCAGAAGCATCCAAAGACCATCCACCATAACGGGTACGGAAGGTTCACCGTGGTTGGCGAGATGATTAAGCTGAAGTCGAGGAAGCCGTAGGGGTCCTCCGATTGATTGAATTTGCGATTGCGGCCGAAACCTTCGCGCGCGCGAGATGCTTTTTGTTATTGACCAGGGAGACACCTAGTCCAGGACATGAAGAATCACCGGAAAAACACCACGCTTAGACCAGTTAAGGTGAACAGTCCCTAGCTTGAGTTTTCAACCCAAGGACGCACTGGAATTCAACCGGTGGGTTATCCTCAATACCGGAGGACTCATGAGCATACAGAACATCGTTGTTGAGATCGATGCTGAGATATCCAGACTGCAAGAGGTAAAGGCTCTGTTAACCGGCACCAGCACCACCAAGATGCGGAAGCCGGGTCGACCAGCCAATACCAGCTTGGCCGGCAAAGCTAGAACAAGGCGTACGTTGAGCACCGAGGCGCGGGAGAGGATCGCCGCCGCTCAGAGGGCTCGTTGGGCGAAATCCAAGAAGGCCGCGAAGAAAGCGACGCCTGGCACTCCTGCGGCGTCAACCGCGAAGAAAGCCCCCGCGGTCGGGTTACGTGCAAAGAGCAAGAAGAAGCGCAGCTTGAGCGCGGGAGTGCGCGCCAAGATCGCCGCCGCCCAGAAAGCCCGGTGGGCGAAAGTGCGGAAGGCCGCAAAGAAAGCCTCTACGGCAAAGGTTGCAAAGAAGTCTGCTTCAGCGAAGAAGGCTGTCCCCGCAACGAGGTCGAGTGTGTCGAAGACGAAGGCTGCTGTCGCTCCGGTAGCTCCAGCCACGCCAGTAAAAGCAGCTTCGTAAAGCTGGGGTGCAGGTAGTCCAGACCACACGGGAGTCTTGGACCTCGCACTCGAGACTGTGTTGTTCAATTCAGGTGTAAAGGCGACTACGGCGGCGGCTCGGTGCCTCCACTTGAGGTTTCTGTAGCCGTTCCGGCCGTCCATCACATGTCGGCCATCAACCGGCTCCTGAGTACGATCTTCTGCTGCCGACCGACTCATTTTCTGAACGCTTCGCCGCAGCGCGCAGAGCGACCGCGATAACGCCCACGTGCCCGCCGAGCAACGCAACGGCCGAATAGTCGGCACCAGTCCCTTCGGGCGCTTTGGGAGACACTTAGTCCAGAACTGGAATAATCTTGGCATCAAGATATACAGATAGGGCCAAGCAATCCCTCACCCAGCCCGAGCCGACCACCAAAACGACTGCCGCCTGGCCACTGCAGAGTGGTTCAAGGTCGAGTCCATTCTCAGCGACCTGACGAAGCATGAAGCACCTGCCGCAGAGACCAAGAAGATCCCGACCGAGGTTTTGGCTGAGGCAGAGCTTCCGGACGTGCACCCCGACACCGTCAAAACAGGCCTGTAGACCGTTCAATAAATAGTCAATAGAACGTCACTGTGGTAATGGAAAATGCCCTGCTGCGATCCGAGAGGGTCCCTCTGGAAAATGTGTGTGAAGTGCCGGGGCCCCTATGGGGCACGATGATCGACTGTGGCTCCCATACCAGTGAGTTATGGATTTCACCGCAAAAAGGCCCAGCCTAGTATAGGCAAATATCTGTGGAAATCCCATTCTTGATCAAAGATTTCTTTGCGTGGTAACTTATCCAACGGCTCGAGAGGCGACGTGCCTGCGCGGTCAATGGGTTGATGTGCCCTGTCCTGGCGAACAGAATGCGCCAATCCGCGCCATGTTTTGCTCCCGCTTTCGACGGAACGAGTCCTGCTTGCTGTACGCGGTGGGAGCAGCTTTCGGTTCTCTCCCTGAGAGCGGACGGTGGAGTGTTGAGGGGCCTCGGGGGACCGTTTGCGTGTCCGCCTCGCCACCGAATTGTGTTTTGGGGAGAACACCGATTTCCCCGCCCAAATGCCTCCGGCCGAGACGAATCCTTCCCCATAGTCTGATCCATACCGCTCCTGGCCGGGCCCGGCCAGCGTTTCCGAGGAGGCCCAAAACTGAGTTGGTGACAAGTAACCGGTTAACCCCACCCGGAACTCGGATAGCCCTCAGGCGTAGCTGACTGCGGCGTTCGATGAGTGCATTGGCGATTTAGCCTGAAGCCAGGATTCTCCAGGCTGAATCGGCGTCTCCGATGACCTATCCTGTAATTGGCAAGCAATCCACGGCCACCGAGCAGTTTGGGAACTCTCCGAGCATTCCGCGAGTTCTGCGCTCCAGAATCTCGCCATGTGAGATCTTGCCCGTTTCAAAAGGATCCCGAAAACCGCCTTCCTAAACTCCGTCAAGTCAACACTCCAATCGGGAGAATCCGGCCGTTTCAAAGGGTGTAGCTTCGGAAACAAGGCTGAGCGTTCACTGGTTAAAATATGACTGCCTTGTCAGCGCCCAACCAGGATGAACGCGCCCCAGAAGTAAGGCAAGTCGCGCCCGTATTTCTTGCGCACGGCTTCGCGTTCGTCGCGTTGCGCCTGGAGAAGCGCCTGATGCTTGTCCATGCCATCCACCAGCCAATGCCGGTAGAACTTCGTCAGCAATTCCTGGGTTTCAGTTGAGGGAACTTCCCAAAGTGACATGAGCACCGATTCGGCGCCGGCTTCCTGAAAGGCGCGGCGAAGCCCAAACACGCCCTCGCCGTTCTGAACTTTGCCGCGACCCGTGTCGCACGCGCTCAGCACCACCAATTCAGTGCCGCGAAGATTCAGCATGCTGGCCTGGTATGCCGTCAGGATGCCGTCGGAGAGATCGGATGGCCATGCCTTTCCGTCAACTGAGTGCTGCGCAGCAGCGAAATAGAGCCTAGATCGCAGCATGGGATCGCTCAGCAGCGACGGCGAAACCTGGTCCGCCATGCCGCCAGGATGCGCCGGATCCGCAACAAAGTCTCCATGGGTCGCGATGTGGAGCACGCGTGGCCCCTGAACATTCTGGAGCGCCTCGACCAGAGCCTCATCTTGAACATACGCGTTCACGGTAAAACCATGGTCTTTCAACAAGGGCTCGACGTCGTTTTGCAGCCCCACTTGGAGACTGTGTACCTGCGGCAGTTCCGCGCAGGTTCCAAGCGCGAGGTTGCCGTGGGCGATTGTGGGAACCGGTTCGGCGCCTTCCGGGGCCGCAGAGAGATTCAAATCTTTCAACTTTTGTCGATAACTATCCTCGGAAATGAGGAAAGTCGGATTCGCGAAGATCACTGCGGAAGGTTTTGGGAACCCGGCGCTTCCTGGTTTCGCTTCCGCTGACTCGCTTGCGATGGGACCGATCAATTCGGCGGTTCGATTCAAGACTCTCAGGTCCACTAGGTCCTGAAGCAAGCTGCCGTCCGGAGCCGGGATAAGACCGAGAGCTACTTGATTCAAGGCTCCATCGGTAGCGATGTAGATGCGTGTCGTGTGGCCCAGAGCCGCAGACACGGGTTTCCAAAACAAGTTGTAGAAAGCCAGCGGATCGCCGGAAACATCTGGGGCTGGAGCCGTGGCAGCCGGCTGCTTGTGCTGGCCGACAACGCAGGCAGCGTCGAGAAGCGTTAACTCCTTAGTCTCCGGAGGCGCCGCGATGCGCTGAAAGTACGCTGCCTCCAACGATTCCTCGAGCTTGTCCGCTGCGCCCAGATCAATCCATGCCGGCTGTTTGCTGTCAGATTTCAAGACCAGAGCGGCGTAGTTTTGCCGGTCGGTCCATTGCTTTCCATCGTAAAAGCGAAACTTGACGATCTCGACAGCGGCTTCACCCGGTTTGAGAGATTTCTGCACCTGCTGCCATGAGACCGGCGGCGATTGAGGAAGAGCGGAAGAGCGCGCGACCTGTTCCTCGAGGCCATTGATCTGCTGTTGCAGCTGTTCGAGGGACTGCTTCCAGCCAGCAACGGCATCGGCGGCGGCAGGCTGGGCTGACGCGAGAGCCGCATAGCGGTTTCGCTTTGCCGCAATCTCGTCGAGCAACTTCAGCGCTGCGGTGTCTCCACCTGAACGCAGGCGCGCCTGCTGCCAGACCATACTCTCGGCCACCATCCCTTTCTCCCACAGCAACAGGTCGTAAACATGTCCGGCCACGGAAGGATCGCTGCGATAGCGAGATAGACAGAAGCTAAGATACCTGCCCAAGAAGGCATGTTCGCTCTCCAGGTAAGCGAGCCGATCCCTCTCGCTCATATACGTAAAGCCGTATAGGAACTGGTGATACAGAATTCCTTCATCTTCCGCAAAGTACAGTGCTGCCTTGTCTGGTCTTCCCCACGCATAGTACAAACTAGCTAATTCTAGTTCCGTGTCCCCAACGAGTGGGTTGACCGTCCCGAGGTGAACTATCTGGGAAGAGAGCGCCTTTTGATACGACGCCTCAGCCGGAGCGAATTGTCCTTGCGAGGTTTGGGACCACCCAAGCCCTCTGAGTGCCACAGCATCCAGGGCATTACTGCTACCGCCGGTCGACTTCTCGATCTGCGCTGCCTGTTGGAGCATCTGCTCTGCTTCCGGGTATTTTCCTTGCTGGATCAGGGACATCGCTAGCATCTCAGAAGCGCCAACTACCAGGGGACTGTTGGAGCCAAGCTCTTTGGTCAGAATGGCTTTGGCGTCAGTAAAGAGCTGGTCGGATTTAGTGTTGTCGGTCGAATTAATGTACGTGCCAGCCAGTAATTCTGAAATCTCGGCTTCGTAGACTCCGCCACCTCCAGTCAGCTGTTTTTGCTGGGTCAGCGCTTCCTCGAGCGATTGCTGTGCTTCCTGGGAACGTCCCTGAACATCGTAGATCGCGCCAAGAAGCGCCTTGTACATGGGAAGGTTGGCATCGCCTCCTGGCAGCGACTGGCTTGTTGCAATCGCTGAGGAGATGGCGTCTTCTGCTTCGCGAAATTTGCCCTCTGCATAGTAGACAGCCGCCAAAGCCCCATAACCGACAGCAAGCTGCGTAATTGGAGCGTTGTTCTTGCCAATGGTCAGCGTGCGATTCAGCAAGCGTTCGGCCTGGGCAAGTTGGCTTTGCATCATATCCACGATGGCAAGGTCATTAAGAACGCGCAGCAGAAGGACACTCTGTGGGCCGAAAGTCTGCTCCTGAAGCGTCAACACCTTGCTGTACCGGGCCGCTGCATCCTGAAGATTGCCCTGATACACATCAACATCGCCGAGTCCGATCATGGCACCCGTCGCCTCCACGCTGTCGGCCATGCCCAGCTTCTGCAGCAAGTCGAGTGAGTCGCGAAAGGCCTGACCCGCGGCCGGGATATCTCCTGTAGATTCGGCCAGACCGCCATCCGCAAGGCGCAGCGCGGACAGGACGCCAGTGCGGAAGCCGAACATGAAGTCGTCATCCTTGCTGGCGTCTTGCTGGGCCAGGCTCTTTGCGGCGTCGATGTTCTTGCGGGCCTCGGCAAAGTTGCCCTGCGTGGTCTGAATCTCGGCGAGCATTCCGAGGCCCGGAGCGTCGAAGAGAGGCGGCAAACCCAGTTTCTGCCGGAGCTGCTGGGTCTGCTGAATGAGAGCCACGGCGTTCGCGGTGTCGCCGCTCATCATGGCTTGATAAACTTGCGCCATGCTCGACTGCCATGCGGCGCGAGACGAAGCCGAATTGTCGGAACCGCTCGCGGGTTGCTGGGCAACGAGTCGTGGGCTTTGCGTTGCTGCCAGGCAGACCGCGACTGTCGCTCCCCACACTTTGTGCCGGAGTGCCATGGATATTCCTCCCTCCGGTTAATTCAACAATCGGAATGAGTCGATGAATTGATCGACTTGATCGCGGTGATCGCCGCCTTTGCGATAGTTGCCGCCTATCCCATAAAGCCGGTCATTGACAAGGTAGACCGCGAACACGTGCACTGTGTCCGAATCCTCCACGACTAGATATCGGCCAGGGTATGTTCGATTCAGTTGAATCGATCGCCGCTCTGTCGGATTGCCCCCGCTTTGATTCACGACCCCATTCACGATAGCGTCGAGCAAGGCTGAGGCACCCATCGAAATATCCGCCAGGTCCCTGTATTGCACGTAGTACTCGACACCATCCTGTTTGGTCGAAAACGCGATCCACCCTTCCCCGTTCCCGCCTGTCATGGGGCCCGGAGCTGTCACCGAAAAATTGCCGGCAGAATCGGAAAACGTATAGGACTGCGCAAACAACGCGGTCGCCGCGGCCACCACCATGGCCGACGGCAGAGTCCAATGACGGTAAGACATGGTTCCCTCCTGGAACACCTCATATACTGAGGCGTTTATGTTCCCTGCGGTTTCGCCGGCTTGGCAACGGCGCAGGGTTCCGATGTCTCAGAGATCGCCTCGCAGTGAAAACTGAGATAACTGATGTCATTCAGCTCTGGTGTTTTGTAGGCAGCATCATACACATCGGTCAGCTTCGTGTTTTGCGGCACGATGTAGCCGCTCGGCGTGAACATCATCTTGTCCATCACATCCCCAAAGGCCTTGTACTGCTGCTGTGGCACGACCACATAGTGAGCGCCTTTGATCAGCGGCACACCGTCGGCGAACATCGGGTCCTCATAGGCCTTCTGTGAGGCTGCCACCTGCAGTAGACCGGGAGTGAACACCCAAAACGTTGAACGGGCTGCAGCCTGTGTGGAATTCGGGACCGGCATCATTCCGCCCATGAATGAGTTCAGACCGTTCCAGCTGGCTTTCGGCAGGTTTCCTAGGCTCAACACCGGCATAAAGATGCTGGCGGCCAGCCTTGACGTTTCGATCAACACGCTGAGCACCTTGTGCCAGGGCGCATCCTTCTTCTGCAGAAAGAATGACCAGTTGAGATAGCCGCCGCCTCCGGGAAGGCTGAAGGCCTCCTCGCCGCCGATGGCCAAGCCACTTACGCTGCTCGATTGCAACTTGGATGACCCACTTGCGAGCAAGCCGGAAACGGCGGTCGAGGCTTTGTCGCCGGGTTGATCCGAGGTCAACATTCCAGACTGGAGCAGGTCGACCCGGAGCGTGCCGCTCTGACTGGAATCGATCTCGTGGCTGTCACTTTCGGATGGCTTGAATGCAAGAATGCGCAGCTTGACGCTCGGCCGCTCGATCGTCTCAAGCTCGGCCGATTGCACCGGAGGGGACATCGGCACCCGGAATCCTCCCTTACCGGTATGAACGAAGAATCGAGGTGACCGCTCATCTCCTGATTGGCTGCTGCCCAGAGTTTCAGAATGTGCGCGCTGGAATAATTCCGACCAGAACGAGGCAGCTTCAGAATCGAAGCCATTGCTTCCAGAGACCGTTTCTTGTGTGTTGGCTTGCTGCGCCCTCAGGCTTGAAGCTCTTGATCCGAGGACCGCAGCCGGGCCTGCGGCTGCAAGAAACCGCAGGAGTTCACGGCGATCGAAGGACATGGAGCCCTACTTTCTTAGCGGCCCAGTGCCGCCCAAGAATGGAGTTTGGAAAGGAGATTACTCGCGAACATGTAGAATTGCAAGGGCGATTATCGGTCAATTTGAACCGGACGCGCTTGCTAGGATAGGGGCGAACTCTCATTTTCCCTAATTTCGCTCCCACCTAAACGCAGCGCACTTGGGTCAAATCCCACACCTTTTGAAACACCCGCGCGGTCTTTGTCACAACTCGTGTTTTCAGTGGCTTACGATTCGATGGTGCGATGCCTGTTCGGGACGATTTGGAAAAGATCTTCAGGGCTTTCGATGTTCCATAGGCGCTGTGGCAACGATATTCCGGCCGATCCATTTCGCAACAGCGGCTGGCCGGCGGCGCCGCCGATTATCGGGGATCACAATCCGATCAGTATCGGAATGTCGCCCAGTGTTCGCTGACCTGCCTAGTCATGATCTTGGGTTGGCGAGAACAGCCCAATGCACTCATTGAAAGAGTTCCGGGCGGTTCGCAGCCAACTCGGAAATCACTGCTTGGTAATCTCGGCTATGGTGGCAAACTTCCACTGGACTCCGCAGGTCAGCTACATACCGAAAAAGATGCCACCGGCAGCTCTTGACTTTACTGGGTGGCAGCATTCTGTTCTATCCAGCAAACTGCCCAGCCTCGATCCTGCAGCCCCCTGCCCTCCCTCTCGTAAGCAGGATGCGTCCTACATCCCACTAGCTCACTGCCTATCTTCGCCCCCTGCGCGCGGAGAACAATCCTTTGCAAAACCAGAGACCAGGTTATGCGAACCAGGGCTCGGGCGACCCATTTGTTTCGAGCCCACCGGGGGCTAATTCAAAGCCCCTTCACATAGCTCAACTCACAACAAAGGAGTTACACGATGTCAGAAATGACTCAATTCTCCAATCCTCCGGCCCCCAATGGGTACCGGGCGCCTCAACTCCACGTGGAAGAGGATTCTTTTCCCCTTTCACAGCCAAGCGGTAGCGAAGCTGTCTCCCCTGGTGTCGAACGCTTCGGGCAGGATCTTCGACAAAGTCGATAGCGTAGCTGCCTCAATCCTGCGTCGTGAAGTCGAGCTTCTCAACGAGCACCCGAATGTGGCGATGCTGTTGTCACAAACGACGGTGCTGAAGATGGCTGCGGCCAGAGCGTACGAACGTACCGCGGCGGCTGACGCCAAGAACGTAATTGTCAGTTTGAGCAATTAGCTCAGCAAGGAACTTAGTTATAAGACATGCCCTCGGTGCGCCGAGGGCATTTTAGTGTCCACCACTTAGTCGCACAACGCGGCCAGTTATGAATCACATAACTGGCCTCTTGATGTCCCGCGCTGTTCAACCATCGAGGCTATGCCTCAATAGGAGAAATGACCGTGAACAGAGGAGATTACCATTCGAGAAAGACCTTTCATGTGGTCTCTGAGGACGGCCTTCGCCGTCTCCGTGTGGCCTTCAACCCGGCCGTGCACAAAACGTACTACCCCGACAGAATGTTCCGTCCGATTTGGGAATCCAGCAACTTCCTGGACATGTTCCTGCCGGCGAACGCAACGTATGGTGAGTTCAGCACCCTCAGCAGCGGCGCGCCGAGTTTACTGGATGCTGTGCAGGAGTTTGAGCAGATTGGCAAGCGCGGCTTCCATTCCACGATGCTGCCGGTCGATCAGGCGCACCGCGTCATCTATGGGGACTGGGATGACCATGGCGCCAGTGTTCTCGTTCCGGTTGGATGCGGCGTCAACAAGCTGGAGGACATCGGCGTTCAGTTGGTAATGAACTCGGAAGCCGACAAGCTGAAGGTCAGGAAGTATTTCCGCAGGATCCGCGCGCATCATGAATGGGCCATCGGCGGCACCGCGAGTCCGGGCCATGTTGCTGAGCTGGGCGAGGTTATTCGTGGGCATGTCGGCGGTCAGGAGTTCGACATTCTCCACGTTGACCTTGAGCAGTTCGATGTGCGCAACAGGGCTTTAGTAGATGGCATTCACTTGGTGGACGTCAACCTCCTGCACCGGCTCGGCGATCTTATCGATAATGCCAAGCTGAAGAACATGCAGATTGGTGACGCCTTCAAGGGGACCATGTTATCCAGGCTTGGCATGGCGAAGGGTTTCTTCCATGTTGTGGAACTACCCCGCTACGCGATGATCCTTTACGGACCGAAGAAGCAGGTGCGTTTCGACAAGTTCTTCTTCGGATCTCTGGGTGACGTCAAGGGCGGGCCCGCCCGCACTTGCATCCAGTCCATGGGCGCATTCATCACAGACGAGTCCAAGCGCCTCTGGGTCGATCAGGCTCGCCTGTTCATCCACGAGGTTATGGAAGCGCTGAGTAGCGAGGAAGGTCGCCTCCGCCCGATGGCGGCAGTGAGGACGTGGAACACTACGTCAGCGGGCAGAGCTTCGCGCCGCCTGAGTTTAGCGAGGAACCGGAGATCACGCAGGAAGAGGTGCCGTACTAGGGTACAGCGATAGCGTTGAAGCAATCCAAATTTGAAAATACTGGACCCAGGGGCGTTTTCCATTACCGATTCTCCGAGACCGGCTGAACAAACGTTGATTCTGGATTGCCGGAGGCGCCTTCCCGCGATGGTCCCAGCGGCATAAACCATTACGCCTGTTTACTGCTCCAGTAATCTCAGAGTAGCCGACAACTTCGGCCGGAATGCGGGGCATCTGGCCACAGTTCGGCTCGATGAGTGACTCGGGCCGTTTGTGTCAACTGAGCTCCCGGTCGACGTTTTGGACCCAATCGGGATGGAACTGACCGTCTCGGCTTTTTCTGCGTAGATTGTTGCTCTTGCCGCATGTCCAAGGATTCGTCTTGTGTCAGATGCAATGTCCGCGTTGCCCCTTATGCCGGAGGAGTGAGTCGAGAGAGTCCGGCAGCTTCTTGGATGCGCGTGCGCCGGGTTCGTATAGCAGGACAGCAAGACGCGTCACAACGGATGCGTTGAAACCGTTTGGTCGACAAGATGTGC
>Ga0326727_10020804_pt1 | contig 12974 bp, 9 predicted proteins | sample MB2enrmetagenome_FD_207643 | JGI IMG/M metagenome (GOLD analysis project Ga0326727, IMG submission 207643) | Lab enriched peat soil microbial communities from McLean, Ithaca, NY, United States - MB29MY | ecosystem: Environmental > Terrestrial > Soil > Wetlands > Peat | place: USA: New York...
AGGTTGCCCAGCGCCGCTTCATGAACGACTGTAATCCCGTTTTCCTGCAGCAGCTGTACGGTTGCGGGATTAATTTCTTTATATATTAGGTAATAAGACCCATCAATCTTCTGTCGATTGTTCATGGCAATCGTCGTCACAAGACTGTCAACAGTATGGGCAACCGAGATCAGGTCCATCCGTGCGTGCCTTCTGGGACATCCCCCTCGAATCCGACCCGCCCCTCGACCGGCAGGTGATACTCCGGATTGAAGTCCGGCCAGTTGCGATCCTTCTCGGAGACCTCCTCAGGCTGGATCGGCCATGCGATGTCGAACCGAGGGTCATTGAACCGGATCCCCCGCTCCAATTGCGGCGCGTAGAAGGCACTGACCGGATACAAAACCTCGGTATCATCACACAGCGTCAGCAAGCCGTGCGCGAAGCCGCGCGGCACATACATCATCGTGCGATTCGCGGCCGAAAGCTCGGCGCCGAACCAGCGACCAAACGTGGGTGAGCCGGTCCGCAAATCGAGGATCACGTCGAAAATTGCCCCGCGCAGGCAGCGCATCAGCTTCACTTCGGCCGCGGGCGCCAGCTGATAATGAAGTCCGCGCAACGTCCCTTTGCTGCCGCTCAGCGAGTTGTTGATCTGCACGAATCGGTGTTCCAGCCCGGCGGCGGCGAATTCCTTCTCGCAGAACAGACGCGCGAAAAAACCGCGATCATCGCCGCGCTTTTCCAGCTCGATCAGATAAGCCCCCGGCAGCGGGGTGGGAACGAATTTCATCTCCGCCTCAGCCGGCCACCTTGCCGGTATAGTTGAGCCAGCGCAGATCCTCCGACAGTCGCCCGTCGCCGATGTGCTTTTCCAGCACCTTCAGGCGCATATATTGCGAATTGCGGAAGTTGCCATCGGAGAACATCGCCCCCCGGAGCCCCGCATGGATTTCGGCAACCGACTGTTCCAGCGACACAAGCGGCAGATGGTTGGGCGCGAGCTGGGCGAACAGGCGGAAATCCACCTGATAGGACCGCTTGTCCGGCGGCGCCGCCGTATTGATCGAAACCTTGGTGCCCGGCACGATCGCCGCCACCGTATTGGCCAGGTCGGCCACCTGACGGTTCGAGGCATTCGTGCCCACATTCACCGCCAGCACCTGGCCGCCATGGTCGCGCTCACGGGTGATCGCCCATTCGATGGCCCGCGCCATATCCTTCACGTCGATCAACGGACGCCAGGGCGAACCGTCGCTCAGCACGGTGATCTCGCCGGAGGCGATGGCGCAGGCAACGAAGTCGTTCAGGACGAGATCGAGACGAATTCGGTCTGACATGCCGCACGCGGTCGAGAACCGCAACGAGGTCACGATCATCCCGCCCGGATCGATGGCGGCCAGCCCCTGCTCGGCCGCAACCTTCGAGCGCGCATAGGCCGTCAGCGGGTTGAGCGGATCGTTCTCGCGCCGCGGCCCACCTTCGGCGGCACCGTACATGCTACAGCTTGAGGCGAAGGCGAAGTGCTTCACCCCGCGCCGGGCGGCGAGCCGCGCGATCTCGACCACGCTGCGGTGATTGATCGCATCGGTCACGCCCTCAAAGCGACCTCCCATCGGATCGTTAGAGACAGCCGCAAGCGCCACCACCGCATCGACGCCATCGAGCAGTTCAGCCGGCAGGCTGCGGACGTCGCCAAAATACTGTAGCGCAACGCCAACTTCCGGCAGTTGCGCCACGTTGGTCAGGCAGTGGGCAAAGAAGCCGCTGTCGTAGCCGATCAGGGTCGTCTTCGGCAACACGGTGCGCAGGTGGCGCACCAAAACCGGACCAATATATCCGGTGTTGCCGGTGATCAGAATCTTCATCGAAAGCCTCTGTGCCTACCGCCAGCTCTTCCATGGCGCCTTGCCGGAGGCCCACAGATCTTCCAGATGCTGCTTGTCACGCAGCGTATCCATCGGTTGCCAGAATCCGTGATGGAAATAGACCGACATCTGCCCCTCGGCCGCCAGCCTCTCCATCGGCTCTTTCTCCCATACCGTCGCGTCGCCTTCGATATACGCCCGTACCTTGGGCGACAAAACAAAAAAACCGCCATTGATCCAGCCGCCGTCGCCCTGCGGTTTTTCCTGGAAGCCCGTGACCCGGTTGCCATCATAGCGCAGCGCACCAAAACGGCCAGGAGGCTGGGTGGCGGTCACCGTGGCAAGCCGCCCTTCCCGCCGGTGCAGATCGATCACCGCGCTGATGTCCACATCGCTGACCCCGTCGCCGTAGGTCAGACAGAACGCATCATCTTGGCCAATATAGGGCAGAATACGCTTGATACGCCCGCCAATCATCGTCAACTCGCCGGTATCCACCAGCGTCACCCGCCAGGGTTCGGCGCCGGCGGCGTGGGTTTCAATGGAATTGGTGGTCAGGTCGATCGTCACATCGGCCATGTGCAGGAAGTAATTCGAGAAATGCTCCTTGATGACATACCCCTTGTAGCCGAGACAGATGACGAAGTCATTGATGCCGTGGGCAGAATACATTTTCATGATATGCCACAGGATCGGCTTGCCGCCGATCTCAACCATTGGCTTCGGTCGCAGCGAGGTCTCTTCTGAAAGACGTGTGCCCAGGCCGCCAGCCAACAGAACAGCCTTCATGCTTCCTACTCCGCCAGTGATGCGTTGTTATCCGTCGTGACAACAAACAAGTATGAGGAGGTGAGATTGTTGCTAATCGCGCACGTCAGGACGGCCGGGACGACTCGGCAGCGATGCCGGCAGGTTTTCGATCAGGCGTCGATCTACCCAGGCCCTCCGGGTGTGCGGCAATTCCTTGAGCAACCGAGCCGGACCGGTCGAGACAGGCGGACAGGCCGAGTCGCCCGCGGCGTGTGCCGGAGATCGCGCCTTCAGGAATGCGTACCCCCTTGCTTTCGTCGTGCGGGCAACGGCGGTGGCCTTCCAAGTGCTGTCCGACAATCGAGACTGCCCGGATAGCCGACGGTGTCTGCCAAGCATATCTCTCTTTCCGCATGCTTTCCGCATGCCCTCGCCCGACAACCGTCCGGTCGCGGGACGATCCATCAGACATGGCTGATACCGCACGAAAACCATTCAGAAAATACGTCCAAAAACCTTGTTTTGTCCGGCCATCGCCCTTGCCGTTTTGGAACGCTCCTTGCTTTCTGGCACGCACGTGCCGTGTCGCGGGAGCGATCCTTCCCCGAGCCGCGTGGGAGGCTTTTCCGATTATAAGCGCATCGAGATCAGACCCCCAGGGGCAGTTGGTCTCGCCTCCCTGCCGTCGGTTGCGGACCGGGGATCACTGCCAGCAGACCCGACAGCGGTGCGAATGCAAACGCCGCATGGGTCAGATCGCCCGCTGATATGAACTGAGTGTTTCTCCATCGTTCGGCAGCTTGCAAGCATTCTTTTTCGACCTCTCAGTTCATTTTGGCAAGGCGGCGCGCTTCCCCACCGGACAAAGGAACGCAACAGCCATGGGCCACCATGCCCCGCCAAGGGCCGGTGGGATCACTGCCCGGGCGACAATGCGATTTTAGCAACGAACAGGCCCAGGGCACGCTCGGCCAGGAAGTGCGAACCGGGATCGGACGTGATCGTGATTGGCTTGAGAATCAGGATGTTGGCGCCCCCATCCTGTTTGAAATGCTCGGCCCCGACGGCGAGCCTTGCCTGAGCAATATCATCAGATCCAGGTATTTTTCCAACAACATTTCCATTTAAATAAACAACCACCTCGCCGCTGGACTTGCAGTCAATGAGGAGGTTGGCCTCTTTCCTGCACTCCGACCAGGTAAAGGCGATCGAGCATTCTGTGCCATCGGACCAAGTCCCGAATTCTTCCGGATAAGACCAACCATGATATATGTAGGCAGCGGAATTGCCACCGATCGCAAAGTTAATACCATGGTCTTCCATGGCAAGACCCGGCAGAACCCGGGCCTTCGCATGTCCCGGCTGAGCCGAATAGCCCTTCTTGTTGTGCCGTTGTTCATACCAAAGATCGTTGGTGACATTCTCGGGAATCGGGTAATCGGTTTTCCGCAGGAAACCCAACTTGTCGCCGACGATGTCGATCAGTTCGAACGAGTCATCCTCGGCGAGATTAAAGAACAGTTCCCGGATATTGGGGATGGTCAGATCATCCATGGCTAGGACGCTTCCCGGACGGAGAAAATGGCTGATATTGTAATACTCGAGATGAACCAACGGCAGTGCGTGCGGACCATCGAGCAGCACGTAGTCAAGCTTCTGCTTCAACCACCGGTGAGAGACGGGCAATGTCTGCTGTGTCGGACCGAGAATAAACGTGCATCGATCCGCTACAAAAAGAGGGTTGTACTTTACAAAATGCATATACCCGTCCGGATGTCCAGCTTCATCAAGAGTGAAGACAAAATGGGTCTTAGAAAAGTTCGAAAAAATAACCGTGGACTTCCCAACCCCTGTTTCCAGGGACAACTCTACGGTTTCTGGCCGATAAATCTCGAGTGCTCTGTATTCATCATAGGAAAGACTGCCAGAATCCTTTCCTGTTTCAATCTCTTGCTTTCTCAGCATGTCGGCTATAGGGGTATGTGCGATTTTCATTGCTATCTGCTTACGGTTATGGGCGGGTACGGGGGTAATCTATCGCTACACAGGGAAAAATCAAGCTTCTCCGCACCGCGCAACCGACACGACCTTGATGCCGGTATAAACGGATCGCCTTTCCTCTGAAAATTCCGCGATTCCTGCTCCCCTTGATATCCTCCGGCACGCGTGTCACGGTCAGTCCCCAACCCGAGCTCCGGGGTGGATGAACCAGAGATGCGCCCTCCGCGTGTTCTGGCCGGTTGTGCGGGGTTATTTGGTTCTGCCGGAAGTTGGCGGCGCCGATGGCGGATTGACGGTTCTTGGCGACCTGTTTGGGGACTGTTGCAGAATTTGCATTCAATGCGAAATTGCCCAACATTAAGTGGTCCTGTGGCGCATATGACCACTATATATTTGCATATTCGTGCGACCTGGAATTCTACAACACGCACCCGAATGCTCGGTTATCGGGCGCGGCAAACTACCGCGTCGTGGGAATGTCCAAACCCACCTGGAAGCACATCCAGAACATCAAACAACTTACCCAAGTTATCCATGATATGACTCGGCATATGGGCTGCGTCGGTATAATAACTAACCTAATTAACATCCGCGATATCTACAACCGGGTTCCCTGAGGAGCAAAAACCTTTATCCAAAATGGAGACTATTTGACTGGCGGGCCAATGTTCGCTGTTTTGCACTAACATATAGAAACCATGCACAGACAATATTATCAAACCCCGCGCCACCCCGGAAATATCAGAAAGCCAAAAAATTGGTCTTCCTCTTTGAGATGGGTGAAAACGGACCAAGAGTAAACTAAGTCGAATGACTTGATTGATAGTGGCATAATTTCAAAGGGATTTGAACAAAAAATTTCCGAATTTGAAATTGCGTTCGCACCAATCGATATTGATCGGATCAACGTCAACAGCTTCATTGCGAATATCCGATGGTAAATACCGAATCATTCGGCCGCAACCTACTCCCCAGTCCAGAACCCTGTCCGTGGAGCTTAACGAACGCCCATCATATACCTCAGAAATATTGAGCATAACCCTGATATCGAAGAAGCCGCTCGCACGAAAGTGTGTCCCTTCGGGATCTTCTGCAACCCCTTGCATCCCCAATACCCTGGCGCGGTGTTTATGCTCATGAACCGGACAGGATTCGTCGAGAGCAATCAGAGTCGAAGGACTTCTGATGCATGGCCAACGCACGCGAGAAGCTAACACATTCTTGCGCCAACCACGGTAGAATTTACCCATGTTGACCACCGCTCTTGTCGCGAAGAATCCGATCTTCTCACTTGGAATCTGATCTTTTTATTTGATGTCCAGGGTGTTTGTGACATATATTCTTCCAGAAAGCAAGTCTCCGTCGGAGCCCAGGATTTAGCCCGTTTACAGGTTTCAAACAGGTCGCCAAGCACCGTCCAACCGCCATCGGCGCCGCAAATTTTCGGAAAACCGAATGGCCATGGCAGGAGGTGGGGCGGGCTTGACACCTCTTTTCCCTGAGCCACAGGTAGGCGGCTCGCTGCAGCGAGCGGGTGGATCACGGAAAGAGGTGTGTGATGACTATCCTATTGCTTGGCAGCGGCGGACTGCTCGGTTCATGCCTGGCACGGCACCTCGGGACGCGGGGCGATCTGATCGCCCCGCCGCGCGCCGGATGCGATGCCAACTCCATCCCGGACCTGACCGCGGCGCTGACGCAACATCAGCCCGATTACGTCATCAACTGCACCGGTTTTCTCAACGTCGATCGCTGCGAACAGGACCCGGCGCAGTCCTTCGCCGGCAATTTCCTCACCGCCGCCACCATCGCCCGCACCATCGCCGAGGTGCGCCCGCAGACCTGGCTGATCCATTTCTCCTCGGACTTCGTCTTCGACGGGGTGCGCGGCAACTACAAGGAAACCGACCTGCCCTCGCCGCTCAGCGTCTATGGCATCCACAAATTCATGGCCGACGAGTTGGTCGCCCGCACCCTGCCGGAAACCCATTACATTCTCCGCACCGCCTCGGTGTTCGGCTGCAGCGAACTCAAGGGCAATTTCCTGCGTGCGATGCTGACCAAGGTGGCGCGCGGCGAGACCCTGCGGGTCAACGAGACGCTGAAGGTCTCGATGGCGACCACCGAGTTCATCGCCCGCGCGGTGGAGGAATTCATCGCCGCCACGCCGCCGGCCGGTCTGTACAATCTGGTGGCGGAAGGAGTGACCTCCTGGTTCGATGTGTTGCGCCAGAGCTGCCTGCATCTGGGTGTGCCGCCCCGATTCGGACGCGCCGAAATCGATGAATATCCGAATGCGAAACTGCGTCCGCGCAACAGCTACCTCAACCTGGTGAAGCTGCGCACCACCCTGCCCGTCCTCGCGCGCGAATGGCAGGACGTGCTGGGCGAACATCTCGACGCCAATCCGCTCTACCGGAACCTGTTCAGGTGAACGGCTGGCTGTCGCGCCGGTTCCGCCGCCGTCTGGCCGAATTCCTGCTGTGCCGGACCATCCCCACCGCCCCGGCCCGGGCCAGGCTGGCGCCCTGGCTGGTGCCGGGCCGGCTCGATGGCTGCCGGGTTTCGGTCATCATTCCGGTCAATAACGGCATGGCCGATGGCCAGATCGGCCGGCTGCTCGACAGCCTGCAGGGTCAGACCCATCGCAACCTCGAGCTGATCGCGGTGGATTCCGGCTCCCGGGACGGCACGCCGGAGTATCTGCGTCAGCGCGGCGTGCGGGTACTGTCGATCGCGCCGGAAGAATTCCGCCATGATCGCTCGCGCAACCTGGGCGCGCAGGCGGCGGCGGGCGACTTCCTGCTGTTCACCGTCGCCGATGCCGTGTTCGACGATCCCGACTGGCTGCGCCTCGGGCTTGCGCATATGAATGTCTGGCGGGCGGACAGCTTTTGCTCGCCGCAGCATTGCGCGGCGGCGGCCGGATTGCAGGCGCGGGCACTGGCCTTCCGCCATCTGGCGGCACTGCAACGGGTTCCCGGGGTGCAGCGTTTCGGCGCCGCCGGCCGCCCCCGACTGACCCGGATCGGCTATGCCATCGCCCCGCCGCCGCTGCGCCAGCGGATGATCCATGTCGACGACACCAACCACCTGGTGCGGCGCGCCGCCTTCACCCGGATCGGCTTTCGCCTGCCCACCTGCGAGGACATGGGTTTCGGCCACGACCTGATCCGCGGCGGCGGGGTGTTCCTGTTCTCCAGCCTCACCCACATCACCCACTCGCATCGTTACGACGATCCAGTACGCTTCTTCCGCCGCTGCGCCGCCGACTATCAGGTACAGTTCCGCCTCATCGGCGCCCCCGGACGGGCGGATCAGGCCTGGGACAGGCGGTATTGCGCCCTGCTGCGCCTCGCCGGTGCCCTGCCCGGGCCGCTGGCGGCCGGCACGGCAATCCCCCTGGCCACCTGTTTTGAGCGGGTCGAGCGGCTGGAAGGCGCCCTGGTCGCCGCCGCCACCGCCGCGCCGGCCGCCTGGATGGTCCGGCTGTGCGAAACCCTCGGCCTGCCGCCGGACGTGCCGGAGGCGGCGCGCGTCTCCCCCGATCTCCTACGGCGGCTGGCCGGCGGGCTGATCGCCAGCCTGCGCGGCGGGCTGCGGACGCTGGCGGCGATGGGGATGACGCGGGTGGACGCGGCCGAGGCCGCCGCCTTCCTGCGGCTGCAGGCGCTCAATTACGTTGCCTGCGAGTTGGCCGGACGACTGCCCCACGCCGCTGCGCAGAGTGAGCCGGCGCGGGCGTTCCGTGCCCTGGCATGGGAATGAAAGCGATGCGGCTGCACCTGAACCGGATCAGCCGGATCAGCACCGACCGTTCCTGGTGCCTGTTCGTCCTCGACGAGGCCGCCGCCACTACGCTGGTGGCGGGCCAGCGTCCGCGGCCCTTGTTCTCCCATGGCCTCAACCTGCTGTCCCTGGCGCAGGAGGCGCTGCGCCTCGGCCAACGGGTCGGCTTCCTGGCCCCGGACCTGTCCGGCGTGCTGGAAGTCGGTGCGCTGTATCCTGCGGTGACGCGGCGCCGCGAGTACCGTCTGGCCGAACTCGGCCCCGGGCCGTTCACCCTGTTCGCGGTGTCGCCGGCGGACCTCTCCCGTCACGCGGCCCGTCTGCCGCCGCGCGCCCGGCGCCGCGGGGTGCTGATGGTGCCGGCGATCCACTGGCTGGAAGCGCCGGAACGCTTCCAGCGCGATTATCTCGACGAACTGCGCGAGGCGGCGGTTTACGACATCGACGCGGCGATCTGCCAGAATCAGGCGATGGCGGATCTGTTCGCCGCTCTGGCGATGCTGGCCGGCAGCCTGCCGCGGGCACGGGTGCATGTCGCCCCCTGCGGCTACCTGCCGGAGGAGGAACCGGGACTGGCGGCGCTGGGGGCGCAACGCGCGGAGATCCGCCGCGAGATGGGCCTGGCGGGGCCCGAAATCGTGCTGATCAACGCCGGCGGGATGTGGCGCTGGACCGATTTCGACGTGTTCCTGGAAGCCTTCATCGCCCTGCACCGCGCCCGCCCGGGCAACCGGCTGGTGTTCCAGATCATGGGGCTGCGTCAGGACGGCAACGCCGACCACCAGGCCTTCATCGCCCGCCTCCAGGCGCTGATCGCCGCCAACCGGGATCTGGTCGACTGTGGCGCCCTGCGGGTGATCGAGGACTGGCAGAAGGCGGGTGCCCGGCTCGGCCGCTATCTCCACGGCGCCGATCTCGGGGTGAATGTCAGCAAGCGCAGCATCGAACAGGCCCAGTCCTTCCGCCAGCGCGTGGTCGATTACATCCGCGCCGGTCTGCCGGTGATCAACACCGAGGGCGACCCGCTTTCGCTGGGTCCGTTCCGGGCGATGATGCTGTGCGTCGAAGCCGGCTCGCCTGCCGCCTATCGCGCCCTGTTCGACCAGTTGCTCGACGGCGGCGAGGCGGCGCTGGCCCCCCTGCGCCAGCAGGCCCAGGCGTTGCGGCAGCAGCTGCGCACCGACCGCAACTATGCCCCGCTGCTCACCCGCCTGCTGGCCGAGCCGCCCCGTCCGGCAGCGGAACGCGGGGCCCTGATCGACTGGTATACCGATGCTCCCGGCTTTCAGGCGATCCGCGCCCGGCGCGACGCCACAACCCCCCCGGCCGCCCGCCCGCTTCCCCGTCTCTACACTTGGCTGCGCGCCCTGTGGACCGAGCGGCCGGCGCGGCTGCGGCGGGAGCTCGAACGCCGACACCCCGAACTGGCGACCCTCGACGACGCCGCCTTCATCGACGCGGCGTACCGGCACTTCCTGCATCGCGCCCCCGACCCGGCCGGTCTTATCCATTACCTGGACCAGCTGTGCCGTCGCCCCAGCCGGGCCCGGGTGATCCGCGACATCATCGTGTCGAAGGAACGCCGGAACCTCCTGCGCCGCCCGGGGGTGTGAAGCGATGGGGCTGTGGCTGACCCGCCTGGAAGTGACGCTGGAACGGCTGGTCAGCTGCCTGCCGCGTCAGCTGGTGCCGCTCACCAGCCGGATCCTAGCCGGGATCGACCCCCTCGACCCCGGGCGCGGCCAGTATCTGGCCACCGGCCCGGCGCCGCGCTTCCTCTGGAGTTTCCCCGCCCTGCGCGGCGGCTGGTACCTGCTCGATCTCAAGATCCGGCGGCCGGACCGCAGCCGGCGCAGCCTGCTGGGCGAGGCGGGCGCCACCATCGCCATCCCCTCCACCCTGCGCGGCGACATCGGCGAGGTGCTGCGCCTGCCGCCGGGCGGACAGGAGCTGGTCTGGCAGCCGGCCGAGGCGGCCGGTTTCTTCACCCAGACCGCGCCGGTGCTGATCCGGATCGGCACGCTGGAGGCGATGGCGCGGATGGGCTGGCGGGTGGTGAGCGATCTGTGGCGGCTGCGCCATCAGCCGCCGCCGGCGCGCGCCGGACTGCGCTGGGCGGAGGCGCTGACCTGCCTGCCCCGTGCCTATCGCCGCACCGCGGCGTGGCGGCTGGAGCCGGCCGGGCTGGCACAGAACTATGCCGCCTGGCTGGCCCGCTACGGCACCCCCCGCCTGCCGCCGCTGGCCGGCGGACCGCGCTTCTCGCTGGTGATTGACGGGGCGGGAGCATCGCCCGCCGCCCTGCGGGCCAGTTGCGACGCGCTGCTGGGGCAGCGTTATTCGGACTGGGAACTCTGTCTCTGCGCCCCCCGCCCGGCGGATGGTCCGGACGACCCCCGGCTGAAATGGATGGCGACCGCCACCGCCGACCAGGCGCTGGAGGCCTGCACGGGGGCGTTCGTCGCCCTGCTGCGCCCCGGCGACCGCCTGGTGCCCAAGGCGCTGGCCGCGCTCGCCGCCTGTCTGGCCCGGCGCCCCGGTCTGGCGATGATCTACACCGATGCCGACGAGCAGGCAGCGCCGGGCGATCCGGCCGTGCCCGATTTCCGGCCGGACTACGATCCTGACCTGCTGCTGGCCTACGACTATGTCTCCGGCCTGGCCCTGCTGCGCACCGGGCTGTTGCGGGCGGCGCGTGGGGATCCGGTGCCCGGCGCCGAGGCCTGGGACTGGGCGCTGAGCGTGAGCGACCGCGCCGGGGCGGCGGGAATTGCCCATCTGCCCTTCCCGCTGCTGCACCGGGCCGGGTCGCCGCCGGTTGCGCCGCCCGCCGCCGCGCGGGTTCTGGCCCGCCATCTCGAACGCCGCGGCATCGCCGCCAGGGCCGAGTTCCTGCCGGCCAGCGCCAGCTTTCGCCTCCACCACCGCCTCCCGGACCCGCCCCCCGCCGTTACCCTGGTGATGCCCACCCGCAACAACGCCGCGATGCTGCAGCGTTGCCTGACCTCGCTGCTCGATCTCACTGATTATCCGGCTTTTTCGGTATTGGTGGTGGATAACGGCTCGGACGATCCCGCCACCCTGGCGGTGCTGGCCGGAATGGCGGCGAAACCGGGCCTGCGGGTTTCGCGTGATCCTGCCCCGTTCAACTTCGCCGCCCTCAACAACCGCGCGATGGCGCAGGTGGACACCCCGTTCGTGCTGCTGATCAACGATGACGTGGAGGCGCTGGAACCCGGATGGCTGCGTGAGATGGTGGCGCAGGGCCTGCGTCCGGGGGTGGGCGTGGTGGGAGCGGCGCTGTGGTATCCCAACGGACGGCTGCAGCATGGCGGCGTGGTGCTGGGCATCGGCGGCGGCGCGGGGCATGTGTTCAAGCTCTCCTCCCCTGGCGAACCCGGCTATCCGCGTCGCCTGGCGGCGGTGCAGCGCTGGAGTGCGGTGACCGCGGCCTGCATGCTGGTCCGGCGGGAAGTGTACCGGGCGGTCGGCGGGCTCGATGAGCGCTTCGTTGTCGCCTACAACGACGTCGATTTCTGTCTGCGCGTCGGCGCGGCCGGCTGGACGGTGCTGTGGACGCCCTTCGCCAATCTGTGCCATCACGAATCGATGTCGCGTGGGCTGAACGACTCCCTGGCCAAGCGGAAGCGCGAAACAAGCGAGCAGGCGGCGTTTCGTCGCCGCTGGGGCGAGAGGCTGTCGCACGATCCGGCCTACAATCCCAACCTCGGCCTGCAGATCGAGCAGGTCATGCTGGCCTGGCCACCGCGGGCACGGGAGCGGATGTAACCGGCGGATGCCGTTTCGGAGTGTCGCGAAAGAAGACCCTCAGAATGTGGGGGGGTCAGGCGACCCGGGGATTTCGCTGATCAGATCGGGCGTCCGCTACAGCTGACCGTGCCACAGCCGCCAGCGGATATGCGCCTTGGCAATATCGGTCAGGAGCGCGCCTTCCTGGCAGTTCCCGGCCGTGTCGTTCGACCCAGAAATCCGCCATCCGCCGAGTTCGGCCACGCCCGAAACCAGGCGCCGGTGTCGTTTCGTGTCCGTGAAAATGCTGGTCCACTGCCAGACGGCCAATTCGTGCCGCCGGCACGGTTGGATGGCGCGGCAGGTCCGGTGTGCTGACAGTCGCCCTATCGCCAGGCCCGGCTCAGCAGAGCGTCCATGGCGTGGATAATCCGGTGATCCTCGGGCGCAAGCGAGGCGATGGCGAGGCCGAGAGCGTCGCGTGGGACATTCGTGATCTGGAGCGGATCAAGGACGACCGGCCGGTCATCGATCACAAAATGCGGCCCGACGTCGCTATCAGCGACGCCGAACTCCTCGGCGGCGACAAGGGGTACGACGACCCGCCGCTTCGAGCGGCGAAAACGGTTGGATTGGACCATGAGGACAAACGGGATGACCCGCTGACTCCGGCCGGGGTTGCGATGGACGTCGAACTGCTCGGACATCAGGGTGTGCATCCAGCGCAGCTGCGATTTTATACGGTAGCGTATTGCACGCCATGTTGACCCCCCGGCCGGGGGTGCCCGAGCGACGGCTGATCAGGCCTCCACCGGGTCCGGGAGGACGAACGCTGGC
>Ga0326727_10020805_pt1 | contig 12974 bp, 15 predicted proteins | sample MB2enrmetagenome_FD_207643 | JGI IMG/M metagenome (GOLD analysis project Ga0326727, IMG submission 207643) | Lab enriched peat soil microbial communities from McLean, Ithaca, NY, United States - MB29MY | ecosystem: Environmental > Terrestrial > Soil > Wetlands > Peat | place: USA: New York...
GAAAGGCCGTGGACTACATCCATCGCACCCAAGGGTGGGAGATCGGCGTCGGGCCGACGGTCGTCATCGTCAACGAGGGCGTCGCCAAGAACCTGTCCACCTCGACCCTCAAGGACGACGCCTACGCCTTCATCTTCGATCAGCAAGGCCTGATGGCCGGCGTCAACATCGAGGGAACGAAGATCTCCAGGATCAAGCCCTAAACCAAGACGGGTCAGTCTCTCATCCATGGGTTCAAGTATCGTCCGATGGCGCCGCTGAAACTACGTCTGGCGCTGCCCAGCCAATCGGTCGCGGGCTCAATCGCGTCGGCCCGGCGGCCAAAGACTGTTCTAGCGCCGCCGCGGCGATCGGCCGTCGCCGTGGCCCTGCTCGCGACGATGCTCGGCCTTTCGCAGGCGGCGAAAGCGCAAGCGCCCCTCGCGCCTCTGACGCCAAGGGTCGCAGCCGCGGGCCCTCCGGCGAGCGGGACCGCCGGTGCGCCCGAGCATGAATTCGTGGCGGCGCCGCGCTTCGAGGTCCGACAGTGGACGCCGCCCGCAGGCTGGGGCCTGTTCGCTACCGTCGGGGGGCGATCGAAGGACCTGTCAGATCGAAGCGATTGGGCCCAGGATCCCAGTGCGCAGGCCGGCGAAGCGGCGGCCGGCCTCGGTTGGCATGGGCCGAACGCGTCGGCCGTGGTGGGCTACGACCGGCCGAACAATGGCGCGCCCGCCGACCTTTATCCGCACAGCCCGCAGCCGCAGGGGCTGTTGGGGTTCAGCCTAGCGTATCACATGCGCTGACGGGCCTTGCCGGCCGGCCCCACGCGGGGACGGCTGGGCGACGCGCCCCATGGGTCAGGGGTTTGGTCAGGCCAAGATCGCTACGGCCCCAACGCTCACCAGTGGCGGCAATACCGCTCATGGTGATGGTGGCGCCAGCCCCACGAACGGCAATGGCGCCTCACCTTCGCGGCCCGCGCCGGGCGCCGCCTTTGATCCGGATCAAGGCCCTTTGTCCGCCACATGGAGGACGATGTTGTATGCGGCGCGGTGCGTTCAGCATGCGTTCAGGATGCGTTCAGCATAGCGGGCATGACCGTAGGCCATGGTGACCCTCGGCCTCTGAAGGAGGTCCAGATGAAATTAGCAGCTTCCCTTTTCGCCAGCGCAACGCTGGCCGTCGCGTCGCTGGGCGCGGCCACAACCCCCGCGATGGCCCAGGGCCATTGGGGCGGAGGCGGCGGCGGCGGCCATCCCAGCTTCAGCGGCGGGGGGCATGGCGGCTATGGTGGCGGAGGCTACCGCGGCGGAGGCTACCGCGGCGGAGGCTACCGCGGCGGCGGCTACTACCGCGGGGGCGGCTACTACCGCGGCGGCTATTACGGCTATCCCTACGGGTTCGGCGCCTTCGGGCTTGGCCTCGGGTTCGGCGCCGCCTTCTATGACCCCTGGCTGTACGATCCGTGGTTCTACGACTACCCGCCCTACTATTACGGCTACTACGCCCCGCCGCCGCCTCCAGAGTACTACGACTACGACGAGGAGGGGCCACCGCCGCCGGCCAATGGCGCGCCGCCGCCGCCCCAGGCGCAAGGTCAGACGGCCCAGCCGCCGGCCGCGTGCGGCCAGTGGGTGTGGGACGCCGCGCAGAACAAGTACAACTGGGTCGCCTGCTGACGCGCCGGGGCCGCGCGCGCCGCGGCCCCGTCCATCCCCGCCCATCCGCCAGACAGAGGTTCCAACCGTGCGCGTTCTCGTTTCCAGTCTTTGCCTCGCCCTTGGCCTCGTCCTGGCCCAGGCCGGCGGCGCGGCCGCCCAGACGGCGCCGACCCGGCTGACCCAGCTGCATGACGCCCTGCACCTGTCCGCCGATCAGGAGGCCGCCTGGCAGGCCTACGCGGCCGCGGTCCAGCCCGACCCGATGACCCAGGCCCGGCATCGGGCGGCCGAGCGGCTGATCCCCAGCCTGACCACGCCCCGGCGCATAGCCCTGGTGGATGCGACCATGAGCCAGGACATCAGCGACTTCCGCCGGCAGAGCCAGGCGGTGATCGGCTTCTATGGCCGCCTGACCCCCGATCAGCAGAAGACCTTCGATCGCGAGACGGTCCCCGCCGCGCCCCCGCAGTCCGGGGACTGACCGGCCTGTCTTAGCCAAGCGCGGGCGCGGCGACGGCCTCGACCCGCACGGCGCCGATGAGGCGGTGCAGATCGACCGCATGACAGAGGCCGGTCCCCGGTGAGAGCAGCGCGGCCGAGCCGCCGGCGACGGCGCAGCGCAGCGCCTCGTCCATGGGCCGGCCGTCGGCCAGGGCCCAGACCAGGGCCCCCAGGAAGCTGTCGCCTGCGCCGACGGTGCTGAGCGGTTCGATGTCCAGCGCCGGCGCGCGCCAGGCGCCCTCGCGGCTCACCAGCAGCGCGCCGTCGGCCCCGAGCGACAGGGCGACGGTGCGGGCCTCGCCGCGAGCGATCAGCGCGCGGCACGCGTCGAGCCACTGTCCGGGGCCATCGAGGCGCGCCCCGACCAGCTCGTTCAGTTCGCGCAGGTTCGGCTTGAACAGGTCGACGCCGGCCGCGAGGGCGGCCTTCAGCGCCGGACCCGAGGTGTCGAGGACGAACAGGGCGCCCCAGTCGCGGACGATGGCCGCGGCCCGGGCGTAGAAGTCCTCCGGCGCGCCGGGCGGCAGGCTGCCGCTGGCGCAGACGATGGCCGGCCCCGGGCCCAGGGCCGACAGCGCCTCGAGGCAGGCGCGCCATTCGGGCTCGGACAGTTCGGGTCCGGGCAGGACGAAGCGGTATTGCTGGTCGCTGGCCTCGTCGAGCACGGTGACGTCCTCGCGGGTCTCGCCGCCGATCGGCACGACCACATGGCTGACGCCCTCCGCCTCGACCAGCCGGCCCAGCAGCTGGCCCACCGAACCGCCCGCCGGATAGAGGGCGCGCACCTCGCCGCCGAGCCGGCGCACCACCCGCGCCACGTTGATCCCGCCGCCGCCCGCCTCGCGCCGGGCCGGCCCGCAGCGCAGTTTGCGCACCGGCTCGACGCGCTCCACCGATGTGGACAGGTCGATCGCGGGGTTCATGGTCAGGGTGACGATCTCGGCCATCGCCGCATCTGACCCGCCGCGGGCGCGTCCGGCGTTGAGAAAGGTCAAGGCTGCGCGGGTTCGATCGACTAGATTCAGCACCGAGCCCACCGAGTCGAGCGGTCAGACCGATGAAGCACCCCTACGCCCTTCCCGCCCACCTTTCGCCCGACCTGGCCCGGGTGCGCGACTATTGGGAAGGCCTGCTGCGCGGCTCGGCGCGCATGCCGTTCTGGGACGACGCCAAGCTTTCGGACCTGCCGGACCTGGCCGGGCGACTATTCCTGGTCGATGTGTTCGACCAGCCGGAGCGGTTTCGGCTGAACGCCGTGCCGGACAGTCTCGGCGGCGAGGCGCTGAACGGCAAGTTCATCGAGCACGTCGACCTGGATTGGCCGTTCGAGTTCCTGCGCTCCCAGGCCAGCGCCACGGTGGAAGCGGCCGCGCCGACCTGGCATCGCAACGAGGGCGGGCGCGCCTACGCCCGCCTTCTCCTGCCGATGTGGGGCGAAGGGCGCATCGGCATGCTCATGGGCGCCTTGCATCTGGATTAGGACGGGGTGGTCGACCCGGCGTTCGAACGGTGGCTGACGCGCTGGGGGCTGGTCGTCGACGGGCCGGGCTTCTCGACCCTGTTCGGCAGCAAACTCCTGCCGGTGCTGAAGGACGGCGAAAAGGCGATGCTGAAGATCGCCGGCCACGAGGAGGAGCGTCGCGGCGCGGCGCTGATGGCCTGGTGGGACGGCGACGGCGCGGCCCGGGTGCTGGCGCTGGAGGGCGATGCGCTGCTGCTGGAGCGGCTGGACGGCGGGGCCGATCTTGCGGCCATGGCCCGCGCCGGCCAGGACGAGGCGGCCACGGCCATCCTCTGCGACGTTGCGGGCGCCCTGCACGCGCCGCGCGGCAAGCCGCCGCCGGCCTCGCTGGTCCCGCTCGAGACCTGGTTTAGCGCCCTCTGGCCGGCCGCCGAAACTCACGGGGGCGCCTTCGCCAAGGCCGCGGCCGCCGCCCGGCCGCTGCTCGCCGCGCCCCGCGAGATCGTGGCGCTGCACGGCGATTTCCACCACGGCAACGTGCTGGATGGGGGCCCACGCGGCTGGCTGGCCATCGACCCCAAGGGTCTGATCGGCGAGCGAGGCTTCGAGTTCGCCAACCTGTTCCGCAATCCGGACGCGGCGACAGCGCTCGCGCCGGGCCGCCTGGCGCGCCAGGTCGAACTCGTCGCCGAGCGGGCGGGACTGGAGCGCGCGCGGCTGCTCGCCTGGATCCTCGCCTACGCCGGCCTCGGCGCGGCCTGGAGCCTTCAGAGCGGCCACCACAAGGCCGCCGAGACGGGCCTGGCCATCGCCGAACTGGCGGGCGCCGAATTGAAGCGCTAAGCGCTGGCTCGGGGATTGCACGCCGAGCGGCGGGCGATCCCGCCCAATCGGGAGCCAGCCGCATGAGCGCCGTCGTTTCGACCGATCGACCCGTGTCCAAGACCTGGACCTTCTTCGAAGGCGACTGGCATGAGGGCAATGCGGCCATCATGGGCGTGCGCACCCAGGCGTCCTGGCTCGGCTCGACCGTGTTCGACGGAGCCCGCGCCTTCGAGGGCGTGACCCCGGACCTTTGGGCCCACTGCGAGCGTGTCAACCGCTCGGCCGAGAACTTCCTCCTGAAACCCGTTGTTTCGACTGAGGATTGGGTCGGATTGACCCGGGACGGGCTGAAGCGGTTCGACGCCGACGCCCAGCTCTACATCCGGCCGATGTACTGGGCCGACCAGGGCATCGGCGGCGGGGTGCGGTTCGATCCAGAGACCACCCGCTGGTGCCTGTCCATCTACGAGGCGCCCCTGCCCGAGCCCAAGGGCGGCGCCGTCACCCTGTCACCCTATCGCCGGCCGACCCTCGAGACCGCGCCGGTCGACGCCAAGGCCAGTTGCCTCTATCCGAACAACACCCGCGGCCTGATCGAGGCTCAGCGGCGCGGCTTCGACAACTGCATCCTGCGCGACATGCTGGGCGCGGTGGCCGAGCTGGCCAACGCCAACATCTTCATGGTCAAGGACGGGGTGGTGTTCACGCCCGCGCCGAACGGGGTGTTCCTGGACGGGATCACCCGGCGGCGGGTGATCGGCCTGCTGCGCGCCGACGGCGTCGAAGTCGTTGAAAAGACATTGGTTTACGATGACTTCCTGAAAGCCGACGAGATCTTCTCAACCGGCAACTACGCCAAGGTCTCGCCGATGATCCGCATCGAGGAGCGCGAGCTGGGCGTCGGCCCGATGTTCCGCCGCGCCCGCGCCCTCTACTGGGCCTTCGCCCACGAGGGATAGGCCGGCGGCGCCCACCGGCGCGCCTATCTCGGCCCTGGCGCGCCGAAGGGCGAGGGCGGGCGCTCGACGTAGGGTGCAAGGAACGAGATCTGCTGGCTGTCGATGCGGAAGCGGACCTTCTCGCCGACGGTGACCGATTTCAGAAGATCGGGCTTGGCGACCACGAAGGGCATGGACCCGGCCGGCCAGTTCAGCGCCTCGACCGGTTCGTAGGCGATGGTCACCCGGTCCGGCTCGGGGCCGATGGCCTGGACCACGCCGATGATGTCGACCTGATCGGTGGGCGTCTCGGGGCGGCGCGGCGGCGCCTGGGGAGCCGGCGCGGCGCCCGAGGCGTCCGGCGGCGCCTGGCCGCGCCCACCATGTCCGCGACCGCCGCCACCCCCGCCATACTGGGCGTGGGCCGCCGTGGCCGCGAGCAGGCCGGCGGCGATCAGGACAACGGGGAATTTTCGCATGACCTCGGCCGATCGATCAGGGCCCCAACAGACGCCGCGAATGCGGCGGCCAGAGGACCCGCTGGCTTCGGAACCGAAATACGGCCGCCAGGCCTGAAACGCCAGACCGCTCAGGCCTTGGCCAGGGCCGCCGCGCGGATCGCGCTGAGGGTGGTTCCGGGCGTGATCGCCTCGGCCGAGACCTTCAGGTGGATGATCGCGGGCTGGCCGGAGGCTTTCGCGGCCTCGAAGGCGGCGGGGAAGTCGCAGGTCGCCTCGACCGTGGCGCCGAAGCCGCCGAAGGCCCTGGCGTAGGCGGCGAAGTCGGGATTCTTCAGCTCGGTGGCCGAGACCCGGCCCGGGAACTCCCGCTCCTGGTGCATGCGGATCGTGCCGTAGGAGGCGTTGTCGGCCACGACGACGATGATCGGCAGGCCGTACTGGACGGCCGTGGCGAACTCCTGACCATTCATCAGGAAATCGCCGTCGCCGGCGATCGCCACCACCGTGCGGTCCGGATGGAGCCGCTGCATGGCCACCGCCGCCGGCGGACCATAGCCCATCGAGGCCGAGGTCGGCGCCATGTGTCCGCCGAGGCGGCGGAAGCGGAAGAAACGGTGGATCCAGGCGGCGTAGTTGCCCGCGCCGTTGCAGAGGATGGCGTCCGGCGGCAGCCGATCGCGCAGCCAGACCATCACCTCGCCGAGGTTGACCGCGCCGGGCTGGGGGGTGGCGATCTCGGACCAGGCCAGATAGTCGGCGTGGGCGGCGCGGGTCTCCTCGCGCCAGGAAATGGCGGCCGGCGCCGGCAGGGCGGCCAGGGCGGCCGCGAAGCGCCTGGGCGAGGCGTTGATCGCCAGGTGCGGGCTGTAGACCTGGCCGAGTTCCTCGGCGCCGGGATGGACGTGCGCCAGCTTGGTCTTCGGGACCGGAATCTCCAGCAGCGAATAGCCCTGGGTTGGCACTTCGCCGAGCCGGCCGCCGACGCAGACGATCAGGTCGGCCGCCTTGACGCGGGCGATCAGCCGGGGATTGGCGCCGAGGCCGAGGTCGCCGGCGTAGCTGGGGTGCAGCGGGTCGAACAGGGTCATGCGCCGGTAGCTGGTCATGACCGGAAGCTCGAACCGCTCGGCGAAGGCGCGCACGGCCTCGCGCGCGGCCTCGTCCCAGCGCGGCCCGCCGAGCACCAGGATCGGCCGCTTGGCCTCTGAAATCAAAGCGGAAAGCCGATCCATGTCGTCGGCGGCGGGCGAGGTCTCGACCGCCTGGAACGGCGTGGCGTCCGCGGCCCAGACCGGCTCGGCCAGCATGTCCCTCGGCAGGGCCACGACCACCGGCCCGGGCCGGCCGTTGACGGCGGTGTGGAAGGCGCGCGAGACGATCTCCGGGACCCGCTCGGCCACGTCCAGCTCGGTCGTCCATTTGGTCATCGAGCCGAACACGGCGCGGTAGTCCAGCTCCTGCCAGGCCTCGCGCCCCCGCAGCGCCCGGTCGACCTGGCCGACGAACATGATCATCGGGGTCGAATCCTGGTGGGCGATGTGGATTCCCGCCGAGGCGTTGGTCGCGCCGGGCCCGCGGGTGACAAAACAGACGCCCGGCCGGCCGGTGGCCTTGCCGACCGCCTCGGCCATCATCGCCGCCCCGCCCTCCTGGCGGCAGACGGTGACGGTGATCGGGCTGTCGATCAGGGCGTCGAGCACGGCCAGGAAGCTCTCGCCGGGCACGCAGAAGACGTGCTCGACCCCGTGGACGACCAGCTGGTCGACCAGGGCCTGGGCGGCGGTGCGCGATTGGGGGCGATGGAACATCGGTTGGGTCCCTTGGTCTCAGGGGCCGAAGATGACGGCTTCGGTGAAGGCGAGGTCGTTCACGTCAGGATCGGCGGGGCCCTTGACGTATTTGGGCGACTTGCCGGGGAAGTAGCGGCCGACCAGGCCCGGGACGGGCCCGTTGGCGTCGCTGATCGACAGCACGGCGCCGCGGGCGGCCAGGGCGCGGCCGAGGGCGCCGGCGCAGGCGACGTAGGCGGCCTGGTCGCGGGCCCAGATCAGCTGGACCACGCCCAGCGGCGCGTAGCGGAGACGGCGGCGGACGAAGACGAAGGGCTCGGCCCGCCCGCCGCTCTCGCAGACCAGGCTCAGGCAGCCGAGCTCGGCATGGGCGCGCAGGAGCTCGAACTCGGCTGGATCGAGGCCGCCGCGGGGCGCATCGCCGGCGCGGACGCGATAGACCCTGGCCGCGGCCGGCGCGCGGCTGAGCAGCGGGGCGCAGGCGAACTGACCGACGCTGAGCGGGCGAAAGCCCATGGCGGTCAAGACCGGCAGGGTGTGATCGCTCGGCGAGGCGTTGAGGTAGATCGCCTCCTTCCGCCGATGGGCCATGGTCACCATCAAGGTGGCGAAGCCGCGGAACATCGGCCGCGCGTACCAGCTGGAGACGTTGAACCGGGGCCGCCCGTCGGTCTCGCCGGTGAACAGGACCAGGAGCACGCCCACCAGTTCCCCGTCCGCTTCCAGCACATAGCCGTAGCGAGGCGCATCGCCCGGCCCGGGACGCTCGCGCATGCGCGCCAGGCCACTGGTCCAATACTTGCGAGTTCGGTCCGGAAAGCCTTCGCACAGAAGGTCCGCGACCGCCTCGAGATCGCCTTCGAGGATCTGACGGCAGCGGACTTTCAGGGGCGGGTTCTGGACCATTCGGAGTGAGGCCATGACTGAGATGACGATCGCCGCTGAGGGCTCGGGGGCAGACGCAGCAAGACTCGTGCAAGCCCAGGGCGGGGCGGCGGGCTCGGTGCGGGACGCGGTTGTGCTGCAGTTCCACCAGGCCGCGGCCAATCAGGAGAAGAACCTGCATCCGCTGAGCGACGAGCTGGTCCTCTTGGAGTGCGGCCTGGACTCGCTGTGCTTCGCGATCATCGTCGCCGAACTGGACGACGCCCTGGGGCTCGACCCGTTCTCGGACGCCGACGAGGTGTTCTTCCCCGTCACGTTCGGGGATTTCGTCGCTCTGTACGAGGCGGCGGCGGCGAAAGCGGGCCGCTGATGGGCGATCTGCGCACCCGGCTGGCCGAGGCGGCGCGCGACGGCGCCCAGCTGTTCGGGCCCTCCAGCCGGCTGTCCCTGGTCGAACTGGCCCGCGCGAGCGGCCTTGGCGAGGACCGCGACTCTCTGGCCGGGCGGGCGGTGCTGGCGCGCACGGGGACCCAGATCGGCGCGGCCCAGGCCCTGGTCGAGCTGGACGGCCTGGCGCGGCGCATCGTCATCGCGCCGCCGGACCTGGCCGACGAACACCTGGCCCAGGTGGTGGAGACGGCGGGCATCGAGGCGGTGGTCACCGACGCCGCCGACGAAGCGCTCGACGGCCTCGGCCTGCCGGTCCGCGTCCTCGCCGCCCCGAGCTTGGCCGTATCGGCGCAGGACAGCGGCCGGCTCGCCAGCGAGTGGCTGATGTTCACTTCTGGCACGACCGGCGCGCCGAAGATGGTGATCCACACCCTTCAGGGCCTGACCGGCGCGATCCGGCCCCGCGCGGCTGGCGCATCGCCGATCGTCTGGGGCACCTTCTACGACATCCGCCGCTACGGCGGCCTGCAGATCCTGCTGCGCGCCTTGACCGCCGGGTCCTCGATGATCCTGTCGGACGCGCATGAGCCGGTGACCCGCCACCTGGACCGGCTGGGCGCGCTCGGCGTCACCCACCTGTCGGGCACGCCCTCGCACTGGCGGCGGTTGCTGATGACCGGCGAGGCGCGCCGCATCGCGCCCGGCTATGTGCGGCTTTCCGGCGAGATCGCCGACCAGGCGGTGCTGGACAGCCTCAAGGCCGCCTTCCCCGCCGCCGCCATCGGCCACGCCTACGCCTCGACCGAGGCCGGGGTCGGCTTCGAGGTCGACGACGGCCTGGAGGGCTTCCCCGAACACTTCGTCGGCCGCGCCGGCGGTCCCGTCGAGATGAAGGTCGAGGACGGCTCGCTGCGCATCCGCTCGCCGCGCGCCGCGCTCGGCTACGCCGGCGAGGCCGCCCCGGCCCTGGCCGACGCCGACGGCTTCGTCGACACCGGCGACATGGTCGAGTTGAAGGACGGCCGCTGGCGCTTCTGCGGCCGCCGCAACGGGGTGATCAACGTCGGCGGGCTGAAGGTGCATCCCGAGGAGGTCGAGGCGGTGATCAACCGCCATCCGGCGGTGCGCGCCTCGCTGGTGCGCGCGCGCAAGAGCCCGATCACCGGCGCATTGGTGGCCGCCGACGTGGCCCTGGCCGATCCGGCCGCCGCCGAGGCGCCCGAGGCCCAGGCCGCCCTGCGCGCCTCGATCCTCGCCGCCTGCCGGGCCGCCCTGCCCCTGCACAAGGCGCCCGCCTCGGTCCGCTTCGTGCCCGGGCTCGCGGTCACCGCCGGCGGCAAGCTGGACCGCGCCCATGGCTGAGGCGGCCCTGCGCAACGTCATCGTCACCGGCGCCAGCCGCGGGGTCGGCCTGGCCGTCGCCCGCCGCCTGGCCAGGGGCGGCCACCGGGTGATCGCCATCGCCCGTGGCGAAGGCGAGGCCCTGCCCGCCGCCCGCGCCGAGCTCGCCGGACGGGACGGCGCCGGCGAGATCGTGTTCCGCGCCTTCGACCTTTCGCAGGTCGAGGCGATCGGCGAGTTCGTGCGCGGCGTCAGAAGCGAGTTCGGCGCGCCCTACGGCCTGGTCAACAACGCCGCCATCGGCGCCGACGGCCTGTTGGCCAACATGCACCTGAGCCAGATCGAGGCCCTGGTGCGGCTGAACACCCTCTCGCCGATCGTGCTGACCAAGTACGTGGCCCGGGCGATGATGGCGGCCGGCGACGGGCGGATCGTCAATGTCGCCTCGATCATCGCCTCGACCGGCTATTCCGGCCTTTCCGTCTATGGCGCGACCAAGGCCTCGCTCCTGGGCTTCACCCGCTCGCTGGCGCGCGAGCTCGGACGGCTCGGGGCGACGGTCAACGCCGTGGCCCCCGGCTTCATGGACACCGAGATGACCAGGACCCTGGGCGAGGAGCAGCGCCAGCAGGTCGCCCGCCGCAGCGCCCTTCGCCGCCTGGTCGACCCCGAGGACGTGGCGGCCAGCGTCGACTATCTGATGGGCGAAGCGGGGCGGAACGTGACCGGGACGGTGCTGACGGTGGATGCGGGGAATACGGCGTAGGGGTAAGAACCCTTCTCCCCTTGCGGGAGAAGGGACAGAGCGGCCTAGCCGATCACCGCGCCCGACTTCGACTCCGTATAGGCCCCCTCGGCGTAGGCGACCTCGCCGTTGACGAGCACAGCATCGACGCCGATGGCGTCGCGGACATAGCGCATGCCTTCGCCGGGCATGTCGAACACCGGGCGCTCCTCGCCGCGGGCGATGGTCTCGGGATCGAACACCACGATGTCGGCGGCCAGACCCGGGGCCAGGCGGCCGCGGTCCTTCAGGCCCCAGATCTCGGCGGTGTCGGCGGTGATCTTGCGCACCGCCTCCTCCAGGCTGAGGGCGCCGGTCTTGCGCACGAACTCGCTGAAGAGATAGCCGGTGTCGCCGTAGGTGGCGAAGGAGGCCAGGTGCGCCCCGCCGTCGCTGGCGCCGATGTGCACCGGCGGATGGGCCAGCATGGCGCCGATCCGCCCGGTATCGTCGTGGCCGCGGCTGGCGGCCAGCAGGGCGACGTCGAGGCCGTGCTCGAGCGAGACGGTGATCAGGGCCCGCGCGGGGCTCTCGCCGCGCTCGGCGGCGACCGCGCCCAGGGTGCGGCCGGCGAGTTCCGCGGGCGCGGCGTCGCCGCCGCGGATGACCAGCTCGCCCATCAGCCGCTCGCCGCCGTCCGGCCCAACGTCGGCGACGAGCCGATCGGCGGTCTCGGGATCGCTCAGCGCGGCGATGCGCTCGTCCAGCGGCTTGCGCAGCACCCGGATCCAGCTGGGCAGGCGGGCGAAGAACAGGCTGGGACGCAGCAGCGAGAAGGAGATGTCGATGGGCCGGGTCTGCATCTGCGGCCAGACCCTGGCGCCCCTCGCGAACTGCTCCTCGACCCGGGCCAGGGTGCGCGGGACGTTGTCGGGCGTGGCCGTGCTGTCGAACACCGGCGAGAAGGTGGTCGGGATGTCGTGGCGCAGCGACAGCTCGGCCAGCTGGTCGATGCGGGCGATGGTGATGTCGGTGTCGTAGAATTCCGGGACGATCTGCAGCATGCGGCCGAACTCGCCGAGCACCTTGGCCAGGGCGTCGAGCTCGGCGAACTGGGCGAAGCGGCTGGGCACCGGCCGGCCGCGGGCGTCGACGTCGACGAAGCTGGTGGAAAGGCCGATCGCGCCGGCCTTCAGGCACTCGCGCAGCAGGGCCTGCATGGCGGCGATCTCGTCGGCCCGCGCGGCGCGGACCTGGGCCGCCTCGCCCATCACCCACTGGCGGATGACGCTGTGGCCCACCAGGGGCGCGACGTTGATGGCGAGGTTCGGCTCGATCGCGGCGCGATAGCCGGCGAAGTCCTCCCAGGTCCAGTCGAAGGCGGTGGTGAAGGCCTCGGGCGGCATCTCCTCGATCTGCTGGAACATGCCGACCACCGCGGGCCGGTCGGCGGCGCGGATCGGGGCCAGGGACAGGGAGCAGTTGCCGGGCACGATCGAGGTGATCCCGTGGCTGAGCGCCGGCCGGGCCGCGCCGTCCCAGAGCAGCTGGACGTCGAAATGGGTGTGCGGGTCGATGAAGCCGGGCGCGACCACCCGCCCCTCGGCCTCGATCAGCCGGCGCGCGGGACCCTCGATGCGGCCGATGTCGGCGATGCGGCCGTCCTTGACCGCCACGTCGGCGGAAAAGCCCGGCTGGCCCGAGCCGTCCACCACCAGCCCGTTCTTGATCAGGACGTCGAACATTCTTCCAGCCCTTCCAGAAGGTTGCGCCAGGATTGGCCGGCCAGGTCGGCCAGGCTCTCGGCGCCGCAGTTGCGCATCAGGGAAAATCCGGTCTCCGCGTCGACCACCACCGGGGCGGTCGCGCCGTTCTCGTAGCGCAGGGTCAAGACCAGCTCGGCCGCGCCGTCGTGGCCGGCGCCGATCACCGCGCCGACGATCACCGCTTCGGCTGGCGCCTTGGCGTTCATGCGCGCCGGGGCGGTTCGACGAACACCACGTCGCCGCCCAGA
>Ga0326727_10020808_pt1 | contig 12972 bp, 12 predicted proteins | sample MB2enrmetagenome_FD_207643 | JGI IMG/M metagenome (GOLD analysis project Ga0326727, IMG submission 207643) | Lab enriched peat soil microbial communities from McLean, Ithaca, NY, United States - MB29MY | ecosystem: Environmental > Terrestrial > Soil > Wetlands > Peat | place: USA: New York...
AAGCTTGAACAGCGCGAGGCGGAACTGCGGCGCATCAATCAGGAGCGCGAGAAAGTGGAGGCCGATCTTTGGCGGGTCGGAAAGGAATTGTCGGCGCAGCGGCGCAAAGCGGTCCCCCGTCTGGCCAGGGCGGCCATGAAACAATTGCACGACCTCGGCTTTCAGCAAAGCCACTTCGACATTACCATCAATACTGCTGAAACCCTTTCCGCCAGTTCCACGGCCGGCCTGGATGAGATTGATTTCCAATTCGGGCCAAATCCCGGCGAACCGGCGCGGCCGTTGCGCGCCATTGCCTCCTCGGGCGAGATGTCGCGCGTCATGCTCGCCCTGAAAACCGTGCTGGCGGAGGAGGACGAAATCCCGGTGCTGGTCTTCGATGAAATTGACGCCAACGTCGGCGGCGAAACGGCGGCGGTGGTCGGGGAGAAAATGCGGCACATCGCGCGGCGGCGCCAAGTGATTTGCATCACGCATCTCGCGCCGGTCGCGGCGGCGGCGCAGTCGCATTTCGTGGTGGCCAAGCGGGTCGAGGGTGGACGCACCATTTCGGAAATCGAGCTGCTTGACGAGGAGAAGCGCACGGGTGAAATCGCGCGGATGCTCGGCGGCCCGACCGAGGCGGCGCGCCGCCACGCCGCGGCGCTGCTCGCCCAGTGGAGCGACGGAAAGCTGTTGTAGCGTCGGCGCTGCGCGCCGAAAACCGAAATCAACTAACACTTCTGCTTGCCCCAATCATCAGCGACTTTCCGGGGAGCGCGGTCGTCTCGACCGCATCCGTCGGCGTCTCGCCGACGGAATCGTTCCGACAAAACCGGCTTACCTGCTGGGTGATTCCGCAAGCACATCGCCAATGATTGGGGCTACTTGTCACGCCCTTCCGCGACGGCGGAACGCAGGCGGCTGAACAAGCTCTGTCTGGCCCAGGCGATGCTTAGGACATCAATCGCCGCACCCAGGCCAAACCAGAGAAAGATGAAGAATTCCATCGTTCCTTGGTCCAGTCCGCGAAAAAGAACCGGCCCTGTAACAATGAAAAGGAAGAATGCCAGCCAGGGCGGCAGCATCACCTGGCCCCATGTCTGCACGACGGAGCGTGGATATTTCTTGGCCGTCAGTCCCCGCCACATCCCCAGCCATATCAGCGCTCTGGCGTCCAGCCAGAGCAGGACGGCGGAGCCGATGAAAACTTCGCTCGCCATGATGATTTCATCCCACGCCATGCGGCTGCCACGAGGAATCCCTGGAGTGAACTGCACAAGAAAAGTCGCTATGAAACATGCCAGCGTCAGGAGGTTGACGATGGAAATCAACCAGAGCGCACGGTGGAATTGGTTCCGCAAAGCCGCGCTCTGTCCGTTCAGAATATCTTCCGCCGGCAGAGGGGTGACCAGGAGCAATTCCATCGCGCCGCTTTGGCGGTCCTGGTGAAAGCGCCGTCCGCTCTCCGTGGCGATCAGGATCTTGGCCGCGAAGTGCATCCCAATGACCAGCATTATGCCAAAGGAGGCAAACATCCCCATTCGGTCCCCGCTGAGAGCTATGACCACAGCCCAGAATAGTCCCAAGAAAATCAACAGCCGGTTCATCGCCGACTGGCCGGCGCGATCACCCAGCGCCAGCCAGAGGAACGGATTCTTTTCTCCCAAAGGCGGACGCCGCCGCCGCCGCGCTTTTCCAAAAAGGCGAAAGCGGGCGCGTTGCCGGTTCGGATCGGCGGCGGAACTTTTCTGCCACGAACGCGGCAGCAGAAAGCTGGCGGCCAGGATGCTGGCCGTCGCCAGAAGAAAGAGCGCCGCCATTGGCGTCCAGAATTCCTGCGGGCCGAATAGGCGCAAATAGGATTCGTCGAATCCCTTGGCGTAGGCGTAGGCGGGATTGGGCCAGAGCAGGAAATCCAGGTTCCAGCGGCTGCTCAATTGCGATTGCAGCAGCCACAACAGCGGCAGGACGCCGTCGAGAATCATGAGGATCGCAAAAGTCCTTCCCATCGCCTGCCGCCCCTCGTGGCTGGTCGCCGAGACGAACATGCCGATGGCGAGGGAAAAGTACATCGTGACAAGCAACACCAGCATCGTCCGCCAAAACTCCCCGGCGCCAAGGCCGCCCGTCATCAACGGCAGGGCCAGCACGGGAAACACCGCCAGCAGACCGAAAAAAGCATGGAGAGAATTCGAGGCCATCTTGCCCAGAACGACATCGTATCCTTTCAAATCGGTGAGGAAGAGCAGGCCGAGCGTTCCCTCGCGCTTTTCCACCGAGAGACTGTCGGCGGTGAGGAAAACCCCGCACAGCATGGAGAAGAAAAGCATCACGCTTCCCAGGAATATGAAAATGCCCTTGCCAAATTCGCTGGCAGGCTCATCGCTGAACGCCCACGGAACGCAAAGCAGGGCCAGCGCGCCCGCCGCGATCCAGAAGCGCAGCCAGTAGGTGCCGGGCCGCCGCGCCGCCACCGCCAATTCACGGCCAACAATGGGGAGGACAGTCATAGGAATTGCGGATGACGGCTTGATCCAGCATGGATTCAAAATGCCCCGGCGATTTCACCTGCATAAACGGCTTCTAAATTCATCTTGATTGCGGGCCAGACGCCTCGGAGATTTGCGTGAAAACCGTCATGTTTGTTCCTTCTGTTGTCAGTTGTCCGACGACTAACGGCTAAGAATTTTATTGTACTGCTCATGGGTTCCAATCCAAACCCATTCCACTCCTCCGGCTGCCTCTTGTCCAATAGCGCGGTAATGGTTCCCAACGCGAATAGAGAAGCGGGTCTTGTCAGGGGCGAGCCTTTTGAAATGAAGTGACGGGTGGTGCTGATTTTGCCGCCAAAGCTCGTAATTTTTCACGGCCAGTTCCTGAATGGGGCTGGGAAGCTGGCGGTAAAGCCTCCAAAATCGCTCCGTGGCCCTGGAGATCATGGACACTGAGGCCAATCCCGAAGTTTGCCGGATTTACGTCCGGCCTCCGCCTCCTCAAAAAGAAAATCGAGCCTGCCAGCCGCGGCATCCTCATCCATTTGCCCGTCCCACTTCTCATTGCGACGACGATCCACCCACACCGCCAGCCGGTCAAAATCCTGGCTCGACAAGCCTTCGATATCCTGCTCGATTTTTTCGATCACGCTCATGGCGGCAAATTACCATTTTGGAATGGAATCGCAAGTTCAGGTAGTGCCTTAATTTAAAATTCTTGCATTTTTCGGTGGCGGCTGGCGCGGCAACTCTTGCCAAGTTTCACCGCTTGACGGCAGCGGGAGGCGGGCGTTTGATTGATGGCATGAAAGCCGACATTTTTACAACCTGTGAATCAGCAACAGATAACGAGGATGGGACATTTACAATCTATAAGGCATTTAGCAGCTTTTTGGTTCCTTCATTCCCTTGTAACGCGGAAGACATGGTATTTTATACGCGACTTCATTGCGAAGAAGACGAATCTGGAGAACGTGCTTTCACTTTGCTGGTAATAGACGCGGACGGATCCGTTTTAGGCAGGGGCCAACGGACCATCCTCATTCCGAAGGCGGCATTACCGCAGAACCGGGTTCATTCAATTGTTTTGAATATGCCGATATTGGTCTTAAAGCAAAGTGGCGAGTACGCCGTTGACCTGTTGGTTGACGATAATTTTGTTTTACGCTCTTCATTTTACGTGGATTGCTTGGAAAGCCATAAGGTATGAATTTCATTTCTGATGTTTTCCTTGACTGTTTCACCTGGTACGCGACGCCCGCCTTGACCGCCGCTTGCGCCGAGTCCACGGGCGGCAGTTCCAGAACGGTGATAAACTCCTCCGGCTCGCCATACGACCAGCCGTAGAACCGCGTTGCCTTCGGATGTCTGGTCAACGCGAACGCCTCCACGTCGCCTTTCAAACACCGTCTGGCCGCGAAATACATCAGGGACAGGCACGGACTCCACCCGCGCCGCGTTGCAGGCGTGCATTTGCAAGATGACGCTTTTCAGGCGTTAAATGTAGTCGCGTTTCATGATGGGTTATGGTCGCTGCTTTCAGTGGTTGACGCGAGCGGTTTTTCCGGGTTTGTTGTTGGCATGGGAAACATCGTCATCGTCACCTTTAAATGGCTGGAAGTCACAGCGGTTTCAGACGCGACACTTCCGCCCGATTTAAGGGCAATATCGGTATCAATGCGTGGACGCAAGATGCAATTCGCCCTTGCAGCCCCGCCGCTAACTTATTTCACTAGATCAAATAGAAAGGCTTCTAATTGCATATGACACTGCAAGAATTTGTTCGTGATTCACTCGTTCAGATTACGTCCGGTGTTTCCGATGCGCGGAAACAAAACAGAAGGATAGCCACATGGATTCAATCCGATTACGATAGGGCTGGCAGCGGCTTCAAAGCCGCCGACGGCACTCCTGTTTTTCTCGTTGACTTCGATGTTGCTGTTTCTGCTTCGACGAAAACCGATGGCGGTGCCGGAGCTTCCGTCTCTGTCGCTCATATTTTTACCGCAGGCGGTGGTGCGGACATGAGCAAAGAACGCTCCGAAATCAGCCGCATTAGATTTAGTGTTCCGATACATTTTACCACGATGGCCGAAGGCGCAAAAGACGTTGCTGCTGACAATGCCGAGCACCTTCCGCAGCAATAGAATCAAACCTCCAGGCCAGCTTTAGAATTCCAATCGCAACCACTTTAGCGCGATGAAAGGAACCATCGTGAAATATCAAACGCTTCGCCTCCTGGCCATCCCTCTTTTGGTTTGTGCGTTTCATGTTTGCGCCGATGACACCAACGACTTTCCCGTTGTCGTGGTCAACGGGCAAACGCTTACCAACGTCTATGTGGCGACATTTAACGCGACGACCGCTTGGCTTTACCAGCGTACCGGAGGCGGCGGACAGTTCAAACTATCGGACCTTCCACCGGAAGTACAGGCCCGGTGCCACTACAACCCCGTTATTGAGGCGCGACTAAATGCCCAAGCTGAAGCTGCCGCACATGCCCGGCAGGAAGCGATCCGGGCCGCTGATACTATCGCCAACGTTTACCGTTACACGGGGGAATTGTGGGACAATAGCTTCGGGTGGCGTCGCTTTCCTCACCGGATTGTAGGAAATCAGGTTGTGAACCTGAGCGCGCTGACAAATTGGTGGAACCATGCCTACGAACTTGCTGAATTAACGCCAGCAAGGGGACGCAACCAAACGAATGCGTATGGCTCGAATTACCTCAGCCATCTTCCGGCACGACCTTTGACAAACTGGTTCAGAGTTTACGGAGAGAAAGTTGGCGAAGATCGCACTGGATGGATTGTTCAGGGCAAAATTGAGAATGCTCCCGGCTATAGTCGGACAGCTAAATTCGAGCTTCAGACGCCGCCAAACGACGACAAAAACCGATTTGACGAGCTTCAGGCAAGTCTTGCGGAGTTGAACCGACAAGGTGGTCTCAACGGTAATCCGCGCTATTTTGCTGCCACCTCTGCGGTGCAATATGGTAATGGGACCACTGAGTTGAAGGGGGTTCCCATCAACCCTGTTCTCCACGCCCTTGCCGAACCGATCTGGGCTGAGTTGGACACGATGCCACCTGGAACGAATTATCACGTGGATTTTTTCGCGGTCAAAAAGGGCTACCAGCGAGACGGCGCGCACCTTGAGGTTTTCGATTTGGGCCAGATTCGATAATGGGGGATGAATCCGATATGCGCCATTAGGCAATTTTTGCCGTCGATTTCAGATTAAGGCACTACCCAAGTTCCCAAATCAAGGCCGGCATCCATGCTTGGCGGGGTCAACTTTGATCTTCCAACGCGCTGTTTCCAATCCTAAACTCCCCCGCATGGGCAATTCATTTGGACAGCTTTTTCGCATCACCACCTGGGGCGAATCCCACGGCGGCGGCGTCGGCGTGGTGATTGACGGCTGCCCGCCGCGCCTGCGCCTGACCGAGAAGGACATCCAGCCCGACCTCGACCGCCGCCGCCCCGGCCAGTCGTCCATTGTCACCCCGCGCCAGGAGAGCGACCGGGTGGAGATTCTTTCGGGCACCTTCGAGGGGCAAACCCTCGGCACCCCGATTTCGATGTGGGTGAGAAATGAAGACGCGCGCCCGGAAGCCTACAGCGAGATGGCGATGAAATTCCGGCCGTCCCACGCGGATTACACTTATCAGGCCAAATACGGCATCCGCAACTGGCAGGGCGGCGGTCGCACCAGCGCGCGGGAAACCATCGGGCGCGTCGCCGCCGGGGCGGTGGCGCGGAAAATTCTGCGGGAGCAGTTCAAGGTCGTCATTGTGGCCTACGTCAAACAAGTCCAGCGCATCGCGGCGGCGGTGGACGCGGACAAGGTGACGGCGGAGGCGGTGGAGTCAAATATCGTGCGCTGTCCCGACGCGGCGGCGGCGGCCGGGATGATCCGGCTGATCGAAAAAATGCGCCGGGAGGGCGACAGCGTGGGCGGGGTGATCGAATGCGCGGCGCGCGGCGTGCCGCCGGGCTGGGGCGAACCGGTCTTTGACAGGCTGGAAGCCGACCTGGGCAAGGCGATGTTGAGCCTGCCGGCCTCGAAGGGTTTTGAAATCGGCTCCGGCTTTGGAGGAATTCTAATGACAGGGCGGGAGCACAACGACGTTTTTCGCATGAAGGGGGGCCGCGTGAGAACTGTCACTAATAATTCCGGCGGCATCCAGGGCGGCATTTCCAACGGGGAAAACATCATTTTCCGCGTGGCCTTCAAGCCCGTGGCCACGGTGATGAGCGAGCAGCGGACGGTGGACGTGAATTTCAAAAACACGACGCTGCGCGGGCGGGGCCGGCACGATCCCTGCGTGCTGCCCCGGGCCGTGCCGATGGTGGAAGCGATGGCCGCTCTGGTGCTGGTGGACCACGCCCTGCGCCAGCGCGCCCAGTGCGGTTGACCGCTGCTGGATTCGCAACGCATGAGCCTTATGCGGTAGGGCGGGCAGTCCTCTGCCCGCCGCCACCGTGGTGTGAGGTAGCTTCCTCTGCCAATGCCCGACGGCGGTTAGGGGAGTGACCGCCCTGGCGTCGCTGGCCAGGCACGGCTGACGTGTTGCGTTGCTTCATTCCTCTGACTTCTCTCCGGCGTACAAGGAAATGAACGGTTGAAGTCCCGCGGAAGATTGGTAGAGTTCCACCACGTATGTTGCATGGTTGTAAATTGAACATTGTCGCCGGGTTGGCCGCGCTGTCGGGGGCGATTGGCTTGAATGCCGCTCCGGCCGCCGCCGCCGTCAACACTCCGCCAGCCAATGTGGTGCGATCCACCTTGTCCAACGGCCTGAGCGTCATCATCGTCGTCAACCCGCTGGCCCCGGTCATCACCACCGTCGTCAACTATAAAGTCGGCTCCGATGAGTGCCCCGCCGATTTTCCCGGCATGGCCCACGCCACCGAACACATGATGTTTCGCGGCAGCCCGGGTTTGTCGGCCGACCAACTGGCGGACGTGACGGCCGGCCTGGGAGGGGACTTCGACGCCGACACGCAGCAGTCCATCACCCAGTATTTTTTCACCGCGCCGGCGGAGGATTTGGAAGTGGCGCTGCGCATCGAGGCGATTCGGATGCGCGGACTGTTGAGTACCGACGCCTTGTGGGAGAAGGAGCGCGGGGCCATTGAGCAGGAGGTGGCCCAGGATTTGTCCAACCCGGAATATGTTTTCGAGATGAACTTGTTGCTGGCCATGTTCAAGGGAACACCCTACGAGCACGACGCCCTGGGCACGCGTCCTTCGTTTGACAAGACCACCGGCGCCATGCTCCAGCAGTTTCACAACACCTGGTACGCTCCCAACAACGCCATTCTCGTCATCGCCGGCGATGTCCAGCCGGCCAGGGCGCTGGCGCAGGTAAAAAAATTCTTTGGCGGCATTCCGCCCTCCCATCTTCCGCCGCGGCCCGAGTTTAACTTTCAGCCGGTGACGCCGGAAACCCAGAAGCTGGACACCGACCTGCCTTACGGGCTGGTCGCGCTGACCTTCCGTTTTCCCGGCTCGGACAGCCCGGATTACGCGGCGGCGCAAATTCTGGGCGACGTTTTGAGCAGCCAGCGCGGCAAGCTCTACGGTTTGGTGCCGGAGGGGAAGGCGCTGTTTGCCGCGTTTGAATACGAAGGGATGCAAAAGGCGGGCCTGGGCTACGCCGTCGCCGGTTTTCCGGCCGGGGCCGATTCCGCCCAGTTGGTGCAACAGGTGCGCGCCATTCTCGCGGCGGAAATCGCCAATGGCGTGAATTCCGAACTGGTCGAGGCGGCCAAACGGCGGGAAATCTCCACCGCGGAATTTCAGAAGAATTCCGTCTCCGGTCTGGCCATGTTGTGGTCGCAGGCGGTCGCCGACGAAGGACGCCAGTCGCCGCAGGACGACATTGAGGCGATCCGTCGCGTCACGGTGGCGGATGTCAACCGCGTGGCGAAGAATTTTATTGACTTCGATCACTCCATTACGGCGATCCTCACCCCGCAGCCCTCCGGCAAACCCATTTCCTCCAAGAGCTTCGGCGGCAAGGAATCCTTCGGATCCTCCGAGGCCGGCGGCGCCGGACTGCCCTCCTGGGCGCGCCGCGCCGCCCAACGGCTCGCCATTCCCGCCTCCACCCTGCATCCGGTGGTGACGATGCTGCCCAACGGCATCAAGCTCATCGTGCAAACCGAAACCATCAGCGACACCGTCAGCGTTTATGGCCGCATCAAGTCGAACGCCAAAGTGGAGGCGCCAGATGGAAAGGACGGCGTGGAACAGGCCCTGGGGCAGCTTCTCTCCTACGGCACCGCCACGCTGGATCGCCTGGCTTTTCAAAAGGCCCTGGACGACATCGGCGCCAACGAATCGCCCGGCGACGATTTTTCCTTGCAGGTATTGACCGGCGAATTCGAGCGCGGCGTGCAATTGCTCGCCGAAAATGAGATTTCTCCGGCGCTGCCGGAGGAGGATTTCAAAATCCTCCAGCCGCAACTGGCGGCTTCCGTCGCCGGCGAACTGCAAAGTCCCGACCATCTGGCGGGCCACGCCTTGCGCGCGGCGCTCTTCCCAAAGAACGATCCGGCCCGGCGCGAAACAACCCCCGAAACCATCCAGTCGCTGACCATCCAAGACGTGCGGGATTACCACCGCAAAACATTCCGCCCCGATCTCACCACAATCGTAGTCATTGGCAACGTCACCCCGGAAACGGCCCGGGCCGTCATCGCCAGATACTTTGGCCCCTGGACCTGCTCCGGCCCAAAGCCCGAAACGCTTTTTCCGCCGGCCCCGCCCAATTCCACCGCAACGACGGATGTCCCCGACGCCAGCCGCGTGCAGGACAAGACCACCCTGGCCGAAACCCTGGGCGTCACCCGCACCAACGTGGATTTCTACGCCTTGAACCTGGGCAATCATGTGCTGGGCGGCGCTTTTTACGCCTCCCGCCTTTACCGCGACCTGCGCGAAAAGAGCGGCCTCGTTTATTTTGTTTCCTCCTCGTTTAACATCGGCTTGACGCGCGGCGTTTATCAGGCGGAGTACGCCTGCGATCCGCCCAACGTGGCCAGGGCCAGGGCCATCATCCTCAGCAACCTCAAGCAAATCAGTTCCACCAATGTCACCGCCCATGAGCTTCGCCAGGCGCAGGTGCTCTTGCTGCGCGACATTCCCCTTTCCGAGTCGAGCGTGGATCGCGTCGCCGCCGGCTGGCTTTCGCGCTCCATATTGGGCTTGCCGCTGGACGAGCCGACGCTGGCCGCGCGGCGCTATGTCAAACTCACGGCCCGCGATGTCCGCGCCGCCTTCGCCAAATGGCTGCGCCCGGACGACCTCGTGGAAATCACCCAAGGCCCAACCCCGCCATAATCGCGGTTAAACAGGCCCAAAAAAACGCTTGTGAAAAAATTCCAAATGCGGCAATTTCTTGGACTTGTTTTCGATGAGATCAGTATTATTTACAATCCTGCTTTTCCTGACGCCGCTGCTGGGGAGGGGCGCGGAACAGGTGGCCGCCATTGCCGCGGACTCCGTTGCCGCCGCCGCCGCGCCGGAAGCGCGCTTGGAAGGATTGCCTCCGGGCGCGACCGACGTGTTTCATATTGGCGCCTTCCCAGTCACCAGTTCCATGCTGGTGACCTGGATTGTCGCCTTGGGGACGATCGTGTTCGCCCGCGTTGCCACGCGCAAAATGAAGCAAGTCCCAGACGGCGCGCAGAATTTCTGGGAATGGATGGTGGAAAGCCTCCACGATTTTCTTGAAGGCATTCTCGGCCCCGAACTGGTCGGGAAGACGTTCTGGCTTTTCGCCACCATTTTTATTTTCATTCTGTTCACCAACTGGTTTGGGCTTCTTCCCGGTGTCGGCACCATCGGATGGGGCGTGCGGACGCCGCACGGATTCGAAGTGACGCGCCCGCTGTTGCGCGGCGGCAACGCGGACTTGAACATGACCACCGCCATGTCGGCGGTTTTCATGTGCTGCTGGTTGGTTTGGGCGGTGCGATCCAGCGGCGTCTGGGGGTTCGTCCTGCATATCTTCGGACCCAAGGGCGACAACCGCGGCTTTATCAAGTATATGATGATCGTCGTCTTCTTCCTGGTTGGTTTTCTGGAGTTGATTTCCATCGCCTTCCGGCCCATTTCCCTGAGCTTCCGTCTTTATGGCAACGTCTTCGCGGGCGAGAACCTGCTCGATTCGCTGTCCAATACCGTCACCCATCCCGCTTGGGCCAGGGCCGTTTTCAGCGCCCTGCTCCCGGTGCCCTTTTATTTTTTGGAACTGCTGGTCGGCATTGTCCAGGCCGTGGTTTTCATGCTCCTCACCGCCGTCTTCACCGCGTTGATTTGCGAGCACGATGAGCCGCAGGAACAGGCCCATTCCTGAGATTTGATGATTTCGGCGGCTTGACCGTGTTCCATCGCGGGAGCCGCCGGAGAAAACAAAGTAAAGAAAGGCAGCATTATGGTAACGCCTATATTGGCACAGATGAGCGGCAGTTTTCACGCCGGGCTGTTGGCGGCGGCGGACGCCGCGGAAGCCCTTCCCAAGGCGGGAGGGATCACGGGCAGCATTCAAGTCGGCCTGGCCGGCCTGGGTTCGGCCATCGGCGTGGGCTTGGTCGGCATGAAAGCCTCCGAAGCGGTCGGGCGCAACCCCGGCGCCTTCGGCAAAATCATCACGCTGGCCGTGCTCGGCATGGCTCTGTCGGAAGCCATCGTGTTCTACGCCCTGTTCCTTGGGGGCCATTAAAATTGCCGGGCGCGGAGTCCAACCGGCTCCGCGCCCGCTCTCGCACGTTTTATGAATCATTTGATCATTTTCGCCGGCATTGGCGGCGATCTCGCGAACACCGCCGAAAACATCGGCAAAACTTTTTCGTGGGATTTGCCGCACTTCATCGCCCAGGTCGTCAGCTTTGTCATCGTCTGCGCCGCGCTGGCCATGTTCGCCTACAAGCCCATTCTTCAGGTCCTGGCCGAGCGGCGCCAGCGCATCGCCGAAGGCCTGGATAACGCCGAAAAAATCAAGCAGGAACTGGCCCGCACCCAGGCCATGCGCGATGAGGTGCTTGACAAGGCCAACGCCCAGGCCAACAAGATGATCGAAGAAGCCCGCGCCGCCGCCGCCCGCGTCCACGAGCAGGAAACGCAAAAAGCCGTCGCCCAGGCTGAGCAGATCATGGCCAAGGCCCGCGAAGCCGCCGCCATCGAACATGGCCGCATGTTGACCGAGTTGAAGCAGGAAGTCCTCGCGCTGGTCGTCAAGACCACTTCCGCCGTCACCGGCAAGGTCCTGACCCCCGGCGATCAACAACGCCTGGCCGAGGAAACCCGGCGTCAGTTGGCCGCCTGATCTTTGACCGCGCCGCATGAGAATTACCAAACAAGCCCGCCACGAAGCCCGCCAGCTTTTCCAGAGCTGCCTGGCCAACGGTCTGCTCGATGAAAACCGCGTGCGCCAGGCCGTCCAGTTCCTCGCCGCCCGCAAGCCCCGCGGTTACATGGGCGTCCTCTCCCAGTTCCATCGCCTGGTCAAACTGGACGTGACGCGCCACTCCGCCAAAATCCAGAGCGCGGCGGATTTGTCCCCTTCCTATCAGGCCCAATGGCGCGCCGATTTGGTCCGGGCCTATGGCCAGGGCCTGAGTTTCGCTTTTTCCACCAATCCGGCCCTGCTCGGCGGCCTGCGCGTGCAAGTCGGCGGCGACGTCTATGACGGCAGCGTCCAGGCGCGGCTGGCGGCCTTGAGCCGCAGTTTTTAAACCATTCTTATGAGTACATTGTTGCAAGACATTGAAGCCCAAATCTCCGGCCTGAAAACCGGCGTGGCCAAACAAAACGTCGGCACCGTCCGCGAAATCGGCGACGGCGTGGCCAAGATCGAGGGCCTCTCCGACGCCATGCTCAACGAAATGCTGGATTTCGGCAACGGCATCGTCGGCCTGGCCTTGAACCTGGAGGAAACGGAGGTCGGCGTCATCATCCTCGGCGATTACACCGCCATCAAGGAAGGCCAGGAAGTCCGCACCACCGGCAAGCTCCTCCAGGTCCCCGTCGGCAAGGCGCTGCTGGGCCGCGTCGTGGATTCCCTGGGCCGGCCCATTGACGGCAAAGGCCCCATCACCGCCGACACCTATTATCCGGTGGAAAAAATCGCCCCCGGCATCATCCGCCGCCGCCCGGTCAGCCAGCCCGTTCAAACCGGCATCATGGCCATTGACGCCATGATTCCCATCGGGCGCGGCCAGCGCGAACTCATCATCGGCGACCGCTCCACCGGCAAGACCACCATTGGTATTGACACCATCATCAGCCAGGCCCGCTTGAACAAGGCCGCCGAGGCCGCCGGCGACAAGTCCTATCGTCCCCTTTACTGCATCTACGTCGCCGTCGGCCAGAAGCAATCCAACGTCGCCCGCGTCGTGGCCGTCCTCGAGGAAGCCGGCGCCATGCCGTACACCATCATCATCAGCGCCTGCGCCTCCGATTCCGCCACCAACCAGTACCTCGC
>Ga0326727_10020810_pt1 | contig 12972 bp, 9 predicted proteins | sample MB2enrmetagenome_FD_207643 | JGI IMG/M metagenome (GOLD analysis project Ga0326727, IMG submission 207643) | Lab enriched peat soil microbial communities from McLean, Ithaca, NY, United States - MB29MY | ecosystem: Environmental > Terrestrial > Soil > Wetlands > Peat | place: USA: New York...
CGCCGAGACAGAACCGATGATTTGATACCTGACCGTGTAGGGTGGAAGAACCAAATATGGGAAGGTGAACGCGCCGAACGGCTTTCAGAAAGCGGGGAGGCAGGGGACAAGTTCGAGTACGGAACCCTTCACTATCAAGGAATGTATGCGCTGGAGCGATCGCTGGAATACATTTCCAGAATAGGTTTGGAGAATGTGGAGAGCAGGATCTTGGAACTGTCAAGTTATCTCTGGTATCGCCTTAATGACCTTGCATTCGACATGTATACTCCTAAAGGTACCAAGTCCCCGATAGTGAGCTTCTTTCAGCCGGACGCCACAATAATTGCCGGAAAGCTGATGGAGGAGAAGGTAAAGGTGAGTGGCAGACCAACGCACGGCGGTCACATTAGAGTTTCAACACACTTCTACAACACGAGCGAAGACATTGATCATTTTATCGAACGGCTCATGGATGCAAGATCTGGACTCAAAAGTGGGAATACCCCACCCTAAGTTGACGAGCATACAAACCTTTAGGCTCGCGTGGGAATCTGTGTCACCGCGCACCGGAGCGGAAAATTCCCCACGGAATATCTTCGTTTGAAGAGGAACCTTACGTACAAGTATGTCAACCGAATTCGGACTCACTACTAAACAGTTGTTGGAGCTCATTGAGTGTTTTTCTGATTCTCTGCGACAGTAAATGGGTATCAGTTACGTAGAGCTGATACAGTTTCATACCCAAGGCTAAAGGCTTGCGCGTTCACTTGCAATGATCTTTCAGAGAGAATCTCATTAAGAGCTACTTTGTAGCTGTCAAGTTTGATGCGGCTGTCTAGAGCAGCCATCCCTCCAAGCAAGCAAACGTTAGTTGACTTGGCGTTACCCGCCTTCTCAGCCAGTTCCGCTGCGTTGAATGCAAATGTCTCGGCTCCGGCGGAGTTAAGCGCCGCCTCTATTTCTTTCAACTCTGGATATTTTTGCTCTCTTAGTAAAACGCTGAGTGGACGTTTTGTTCTTGTATTCAAAAGGACCGACGTGCAGGGGCCGACGTATCGGATTGACCTTAAGGCTTCAGCCGGTTCTAAAGAGATCAGAATATTCGCCTCATGTTCAGGGACCAGAGGAGTATAGACCTTCTTACCGTATCTTACGAAACTAACAACCGAGCCACCTCTCTGGGCCATACCAAGCGTTTCCCCGGTCTGAACCTCAAAACCGTCTGTTTGAGCCGCGCGCGCTATCAGCTGTGCTAGAAGGACGCTGCCTTGTCCTCCTACTCCGGCTATTGCTACGTTGAATTCGTTCATTGGCTCCACTGTCCTGGTGTGACGGCGTGGAACGGACAGACTTCGGCGCATAGAGTGCATCCGGAGCATTGCAGACTGTCAATTACAACCTTCCCGTCGCCTTCTAGGTCTAGGGCTGGACAACCTAGGAGTTTCACGCAGACGAGGCATCCCGTGCATTTCTCTGAATCAATCGATGCTATGCGTTGAATGATTCCTTCTCGTCGAGCTTCTAGGGCGCACATTCTGCGGCTTACCACTACGGATGGGCCATCGAAATTGATCGCGTCGATGATTGTGTCCGAGGTGGCCTTTAGGTCGAAGGGATCGACGACGCGGACGAATTCGACTCCGACAGATCTCGCAACGTCCTCTATCCTGATGGTGGGTTCTCCAGAATCTCCTCGAGGTCTCGACGGGCTCGGTTGGTGTCCTGTCATCGCAGTGATTCGGTTGTCCAACACTACGACAACCATCCTTGTCTTAGTTAGAGCAAGGTTGACAAGTTCGGGCAGGCCGGCGTGGAAGAATGTCGAATCTCCTATGGTCGCTAGTATCGGCTTATCTATCCCAGCATACCTGAACCCAACCCCTGTTGAGATCGACGCTCCCATGCAAATCTCCGTCCAACAAGTCTCAAAGGGTCGATTCATACCTAGAATCGTGCAACCGATATCGCCGGTAACGATGGCTCCATCCTTTCCCAATCGCAATCGGCTGAAGGCACGGTTGATGGCGAGATAAGTGCCCATGTGTGGACAGCCAGGGCAGAAGGGCAAACTCCTGACCGGGGCCTGAATTTCCTGTTTGGCCTCATGATGCGGATTAGCAACCAGGTCTTTTCCAATTAACTCTCCAAGAGCTCTCCTTACTGTTTCCTGCGAGTACTCACCAACTCTCTGCGTCATCCCGTCAATCTTTCCATGTATTACAGTCCTCTTCGGAAGGCCCGACGCGACAGCTCTAACATGTGACTCCACGTACGGTTCAAGCTCTTCCAGAACGAGTACAGCTTTGCGGTTCTTTAGGAGGAGGCTGATCAGGTCATCTGGCAAAGGATTCACGGTCCCGATCTTCAAGAGAGCTAGATTACTTAGTCCGAAGTTTTCCACTTCTTCCATCAAATAATTCCATGCAACGCCAGTAGCGATCACACCGTATTCTTCGTCGCTCGTCATCACAAGCTTATTCAAAGGCAGCTCTTCGAAGACCTGCTTTGACTCCTGAACTTTCCTGATGAGGTCTGCGTGTTGTTCCATGCACCACAGACGCGAGGCCCTTGTATGTCTCCTAACATTTTTCTCGAAGTTTGGTTTCCTATCAACTGTGTGTATAGGTCCTAATCTGACTATAGCTGACGAGTGGGCGACCCTAGTTGTTGAGCGGATCAGGATTGGAAGCTTCAGTCGCTCTGACAGCTCAAAGGCTGTGACTGTTGCATCCTTCGCTTCTTGGGGGTTGGACAATTCCAGCATGGGCAGAAGAGAGAGGTTTGCGTAGAATCGGCTGTCTTGCTCTTCCATGCCAGAGTGGCATGACGGGTCATCCGCCACGTAGATCACTAGCCCTCCCTCAATATCACTGTAAGCTATCGACAGCAAAGCATCAGCCGCAACATTCAAGCCTGCGCTCTTCATAGTGACCAATGCTCGAACACCGGCAAAGGCGGCTCCAGCAGCTATTTCTAAAGCCACTTTCTCATTTGTGGCCCATTCCACCTTGATCTTCAACTGCTTAGCGACTGGAAGAAGTGATCCGATGACTTCAGATGACGGGGTCCCCGGGTACCCGGTGACTAACTTCACCCCTGCCTCTATGGCACCTCTGGCGATCGCTTCGTTCCCCATTAGAAGCATTCTCTCTCCCACAGTCTCAGAAGTAATTTGCAGTTGGATCATGATTGAGCTGCTCACACGACCAATCGCTTGACACGCTCATACAGGTATCATATATACTTCACATAGGAACACGTACGTTGTATATGCTATTCATACGAGCGATACAGTCTGTGCGCTCGTCGCTTCAGACATCCAACGTTGCAACTAACTTACTTATCACGGAATCGGAGCAAACGCTTTCCGAAATCGAGCCATCCCTTCCTCTACCACATCCGACGGAAATTCCGCGTATGATATTCGGAGGTGGCCTGCGCCTGCTTTTCCAAATCCTGATCCAGGGACCGTAGCAACGGAATATTCAGTCAGCAAGTTTTTCGCCATACTCTCGTCGTCCATTGTGCGTTTAGAGATGTTTGGGAAGACGTAGAAGGCTCCTTTTGGCGGAACCCAGGTCACATCATCGATCTCTCTTAGGGTCCGCAACACGGTTGCTCTTCTTCTGTCGTATTCGCGCACCATTTCGTGAACGCAGCCTTGGGGTCCGGTGAGTGCGGCTAGAGCTGCTTTCTGTGCGATCGTGCTTGAACTGAGGATGGTATAGTAGTGGATTTTGGTCATCAGGTCAATCAGTTTCTTATCTCCAGCTACGTACCCTATTCGCCACCCAGTCATGGCGTAAGTCTTCGAGAAACCGTTAGTGGTTATGACTCGCTCTTCCATACCTGGCAGGGAACCGATGCTTACGTGCTCTGCGCCATCGTATACGAGTTTCTCGTAAATCTCATCCGTAAAGACTAGCAGGTTATTTCTTTCGGCAACCGTAGCCACCGCTTCCAAGTCTCTCTTCGAAAAGACGTGGCCAGTTGGATTGGCAGGACTGTTCAGCCAAAGCATCTTCGTTTTGGGAGTAACGTACCGTTCGAGTTCCTCTGCCTCTATCCGGTAATTGTTATCGTCTTTCAGAGGGACCTCAACGGGTTCTGCCCCCGCAAGTTGTGTTTCCTCAAGATATGCGGGATAGTATGGGGCTAGAATGAGGGCCTCGTCGCCTGCTTGTAAAAAGGCCATAGCTGTCAGAAGCATACCCTCCTGTGTCCCTGAGACTATCAGAACCTCGTCGGGCCCATCAATAGGTACTCCATTCTCTCGCCTAAGCTTCTCCGCTATAGCCTCCCGTAACTCAGTCAACCCTGGGAAGGGGCCGTAGTGCGTGAAGCCTTCCTTCATCGCTTTGATAGAAGCGTCGATAATGTGGTCGGGCGTTGGAAAGCTTGGATCCCCATGTGTGAGATTTACGGCATCTTTCGATTTTGAGGCCAGAATTACGAACCTTGTTATCGCTGAGGCCTTAATAGGTTCAAGTCGGTCGGCTGCTGAAATTGTCATGGATGATCCGGAGCGCGGTGAACTGAATTAAGAATATCGTATGATAATTAGACTACGCAATCTGCGGCTCTTGTGCAAGGATACTTCCCCGTTGCTCCAACGCCCGATGGCTTTCGCAGCACAGCTCACTTTAGGGAGGTTCGGGACTCCCTCTCTGACAAGGTCGCCCGCCATAAAGCATGCCACGATAGGAAAGGAGGTTCGCGTGGTGCCATTCATGGTGCTCAACCGCGCACCAAAAATGGAACTTGTCTCATGGCAGAACGTGACCGAAACAAAATGGAGCACAACCTAAAACGGTGAGGAATTTGACGTATGACCGAAAGAGCTCCCGCGGGGTTATTATGCGAAATCTCTATCCAAACTATGATGATGTTCACTTTGCTCAAAACCAAAATGTTGACGCGCTCTTCCGAAGGACCAACTGAAGTAGCGTTACAAACCTAGGTAGGGTACAATGGATACTAGACGACAGGAGAAAGGCGCACAGCTGAAGCTACTGTTTGAACCGAGAAGTGTCGCTGTGATAGGCGCGTCATCGAAAAAGGGAAAGATTGGGTACGAGATACTGCGAAATATAGTCGACGGACAATTCACCGGACCAATCTACCCGATCAACCCTCACGAGAAAGCCATTCTTGACTTGAAAGTTTATCCATCAATCATTGACGTTCCCACCATCGTGGATACCTGCATCATCACCGTCCCGCCCCAAGCAGTTCCGCAGGTCCTGCTTGAATGCGGTAGAAAAAAAGTGAAAGGTGCAGTGGTTATTTCAGCGGGGTTCGGTGAGATTGGTAATTTCGCGCTTGAGAAAAAGGTTCTGGAGTCAGCTCTAGAATGCGGCATTCGCTTGATCGGTCCAAACTGCGCCGGAATCATCAATACGGAGAACAGGCTGTACGCCACGATCGAATCAAGGATAGCCTCCGGCAGCATAGCTTTCATTACTCAAAGCGGCGCGTTAGGAGGAGCAGTGCTCGCTTGGGCGAGAGAGCAAGGCATGGGTTTCAGCAAGTTCATAAGCTATGGGAATCGATCTGACGTTAACGAGGCGGAACTTCTCGAGTACCTCTTGGAAGACCAACAAACGAAAGTTATTGCCGTGTACATAGAGGGGTTGCGAGACGGTAGACGATTCTTATCGACTGCTCAACGGGTAGGTATGGTGAAGCCTGTTCTTGCCATCAAGAGCGGGTCCTCCAAGGAGGGTTCGCGGGCTACGCTCTCGCATACGGGAGCTCTGGCTGGTTCCGACAAGATCTATGATGGAGCGTTTCACCAAGCCGGAATAATCAGGGCAGATGATGTAGACGACCTTCTAGACATGGCAAAGACCCTCTCAAGTCAGCCTCCTTCGGGAGGAGGCAGGATTGGGGTTGTGACGAATTCTGGCGGGCCGGGAGTGATGGTGGTCGATGCCTTAGCAAAATTAGGTCTCAAGGCCAACGAACCCTCCGCTGAGACCAAAGACAGGCTGGCGTTCCTGCCGGATAGGTGCAGCCGTAACAACCCTATTGATCTGACAGTGGAGACAGACCCCGACTACTATGAGAGAACGCTCCGTATATTAGCCGACTCAGATGACTTTGATGCTCTCGTCGTTGTATACGTTCCTCCCGCTTTCCTGAAATCTGAACCGATAAGTGAAGCAGTGCTTCGGGCGCGCAGGGCTGCTTCAAAACCTTTTGTGGCATGCTTTATGGCGGGCGACCTTGTCAGAGAGGGAGTCAAGGTCTTAGAGAGCGGGGGTATCCCTAATCTCCCTACACCGAAACGTGCCGCCAAAGCTGTCTGGGCGCTCGTGGAAAGGGACAGGTATCTCAAGTCAGTTGCATGAGACATGACACGTCTAGCAGTGTTTCCCCCATCTCGGAATTCACAAACAGGATTAGTATGTCCACATTGCCGCTTGCGATAGTATATACCGCAGCCTAAACTGAGCAGTCAAAGCGCTATCACTTATAGTCCAGAGTTTGCCTTCAGTCGTAACTATAATCGCAAAGGGTCAGGGCGTGAACAATTGAATGGGAGAGAACGAATCGAGGCCGCGCTCAAACTTGAGGTACCTGATTATGTTCCAATCATTTCAAGAATGGGTGCGCTGGTAGCTAAGGCCGCTGGAAAGACTGTTCAGGAATATTATTCCGACGCTGAAACCTACGCAAACGTAAGCATCTCGGCTTGGAAGAAATTAGGATTCGACGATATACTTGTCCGCTGGCCTCATGTTCTCCCAGAAGCTATGGGAGCCAAGTTAAGGTATCGAGAGAATGATTACCCAACGATTGAGTCGCCTATAATCAAGACCATGGACGATGTAGACAAGCTAAACATACCTGACCCTGAGACTGACGGAAAACTCCCCACTGTTCTAGAGGCTATGAGAATTCTTGATGCTGAGGTAGGGAACGAAGTTTGCCTCTGTGGATCCATGAATGGACCATATACAGACGCTGGGAAGCTAATCGGCTTCGAACAACTGCTCATTGGCACTCTCATGAAAAGCGACATAATCAAGAAATTATTGGAGGTTCTCTTAGACGCTGACATCAGATTCGGAAAGGCCATGGTCGAAGCAGGTTGCCAATTGATTTGGATATCGGAACCAATGGCCTCTCCGCCAATCCTTTCCGTACACACGTACGAAGAAGTTGTCTTGCCAGCTTTGACAGAACTAACAAGAGCCCTCAAGAACTCCGGAGCGTATACTTGCTGGCACCCCTGCGCAAGGACGAAAGGAGAGTACCCGATCCTCGAACAACTCTTGCGCAGCGAGGCAGATACGGTCAACTTCAGCGAAACCGTTGATATGCGAACCGTAAAAGAAATGTTCACACACAAAAAATGCGTGGCAGGCAATATAGACCCCGTAATGATCGGCCAAGCAACCACAGGTAAGATCGAACAAGAAGCGAAGAAAATAATCGACACCGCCGCCGGTGGAGGAGGCTTCATCTTCACGCCCGGTTGTTCGCTTCCGCTGAACACTCCCATGCAGAACATAGAAGCAATGATCAATTCCGTTCATAAGAACGGAAAGTATTGATGGCACAGGATGACCGAGGTAGGGATGCCATCGCTCGCCTCTTTACCGGTCCAACCGAATGCCTCAGGCTGACTCTCTCTTCTCAACCTCTTTCACGATCGTGAGAAGTTCTTCTCTCAAGGTTTTGTCTAATGGCGACGGAACATGTTCTTGCAATATTTGTTTCGCTCTTTCCCGCGCAATTTCTCGAATATCCTTACTCCCAGCCTTCACCCAACTTTCCGTGGATCTTCTATCACTTAGGTCCGGAATGAAGTGTTCTTTCTCGAAGAGTCGTCGTGTATGTTCTTGACCTAGGAAATGACCTCCCGGTCCCACCCTGCTTATCACGTCAACGGCAAGGGTTTCATCGGAGACGGTTATTCCGTTAAGGATGCGGGACACCATACCCGCAACATCATTATCTATCACAGCCTTCTCGTAACTCGTGGCTCCAATTCCTGGCTCAAGCGAACCCCCCGCGCTAAGGATGTTTGCTCCTCCAAGCGCAGCCATAAGCAGAGTGATCCCGCTTTCATACCCTGCTTGCGCGTCAATCGTCTTCGACTCGGTTACTCCGCCGTTCCCTCTACAAACAAGCCCATAATGCCTAGCAAGCTGAACTGAAGCAACGTTCATCAGGGCCGGTTCGGCGGCTCCATAAACCATAGACCCATACCGCATATCAGCCAAACCGGGCACAGCCCCATACAGTATAGGAGGTCTTCTCCCCGGCTCCGCGGCCGATTGGGCTATGACGATTCCGCTGAGAACCTCAGCGTTCTGTTGCACCAGCACCCCAGCCAACGATACGGGCCCAGTGGCTCCAGCTTGGACCGCAGGGCCTATGTGAATTGGGAGGCCCAACCTAGCGAACTCGAGCACCATCTCGGTTTGCGCTCTGCCATGAGATAGGGGGCTTACGGGGTTCTCCCACCCCATAATCACTGGCTTCCGCCTTAACTCCTCGAAACCCCCTGCAACAACCGAAGCCATCTTGATTATGTCTTGGGCTACAAGGCGCCCACGCGCGAAGTAGCTGTAGCCCGTGACTTTATCCGTGTTCTCAAGTTGTGTCAGGTACACGTGCACATGGTGGGTGGATTCAGGTATATCGGTCGGAAACACTCCCCCACTCGCCGTATCAACATATGCGAGGCAATCACGCAACCTCGTCAACTCCGCGACATCTCTCATCGTTGCGGGTCGACGAGTTCCTTCTAGGGAGACAACTGCTGTCGTCAACCCCGCTGGCATGAAGTACACGCGATCGTCTTCGATCCGTAAGTTATGCTCCTTATTTCTTGCGTAGAGAACAAAACTTGGGGGAGTCTTCCTGATCGCTTCGTTCACCAGGTCGGGTCCAATTCGCACTCGTTTAGTCTTAAAGTCGACCGCAGCACCTGCGTCGTTGAGAAGTTTCAAAACTTCTTCAGATTCAACTTGAACTCCCACGTGCTCAAGCAAGTCTAACGTGGAGACGTGAATTTCGTAGATCTGCTCGTTCGACAGAACCTTCAGATAACCGCCTCTTCTCGCTATCATATGCTCCGAAACATCCAGTGCAGAGGTCAAGCCAGACGATCCTTTAATCCCTTTAGTCCTTTGAAAAATACCCAATCAATGATTGCAATTGCTATTCCTCTGAATCATTCCAGACTTTCTTATTTCTAAGATCGAAGTTGTGTCGAAACGAATAAAGGAAGAAGAAGGATGACCGCGTTCGTAGAATGTTCTAGTTAGGAGCCTTCAAAACCGTCAACGTGATTAGAACACTACTCAAATGGAGGAAGTGACTGAAATGGTTAGGAGGGGCTTGAGAGGGGGCCAACTGCGCTTCTTGACTAGGAAGCAGTTGGAGGAGGTTCATGTAGCGACGATTGAGGTTTTGGAAGAAGTAGGTTTGCGGTCTGCGTCGAAGCAGATTCTTGAGGTGTTCAGCAAGGGTGGGGCTGAGGTAGATCAGAAGGATCGAAGAGTCAGAATTCCTCAGCACCTGGTGGAGGAGTCTTTGAGTAAGGCTCCGAAGCAAGTCGTCCTATGTGGCAGGAATCCGGAGTATGATATCCTTTTGGAGGATAGTCGAGTCTATTTCGGGATGGGTGGAACCCCGACACCGTTCATAAGAGATCTCAAGACCGGAGATTTCAGGCGCCCGACGAAGAAGGATTTTGCGGATGCTACGAGGTTGGGGGATGCTTTACCGAACATGTCGTTCATCATGACTATTGCTGGCGCATTTGATGTTCCGTATGAGGTCGAGTACGAGCACGAATGGGAGGCGTTGTTCAATAACACTGAGAAGCCTATCGTCTACTCCGCTCCAAGCAGCTACAGCGCAACGAAGGTTCTTGAAATGGGAGCCGAGGTGGTTGGCGGCAAGGATGAGTTACGTAGGAGACCGATCATGTGTCTTTACAGTGAGACGACTTCGCCCCTCTCAATAGGCGTCGGAAACGATAACATTATCGAATTCGCAGCTGCAGGTATCCCAATAACCCAAGGCCCGTCTCCAATGGTAGGTGCTACGGGACCAGGAACGATCGCAGGCGCTCTCGTTGTGGGCAACGCCGAGAATTTAGCGACCTTGACCCTATGCCAAATGGTAAACCCGGGAACGCCCTACATATCGGGTTGCTGGGCTGGAGTAATGGACCCGATTACAGGTAGAAATTCGTACGCTGCCCCGGAATTCGCGTTTTCTACCGGTGTCCTGAACGCGCAGATAGGTGAGTACTATGGGTTGCCTGTTTTTGGTTTTGCAGGTTCTTCTGATTCGAAATTGCCGGATGCTCAGGCTGGGGCTGAAGTAATGCAGATGGCTTTGATTAACGGTCTTGCTGGGGTTAACCTATGCCATGATTGTGGATATTTGGCTGGGGGCAGTGTAGGTTCGATGGAGATGGCGGTAATATGTAACGACGTGCTTGGGAACGTTCTAAGAATAATTAGGGGGACTGAGGTGAACGATGAGACTCTTGCCGTCGACGTCATTAAGGAAGTTGGTCCAGAGGGAAACTTCCTTGGCCACAAACATACCTTGAAACATATCAGGGACGAACTCCACCTACCCACAATTTTCGATAGGACCCCTGAGACGACGTGGGCGAAGGCTGGAAGCAAACCCATCCATCAGGTGGCAAAGGATCAGGCAGAGAAAATCTTGAAGGAACACTACCCACAACCATTACCACATGACGTACAAGCCAAAATATCTGAGATTGTAAAACAGGCTGAAAGAGAACAGGTAAAGAGAACGTAATTAAGCGCCCAACTCTTTCTGGCCCACAAAGGCACGCGGAGCTAGGATGAGGTCGCGGGTTCATGGAAACGCGTTCGCCTTGTAGGTCGCTACGTCTTTGGGAGTAACCCAACCAGTTATTGCCATTGAACGGTAGCCGAATTTTCTAATGCCACCAACTTCTCACGCTTGCGTAGTACGTGAGCGAATACTCTACTGACCGAGTTTCCATTTCTAAGAAGAAACCGCACAAACTCACGGGCTCCTTCGAATTTTGCCACATCGTGTAAGTTGTATGAGTACCGTCCGTCAACAGGCGGGTATGTGAAGGTGAATCACAGTCAAAAATCAACGCCTTTTTTTGAAGCACTTTAGGAACAGCCTCAAAAACGGTGTTAAGCGCATACGGCAAGCTGATGGCATCTCCATTGAGATACTCCAAGCCAATTCTATCACTTCTCGTCGAGTCTTCGCTAATGTGTGGGATAGGCCTAATGTTCCCAAAGCAGAGTAACCGGTAGCTTCTAACCTGAGCCCTCAAGGCTGTTCACGTCGTGGCATCAACGTGAAGAAGTACATGCTTGAGCCGATAGGAATGATCCGATCCGAGATCAAGAGCAGAGAAGTTGCCCCCCACTTTTACACAGATGGAGCCCCCAATGCCTACTTAGAATTGAGGCCAGGCTACGTAGGAGGATTGGATGGAATAAAAGTCGGCGGCGACATAATCGTAATTACCTGGCTTCATCTGGCTCGCAGGGACATCCTAAAAGTCCACCCCAGAGGAGACGCGTCTCGTCCGCTCACAGGAGTGTTTTCGACTCGATCGCCGGATCGTCCGAATCCTTTGGGTCTTCATCGCGCAAAGGTCTTGGCGATCAATCCAGATAACCTGCTTATCGGTCCAATCGAAGCCATTGATGGGACTCCTGTGGTTGACATAAAGCCGGTTGCTGAACACGCGGATGATTTTTAGTTTGAGGCGCAGAAACTGAAAAAATGGCATTCGTCTCGCCTCCGCTCAAGGTCCAAGCATTGTTAAGAGAATGAATCTAACCAACTCATTGGTCCAGATTTGACAGTAGCCGCATGAGTAACTAGACCCCGCTATTTTTTGTCCGCCGTGCCCGCGATATTCGAGCGAATTGAGCTGAAGCATGCAAGTACCGTTTGGACAGTTCACAGGTTGCCGTAGTTCGCTTGGAAATTAGAACAGGTGAGTTGAGTAGTCTGAGGGCTGAGACGGAAGAACCGTATTCGCTAGGGCCGCATTTTTCTGTTGTGGGAGCGATTAGTGTCTTTCTGCTCTCTTTTTCAGCCTTCGACTTAACTTGACAAGTGCCACCTAGGTGATGAAGGCTTGCCGTGACCCGGGCATTTGCACAGGGGGAACTCTCTTACTGATTCCGCAAATCGGCGAAGGGAGGCGAGATAGTGGCCAGGTATCACCACCTGAAGCTCGGGGTGTGAGGAAGGAGCCCTCCCCGTTAACAGCGGCTTTAAAATCTAACTTTCCACAGCCAGCGAGTATATAATGCATATACAATGCCTGAACCAAGAATAAAGCCACCTACTCACCAGTGCTTTCATGCACGTATCGAAGTGTACTTTGGCGGGATGGCGAAGAAGAAGCGAGTAGCCGTAAGGAGTCGGTGAGGAGAACTTTGGAGACGAAAATTGGCCGTGAGAAATTCGTTTACACGAACTGCCAAATGTGTAGCGTGATTTGTGGAATGAGAGCGTACGTGGATTCCGGGAAATTGGTAAGCGTAGAGGGGATACCGAATCATCTTATCAGTAGAGGGGGACTCTGCGCCAAAGGCCTTTCCGCGGTCGAATATGAATATGATCTAAAACGATTAACGAAACCCCTGGAAAGAAAGGGGGAGAGAGGAGAGGGAAAGTGGGAGGAAGTATCTTGGGACAATGCTCTAGACATTATCACGAGTAAGTTGAAGCAATTTAAAGCAGAATACGGAGCGAGGTCTATTGTTTGGCATAGAGGTTCAGCACCTGGGTGGGGAACTAATTGGGATCTCGTGAAGAGATTTATGAACGTCTTTGGTTCGCCAAACGTAGCCTCTACTGATCAATTGTGTCATACCCCGCGTGAGATTGGGCATATGTATACGTACGGTTTGCTTCCGGTTGCAGATTATGAAAACGCGAAATTAATCATCCTGTGGGGTTTCAACCCAGTAAACACGG
>Ga0326727_10020811_pt1 | contig 12969 bp, 11 predicted proteins | sample MB2enrmetagenome_FD_207643 | JGI IMG/M metagenome (GOLD analysis project Ga0326727, IMG submission 207643) | Lab enriched peat soil microbial communities from McLean, Ithaca, NY, United States - MB29MY | ecosystem: Environmental > Terrestrial > Soil > Wetlands > Peat | place: USA: New York...
TGTGGGGAGCACCGTTGAAAGCTGTCAGCGCTTTCGCCCCGCCGCTCTCCACGCAGGATTTTAACTTGAACGACAAAGAGGTACATGCTGTGTATAACGACTACGACCAAGCTCTGGCGGCATCTGCCCAAAGCGGGAAACCGGTGCTGATTGATTTTACAGGCTACGGGTGCGTCAATTGCCGCAAGATGGAGGCTTCTGTCTGGACAGACCCCGAGGTAAAACGGTTGCTTAGCGATCGCTTTATCCTTGTCTCTCTTTTTGTGGACGAAAAAGCAGCTCTGACACATCCGATGCAGGTGGTCGAAAACGGACGAACCACCCGGCTCACCTCCGTGGGCGACAAATGGAGTTACCTGCAACGCTCTAAATTCGGGGCTAACGCGCAACCCTTTTACGTGATTGTCGATGCTGCCGGAAAACCGCTCAACGGCTCGTTCTCCTTTACCGAAGACTCCAAAAAGTTCACCAGGTACCTTGAGCGAAGTCTGGGGAAATAGTATTTGATTTTTGTAATAGGACTTGGGCGTGCCCCCCGTTGCGCATCAGCCGTGTGCGGGTTCGTCGGGAAGCAACCCTATTGTCGCTTTATCTCTCTATCACCTTTGGAAAGCGCAAACAGGGGTCAGGCTATCCGCTCTTATGCCCCCGTCGTTTTTACTGCAACATACGAACGTTTGTGCGAGGGGGCATATCCGCTTCTATCCTTCACGCGAATCTGCAATTGTAAAGTTTCCTGCGTTAATCTTGAACGGTAATCTGCAATTGCCATTCCTGGACTAAAATCGAAGATCAACGAAGTTAAAATTAGTGTAGCTAAACAGGAGAAGTCTTCAACTTCTAATCAGTTACAAACTGATTTATTTACAGTCCAGGTTACGCTGTCGCTAAACCTGAACTAAACCACCGGGCATACTTGCGCCAATAGGGGCGTTTGCGGCGTTTGAATCATTTTGAATCACAAAATAGATCAATAGAGTTTTAATGCGTTTCGATACGACTTTTTTAAATCTGCTATTAAAGAGGTTGGTTGAATAACTTTTACATTTTCGCCAAATGAGAGGATTTCCATAAAAAAGTCGTGAGTTACGAATAACGTGAGTTTAACGAGTAATTCATCGTCATTATCTTTCAGTATCTCTTGTGATTCGTGCAAGGGTAATGTTTTTATGTATTTGCCTTGGAAAGGGTCAAAAGATAGAATTACTTTTTGTGGCAGGTGCTCATTGGGGCTTATAATACCAAAACAATACTTGAAATGTTCGGCCGTGTTAAAATTGTATGGTAACTGAAATTTTTTATTTGTAATTTTCAGGTCTGATAATCGGTCTAACGCAAAAGTTTTTACTTTCTTATCTTTCAAATCGTTGGCTACAATATACCAACGGTTTTTGAATTCTTTCAACGCATACGGCTCAACAATGCGAGATGTTCTTTCGTCTTCCCAAAACTTTTGATAGGAAAATGTTATCTGTATTTTGTTCTTAATGGCATGAAGCAAACCATATAGATTTTCAGTTCCTTGTGGACGACGTTTCTCAAAATGGATATAGTTTGCAAGCCGATCACTGATATTTAAAGCATTAAATGTATCGAATGCCTCTAAAATACGTTCGTTTACTTCAGGTTGTTCATCTAAATCGATAAAATAAACTCTTCTTGAGAAATCATAAACAATATCGATATTATAAAGAGAACTTATATCTTCAAGATCTCTTTTAAAGGTACGTTTTGATATATTGAAATTATACTCTTGCAATTCTGATTCCAAGGAAAGATAATCTGCTATTTCCCCAAAGGTTGCAGGTTGCTTCCGTAGTTTTTTAATTATCAGATTATATCGTGCTATTGATTCTCTTTTTGACATGGTTGTTTATGTTTTATTAAAACCTATTTGGATTCTATCGTTTCGTAATAATAATTCTGAATTGCAAAATTCAACAATATTTTTGAAGTCAATTGAAATGCCATGAATTATTTCATATATTTCATTTTTACGAACGATATTATCTATTTGACCACCTGAGAAATCAAAACGGATAGCAAGAGTCTTACATTCAGTTTCAGTAAGATTGGGTAATTTTGAATTCCAGATTTTGGTTTTAACGGGAATTTCAGGTTTCTGAAACTCAATTTTGAATAAAAAACGCCTTTCAAAGGCAGAATCAAGATTTTTTGCCAGATTGGTTGTGGCCAAAAATATACCATCAAAGTTTTCTAATTCTTCAAGTAAAATATTCTGAATTGTATTTTCTGTTTGATCAATATGGGAAGTGCCAATTTCTTTCCGTTTACCAATAATGGCATCCGCTTCGTTAAACAACAAAATAGGTTTTAGTCCGCAATCTTTCGCATATGCTTTGTAATTGGTAAATATACGTTTGATGATTTTTTCACTTTCTCCAAACCACATCGATTTTGACTGACTAATATCCACTTTTACAATTTCTCTGTTAGTTTCTTTTGCTATTTGAAAAACGGTTTCTGTTTTTCCAGTTCCGGGAAAGCCGTGCAACAAAGCAGTAATTCCCATTGGTAATCCTTTTTTCTCTAATCGTGTTTGTGCTTCTTTGAAATTATTTTCCAGCAATAGTTTTTTCAGAATACCCAGTTGCATTGCTTCCGAATCATTAAAAAAAAGAGCTTTTGGAAATATCTTAGCTGGTTCTATGATATTGTTCTGATTAACTTTTTTTTTGGTCAACAGTTTTAAACCACAATTCTCAATCAGCTTGCACGATTTTTCAGTAAGTTTAATTTCAGTAGCATTTAGAAATGTTGCATCTGCAATTTCAATTAAATTATGACGTATTAACTCATTCTCGTTCGACATTATTTTTTGAACATATTTAATTTTAGGAGTCGGATTATCAAAAATATCATTAGTGACACTTTCTAAGTCCACCGATTCGTTTCCATTTAATGTTTTCCAAATTAAATATAAATACACATACGTATTTTCATCTTTGAAATTAAAATCATTTACCATTTTTATTAATGGGTAATGAAGATTGTTTTTTATTAATTGAATTGTCTGAACACAAAGCATCATTGCTGTTATTTCTTCATTGTCATGTTGTTCTCCTAAGTTATATATTTTTTCTAAGAGATCAATTACGTCAGTTGCTTTTTCCTCTCCAAGTTGCGGTAATGACATGTTATGCAAAATTGCCTCTGTTACTTTTTCATTTATTGTAAACTGATCGTTTGATAAAGCCAGTTTGATTCGATGGCGTGATTTTTCCTTGATAAAAATGCCTTTTTTATATAATACTTCAAAATCGTCACTAAACTCCAGTAATTTCATTGGATTACACTCAAAATAATCAGTTAGGTCATTGAAGTCAACAGTATTCCCTTTGTAATTTAGCGAAAAAACCATGGCTACAAGCAGCGATTGAATGTGCGAAATTTCAAAATAATTGGAAAGGATATTCAGTTCATTCTCTACTTTTTCAAAGAATGCAGATTCAAGTTTACAATCTTTTGATTGTTCGTACACTTTACCTATGCATTCTAATAATCTGATTTTAATTGTCTGCTCCATATCTTTGAATTTTTGAGCAAAGATATAGGGGGTGTAAGACAAAAGGTGGCAGAGGTTTTTTAATTAACTTTGTTTTTGGAGGTGTTCTCTTAAATTATTTAAGTCGACACCTTCAACATCTACCCATTCTCCTGATTCCGATTGTGCTTTTAAGTTACCCCACCATTGATATTTTTTGCTATTGAGTTTACTAGTGAAAAAAATCTCCCAACCTTTATAAAATGGTGAGTCTACAATCTTTTGCCAATCATCAACTTTAATTAAATCTTCAATTTCTAACGACCTTAGAATATCGTTTCGTTTATCGGCAAGTACAAAGATTTTGGATTGCGTTTTTGTATTATATGGATACAAGGAATAATATCCTCCATAATTCCACCAATGAAAAGTACAAGCAGGACAAATATGATTTAAAATTTCTGTTTTCACTAAGTCATTTTGAAAAAATTGTAATTTTGTATCCTGAATTACTGACTTGAAAGAGGAAAAATCAAAATACTTAATATTTTCTGAATCAAGGAATGCATTAATAACACTTCTATATCTTAACAAATTCAATTTCCAAGAACTATTGGAGTTGTCATAATACATTTTAAAGTGATCGAATTTATTGAATTTGCTAATAAAAAAGCGAAGTAATATAGATTTTTCTTTATGATCTGAAGCAACGCCATCTTTATCAAAATAGATCTTACATTTTGCAAACCGAGTGCTAAATTTACCCCAATCGTAAGTGTTATTATCAATTCTAAATAGGAAACGTATAGCACCTTTAAAAAATGACCAATTTTCAGCTTCAATTATATTCTCTTCCCAAGTTGAGTCTTCAATTATTTTTTTTGCCTTTTCTTTTTCTTCTTCCATTTGGTCTTTTGCAAAATCATTTGAAACATCTCTATCTTTTAAGTGATTGTATATATTGTCAGCATATTTAACTAAATCGTTAATCAAGCGGATTGCACCAAACATTGATTCTTCGTTAGCTATATTTGCATTCTCAACAATATTCCAAACAACACGCATCCATTGTTTAAAGGATATTTCATCATATTGATTGTTTTCAAAATAACAACATATTGCATGAAAAATAACTCTTTGCGGTTGAGTTATTAAACTCGGAATATACTTCGGTTCGTTATTGTTATTTGTTGCATTTTCAACATATTCAGGAATAAAACGAAAGTTTGAATTGTCATCCCAGCTTGGATAAAACTTCATGTTTATTTCGTTCTTTGAGATATTTTTGAATGCAGAGTAGAAATTATCCAAAGTCTGATTAAGTCCTTCGAATAACTCTTTATTCAATAAATTTTCCGATTCATAAACATCGAAGCTGTTATATTTTACTTTTGTATCATTACCTGACTCACCATATAAATATCTGAATAATTTATTTGATTCAATTTCCTTTTGCGTTAATAAATCCTTCCCGTTTGTCTTTTTTGCAGTTATAAGCTTATTCAAAAAGTAGCGATTGAAAAAAGCAAAATATATTTCATCAATTTTAAAATTTTCAGATTTATTTTTCCAGAAAATATCGGTCCAATCTGTATCTAATTTATGCTCAAAGCTACGAATATCAGAAATACTCGATTTATCAATGTTAGTGTTATTATCTTCATTTTTCGATTTCATAAAACCGACTAAATCGGCCTTGAAATTTTCGAAACTGGTTAGTGGCTTTCCTCTTGCATTCATTTTTATATACAAGTCGTCTGATAACTTTAGCTCGTTCAAAGGCATATAATAGAATATTATTGGACAATTTTCACTTGTTAGTATATTCCAATAATATTCAAAATTATCTGTAAATAATTCCTCTATACCATCAACGATATCTATATTTTTTTCACAAATATCTGTGCCTCCCAACATATTCAACATTGCTTGAATTGTTGGGTCTTGCTTCCAGATAGAATAAAACCAAGTTTGGTTTTGAATGTGTGAAACTATCTTATTTGAAGTTGAATCCGAAAACTCCGAAAGTTTATGGCAAAACTCACGTGAGGACGTTCTTGTTTCATAAGTGAATCGCTTGAAGACTTCTTTGTTATCTGCTAATTTCCCTGCTTTGAAAGCTATATACCAATGTAAAAGCCATAGTGTAGTTAATCGTTGTTGTCCATCGAGTGGTTGTAACTTTTCACTTTCAAGAGTTCCATAAACAAAATCGAGTTTAAGTTTTGAGTTCGAATCGTTATTGTCTAAGGCATGTTTCAAATCTTTGAGAAATTTTTCTCGTAGTTTTTCTTTGCCATTTCTACCTTGTGCATAATCACGTTGAATAATTGGAATTTCAATCTTCTGTCCTTGTATAAATTGCCAAAATGTTATGAATTGATTTGTTGCCATAATAGTGTTAATTTAAAAATCTCTGTAATGTGTCTTTAATATTTTTCAGATACGCTTCAGCATCTGTTTTATCCCACTCACGCAGATTGTTTGTTAGTGGATTGTAATACTTTAGAAAAATGTTTTTTGTGCAAGGCGGAATAAATGCACTTGCGCTTTCACTTTCCATAATTTCAAAGTATTCATCTACGGTTATTTTTTTCCCTTGGTCTTTACCTAGTATTACTCTTCTTTTTGCAGGAAATATGGCATTTCCATAACTTCTATTAGTTGATGAATCAAGTAAAGTAAAGTTCCAAACCTTATCCTTTTCGCTTTCTTCAATTTTATTTTTATTCTCAGTGGACACTATAGCTAAACGTAATGAATCAAAATTATTTTGGTTCTCATTTATCTTGCTGTTTATAAAACTTCTAATCTCATCCTCAATTTCCTTACTCACCCCTGCAACTAAACAAGACTTTAACCATTCTTTTTGAACCTTTTCATTATCTAAAGCATTTTCGGTGTGTGAGTCTATATGTTCAACATCCCAGTCTTCTCTTTTAAATAAATGAAAAGGAAATTTATAAAAAACAGGTAATTTGTATTTGTCTTTTTCAATCAATTTTTGGTTTTGGTTGATTACAGTTTGAATATTGTGTAATAATAGAATAGGTCGGCATTGTGCTCTTGCGTTATCCTCGTATAGTCTATCTAAATCTGAACATTTCTCAATTTTTATTTTTATTTCGGCGTATAGGTATTCCGATATAAATTGATCAATAGATGTCAAATGATTCCATTTGTCGAGTATGAATGAAATAGTTGTTCCTTGTTCAATCAAAAAGCCAATATAGTGATACAATTTTATATCGTTATACCATTCTTGAATTGTTTGAAAAATGATTTTTACTTCTTTCCAGCAATCCGCGATATTCAAGTTTTCTTGCAATTTAAACCATTTATAAAAGTATCTGAATGTTCTATAATCATCACTGCCTAAGTTTTTTCTTTCTTCATCTGTGAGTTTCAGAATGTTCTTTTCGCAAATTATATCAAAAATGAAATCTATACGTGTTGGCTTGTCATAATTAGCTTTATGCAAGAACAACCAAAATTCATCGCTTTGCAAAGTATATTCTATCTGATCCCACTCTAATGCAATTTCATTTTGTTGAAGTCTGACTCGTTGATAACTTCCCCCAAAATTCGATTTGTTGAGAAAAAGTGCTTTAATAAGTTCTGCATTTGTTAGCGATATTTTACCGATATTTAAACGAGTAAATACTTTTATCGGATCTTCATCAACTGATTCGTACCAAATAAATTTCACATCATATAGAAGTGTTTGAAGAAATTTTGATTTCTTCTGATCATCATAATTTTTAAACCAACTTTCAATTTCATTTTTAGCTTCTGCTATATGAAAATAGTCAATATTTTCTTCTTTTTTAGTCTTATCAATATTTTCTAAAAACGACTTACTGTCTTGTCGTGTTTGATATTCAATAGAGTATTTTTTTTCATCACCCAAAATTCGCAGTAGTATATAAATAGTAGTCAATCGCTGCTGTCCGTCTATGATTTCCCATTGTATGGTGTTAAAAATGAGTTTCTCTGTTTCTTCGACAAGCTTTTTTTCGCTTACAGTATTTCTTATTTGGTCTAATCCTGTTTTGAAATCGTTTATTTTTGGATCGGGAATACTTCGCCTTACTACCAAGGGTTGGATACAATAAAATTCTTCTTTCTTTTTGTCTATAAATTCTTCTTTCTTTTTGTCTATAAATTCTTGGATATCTTCTAATAAATCTTTCACTTGTTGTTTATTCCATCGATATCCACGTTGGTATGAAGGAATATAAAAATTAAGTTCTAATAAATCATTGATAGATTTTAATTCAATTTTATTGTTCATATTATTGATTTGAAGATTTTTGTAAATGTCTTATATACAGTTTAGCACACGCTCTGGCATCACTTAATGCATCATGATGATTCAATTCTATATTATATTTTTTACATAGTGATGCCAAGTTATCTCTGTAAATTTGGTAGGTACAACGCTTATTATAAACAGGTTCTTGCATTCCATAATATTCAAGAGTTTTACATAAAACAGGAAAATCGAAAGCCAAACCGTTGTGTGCAACAACGGTTTGGCCTTTAATATATGGTTCAATTTCACTCCACTGCTTATCAAAGGTTGGAGAATTTAAAGTTTTCTCTGGAGTAATTCCATGAATATCTATAAACTTATCCCAATAGTAGTTATTTGGGGGTTGCACTAAAAGATTTACTTCTTCTGCAATAATTCCATTTTCGACCCGAACAATTCCTACCTGACAGATACTCCAACGATATCCTTGAGCAGTTTCAAAATCTATTGCTGTAAAATTTTCCATGTTTTATAATGCTGGTGCATGTTTTCCTTTACCGACACCGTTGGGATGCCTTGAACAACTTCCGGCTGTCATAGAACTAAATGTTTGTCCACAATACTTACAAGTGTATTTCGATTTTTCACTACCCTCATACAACTTGTGTTTCCCCTTTCCACTTCCAAGCGGATGTCTTGAACAACTTCCAGCAGTTAAACTTACCACACTCGAAAACCTCTGTCCACAATACTCGCAATAATAATTTGCCATAATTTTGTTTTTTATAAAATCTGCTTACTCTAAAAAGTTTTCAGCTTCCCTTAAATATTTCAGCAAAATTATATGGAAAATCTGCCAAACTGTGTCGTACTCAATATTTTTATTTGCACAGTAGTTTTTTTTTGGCTTGCTGCTAATGAAGAGGCGTGTGTTAGGCGGTCGTTATTTTCTTATTTGCATCCGTTGTTTTTCAGCCATTCGTCCATACTGGTATTTATAATATTCCCGTGATAGCAATTTCTGTTACTGTTCCATGTCAGAAGTGATTTGTTGTGGTCATTTAAGTTGCTATAAAAGTCGGCTGAAACCATTGTCTCATTGTCCCAAAGTGTGCGATTTCCATAACTACATAATTTTCTTGCGTCATTCACAACTTCTCCCATCCATACTACATCATTTAGCCCGCTACCACTATATCCTGCTTTAATCATCAAAACTCTACCAAACTCAATCCCAATACCAACTGAAATGGGTTGAATTCCATACTTTTTATATTTACAATTAAGAGTGTCAATTAGCGATGATAGTTCTGCTGCTGTAGAAAATATATTGTCAATTTGAGCTTTGTATTGAGAATCAAATATACCCCAAACGCAGTCTCCATGAATATTTACCTCTGCACAGAAAATATTTCCATTAATGACAGCTGTACTTTCAGAAAGATAGGAACGATATATTTTTGCTAAAGTCGGTCTCTTATAGTCAGAAGCCAATTTGCTTGACCCACGAATGTCAATAAATAGTGACGATGTTTTTGATATGTAAAATCCATTATTAAATGTCAACTTGTCTCTTGAAGGTATCTCGTCGACTTCTTCGTATGAAGTATCTTTTGCAATAAGAATATCGTCTATGCGAGCTCTACTTTTTTCAAAATCATATAAAATGTAATTACTTTTCATCTTAAATCTAATAAAGTAAATATATTCATACTTCCGACACTGGTAATTTTATAAATCTCAAATAATTAAATTCTAACATTTGATTGTTAGAATCAGATACAATAGACCTGAGATAAACCCCCAACTATAATACTTTACAGTAAGGTTATAGTGTTTAAATTTTTGTTGGCATATTTTCGAGTTGATAAATATCTGTGAATCTATATCATTATTTAATTGATTTTCTGTTTGACTCAGTTGGTCATTAACAAAGTCTGAAAACTTTCTATTTGCAATGGTTTCAAAAAATAAAATAGATTTCGTTTCCAATCCGTTCTGTTTAAAAATCTTAGGGTCAAGTCTCGCTCTTAGAGTATGATATGCATGAAACAGTGAAATAAAAATGAAAGCTAAAAATAAATACAAGCTTACTCCTTCTAAAAATCTAAAGATAGATTTCCAGCCAAAGTTTATGCAAGAGAATTTGTATGAAAGTGTTGTAAGCAAACATGCTGTAGCATTACGACTTGTAAATATTATTGTCAGAACGATTCCTTGCAGTGTCAATAAATATGAAACCTTACTGTCACAATTAGACACCCAGAAATTTACTCTATCAAGATTCTTATATTTGTCGTCAGTTGTCATCTGTTACAAGGTTTTAAATGTTGTTGCTCTGTTAGCCAGTTGTTCATAGAGATTCTAAATATAGTTCCATGATAGAAATGCTCAAATATGTTTCTTGTCAACATATTTTGGTATGGTACATCATTAGTACCATTGTATCCTTGTAGGTCATCATATACTGCTTGGGAAACAACTATTTCATTAATACCATTTTTATTTCCTTTATTGCAGAGCTTACTAGCCCTATTTACAACTCCACCCATATAAATCACATCATTGATTCCACTTCCTTTAAATCCAGCTCTAACCATCAATGCTTGTCCTTTATCAATACCAATGCCTATTTTAACGGGGTCAATACCTTTGTGACATAGTTTGTAATTGAGGGTTTTTACAATTGAAACCGATGTAAATGCTGATTGAAAAACAGATAATACATCTGCTTTAGACGTAAATTCAAATACAGCCCAAACACTGTCACCGACTATATTTATTTCTTTGCAGCGTTCATAAGACTGAAATAGTGCAACAACTTCACTTATATAGGCTCGATATATTTTTGCCAGTGTTGATTTTTTGTATTTTTCTGGCAATGTTGATGAGTCACGAATGTCTACAAAAATCGAATAACAATTAATGTAAAATCCATTATTATAAGTCAATCTATCGCTATGCGGGATATTTGTGACTTCGTCAAATGTTTCGGTTGAATCTAATATCTCTTGAAGCCTGTCAAAACTTTTTTCTTGGTCGTAAGTGATGTTTTCTGTTACTCTCATATTTTTTCTTTTTTAAAATGCCCCCTAACGACCGAGGCTATGGGCATTTGGCGGTTTGCGGGAGCATTCGCTGTCGTGGAACGACAAAGTGAATGCGGGAGCAAAACCGCCGGAATGCACGTCAGCCAGCCAATGAACATAGGCGTGTGTTAGGCGGTCGGTGTTTAGTAATAATTTGAAATTCATTTTTGTTTATTTCGTTCAAGCATAAACGAGTACACCTTTTTTTATTCTTTTTCATAGCAAAGTGTATTTCTTTCTTTTTCTTTGAACAAAGTTTTTTGCCTTTTCTAATTCCATTTTTTTGCAAGCTCCTCAAAACGATTAAAAACGAGCTGACTATTATTAAGTTTTCTTAAATAGAGAATATATTCAATCATAACATTATGAGTATCATTGATCATTCCATAAAAAAAATCTTTCATCTGCATAATCAAATTCGATTGCTATTGCTAACTTTTCATAGAAGTTCATCATTTGAACGATAGCTGTTTGATATTCTTTGTCTGATTTTAATAATTCTACCACTTTGTGAGCATCTAATTCTTTTATTTCAACTTTGAACTTTTTACTCAATATTGACATTTTTGTCATTTCAGGTTCGTTAAATTGCGATATTAACTCAAATGAATGCTCTTTCTTTTTAAGCTCAAGACTTTGAGTGCTATTCTCTTGAATCATATGTACATTTATTGCAGTGTATATTAATGTCAGTGCTAATAAGATTAAAGTCACTACTTGAACAATAGACTCCAGACTACATTCATATTTGTACATAATTAAAATCGATGCAGTAACCAATAATACGCCAGAAATCAAAATGACATATTTTATCGAAATATTCAATTTGTCAATGTTCATATCAAGTTTTGAATTAAATTATTAATATATTGTTGTTATTTAGTTGTTTATTGTTTGTTCATGTTGTCTGCAAATAAGTTTAATTGTCGCTCGTCAGCCTCAATTTTCTGTCTATGGTGTTTCCCTTCTGGCGTCTCAACTGGTTTGTCGTTTTCAAAGTAGTTATTCACTCGCAACACGTCGTATCCAATAATTTTTTCAAGTCCTTCATTGTCAACTTTCTTTCTAATGACAAGAAAGCAGTTTATTGAAGTCCCATTCTTAAACTGAATAACACCAGTCTGAACAAGAGTTTTAAATTCTTTTGATTTCATGTTAAATGGAATTGAATTTCCATCGTAAACTCCAAGCCATTTGTAGTTTCCTTTTTTCAATACCGGTGATATTATTTCAATTATAGCATTGTCAACTTCAACTGGTTCTAAGTCATCGCTCACGAGAATGTATTCTTTAAATTTCTCACGAGTCACAATCTGTTCGTCATCAAGTTTGACTTTGTCGTTGTTTTCTATAGCAAATGATACTTTATTTACTTTGTAATAATTTTCAAGTGTCTCATAAAAGTTCGACTTTTTCTTTTTGACTACGCTATTTTGGTTCAGTAGTATATTATTCCGTTGTATTTCTTGTTTTAATTTTTCAACTTCGAGTTGCAGTTTCTCTTTTTCCAGCTCTTTAACTTCCTTGTCCTCAAATATCTGTTCGATAACCTTTTCTGTAATCTTTGCTACTGAAGTTGTAACTGGCGTAATGAAAATAGCGGCAGTTAGAGAGACTATGAGTGTAGTTGTTATGGCTGCCTTTCTGTTTTCTTCTTTCGAAATTACTTTAAACCATCTTCTTAATCCACCGTCAGCTAATGGTTCAGTTTCAATCAGTATTTCCGCATTAAAAGTCGAAGCAATTTCTCTTAGTAGTCCTAGAAATTCATACTCGCATCTATTCTGAACAACTGCGTCCATTGTATGCGTTTTGTCTTCAAACCAATAATGAAGTTCTAGAGTATTTCCGTCAAGAAGCGATATGTTGTTTTCATTTGTCATTTCATTCTTTTTAGTCGATTTTCTTGTCGGTAAATTGTCTTTTTTCTTTTTTTACACTGCCGCCTAACGACCGAGGCTATGGGCATTTGGCGGGTTGCGGGAGCGTTCGCTGTCGCACAGCGACAAGGTGAATGCGGGAGCAAAACTGCCGGAATGCACGTCAGCCAGCCAATGAACATAGGCGTGTGTTATGCACAGTATTTTTATTCTATAATTTTTTCTGTTCCATCCTTTAAA
>Ga0326727_10020812_pt1 | contig 12968 bp, 7 predicted proteins | sample MB2enrmetagenome_FD_207643 | JGI IMG/M metagenome (GOLD analysis project Ga0326727, IMG submission 207643) | Lab enriched peat soil microbial communities from McLean, Ithaca, NY, United States - MB29MY | ecosystem: Environmental > Terrestrial > Soil > Wetlands > Peat | place: USA: New York...
ATCTCCGGACAATCCCCAGACAGTGCTTGCAGCCGCGGAGGCCTTTTCCGGGGATGTGGAGCGGGTATCCGGGGGCCGTATGCAAATCCTGAAAGCTCTCCCGCCGCATCCTTCCGGAGAACTGATGATTGCCGGAGTGATTGGTCACTCCGTCGAGATTGACCGGTTGCGACAGAGTGGGAAGCTGCAAACCGCATCTATCGAAGGCAAGTGGGAATGCGCTCTGACAACGGTCGTGACAGATCCAATGCCCGGAGTGCATAAGGCGCTGGTGGTCGCCGGCAGTGACCGGCGCGGAGTAGCCTTTGCGCTCTTCACGCTCTCGCGTGAGATGGGAGTATCGCCGTGGGTCTGGTGGGCGGACGTCCCGGTTAAGCCGCATCGCGCCGTGTATGTCAGCGCCGCGCCTCATCTTCAGGCAGAACCTTCGGTGCAGTATCGTGGAATATTTCTCAACGACGAGGACTGGGGCCTGCGCCCATGGGCCGCGAAAGTCATGAATCCGGCTATCGGCAATATAGGTCCGAATACCTATGCGCGGATTTTTGAATTGTTGCTGCGCTTGCACGCCAATACGCTTTGGCCTGCCATGCATCCCGGCACTCTGCCTTTCAACGCGCTTCCTGAGAATGCGCGTCTCGCGGATCGCTGGGGAATTGTTATGGGGTCTTCTCACTCCGAAGCGCTGCTGCGCAACAACGTAGGCGAGTGGGATGAGAAGCGCGACGGACCTTGGAACTATCAGACAAACCGCGCGGCTATCGATAAGTACTGGGATACGCGCCTGGAAGAAAACGGGAGATACGAAAACTTCTACACCGTCGGCATGAGGGGTGTTCACGACAGCGGGTTGGAAGCTACAGGAACTGTTGCGGAGAAGGCGCATCTGGTTGAACAAGTGATGAACTCGCAGCGCGCAATGCTGCGCAAGCACGTTGATGAGAAGATCGAGGCCGTACCGCAAGTTATCTGGCTTTATAAGGAATCGCTGGAGTTGTATCGCGCCGGAATGAGCGTACCCGACGACGTAACTCTGGGGTGGACGGACGATAACTACGGTTATATTCGCCAGTTGCCTACAGTGGAAGAACAGCGGAGGGCAGGTGGGTCGGGCGTTTATTATCACGTCTCGTACTGGGGTTTTCCGCACGACTATCTTTGGCTTTGCACCACGCCTCCCTCGCTGATCCGCGAAGAAATGACCAAGGCATATGACCATCATGCGCGGCGCGACTGGATTCTAAACGTGGGCGATTTGAAGCCGGCGGAGATGGATATTGACTACTTTATGCAATTGGCCTGGGATGAACCGCGCATGGCTCGGATGGATCAGATGAGCTTTCTGAGGCAATGGAGCGCGGAGCAGTTTCCCGCCGCTCTAGCCGAGAACATAGCCGATGTAATGCGGCAATACTATGAGTTGAACTTTGTGCGCAAGCCTGAATTCATGGGATTCAACGGATACGATGACGCAATCCGGAGAACCGACTTTAATCCTCTGGCATGGGGCGATCAGAACCGGCAAAGAGACCTTGCCTGGCAACAGTTGAGCGAGCAGGTCCGGTCTTTGCAGAAGTCGATGCCTGCGGCGTATCGAGACGCCTTCTTCGAGTTGGTAGCCTACCCTGTGCTGGCTTCAGCAGCGCAAAATGAGAAGTTTCTCGCCATGGACCGCAGCTACCTGGAAGCATCGCTTCACGATGAAGCCGCAATGCATCGGGAAGCACAGCGTTCTCAGGAGGCCTATGACCGCATTCAATCGTTGACTGCGCAATACAACGCCCTGGCCGGCGGAAAGTGGGAGGGCATGATGTTCTCATCTCCGCGCGAGCGCGAGGTGTTCAAGATGCCCAAGCCGCCGGGCGAGCAGGGCGCGGCTATTGATTTTCCTCCGTCGTGGAAGGCTCCGGCACGCAAGATTGCGAATGCGTTCTCTCCGGGCAAATCGTCTGAGTTCATAGAGGATCAGAACACGGTGTCGATCAACGCAGAACACTTCGTGCGCAAGCAGAACGGGCAAAACGCCGCATGGACAATTCTTCGAGATCTTGGCATCTCTGGATCATCAGTGGTCTATGGAGCGTCGGGAGTGCTGGCCAATCGCACTGTTGACAATGAGCTATCGAGCAAGGACGCGCCATGGATAGAGTACGAATTTAAAACCATTAGCCATGAAAAATCTACGCTGACACTATATCTGCTTCCGACCTTTCCCGTCGATGCGCAACACAGGCTGCGCTTTCAAGTCGCGCTGGATGGCCGTGCGCCAATGCAGCTCGATGCTGCGGGAGCAGGCGAGTGGCAGGAGAATGTTGCGCCCGTGTGGGAGGCAAATGTTCTGAGAAATAGCGCGAAGATCGAGGTTCCACTCGGCGATATCGCCAGCGGGCGGCACAGCTTGCGATTCACCTATCAGGACCCGGGAGTGGTCCTTGAACACGTCACAATTACGTTTCCCGATGCAGCGCCGGCCTACCCAGTGCAGCCGGAGACGAGGCCGCTCGCACTGCAAGCGCATTGATGCTGGACTGGGAGTCTGAAGGGGGTAGTTTGACCTCCTCTTTCTTTGGATAATCAGGGTTCGATTAGCGGGCTCAAGGGTGTTTTTGGGTGCCTTTGTGCGGCGGCTCGATCGCGGCCCGCGGCTCCAATTTTTATCTGAATCTACAATAAGTTAGCTTCAATCCGCATTATGTTTCCCTTCGCATCCAATTCGTCTGGTTAAGCTCGTGCCCGGAAATATGGCTAATGAAAGTCGTGAGAGCGCACGCCGGCGGCCGTGATGTCGAGCGGCGCAATGTACTGCGCTTTGACGTGGATGACGCCGTCCTGGTTTTGAAGCATGCCCTCGATTAAAAGAAATCTGCTGCGCGTGACGATCATGCGGTCGCGTTCGAAGACGTCTGGAGCAAGGATTACGTTGGCGATGCCGGTTTCGTCTTCAAGCGAGAGAAAGACAAATCCCTTGGCAGTGCCCGGGCGCTGGCGCGCGATGACGCAGCCAGCGATGCGTATGGCGTGATGATTCGTACAGCGCAGCAGGTCGTCCGCCGAGAGGATGCCTTCGCTGCGCAGCGCGGCGCGGTGGTAGGCCATAGGGTGCGGGCCAGTAGTGAGCCCGGTGCCGGAGTAGTCGGCAGTGAGGCGCTCGTCGGTTGTCATCGAGCGAAGCGGCATCGGCTCGCGAGGCTCGCCGGGTAAATGTCCTGCGCCGCGCAGCAAGGGCCCGACAGGACGCCCAGCCTCCTCGACCTGCCAGAGCGCATCGCGGCGATGCTCGACGTAATCGAGAGAATTCAGCGCGCCGATGCGAGCAAGAGAGACAAGCTCCTTGCGGTCCAGCGCGGAAACGCGAAGAGAAAGATCTTCAACGGATGCAAAAGGTCCGTTGATAGCGCGCGCATTGAGAAGAGATTCTATCGATGAGCGGCGCAACCCTTTCGCATAATTCAGGCCGATGCGCACTGACAGCGAGCCATCCGGCTCCACTTCCAGCGTGCAGAGGCCTTCAGACCGCTCGACGTCGATAGGGCGCACGCGCAGGCCGTGGCGCTGCGCGTCCTTGATGAGCACGGCAGGCGAGTAGAAGCCCATTGGCTGATTGTTGAGCAAGCCGCAGATGAAAGCGGCCAGGAAGTGAACCTTGAGGTATGCGGAGGCGTAGGCGATAAGCGCAAAGCTGGCGGCGTGCGACTCCGGAAAGCCGTACATGGCAAACGACGAGATGCTCTGCACAATGTTGTCCTGCGTTTCGGCGCTGATGCCGTTGCGCGTCATGCCCGAGCGGAGACGGCCTTCGAGATCCTTCATCCTCTGCATCGACCGGCGCATCCCCACGGCGCGGCGAAGCTCTTCGGCTTCCGCTCCGGTGAAATTGGCAATGGTCATAGCCATGCGCAGAAGCTGCTCCTGAAACAGCGGAACTCCCAGCGTGCGTTTGAGCACCGGCTCCAGCGATGGATGCGGATAAGTGACCGGCTCCTTGCCCTGACGGCGGCGCATGTAAGGGTGCATCATCTTGCCGACGATGGGTCCTGGCCGGATGATGGCAACCTGCACAACCAGATCGTAAAAGCGCACGGGCGCGTTGTGCGGAATGGATGCCATCTGCGCTCGGCTCTCCACTTGAAACATGCCTACAGTGTCGGCCTTGCGCAGCGTCTCGTAGACGAGCGGGTCTTCCGGCAGCGCGGCAAGGTCCACTTGCTTGCCGTAATGGCGCGGGATCAATTCGATGGAATCCTTGAGCACGGCCATCATGCCCAGGCCGAGAAGATCCACTTTGATGAGACCGAGGTCGGCGCAATCCTCCTTGTCCCACTGAATCACGGTGCGGCCGGGCATGGATGCGCGCTCGATGGGAACGACGCGGTTGAGCATTCCGGCGCAGATGACCATGCCGCCGGAGTGCTGGCCGAGATGGCGTGGCAGATCCTTCATGCGCAGGCACAGGTCGAGATAACGGGCAATGCGCGGATGGCGCACGTCAAAACCAGCCTGCTCGAAGTGGCAGGCCATGGTGTCGTTCTCGCCGCGCCACTCCCAATGGCCCATGAGGCTGGAGAGACGCGCAAGCTGCTCGTCTTCAAATCCCAGAACTTTGCCCAACTCGCGTGACGCTGAACGGCCGCGGTACGTAATGACGTTGGCGGTCATGGCGGACCCAAGCGCGCCGTAGCGTTCATAGACATGCTGAATGACTTGCTCGCGTTGATCGCCGGAAGGCAGGTCAAGGTCGATATCCGGCCACTCGCCGCGGTTCTCATTGAGGAAACGCTCGAAGAGAAGCTCCATTCCAACCGGATCGACAGCGGTAATTTCGAGCGCATAGCAAACGGCTGAATTCGCCGCGGAACCGCGGCCCTGCACGAGGATGCCTTGTTGCCGGCAATAGCGAATGATGTCCCAGACGATAAGGAAGTAGCCGGCAAAGCCGAGCTTCTCAATCAGTTTGAGTTCATGCTGAACCTGTGCGCGGGCCTTTGCGAGCAAAGCCTGCTTTGCGCCAGAGCCATAGCGTTTACGGACGCCTTCTTCGACTCGTTTGGCAAGAAAGCTGTCCATCGTTTCGCCATGTGGCACCGGGTAGCGCGGGAATTCATATCCGAGATTGTTGAGCGTGAAATCGAGCCGCTCGCTCACGATACGGGTATTGGCAATGGCTTCGGGAATATCGCGGAAGAGCGCGGCCATTTCATGAGCTGAACGCAAAGAACGGGATGTATTTGCCGTGAGCAAACGGCCCGCCTGATCGAGTGAAGTGTGAGATTGGATAGCCGTAAGAACGTCGAGCAGTTCGCGGTCCCTGTCTCGCGCCGCGCGCACGCCGTTGGTAGCGATGACGGGCAAGCGCTGCTCCGATGCGACGCGCAGGAGCGATTGATTGCGGCACTCTTCGGCGCGCTCGTGATGGCGCTGAAGTTCGATGTAGAGGTTGCCGCGGCCGTAGATGGAACTCAATCGATCCGCAACCTTGCGCGCTTCCTGCTCTCCACCGCGCGCAAGCGCAGCGGCTAACGGGCCTTCTTCACCGCCGGTAAGGCAGATCAGTCCCGCGGAAAACTCTTCCAGATCCTCGAGCGTTGCGGCTCCTTCCGCTTTTGTCTGTTCGCGCATTTTGAAGCGCGTGATGAGCTGGCAGAGATTCTGATAGCCGGTCCGCGATGCGCAGAGCAGCACCAGTCGCGAGGGCTCCGCGGAAAACTGATGCGGCAGCCAGGCTGGAGGCTGGAGTTTTTGGCCGAGCTGCGCAACCGCAATCTCCGCGCCGATGTGCGCCCGCACTCCGCACCGTTTGGCGGCAGTGTGGAAACGCGCCACGCCGTACAATCCATTTCTGTCGGCCAGGGCCATCGCGGACATTCCAAGCTCCGCGGCGCGTTCTATCAGCGCCTCCGGCTGAGATGCTCCGGCAAGAAAACTGAAGGCGCTGGCTGCGTGCAGCTCGATGTAGTCACTGTCGTGCGCGATTGGTGTTGGTTGCCGCCTGATGGAAATGCCGGCGGACTCTTGAGATGCCGGCGGCTCGCAAGCGTCGTTGGGGTGGCAGGCCGGCGTTCCCGGCGAGCGTGTGTTGGGAACAGCAAAGCAGCGGTCAGTCATAGAACGCCTCCAGCCGCCACTGGTTTCGCAGCCGGTCCAGAACGAGCAGGCAACTGAACGCTTCGCCATTATTGTTTGCGGCCAATACGTCCCACTCTTCCGTATCCCAACCATCCTGTGACCACCAACAGCCACTGGTCTTCCAGGGTCCATAGGCAGCCTCGATCTCGAAGCGGCTTTCTCCATCGCGGAAAGCCGCAGGCTTCATCGAGCGCAGCACAACACGAACGGGGCGTGGAGGCCGCACGCGTCGCAGAGCCATGCGCGGGCCTTGGATTTTTGGCGCGGAAGATTTTGCGCCCACAACGAAGCCTTCCATGCGGAAGCTGCTCGGGCGGTGTGTGTCTTCGAGCACCGGCGAGCCCACGCGATCTTCGCCTACGATGGCCTTGAGGCGCGCCAGCGTCACATCCAACCGCGAGGGCTCAGGCGTCTGCGGAGCGAAGAGCCCAAGCTGCACTTTGCCCGACTGCCCTGCTTCCGCCGTGAGCGTGAGCGATACTACCGCGGCCTGCGGCGGATGCGCGCCTATTTCCAACTGCAGCAGCTTCAGCAGGAACTTGCGATCCATGGAAGGCACGGCAGGACGAATCGCCAGGCGATGAACTCGTCCACCATCAAGCTCCAACTGCACGGCGAGCGACGCCAGCGATAACGCTCTGCCGGCAGTGCGCGCAACCAGACAGTCGATCATGCGCGCGCCGATAAAGAGCAGTGAGTCGATCTGCTCGACGGGAGTTTCAAAGTCGTAGAACTCCTTGAGCGCAAACGCAGGCTCGATGGGTTGAAAGACGTGCCGCGCCGCGCCGTGAGCCAGCGCGCGCCAATCGCCGGCAGCGGCGCCGAGCCGCTTGACCAGTTCCACTTCGGGCAGGGCTGCCAGTTCGCCCAGCGTGCGAATGCCCCACAGCGCGAATGTCTCCTTGTGCTCGTCTGTCAGGTGTAGCGCAGTAATGGGTAGTTTCTCAAGAGATTGCGCTTCCTCACCGTCTGGAATGATTGTGATGCCCTGCGCGGCAGTCGCTTTCATCCGCGCCGCATAAAAGTTCGCGCTCACGGCAATGGAGACGCGAGAACCCGCTGCCGCCATCTCATCGCGCAATCGCGCAGCGAGCGTTTCCGGAGGGCCAAAGAGCCGCTCTGTACCCGCAATATCCAGCGCAAATGCACATGCTGTTCCTTCGCTGACTTCTTCGATTCGGGGAGAAAACTTTGCCGCGCATTCAAGAAAAACCGCGCGCGCGGCAGTCTCAACCTCTGTTGAACGCGGCAGAAGTTGCAGTCCGCCGATGCCTTCGGCTTCCAGCCTCGTCATTCCCAGCGCCGCGCCTCTTCTCATTGCGTGCCGGTTCAAGGAGTAGATGGTTTCCTGCGACGCGGGGCCATAGAGCACGGCCACAGGCTGCGATTGCAGATCTGTTCGCAAGCGCAGCAAAGCCTGCGCGGGGAATTCCGCGGCGTGAACGCAGGCATACAGTTCGCCGCTCATGCACTTCTCCCTGTTCCCCACGCAGCGCCCGCGGACCATGTTGAAGCCGGAGGCTTGCGCGCGCCCGCGTGCAATTGCGTAAAGCGCTGGCGTCTGCGCCCCACCGCAAACGTGCATCCGCGCCATACGATTCCGCCAACGATCTCTGGCCTGAACGGCATGGATTCCAGTACAACTTCAGCGCCCGACTGCGCATAAGCTGTCTTGCCCAGAACCACCAAACTGCATCGTGTACGTTCGGCAGCCTGCCGGAACCGGAACCATGTGGCCAACGGAATCCGCATTGCGTGTTCGGGTTCCAAATCGCCCAAATCCAGGACAATCACTGCGAATCCACCGGCTTGCAACAGCAGGTCGGTCGCACGCAAGGCCTGGTCGAGCAGCGTCCAGGGCTTGACCTTCGTCACTTCTTTCTCGCGCAGGCAGCGCACCCACAGCAGTTGTTTCAAGGCCACACCGCTGGCTGCCGCCGATTCCGGATCGAAAGCATCACCGGCATCCACCCAGGCGCAAACTTGGCTCTCCTCAGTTCTCTTTGCCAGAAACGCTAGCGTCAGGCTGGTTCGCCCGGACGACTCCGGTCCGGTTACCTCGCTGATTGCTCCCGCCGGCAAACCGCCCTCTAGTAATGCGTCCACGGAGGGGATGCCGGTGGGCGCCACCTCGCGCATGGTCCTCGAGGCGGGCGTGAGCGCTGCCGGAAAGCGGTGTTCGAGAGCGCGTTCGATTTCAAGGCGTAAAACAGCGGCGGAGGGCATGGTGGTCTCTTGTTCGCTTTTTCTTCGCTTTTTAGCTTCTCTCGAAAAGATCGTTTTGTCAAAAGATCTTCTCTTCCATGGGCGAAAGTTTGGCTATTCTGTGGGAGATATGTGTGGACGCTTTGCCAGAAAATCGACGCAAGAGGTTCTTGCAGAATGGTTTGACCTCGAATTGGAGGAGATGCCCTGGTTTGCGCCCAGCTATAACGCCGCTCCGCAGAGCTTCCAGCCCATCGTCCGCCTGAGCCGCGATTCGGGCAGGCGTGAGGCTGCACTGCTTCGCTGGGGCCTGGTTCCTTTCTGGGCCAGGGATGCCAAACTGGCTATCTCAACGATCAATGCCCGCGCAGAGGATGCCGCCAGCAAGCCTGCCTTCCGCGAGGCGCTGAAGAAGCGGCGCTGCCTGGTGCCCGCGGATGCTTTTTACGAGTGGCAACGCCTGGACCCGAAGACCAGACGGCCGTTCGCCTTCGCGCTGGCCTCAGGTGAGCCGTATGCATTCGCCGGCCTGTGGGAGAGCTGGCAGCCCAAAGCGCCCACCGGCGCTGTGGCGCTGGAGACCTTCACCATCCTCACCACAGAGCCAAACGAGCTAATGGCGCCCGTGCATAACCGTATGCCAGTGATCATCGAGCCGAAAAGCTACGACCGCTGGCTCGACACTTCTTCTACCGCTTTGCCGCTCGAACTGCTCCGGTCCTATCCGGCAGAACAAATGCGCGCCTGGCCGGTCAGTGAGCAAGTGGGTAATGTACACAACAACGCGCCCACCCTTCTGGATGAGGTTCAAGACACGCAACAATCGCTCTTTTCCTGATTACCCTATGCGCTTCGCGGCACGCAGTTTATGAATTACGCGGGTCACTTGCCATCTGGTTTTTCCTCGCGAATTCCTTCCAGGTTGGCTACGATTCGTTTCTGCCGCCGGTAGACATTTACAACTGCCAGCGTCCAAAAAGGAACCAGATCAACTCCAGGCACGAGCTTGGCAACAAATGACGGCAGAAATTCCCAGTGCCAGCCGAGAAGATAAATCAGCACGGCTCCAACACCAATATCGAGCACGTCATCAGCGGGCGATTCCGCTCCCACGACAAACAAGGGGAAGACGATGATTTGGAGGGCATCGGCGATGATCGCCAGCAGCATGGCGACTCGAAGGCGCGGCCCCGGCGAGATTGTGATGGTAGGGCGATTCATATCAGCCTGCCGCTGGCATCCTCCAGCTTGACCTGCCTATTTTACGGCGGAGACGCGGCTGCATCCATCTGCCGATGCGCGGCCGAAAGCTATGAGGAGATACAAGGGGGCGGGGAGGATCGCATCATCGCGCCATGGCCGGCAGCCAAAGGAGATGGCCGCCCGAAGCAGAATATTCGCCTGAAAATGCGAAAACCCTTCGTTACCGAAGGGCTTCGCGTGGCCCGTGAAAGGGGATGCGCGTGAGTTCAAATTAACCTAATTTGGTCCAATTTGTCAAATTTTATTTTTGGTCAAAATCGCTGCCTGAGCCGTGCGCGTGGCCGATCGGACCTTCGCTTTATAATGGAATTAGTGTAGAGAAGGAAGTCTTTGGTTTGCCAAGAGTGCCATGGTTTTAATGCGCGACCTAAACCATTGAATCTAAATTTTTGTTGCTAGTTATCTTGCCGCAAGGCGTTGGACCCGATCGTCGGAGGCCGCTCGCCTGGCAGGAGCTTTCTACACCGACCAAGACTAACTTTGTGAACGCAATGGCGCTGTTAAGCAGCATATGAAGCGCAGCAGCGAGATTGAGAGCGGCCTGCTCGGTCAGGCGAAGCCATGAAGACATCAACCGTGCAAACGGGCAGCAACGCGGCAGACGAGGAATTGCTGATAGAACGCGGCTGGGCTGCGCTGCCCGCCAGCTATCGCATCCCCAAGGTTGCCCCCACGCTCAGCGAGGCTCGCGCCTGGTGCCAGCGGATGACCGAGTCGCACTACGAAAATTTTCACGTTGCCTCATGGTTTCTGCCCAAGCATCTGCGCGCCCATTTTCACTGCATCTACGCCTATTGCCGCATCGCAGACGACTTGGGTGACGAGGTAAACGACGCGGCGCGGTCCCTTGCCCTGCTCGACCTGTGGGGTCGCGAGCTCGATGCCTGCTATGAGGGCCGCGCGCGCCATCCGGTCTTTGTCGCGTTGGCCGAGACAATCCGCGCCTGCTCGATTCCCAAGGATCCGTTTAGCGATCTGCTGGTCGCCTTTCGTCAGGACCAGACCGTCAACCGTTTCGAATCCATGCAGGACTTGCTGGCTTATTGCCGCTATTCGGCCCATCCCGTGGGCCGCATGGTGCTTTATGTCTGCGGCGAGCAAAGTGAGGAGAGTTTTCGCCTCTCCGATATGACCTGCTCCGGGTTGCAACTGGCCAATTCGTTGCAGGACGTCAGCCAGGACATAGCCAGGAACCGCATCTATCTTCCGCAGAAGGATATGCGCCGTTTTGGCGTCACCGACCAGACCATCGCTGACGGCATTGCGACGCCGGAGTTTCGCGCCTTGATGCGCTACGAAGTGGACTACGCCCGTTCGCTGTTTGAACAGGGCCTTCCGCTGATTGACATGGTGGGCCGCGACCTGGCTCTTGACCTGGACCTTTTCAGCCGCGGCGGCATGGAGATTTTGAACGCGATCGAGCGGCAGGACTACGATGTGCTCCAGGCCCGCCCGGTCATCGGGAGGCACGCCAAGCTGGCGCTTGGTCTGCGCGCTTTCAGTAAAAAGCTGTTGCCCTTTAACCGCCTTGGCAGCCGGAGCCGAGGCAAAGCGGCTTGACCCGGGAGAGCGCCAGGGAAACGGCGTGCAGGTCCTGCGGCTGGGGCGGTCAGCGAGAATAGAACTATGGTTGGCGCAAGCGTAGTGTGGCTGGTTTTTATCTTTCTTAGCTGGACGCTGGCTCTTGGCTGGCTCTGGCAAGCGGTCGTTGCTCTTCGTGGAATGTCCCGGCTGCCCGATCTGAGCCGTATCGATCCGGCTGCATTGCCGCCGGTGCCGGAGTGTGCGGGTCCGCATCTCACCGTAGTAATCCCAGCATGTAACGAAGAGGAATCCATCCAGGCCACGCTGCGTTCTCTGCTGGCGTCTACGGGGCTGCGTCTTGAAATTATCGCGGTGGATGACCGCTCGACCGACCGGACCTGTGCGCTCATGGACGAGGTTGCCGCTGAGGCGGAAGTTGTCAATGGGCCGCATCGGTTGCGGGTGATCCACAATCGCGAGCTGCCCGCAGGCTGGCTGGGCAAGCCTCACGCGCTCCACCTGGCCGCGCAGCAAGCCGTCGCTCCCTGGCTGCTATTCACCGACGCCGATCTGGTCTTTGCGCCGCGGGCACTGGAACTAGCCATGCGCCAGGCGATCGCCAGCCGGGCCGACCACCTTGTGCTGGTGCCCAACCAGATCCGCGAAAGCATTAGCGAGGCTGCGATGCAGGCCACAATCCAGGCTTTGGTTGAGTGGTCCGTTCGCCTGTGGAAGGTGGCTGAGCCGGGCACGAGAGACTTCTTCGGAGTGGGCGGCTTCAATCTTGTACGCACCGAGACGTACACACGCCTGGGCGGTTTTGCCGCCCTGCGCATGGAGGTCGTCGAGGACCTCAGCTTCGGCAGGATGGTCAAGCGCGCCGGCTTCCGGTCCTGTGTGACGGTCGGCCTCGGCCTGGTCAATATTCGATGGATTTCGGGCGCGTTCGGTATCGTCGCGAACGTGGAAAAGAACGGCTTTGCCGCTTTCCGCTATCGGCTGGGGCTGTCGCTGGCGGCCTGTCTGGGAGTCGCGGTGCAGGTGGTGCTGCCTTTGGCGGCAATCGCGGCAGGAGGCTGGGCGCTGCCCGCCGGTCTGCTGACCTACGCGTGCATCGCGCTGATGTTCCACGCCAATCGCCGGATGAACGGCGTTTCGCCGATTGCCGCGATTCTCTTTGCCCCGTCGGCGGCCATCGCCGGTTACGGCTTTCTGCGCTCCGTGGTTCTCACGCTGGCGCGGAATGGCGTGACATGGCGGGGAACCCACTATCCACTCAGCGAGCTGCGCCGCAACGCCGTGCCGTGGAATTAGAACTTTTTCGGAAATAGTGTAGACCGGAATTTTGTCGGTATCCCACCCATTCCGCAGGAAAAACGCGGAATGGATGGGGCACGGAAGTTTATAGCAAAAGCTAAAATGCTCTAGTCGTTTTGCTTGCCTTGATCGGTATGAATGGTTCTATAGGTTGCATTGCCTTTCGACCAGACGAGCACCAGCACATCCTTTGCGTCCTTGTTCTGGCGCAATTCTTCTGTGAATTGACTGGCAGTCTCGGTCGGCTTGCGGTCTACCTCGAGGATGACGTCTCCAGGCTGAATGCCCGCGTCGTCGGCAGGGCCGGCAGGGCGAACGTTCTGAACCACGACACCATGCACATGGCCGGGCACGTCGAACTGCTGCCGGACCTCGGACGTAAGATCGCCTACCTCGAGACCAACCTTTCCGCTTGGCTCTTCATCGTCGCCGCCGTTCGTCGCCACTTCAGAGTTGCCGTGGAATTGACCGACCGTTAGGTTCAGGGTTGCGGGCTTGCCGTCACGGATCACGCCCAGGGTTATTTTTGTCCCCGG
>Ga0326727_10020813_pt1 | contig 12968 bp, 9 predicted proteins | sample MB2enrmetagenome_FD_207643 | JGI IMG/M metagenome (GOLD analysis project Ga0326727, IMG submission 207643) | Lab enriched peat soil microbial communities from McLean, Ithaca, NY, United States - MB29MY | ecosystem: Environmental > Terrestrial > Soil > Wetlands > Peat | place: USA: New York...
ATAGAAGAAGGCTATTTTGAGGTTGATTTAACCGGCAAATTTACTTTTATCAACGATACCATGTCCAGAATCACAGGCTACACGAAAGATGAATTGATCGGCATGGACAACCGTCAGTATATGGCCAACGAAGATTTAAAAGAAGTTTTTCAGGCCTATAATAAAGTTTACACAACAGGAGAATCCATAAAAGAATTCTGCTGCCAGATCATAAATAAATACGGGTCTAAACGATATATGGCCGGTTCCATATCGTTAATAAAAAATTTATCAGGAAAACCAACGGGATTCAGAGGGATCGTTCGGGACACGACCGAACGCAAGTTAAGCGAAGAATTGCTCAGAGAAAGCGAAAAAAGATACCGTCTTCTGGCAGACAACATCACCGAGCATATATGGATCCTGGATTTATACTCAATGGAAATGACCTACCTCAGCCCGTCTGTGCAGAAAATGTATGGATTTACTGTCGATGAAATGAAAAGTAAATCTTTAAGAGAAATTCTCACGGAAAAATCTTTTCGGAAAATTGTGGATGCTTTTTTTATTGAAATGCCCAAAGCGCTCTCCACACCGCCGCCTTTGGTTCATAAGTATTCATTGGAACTGGAAGCCCGCCACAAGGACGGTCATATTGTATGGATTGAGAATACCATGAGTTTCATCCGTGATGAAAACGGGAAGCCCGTATCCATCGTGGGTGAAACCAGAGATATAACCGAGCGCAAAAAGGCCGAGGATTTACTGAAAAAAAGCGAAGAACAATACCGTCTCCTGGCAGATCATGTAAAAGACCAGGTATGGCTCATGGATATGAAACTAAACATTACCTATGTCAGTCCATCTGTCGAGAGATTAACCGGATATTCATCCGAAGAGATAAAGAAACTGCCCTTGAAAAAACTCCTCACCCCTGAATCTCTCGAAAAAGCATTAGAGTTCACTTCCATTAAAATGCCAAAGGCCATTAAGACATCTTCAAAGGATTTTGTATTTAGAACACTGGAACTGGAATTCATACTCAAGGGAGGCCAAACGGTATGGGGAGAATGCTCGTTTAGTTTCATCAGAGACGATCAGGGGAAAGTGGTGTCCATTCTGGGTGAATCAAGGGATATAACCGACAGAAAGTTTGCGGAAGAAGAATTACATAAGGAGGAACAGCGGTTCCGGGCTTTGATAGAGCACTCTTCCGATATCATTGTTGTCCTTGATCCACAGGCAACCATAACATACATAAATCCGGCTATAGAACATTTTTTGGGATTCAAGCCTGAAGAAAGAATAGGCAAAAAGGGGAATGAGCTGGTTCATCCGGATGACATCAATCGTTTGGCCGAGTCTTACATCTTATTGCTCACTGATGTCAACGCTCCTGTTCTATATTGGGAAATGCGTCTTCGTCACAAAAATGGGAATTGGCGAACGTTTGAAGCGGTGGGAAGCCACAGTGTCAAGAATGGTATCGTTGAAGCCGTCATTGTCAACTACAGGGACATCACCGAACGTAAAAAAGCCGAAGACACACTCCGGGAAAGCGAAAAGAGATACCTGGAATTAAGCATCATTGACGACCTCACCCGGTTATACAATTCCAGGCATTTTTACGCTCAGCTCGAAAAAGAAATAGAACGATCGAATCGCTATGAACAGCCGTTGACCATTTTGATGCTGGATATCGACGACTTTAAGCTGTTTAACGACACATACGGCCATGTTGAGGGGGACTACGTATTGTCGCGGCTCGGTGAGGTGATCAAACGATGCCTGCGCGAGACGGATTCCGCCTATCGTTATGGCGGTGAGGAATTTACAGTCATTTTGCCGATGACCGCAAGCGAAGAGGGTCTTGTGACGGCCAGAAGAATCCAAACGGAATTAGGAAAAGAAGCTTTTTACCCCGCAGGCCAGAGGGTTCATCTGACAGTGAGTACGGGTCTGTCGCAGTACAGGTTGAAGGAAGAGATGAAAGCGTTTGTTCACCGGGTGGACCAGCTCATGTACGATGCGAAGAAAAACGGGAAAGACAGGATCTGTTCCGGTTTATAACGCCATGAACAGTTCAACAATATCTGCCCGGAAAAAACGCGTTTATGAGATAAACGTTTTTAACGTTTAACATATCAAAGTGAAGAATGGAGTTAATTATGAGCAATTTGTTAGTAAACACGCGGGATCAGCAATTTGTCCTTTTTGAGCAGCTCGGTATTGAGAAGTTGTTTGAATCGGAAGAATTTAAGGATTTTACCAAAGATGACTTATTGATGATCATGAAAGAGGCCGAAAAGATGGCCGTTAACGTCCTTGCCCCAACACTCAAAGATGGCGACGAAGAAGGATGTCACCTTAAGGATGGCAAAGTATCGGTGCCCAAGTGCTTTCGTGACCCTTACAAGACATTCTGCGCAGGCGGCTGGCTCAACCCCATGGACTCGCCGGAAGTCGGCGGCCAGGGCATCCCCGCTGCCGTCGGTTTTTCCAATCTGGAACTTTTCGGCGCCGCCAGTTACGCGCTTATGATGTATCCCGGCCTCACCCACGGCGCGGCGGGGCTTGTCAATACTTACGGAACCGAAGAGCAGAAGAAAAAATACATGCATAAACTCTTTAGTGGCGAGTGGACAGGCACCATGTGCCTGACTGAACCCGGCGCAGGCAGCGACGTCGGCGCCCTCAGAACAACGGCCAAACGACTGCCGGACGGAAAATTCCTGATCACAGGAACCAAGTGCTTCATTTCCGCGGGCGATCATGATCTTACCCCGAATATCATTCATCCGGTCCTTGCGCGTATCGAAGGAGATCCCCCCGGAACAAAGGGCATCTCCATCTTCATTGTTCCCAAGTATACGGTCAACGACGACGGTTCCATCGGCGGACTCAACGACGTCAATACCGGCGGTATCGAACACAAAATGGGAATCAAGGGATCGGCAACCGCAACCCTGAACTTCGGTGAAGACGGAAAGTGCGTAGGCGAGTTGCTGGGCAATGAGCGTGAAGGCATTAAGGTCATGTTCCAGATGATGAACGAAGCCAGGCTGGGAACAGGCATGCAGGGTCTGGATTTGGGTTCGGCCGCTTATGAACATGCCTTGGCTTACGCCAAAGAACGCGTCCAGAGCGTCTCCATCCTGGAAATGAGAAATCCCGATGCCAAGGCCGTTGCCATCATCAAACACCCCGACGTCCGGAGAAAGCTGCTATGGATGAAATCCCATATCGAAGGCATCAGGAGCATGTGTTACTTCACCGCTTATTGCATCGATATGTCCAGAGTGGCAAAAACCGATGAAGAAAAAGCGAAGTGGGAAGGCTTCCTTGATCTCCTGACGCCGGTCGTCAAAGCCTACTCGACTGATAAAGGACTGCTGATCTGCTCCATGGCGATGGATGTCTACGGCGGATACGGATATTGCCAGGAATATCCTGTTGAACAATACATGCGGGATGAAAAGATCGCCACCATCTATGAAGGAACCAACGGCATTCAGGCCCTTGACCTTGTCGGCCGCAAGCTCGGCCAGCGAAAAGGCGCCAACATCATGAATCTGGCCGGCATGATTCAGGCAAACTACTTAAAAATGAAAACCAATTCTGAACTTGGTAAAGTCGCCTCATCTCTGGAAGAAGCCTCCAATGCCTGTCTGGAATTGACCATGTTTTTCGCCAAGGCCGGCAAAGCGGGAGATTATCTGCTTCCCGTCCTCAATGCCTGCAAATTTTTAGAACTCTTTGGAGACGTGATCGTCGGTCACTTCCTGCTGGATGCAGGCTCCATTGCCCTAAACAAGCTCGAAGCCATCTATCAGGCCAAGTGCGCCGATTCGCCCCAGAAGAAGAAAGACCTGCAGAAAAATGATCCGGACGCGGCTTTCTACAGCGGCAGAATCGCATCCGCGAAATTCTTCGCAAATGATATACTCACCACCGTGAAGGCTCGTTGCGAAGCCATTAAAGAAGCCGATAAGAGCCCGTTGGACATCACGGATGAAGCTTTCTGAGGCATGGAATTAATGAACAAAATTGAAAAAAAGGGCGCGGATCTTCCGCGCTCTTTTTTTATTGGTCTAACCGGACATAATCCATTAATAAATTGATTTCCGTTTCTTTTCTTTATATAAACAACAAAATTCGGATGTATGTTTTAACGAGAAGTTTTACTTGCCTGATTAACGGGGATGAAACCGGCTATGTTAAACGAGATAAGTATTTCTGCAGGAAAACAGAAGCTGATCATTTATGTCATTTTAACGGTTGTTACGCTGGCTGTTTACTGGCAGGTCAATCTATACGGTTTTGTCAATTTCGATGATTATGTTTACGTCATAGAAAACGATCACATTCAATCCGGAATCACGCCCGATGCATTTCGCTGGGCGTTTAGCACAACCTATGCCGAATTCTGGCATCCTCTGACCTGGCTATCCCTCATGTTCGATGATCAGCTTCACGGCTTGAATGCCGGCGGCTATCATGTGACCAATCTCATTTTGCATAGTCTCAGCACATTATTGCTCTTCTGGCTTTTCAACCGCATGACTAAAGCCCTCTGGCGCAGCGCCTTTGTCGCGGCGCTCTTCGCGCTTCATCCGTTTCATGTGGAATCGGTTGCCTGGATATCTGAACGTAAAGATGTGCTAAGCGCTTTTTTGGGGATGCTTACTTTGTGCCTTTATGTTTATTACACGGAAAAACCGGTTATAAAAAGATATCTGCCGGTTGTGTTTTGCTTTGTCCTTGCGCTTATGAGCAAGCCCATGGTTGTCACTTTGCCGCTTATTTTGCTGCTTCTTGATTACTGGCCGCTTAACCGTCTTGTGTCGCGAGAAACAGCAGCCACGGAAGCTGCCGCAGAAGCATCCACAAAAGCATCCGGGAATCCGGAAATTATTCCCGTTGCTTCAAATAAAGAAAAAAAGAGAAACAAAATAAAACAGGAAACATTAAAGAAGGACATCTCTTCACTGCAATCGCGGAAATTACCGGAAACTAAAATCGCGGGGATAATACCGGTATGGCAGCTTTTGGAAAAAATACCTTTTTTCATCTTATCGGCAGTCTTTTCCATTATCACAGTTTATTCACGATACAAACCTGCCTTAAACGGTATTCCCTTTAGTTCCCGACTGGCAAACGCTCCCGTTGCGTTTGTAACTTATCTGGGAAAAACATTCTGGCCTTATGATCTGACTGTTTTTTATCCTTTTCCCGATCAGCTGCCTGCGTGGCAGATTTTCGGCGCGATCATCGTGATAATCGTTATCAGCGCCGCTGTTATTCTGATGGCGAAGCGTTTACCCTGTGTTCTTGCAGGCTGGTTATGGTTTGCGATAACTCTTGGGCCGGTTATCGGGATCATTCCGGTAGGGCAATTTGCGATGGCCGACCGTTACCATTATCTGCCTTCCATCGGCATTGCGATAATGCTGGCCTGGGGCATTCCGTCGTTGATTAGGCCTGAAGTCATGCGCAAAAAGATTTTATTCCCGGCAGGAATAACCGCGCTTATCATCATGGCTGTTTTAACCTGGCAGCAATGCACTTACTGGCAAGACAGCATCGGGCTTTGGAATCATGCCCTGCGTGTAACAAAGAACAATTATATGGCTCACAGCTGTTTAGGAAAACTCCTGTATAAAAGAGGCGAAATCAGGGAATCTTTTTATCATTTTAATGAGGCCATCCGCCTCAAACCCGATTATTGCGTAGCCTACAACGACAGGGGAAGTGTTTTCTCTAACATGGGTCGGTATCAACATGCGCTTGAGGACTTGAATGAGGCAATTCGCCTGCAACCTTATTATGACGAGCCCTATTTCAACAGGGGAGTTATTTATGATAAGCTTGGTCAGTATCAACGCGCCATTGAGGACTATAGTGAGGCCATACGCCTGAAACCGGATTATGCCGATGCCTACTATAACAGGGGAATTGTTTACGATAAACTTGAACAGCTTCAGCCGGCTATAGAGGATTTCAGCAAGGCCATCACTTTTAGGGGAAATTATGCTGATGCCTTCTACAACAGGGGAGTTGTTTACAATAAACTTGGACAGTATCAGCTGGCTATAGAAGATTTCAGTAAAGCCGTCACTCTTGAAGAAGATTATGCTGATGCCTTCTATGACAGGGGAGTTGTCTACACTAATCTTGGTCAGTATCAACGAGCCATAGAAGACTTTAACCGGACAATCCGCCTAAACCCTGCTTATTTCAAAGCCTACAACAACATGGCTGGCGTTTATCTGCAATCTGGCAACAAAGAGCTTGGCTGTTATTACGCGCAAAAAGCATGCGCACAGGGATTATGCAGGGCGCTTACATGGGCTAAAGGCAGCAGTCTGTGCCGTTGATTTTTAACATTACTTTCTTTCAAGTGGTATTCTTCCCTTATTTATTTAGTAGTCCCAAAGTTGATCCATCAGGTTACACATTGGCAATATATGTTTTTTGAATTTTATGACTCTTTTCACACGTAGTTTATCACTGCCATTATCCTCCCATTAAATCCATATTGTCTTCCTCTGATAAGAATATTAATTAATTACACACTTCAAATGCCGCAACCACAGGAGATCATTACATGAAAATGTTGCTTACAGGCGAATTCCCGTCTGAGCCTTTCAACATTGTTGTCAGAAACGGCAATGTGGGCCAGACCATTGGGCGTATCCTCGAATCCATCAAGCCGGAGACAGCCTGTTTCTCAGAGCAGGAAGGGAAACGCAGCGCGTTGTGTGTCATTAATGTAAAAACATCATCAGATGTGCCCTTTTTACAGAGCCTTTCTTTCTCAACTTCCAGGCCACTTGTAAATTACGCATTCTGATGAGCCCGGAGGATTTGCAAAAGGCTGGCATGGATGAGTAAGGCAAGAAGTGGTCATGATATCCGCCTGATGATGTCAAAATCTATGAAGGTTGTGATGTCCATATTGCGTCTGTTTTGCCGAAACATCATCGATAAAAGGCAAGACGGCGTAGCTGATCGCTCATTTTATTCCAAAGGAGTCATATATGGAAAAGAATGAAAAATATAAAATATTCTCGTTTGTGAATAATGGGATTTTTGAAATTGTTTTTACAGGTGAAATGACTGTCGATAATGCAGAAGAAATAATGAGCGAAATGGTTGCATTACAAAAGTCAATGAATACAAAAAATGCGTTGATAGATGTCCGTAATCTCGAGGGCAGTTTGGGATGCGCAAAAACTCATCTTTTTGTCAGCAGTATACTTTCCGATAAGCCCAAAATAAAAACTGCCTTTGTTGATATTGCTGAGAATGCAGATTATAATTCATTTCATGAGATTACAGCAACCAATGCCGGTCTGCCATTCAAGTCGTTCACCAATATAAATGCGGCCAGAGGTTGGCTTAAGAGCGGGGGATACAAATTTCATAGCGGAGTCTCTCTCACATCAGTAGGGTTATGGTGTTGCATCATACCTGAAAAAAGGGTGAAAAAAACCTGGCCTGTTTTTTCTATATTGCGTCTGCCCGGAAAAATAAAGAATTTTCAATTCTAAGAAATTTCAGCAGAATACTGCGATGTATATTTCAATCAGTAATCCTTAATTCTATCAAATGCCCATCGATTGCGGACTTGCAGATAGACACCGGCATAAATCATGTCACATTTTTTTATAATAAATATTTGTTAATTAAAGATTATGAGATGCAACGGCGGCATTAAATGTATCCCTCAATATGTTGAGGTTCCACCACATATGGAGGCCAAACATGGCATTCTATGCTTCTTCGCCATTTATTGCTGTTACTCTAAATACTTGTTTTATATGGTTTATTAACAAATTATGGCGTTCATTGGGTTGTTGGAATGCTTATTGCTGCTGTTACGAGTATGTAACAACGCGAACGTGTTATAAGCAGTAACAATGATATTAATAAGAGACTTAAATTCAGAAAGAAAAGCAGCAGATAAAATCGAAGACGAAGACTATCCTCCTAGTTTCGATGTTATGTGCTCAAAGAGGCGCCAGGGCATTCATCCTCTGGCGCCTCTTTTTTTACTTCTTTAAATCCGGGGACATCATGATAAGCAATGTCAAGAGAAAAATGGAGATTTGCTTTGACCTGCCCGGATGCCGCCGGATTAGTTACCGGCCTATCAGACTTGTGAAATATTTCCCGCATGATTGTTTTTCTGATTTCTCCAGTTCATGCAACATTTCAAATCTATAATAAACATAATCGACACTCTGGATTTTTGACCAGGACTGTCTTGAGAGATAAGACATTATTTTTTATACTTCATCTCACAAAAAGGAAGTTCTTATAATCAATATCAAGGCCGTTGATTTTTAACATTGTTTTCTTTTAAAATGGTAATCCTCAAATTCTTAATGACGGTCGTATGCCTGATAAGGCGGCGGCAACAACCGGCATAATTTTTATTTTGTTTGTTTTTCTTGAACAGTAAGGGTAGAAAGGACGATCTTTTTCAAAATGAATGATAATAAATTGAAATCGGCAAGTTTTTGATAGTGATATTTTCGGGTCTGTGTCGTGTTAAAAACTTCCGTAGGAGAAAACAGAAAATGAAAAGACCGGTCTTATATTATTTCGTTGTTTTACTTATTCTTTTATTCACAGCCTGCAGCAGCAACAATCATAGTAATTCCTTCAACAGTGATACTCAACATAGAATAGAGGCCGCGGTTAACGGCAAACTCGCGTCATACGGCGGTAAAGATCCTATACCGGGAGCTGTTGTCGGTATATGGGCGCCGGGCAAAGGGACTTTTGTCAAGGGCTTCGGTTATGCTGATCTTTCCAAACGGGAAAAAATGAATGTTAATGACAAATTTCGTGTCGGCAGTAATACAAAGACCTTTGTCGTTTCGGTCCTGCTGCAATTAGTGGATGAGGGGAAAATAAGTCTCGATGATAAGTTGAGCAAATTTCATCTGGGGATAAATGTTCCCAATGCTCAGAATATTACGGTCCGGGAACTCTGTAATATGACAAGCGGCCTTTTCGAGGCATACCATTCCCCGCAATTGGATAATGTGGATATTATTCAAGCTAAAAAATTCACGCCGCAGCAACTGATTGCGATAGCTATCAGGAATCCGCCGGATTTCACGCCGGGCAACAAGTGGGGTTATAGCAATACGAATTATCTGCTCCTTGGACTAATTATAGAGGCAGTCACGGGAAATAAAATCCAAAATGAAATAAGAAACCGGCTGCTCATTCCTTATACTCTGAATAACACCAGTTTCCCGACCAACGACCCCGGTATGCCCGAACCTTTCAGCCACGGTTATACCCTGGTAAACGATAAATGGGAAGATCAGACTTTCTTATTGCCTCCGTCTTTGTCCTGGGCAGCCGGGAGTATGATATCGGACATGGAAGACATGAAAAGATGGGTCAAAGCGTATGTAACAGGAAAAACAAATAGCGCATCAACACAGGCCGAACGATTAAACTGCGTTGATACGGGCAAACCGAACATGAAGTTCGGGCTTGGCATAGGGTGCACTGGAGGCTGGTACGGCTACACGGGAGGCATCCCCGGTTATAACACAGCCGCGTATTATCTGCCCTCAGCAGACGCTACAATAATTATCTTAGTAAATAGCCAGTTGGAACAACCGGCTCCGGGTGTGGCTAATTCAATTGTTCATGATATCACCCGGATTCTATTTCCGCAAAACATCGCGTTCTTTTAAATTATGGCGTGATAAAGGCTTGTGACTGCAACTCATTAGAATGGTCATTACATCCTTCAAACAGCAATTGCGCCACGAGACTGCACAAAAAGATGAGGGTGGGCCCTTCGGTGCCGGTTTGCAGGAACCGGCTTCAAACCATCTTGAGTTGCAATAGGAAATAGCCGTTGTGATGAGCATTAAGGAAAAAGAAAGTTGGCAGACCGATGAAGATTAAATTACAGTAAGTGTTTAAAAAATAGGACGTTGTGGGGTTGTTGAAATACCCCATATTGGGGGGCTGTTCACCGGAAGCGCATCCCGCAGGGGAGCGCAATTATAAATTAACACCTTCCTTGCCGGAAAAAGCCGTAGGCTTTACAATATGTTCAGATGCGAGGCGCGCAAAAAACCGAACCGCGAGGCGTATATAGATAAACGCCCCGCGGTGCGGTTTGCAGCGCAACACAGTAGATGAGCGTTTTTCAACAGCCCTGTTTTCCCCGAGAAATAAAAAATGGCTGTATTCTAACATAAATTGTAGTAAAGCTATTCGGGGAGCAGATTAGCCAAAGTTTGCATTTCGAGGAGAAACCACATGAACCAGGTGCGATTTTTTACGTGCATATCATTAATTACGTTATTTAGCTTTTTTATTGCAGGAACGGGCTTTTCCTCTGAAAAGACGCTGGCCGCAGAAAATGCGGTCAAGAAAGAGCAGGAAAAGGATGCCGGGGAAGCGGCTTTAATCAAAGAAAAATACCCGAATGCGATTCGTACGCCATCAGGTCTGATGTATATTATCTTGAAGGAAGGACATGGTGAAACACCAGCAAGCGGGGCACTTGTAGAGGTTGATTATACCGGCAGGTTACTTGATGGAACCAAGTTTGACAGCTCGGTGGATCGCGGACAACGATTTCTGTTTGTGGTCGGGACAGGCAGGGTAATCAAAGGTTGGGATGAGGCTTTTCTTTCAATGAAAAAGGGAGAAAAACGTATTCTCATCATACCACCTGGTCTGGCTTATGGCGATAAGGGTATGGGAACAATTCCACCTAATGCAACTTTGATTTTTGAAGTGGAACTTTTTGATTTTTTCAAATAAGCGCTCAAATCCTCCAAGCGTCAATGGTTGACGCGGGACAGAGCTGCCTTCAAAATGTGCCGTTTATATCTCCACAGCACCATTAATAAATCCTTTATTTTTTCTTCAAAGAGATTCCATCCCGGAAGAATGTGAGGATTTCCATAAATTCTTTATTAAAAAAAGACTCACCGGCTTCAGATTGTTTTCTTTCCTCAATGGTTTTCCCAAATGCATTAAAATGCACCTTGTCTATAACCTCTTTTAATTCTTTATAATCGAAAACATTCAAAGCTCTGGCCGCAGCCATATAACCTTTAATATATTGCTTTTGTTCCTCAGATACAGAATTGTTGAGTTTGATTTCTTTGCAATATTCCCATGTAATATGGGATAAAATATCAAGGTAGCGTTCTTTATTAATCATGGTTCACATCATTCCTGGCGTAAGCTTCCTTATTAAGCAGACTGTTCTAAAGGAGAATTTCCGTATATCGTTCCATTGTCGATATCTTTTACGAGCCTAAACTAGAACCTGAAACCAAAATCCCCTGTAATCTGAACGCCGCCCAAGTTTACATTCGTTCCGTAAAGACTGGGATCTAACCAGACATATTTACACTCCGCTCCAACAAAGAAATTACGCCCGATGTTAAAATTAATACCTCCGCCAGCATTAACTCCGAAGGCTGTATCATTATCGCTGAGAGCATGGTGATAATTATAATAATTTGACATATTAATGTGATCATACACGAAATAGGCTCCTATTCCAGCTATGGCATATGGTTCTATCCAAATATTAACAGGAAGGATAACCTTCACAGACGCGGTTACAGGTACCACTTCGATATTTTCATTACCCGGATACGTATAACCCGGGTATACAATGGTAACGTTACCTTCTGTCTGAAAATAGCCGGCTCCCAATTCTATGCCGAGATAAGGATTGAAATAGTGTCCAAAGGCTATCTCAGTATTAAACCCCGTACCATATCCGCTCAGGTCGCCGGACGTGGGAATATACCCACCCAATTTTGCGACCACATAATTATACGCGGGTATCACAACAGGACCGGGAGCAGGAACCGCCATCGCAGGATCAGCTCCCATCACAGGCGACACACTGGTTATCCATATAAACATACAAATCAGGCAAACCCAATATCTTCTCATTTTATGAATTCCTCCTGTAGAATATTTCATCCTGTGGACGGGGTGATTCGCTTTCATTCACATCCCTATTTTACACTATACCCGCGAGCATCAAGACACGCCCCCATCGCACGTTGATAATCTGCTTTTTTCTGTAAAGACGACGTTGCGTCAGCCGGCTTAGTCGGATCATAGCCGGTTTGGCCAACGGCCCAGCTGTTGCACTGATAGCGGTCATCCGCCTGTTGCTTCTCATTCTGACCATTACGGGGGTAGATAAACAACTTAGTTGACGGTTCCACAGTTGATTGCTGTCCTGTTTGCGGGGAAGCAGCTTGAGGTTGAGGATTAACATCCTGAGATTGGGGATTAACAACCATGTAGCCATTTGTGGTTGGCGCGTAATACTCCCCGTCAGCGTAATAGTAAGGATAGCCACTTATCCAAACGGTTTGGTAATAGAATGGCAAAAAGGGAACTATTCCAACCCATGGAAACCACCACCCGCCGTACCAGTACCCGTAATGTCCACCGTGGTATCCGTAATACCCGCGATATCCACCGTAGTATCTGCCGTGATATCCACTACTATGATATCCGCCACCGTGATAGCCACCGCTATGATAGCCTCCTCCAGAGACTTGCCTCTGCGCACTTGCCCCTGCAGGATATGTAAACAACACGATTCCTGACAAGGAGGCCAGCATAATAACTAATACGACATACTTCATTATATTGCGAAAATTTTTCATATGCACCTGCTCCATAAAATAGATATTTTCTAATACACTTACTGTGCACCATAACTATGGCAGCCAGACAAGCAGACATTGTACACAGGAAGTCTGGCACCCCTGGATAATGCGTTTGCGGGAAAGACAATCGTTGTGAAAACAGGAACTGCCCACGCACCTTTTTTCACAATTCCTCTGCTTTCCTGATTCAAAAATATAATCTAAGTCTTTATACTCCACTTTTCAATGTGTTATTATGAATAATAAGCAAGAAGTACACCCAAAAAGAGAAAAATAGCATAAGTATTT
>Ga0326727_10020814_pt1 | contig 12967 bp, 9 predicted proteins | sample MB2enrmetagenome_FD_207643 | JGI IMG/M metagenome (GOLD analysis project Ga0326727, IMG submission 207643) | Lab enriched peat soil microbial communities from McLean, Ithaca, NY, United States - MB29MY | ecosystem: Environmental > Terrestrial > Soil > Wetlands > Peat | place: USA: New York...
CCGGACGTAAGCATGGCGGTTGCCCACGGGAAGATGAACGAAAAGCAGCTCGAGCGGATCATGATCGACTTCATCGGGGGGCGGTACGATCTCCTCCTCTCCACCAACATCATCGAGTCGGGCCTCGATATCTCCAACGTGAACACCATCTTCATCAACAACGCCCACAGGTTCGGACTGGCCGATCTTTACCAGCTCAGGGGCAGGGTGGGGAGGAGCACGAAACAGAGCTACGCCTATCTGCTCGTGCCGAGGGAAGAGGTGCTCACGAGGGATGCCCTTGTAAGGCTGAAAATCCTCGAAGAGATGACCGAGCTCGGGTCCGGGCTCAAGGTGGCCAACTATGACCTGGAGATACGGGGCGCGGGCAATCTGCTCGGCAAGGAGCAGTCGGGACACATAAACCTCATTGGTTTTGAGCTCTACTGCCGGATGTTGGAGGAGGCGGTCAGAGGGTTGAAGGATGAGGAGAAAGAGGAGGGGGAGCAGGCGACCGAGGTGAGCCTCCCGCTGGATGCCTTCATCCCCGACTCCTACATAGGAGACGAAACGAGCAAGCTCCTGACCTACAAGCGGCTTTCCAAGATCAAAACCGCAGAGGAGCTTGCGGACATGGAAGAGGAGCTGAAAGACCGTTACGGACCCGTCCCTGCGCCGCTTTCGAATCTGCTGCAGGTGATAGGCCTCAAAATCCTGCTCTCCGGGATGAAGGTGAGACGCGTCGAATGCTCGGGGAGGCAGATCATTCTCCACGTCACCGAGCGGACGCCCCTGGACATGAAGAAGATCCTCAGAATGGTGAAAGAGGACAAGGGTCGGGTCAAGCTCCTGCCCGATGGGAGGATCGTCATGCAGAACGATCAGAGGCAGGAAGACATAGTGACCACAACAAAAAATATGTTGATGCATCTTGTTGCGGTATGATATAAGACAAAAACATGAGGTGAATGATGAAAAAATACCTAATCTTTCTATTTCTCCTGCTGCCGCTCGTGGCCTGCTCGAAGAAGGACCAGGGCAAGGCGATTGCCACCATTGACGGGGAGAAGATCACGGTGCAGGAGTTCAACAACGAGCTTGATAAGATCCCCATGAACATGAAAATGCTGGTAGCGAGCCAGAGCGGGAAGAGGAGCTTCCTCGACAGATTGATCGTGCAGAAGCTGCTTCTGAGGGAGGCAAAAAAGGAAAATATCGAGAAAGACAAGGAATTCCAGGACAAGCTTGCCGAGTTCAGGGAGCAGCTGATCATGCAGACCCTGCTCAGCAGGAAAGTGACCACGGCGCTCAATATCTCCAATGAGGACCTGCAGAAATACTACGACGCCCATAAGGAAGATTTCAAGAAGGAAAAAGAGATTCGTACGAGGCAGATCGTGGTGAAGACAGAGCAGGAGGCGAGGGAGATACGGGCGAAGGCTGCCAAGGGTGAGGATTTCGGAGAACTCGCAAAAAAGTATTCCCTCGACCCGAGCGCAAGTACTACGGGGGGAGACATAGGCTTTCATCCGAAAGGCACGCTGATCCCCGAATACGAGGCCGCGGCGTTCCAGTTGACAAAGGTCGGGCAGGTGAGTGAGCCTGTCAAGACGCAGCTGGGATACCATGTGATAAAGCTCGAAGAGGTGAAAGTCTCCTCATACGCGCCCTTTGCCGAGGTGAAGGATTTCATCAGGCAGAAGATCACCCAGGAAAAGCAGGCCGAGATGGTGCAGAAGTACATCGAGGACCTGAAGAAGAACACGAAGATCGTGGTGAACGAAGAACTCCTGAAAGAGGAGGGAACGAGGGGAGAAGCCCCGGGCCAGCCGGGAGGAACCCCCGAGACCCAGGGCGGCAACTCTTCCGCCTCGGTCAAGGCCGCACCCGGGGCAGAGCGACCGCCTGCCTCGGCAAACAAGGAGGCAGTGCCGGCAAAATGAAGCGCATCCTTCTCTGTCTTATCTCGGCCCTCCTCTGCTCGACGGCGCTGCCTTCCCGCGGCGAAGTGGTCGACAGGATAGTGGCCGTTGTCAACGACGATGTCGTGACTCTGAGGGAAGTGGAAAAATATGTGGCCGTCGAAAAAAAGAGCCGCTACTCCTCGATGAATGAGTATACGAGGAACTTGGAGCTCAGGGAGAAGCTCGATATGTTCATCGAGACTCTCCTTATCAACCAGCAGGCAAAGAAGTTCAAGGTGGAAGTGGCCGACAAGGAGGTGGAGGAGGCCATCGCGAACATCAGGAAGCAGAACATCATAAGCGATTCCGAGTTGAGGAGCCAGCTGAAGAGGGAAAATATCGACTACAAGGAGTTTACTGAGGGCATAAAGAGGACCATACTGAGGAACAAGGTCCAGGCGAGGGCCGTGGCGCAGGACGTGGCCACGGACGACAAGAGCTTGAGGGCCTATTACGATACCCATACCAAGGATTACACGCCGGAAGAATACAGGATGCAGCACATTTTTGTCTCGGCGCAGACAAAGGACGCCGACGCGGTCGCAGAGGCGGCCCTGGCCCAGCTCGATCGGGGGCGGCCCTTCGGGGACGTGGTCCAGGAGTTTTCGGACGAGTCCGCGAAGGCGCAGAACGGGGATATGGGCTTCGTGAAGCCGGAGGACCTCTTCCCCGAGCTGAGAGAGGCGATCAAGCTCCTCATTCCCGGCACCTATACCAGGGTGGTCCGCACCCCTTACGGCTACCATATTCTCAGGCTCATGGAGGTGAGGAAGGGCCAGGCCCCGCCTTTTGAGCAGGTGAAGGGGCAGATCAAGGAGCGCCTTTTCAGGCTAGAGTCGGAGAAGAGGTGGAAGGAATTCATGGCGAAGCTCCGGTCCTCTTCATATGTCGAGGTGAAGATCTGAAGAGAATCGCGGTGACCATGGGAGACCCCGCCGGAATTGGCGGGGAGCTCATTTTGAAGGCCCTAGAAAAATTGACCCTTCGGAGCATACCGGTCATTATAGGTGACCGGTCCGTGCTGGAATCCCTCATGAGGCAGCTCTTCAGGGGAAAGACCTTGAGGGTGAAGCCTCTCGGACAGGCACGGGCAGGCGAGACGGAGATCGTGGACCCGACGCCCATGAGGGAGCAGGTCCGCGTGGGGGAGAGCGATGCCGCCTGCGGGGCAGCGGCGTACCGCTACCTGATGGAAGCCTTGAAGCTCATCTTCTCGGGCGAAGTCTCCGGGGTGGTGACCTGTCCCATCAACAAGAGGTCGATCCACGCCGCAGGCATACCGTTCATAGGCCACACAGAGCTGCTCGCCCATTACGGGGGCGTCACCGATTACGTAATGATGATGGTGAACAGGAGGCTCAGGGTCTCTCTGGTCACCATCCACATACCTTTGAAGGCGGTGCCTGCCCACATGGAGCCCGGCAAGGTCGGGAAGTGCATCGCCGTCACCGCCCGCGCCCTCAAGGCCGATTTCGGCATCTCGTCGCCCCGCCTGAAGGTCTGCGGACTGAATCCCCATGCCGGCGAGGGGGGTGTCATAGGCGACGAAGAATGGGCGATACGAGACGCCATCGGCAAGGCCAGAACCTCGGGCATCGACGTGGAGGGTCCCTTTGCGGCCGATTCCCTGTTCCACAAGGCCGATTGCGACGCCTATATTGCCATGTATCACGACCAGGGCCTTGTGGCCGTCAAGACGCTCGATTTCGCGAGAACGGTCAATATTACCTTGGGCTTGCCGTTCGTGAGGACCTCTGTCGGCCACGGCACGGGTCTCGACATAGCGGGAAAAGGGCAGGCAGATCCGACGAGCCTGATCGAGGCTTACAGGGCTGCCGAGTCGATTATCGCGATCCGGTCGCGAGCCCTCTAGAAAGGGCCCCCGGGGATGAGTCGTGCTTCTCTTCCGCCATGAGCAGTTCCCCACAGGCCTCTCCGTAAGGAGACCGCCTTTGCCCCAGCGAGGAGGCTCCCATGGGCGGGGATAATCGGGTTACTCCTGCCCATCGGGTCAACGTATGACGCAATCGAGTCCCGTCCCGAAAGACCGCCTGGTCGATATATTCCGCGCTGCCCTGGAGGCGGTCGATCCGTATAGGGCCGTTGCCCGCCATGCGGATGAAATCCTTTCCAGGTACGGGAAAGGGGGCTTCAGGAGGCTCTATGTGCTCGCCTTCGGCAAGGCTGCCTCACCCATGGTGCGGGCAGTGGCGGACAGGATGGGCCACGCAGTCACCGGCGGGGTGGCCATCACGAAATACGGCCACCAGGTCGAGGCCGGTAAAAGCCTCCGGATCGACGTCCACGAGGCGGGTCATCCGCTGCCCGATGAAAACGGGTTGAAGGCTACCGCGGAGGTCATGAGACTCGCCGGGACCTTCGATGCGCACACCTTCGCGCTCTGCCTGATCTCAGGCGGCGGCTCGGCCCTGCTTGTGGCGCCCTATGGGGCCGTTTCCCTGAGAGAGAAGCAGGAGGCCACCGACCTGCTCCTCAAAGCGGGCGCCGAGATCCACGAGCTCAATGCGGTGAGAAAGCACGCGTCAAAGGTGAAGGGAGGGAGGCTCGCGGAGATTGCCTTTCCTGCAACGATTGAGTCGTTGATCCTCTCCGACGTCATCGGAGACAGGCTGGACGTGATCGCCTCGGGGCCGACCGCCCCTGACGGGACCACCTACGACGATGCGGTGAAAGTGATCGAAAAGTACGGCCTTACGAGGCAGGTGGCACCCAGTATCCTCCACCTCCTCAGGGAGGGCGCAGCGGGACGAGCCCCTGAGACGCCGAAGGCGGGCAGCCCCGTATTTCTGCGGGTGACGAACAGGGTAGTCGGGAACAACGGGAGTGCCCTGGAGGCGGCGCGACGGAGGGCCGCCGAGCTTGGCTTCGACGCGGCAGTCGTCTCGGGTGAGGTCCGGGGAGAGGCAAGGGAGATGGGCAGGCGGCTCGCTGAGGCTGCCGTAGCCGCCGGGGGCGCGGGGCCAGGAGGGGCCGGGAAGGCGCGCTGCCTGATCTCCGGGGGAGAGACCACGGTCACCGTGAAGGGACACGGCCTCGGAGGGCGGAACATGGAACTCGCCCTCGCCTTTGCCATCGAAGTGGAGGGTACCGAGGGGATCGCCCTGCTCTCCGCGGGCACGGACGGCACGGACGGACCCACCGACGCAGCAGGGGCGATCGTCGACGGGCAGACCGCGGCGAAGGCCCGGGCCCGCGGGATAGAGCCCGAAAAATATCTCGCCCACAACGACTCCTACCACTTCTTCAAGGAGGCAGGAGGACTTTTCCGCACGGGGCCCACAGGGACCAATGTGATGGACGTGCAGGTCATGCTGGTCGAGTAAATAACCTTACCGGGCTCTCCAGTCGCCCCCGTCCTGCTCCGGTCCTCAAGCTCGAGAAGCTCCGGACTCAAAAAAAACTTGACAAGCTTCCGGCAAAATTATATACATAAAAAAAGTGTTGTACAGATCGGTCCATATATATTTTTGTTGAGTTTTATTTAGCCGCTCATTTATTGGCAGCAATGCAACAAGTGCACGAGATGCCTTGGTAAACTGATACTTGTATATGGACAGAGCGGTACATACATTCCCCTCTCTCCCCGTCCGCATGGAGCGTCGAAACACAGGGTCAGCTGCCGGAACGTCGTCATATGCCCGCGGTACGGTCCGGTACGGTTCGAAATGGCCCCTTTTTCGTCAAGAAGACGTTCCGGCGCTCGCAAGGCCAGGGTGCCTCGTGCGAGAGGTGGCGTCGCGAGCGGCAGGGGTAAGACGGCCTCGCCTCGCCCGTACAGGGACGTGAGGTTTACCCAGAAAACCGAGGTGGAACATGATGAGGCTGAAAGGGAAGACGGCGATTGTGACGGGGGGGCGGGAAAGGCATCGGCAAGGCTATTGCGCTTGCATTCGCCGCGGAGGGAGCGAACGTGGTCGTCGCTGCCCGCACCCTGCCGAAGTTGCAGGAAACGATCGATCAGGTCACGCGGAGCGGCGGCTCGGGACTGGCGATAGAGACGGACGTGAGATATGAGGACCCGGTGCAGCGGATGGTTGCCCAGACCGTCGGTGCCTTTGGGAAAGTCGATATCCTGGTCAACAACAGCGGTATAGGCGGGCCTACGGCAGGCGTCGTCGACCTCGGTCTCGACGAATGGAACGAAGTAATTGCCCTCGATCTTACGGGTAGCATGCTTTGCTGTAAACACGTCCTCAAATACATGATCCCTCAAAAAAGCGGCAATATCATCAATATCGCCGCGGAGGGAGGACGGGCGGGAGACGGGAGGGCCGGATACCCCATGAGAAGCCCCTACTGCTGCGCGAAGATGGGTCTTCTCGGCCTGACGGAGACGCTCTCCATAGAAGTCGGCCAATACAATATCCGGGTCAATGCCATCAGCCCCGCGGCGGTGCGGGGCGAGCGCATCATCAATGTCCTCAAGGGCCGGGCCGCCGCTACGGGGACGCCGTTGGAAGAACTCATGTCAAAAATCGTTCAGAATTACTCATTGGGAAGGATGACGGAGGAATCGGAGGTAGCCAAGGTCGCCGTATTTCTCGCGTCGGATGAGTCGAGCGCAATCACCGGCCAGACCATCGTTTCGAATTGTGGCCAGCACATAGTCCACTAGCGATTTCGCAGGGGGAGGATGGCAGCAGGAGGATCGGGATGACGGACAAGCGATTCGTGTTGAAGGAGCTTTCGCGCTACAAGGTCGGGACCTTCGCCGACATAATTTACCGGAACGCCCTTCTCTATCCAAATGAGACGGCGATCAAGTGCGCCGATGAATCGGTCACCTTCGCGCGGTTCAACGAGAGGGTCAATGCGCTCATCCACGCGCTGACGGCCATGGGCGCCGGCAAGGGTGACGTGCTGGGCATCGTCTCCTGGAACTGCATAGAATACCCGGACGTGTACGGGGCGGCCATGAAGGGCGGCTTCGTCTCTTCCCCCTTCAATGCGCGCCTGCAGGAAGGAGAGCTGGAATACCTGATAAATTACTCCGAGACGAGTATCCTCTTTGTGGGGCCCGAGCTGGTGGAGGTGGTCAAGCGGCTTCGGCCGAGGCTCGGAAAGGTCAAACACTTCATCCACTTCGGCACGGAGCCCGTGGACGGCATGCGCTCCCACCGGGACCTGCTCGATCAGTTTCCCAACGTTGAGCCCGAGGTCCAGCCGGAGGAGACGGATCCCGTCTTCCTCTTCTACACGAGCGGGACGACGGGGGTGCCCCGAGGCGCCCTCTACACCGTGGACCGCGCCATGGACGACACGTACCGCTTCGCCATAGCCCTCTCCCTGGAACAGGGGGACAAGCACATCCTGATCATGCCCTTCTTCCACATCGGGGGCACCAAGAACTTCTGGGGCTACTTCTTCGTGGGGGGGAGCAACGTGGTCATGCCCCAGATATCTTTCGACCCCAGGGCTACCTTGAAGGCGATCCAGGACGAGTCGGCGACCGATATTCATATCGTTGCCACCCACCTCGCGGCGTTCCTCGCGCTCCCCGACGCCGGAGCCTACGATCTTTCCAGCCTGAAGCGCATGTTCTACGCTGCCTCACCCATGCCGTTCGAGCTTCTGAGGCGGGGCATCGAGAGATGGGGCAACGTATTCCTCCAGTTCTACGGCGCCAGCGAGACCGGTCCCAACGTGACCATGCTCACCAGGAAGCAGCATGGGTTCCTGGGCGGCACCCCGGAGGAGCAGAAGAAGCTGACCTCCGCGGGCTTCGCCCATATCGGCGTCCACGTGCGCGTCGTTGACGAGCGCGGGTGCGACCTTCCGCCGGGAGAGGTGGGAGAGATCATCGTCTCCAGCAAGGCGGTCCTCAAGGAGTGGTGGAAAAAACCGGAGGACACCGGGCAGACGATCGTCGACGGCTGGGTCCATTCGGGTGATATGGCCCGGTACGATGAGCAGGGCTACCTCTATATCGTGGACCGGAAACGGGACATGATCGTCTCCGGGGGCGAGAATGTCTTCCCTAGGGAGATCGAGGAGGTCCTCTACACGCACCCTGCCGTGCACGAGGCGGCGGTGATCGGCCTGCCCGACGATTACTGGGTGGAAAAGGTCCACGCCGTCATCGTCCTGAAGGAGGGCGGCAGGGCGACCGCGGAAGAGATCATCGACTTCTGCAAGCAGCGACTGGCCCGCTTCAAGGCGCCCAAGTCGGTCGAGTTCGTGGAGGCCCTTCCGAAGAGTCCGGCCGGCAAGATCCTGAAGCGTGAGCTGCGGAATAAGGTCCTACGGGGGGAGGAGGAAAGTGTGAGAAAGCCCGGCACTAAATAAAAAAAGGGGGAGGTACATTTATGGCATTCGACTGGCCGATTTATGAATTTGACGAGGAAACCGATCTCAAGCACTACAAGGCTTGGGTCCTGGGAACGCAATGGTATCCGCCGCCACTGGTTCCACTCTTCGTGGATCTCCATTTCACCCATGGGAAGTACGGCATGCAGTACGCGCCCGAGATGCTCTCCGATCCGAAGACGAAAGGCTGGGATTGGCGGCTCATGAAGGGCGGCTGGTACTTGAGCGTGATCGAAACGACCGAAGAGGAAAAGAAGCAGCGTGAGCCGGCTTGGCGTGAAAAAATGCGCAAGATTCTGGAAAACCCCCGGGCGATCTGGGAGAATTATAAGCCCGCCCTCCGGGAGAAGCTCCACGCATTTCTCGGCTTCGATTACTCGGGGGCGAGTGACATTGACCTCGTAAATCACTGGCTCGAAGTGTGGAACTTCAACAAGTACGTGCAGGAGGCGCACTTCTATCCCATGTATGCCCTGGGGCAGGGAAATATTACTTTCCGGAGGCTTCTGAAGCAACTGCTCAATATCACGCCGGCGGACCCGCTCTACTCGGAACTCCACTCGGGCTTCGAGAACGAGTACACGAAGATAATCGAAAAGATGAGCACTATCTCTGATTTGGCGATCGACCTCGACCTGCAGGGGACATTCAAGAATTCGAGCCCGGATGAACTGCTCAACAATTTGTCCAAAAGCGAAAATGGAAGAAAGTGGATCGGCCATTTTAACGCGTTCGTCAAGGAGCATGGTTTCATGAGGCGCCGTGGTGAAGAGCTCTGCACACCCACCTGGTGGGAGGACAAGGAGTTGCCTTTGTACGATATCCAGCGCTTCGTCACTGCCGGCAAAGGCATCCGCTCGGTTGAGATGAAGCCCAAGCTGGTGGAACGGCGAAAGGCCCTGGAGGAAGAGTTGCTCGAAAAGGTGCCCCCGGAGGAGAGGGAGATGTTCCAGAAGCTCATGGCGTGCAGCCAGGCATCTTCCGTGTTCAGTGAGGAGCATACGCTCTACGTGGAAATGATGGGCTTCAGCAGCGTGAGGCTCACCGCCATGGAGTTCGGACGGCGGTTCACGGCAAGAGGCATCATGGACGACCCTGAGGACGTCATGTACCTGCACCACGACGAGATACTCCATGGGGGTATCATTCAGGAGCGATGCAATCTCAAGAAGCTGACCAACAAGCGGAAGGCGGAGTACCAGGGGTACCGCAAGCTGGAGGGTACTCTGCCTATGGTACTGGGCGATCCTTCCAAGATCGGGGAGTTGGTCGATGCCGATGTGATCTTCGCTGTCAACGCGGCCCCGCCCATAGCCCGACCCGAGGAAGTGGGGGCCACGCTCGTCGGTTGCGCAGGTGCGCCAGGGGTTGCCGAAGGCACGGCCATGGTCTGCATGGGGGAGGAGGAGATGGATAAGGTTGTGCCCGGTGTCATCCTTGTCACCCCGGCCACGACTGCCAGCTGGACGCCTGTATTCAATATAGTCAAGGCCGTCGTGACAGACGGTGGAGGCTACCTGACCCATGCCCTCATCGTTGCCCGCGAGTTCGGCATTCCCGCCGTTGTCGGCACCCAGGAGGCAACACAGAAGATCAAATCAGGCCAAAGGATCAAGGTAGACGGGAACCTTTGCCGCGTTTGGGTGCTGGATTAAAGGGGGAGGTATCCGTCTATGGAAGAAAGAGGTTTCATTTACTCCATCGAGGCGCTCCGCAAGGAAGATAACGACCTGGTGGGCAAGAAATGCGCCAACCTAGGTGAGCTGGCCAGAATCGGTGTTATGGTTCCGCAGGGGTTTGCGATCTGCGTCGGCGCATGGGAAAGATTCGTGCAGGTGACCGGGATAGGGCGCGCAATGAAACGGCTTTTTGAGGAGGAGGCAGGCCTTGACACGCCATCTAAAGGGCAGAGGATGAGTCAGGCAATGAGAGAGCTTATAGAAGCGCAGGACCTGCCGGACGAGATCGGCCAGGCAATAAAAAGCAGTTATAGGGAGCTCTGCCGGAAGGCCGGTGTTTCTCAGCTCTCTGTGGCGGTCAGGTCCGCCGGGGCCGTCAGCATGCCCGGAGCCATGGAGACGTACCTGAACATCAGGGGAGAAGATGAGGTGCTGAAAAAAGTGCTGCGCGTTTGGAGCAGCGCGTATACGTACCGGGCAATGCTATACCGGCACCACCAGCACCTGAGTGTCGATTACGCACCTATAGGCGTAGCCGTGCTTCAGCTGGTTGACGCAAAATCGGCTGGAGTCTTGATGACTGCGAACCCTACGTCCGGCAACACCGCCGAGATGATCATTGAGAGCAACTGGGGTCTGGGTGAGAGCGTTGTCTCGGGTGTCATGAACCCGGATCGGTTCAGTGTTGCGAAGGATGGATTAACCATTTCGAGCAGGGTTGTAAACAGGAAAATGAAAAGAGTCATCCCCAAGGAGGGCGGCGCCGAGCTTGTGGACACCCCGGTTGAACTGCAGGAAACCTCTTCGCTTACGGATGATGAGGTCAGGGAGTTGGCAAAAGCCGGATGCAGGATCGAGAGCCACTTTGGCGGGCCCACCGATATAGAGTGGGCCTACGATGCAGGGACCTCGTGTCCGGAGAGCCTTTACTTCCTTCAGGCCAGACCGATGAAGCCGTTGCCGAAGTACAGGGATGCGGTAGACAAAATTCTGGACATGATGCTGAGGTAAACCGGTCCTGCACCGTTGATAACAGGGGGAAACATGCACACGATACATTTTATTGATCAGACCATAGGGGACGGACAACGCAGCCTCTGGGGACTCACCATGACCACGGAGATGATGCTCCCTGTTGCACCGGTCATGGACCGGGTCGGCTTCAAAACCATTGGTCTGATCGGTGGGCGGGGTACAGTGGTCGCGCGCCGCCAGCTGCGAGAAGACGTCTTCGAGAGATTCAGACTGCTTGCCAAAGCCATACCTAATACGCCGCTTCGCTCCACGTTTACGGCTTGGTCTGCGTTCAATTTCGACGTCGAGCCTCTGGCAGCTACCGAGCTCTGGATACGCCGCTGCGCGGCAAACGGGATTCGCAGCTTCTGGGTTTGCAACTATCAGAATCAGATGGACCGGGTCTCTCCTCTCATCCGGATAGCTCACGAGGTAGGTGCCGAGGTGGCGGCATCAATCATGTACACATTGAGCCCGATCCATACCGATGAACTGTACGCAAAGAAAACCCGTATCCTCGCCCAGGATCCGCGACCCGACAGCATTCATTTTGAAGATACCGGCGGGGTGCTCACGCCTGAGCGTGTTCGAAGCCTGCTGCCCGCAATCCAGAAGGAAAGCGGGGGGATTCCCATCGAGTTTCATGCGCATTGCAACACGGGCATAGCGCCCATATCATACATAGAGGCTATTAAACTGGGAGTCGCAACAGTGGCGACGGCAGCGCGTCCCCTTGCCAACGGTGCATCGCTTCCTTCCACGGAGAACATCGTGGAGAATACGAAGCAGATGGGATACTCGCCTCATATTGACGAGGAGGCGCTCCGTCAAATGTCCGATTATTTTAAGGAGCTGGCAGTGAAGAACGGATTGCAGATCGGGCAACCTGTGGAATATAACCTTTCCCAGTTTGAGCACCAGCTGCCCGGGGGCATGGCAGGCACGATGCGAAACCAACTGGCGGAGATTCATCAGGAGCATCGCATCAAGGAGGTGCTCGAAGAGATGGGGCGCATCCGACAGGAGTTTGGCTACCCGGTCGTGGCAACGCCCTACTCCCAAATTGTGGGCTCCCAGGCGCTTTTCAACGTGACCTCCGGTGCCCGTTACAAAATTGTGACCGATGAGACGATCAAATACACGTTGGGATTCTATGGGGAGCTTGACGGACCGATGGATCCGGAGGTGAGGGAAAAGATATTGAGTAATCCCAAGGCGAAGAAGTGGATCAACTGGAAATGCCCGGAGATCACGGTAGAGGACATACGAAAGCTTGGGCCCGGGCGTTCAGATGACGAACTCTTGAACCTGCTTGCAAACCCCCAGGATGAGTTCAAGGAAAAGCTGGACAGGCTTTACGGAAAAAAGTAGCAAGCGCAGACGAAGAGGAGCGAGAGATGGCCCTGGAGGCAAAGTGGGTGGGCATAGATTTTGGACAGACCTTGTGTGATTCGTCTCCGGAACGCACATACTGGATGATCGGCGACACGAGTAAAGAACTGGGTGAACCCGAGCTCGTCGAGGAGCGGTGCCAAAGGTGGCGGACCATGAAAGAAAAATATGAGCTCTGGTCTTATATCAAGGAGAAGCATAGGGACGAAATCGCGAGCTACGTATTCGACGGCCGACCGGGGGCGGCAGAAATCTTTGCCGGCATGGAGCAGAAATACACCAAGGTGGCGGACGGGGCCCTCGATGCAATCCGCTACCTGAGGGATCAAGGTATAGAGGTATCGGTTGTTGCTGAGTTGCGTCGCACCTTCGGACCCATAGGTACGGATCAGGTGAGCAGGTTCTTGCGGGCGCAGAATGTGATCGATTACTTCGACGAGCTGATCTCACCACAGGGCAAGGTGAATCTGCGGGACAACACAGTCGATCCCCGGTACAAAGGCTTCTCCAAGGAGGAAGGTACCTTGTACGACGTGCTGGCCGAGGACCTGGCACGGCGGGGCATCAAGACCTCGGAGGCGGTCATGGTGGGGGATAAGGAATGGTCGGATC
>Ga0326727_10020817_pt1 | contig 12966 bp, 11 predicted proteins | sample MB2enrmetagenome_FD_207643 | JGI IMG/M metagenome (GOLD analysis project Ga0326727, IMG submission 207643) | Lab enriched peat soil microbial communities from McLean, Ithaca, NY, United States - MB29MY | ecosystem: Environmental > Terrestrial > Soil > Wetlands > Peat | place: USA: New York...
CCTTTCCGGTCATGGCATCGATTGTTCGCTACATGGCGGATCGTCCTCAGCCAACCGGCGGAGGCCAACGCTACGATCGCGAGGGCCTGTTCCGCTGGGCGCGGTCCCGCTATCCGCAAGCCGCCGACAAGCTGTCGGAAGAAGACTTCCGCACTCAGTCGCGTGCCCGATTGCTCGAGATGCTGCTCGATATCGGACGAGAATCGTTCCCCAAAGTCGGTGCGGACGAGATCGACGCCAAATTGGACGAAGCCCTGGAGGGAACGACATCGGCCGAGGCCGAGGACGCCAAGGAAATTACTGATTGGGCCAGAACTGCGTTAGACCTGGAGATTGCCGACGAACAGCTAGTCGGTTTAAGCAAAGACGCGGCGCGGCAAGTCCTGTGGAACGCCTACGACGCACGCTACCGCCCTGAAATGCGACGAATGGAGCGGCGGTTGCTGTTGAACCAGCTCGATCTGTCGTGGAAAAACCACCTTTACAGCATGGACCACCTCCGATCGGGCATCGGCCTGGTCGGCTATGCCCAGGAGGATCCGAAAACCGCCTATAAGCGCGAGGGCATGAAGGAATTCCGAGGCATGTGGGAGGGCGTTGAGGACAAAGTAACCGAAAACGTCTTCCGCATGGAGCAGACCGAGGAATTTGCCGAGGCAGTCTGGATGGCGGGCACGGCCGTCCATGAAACCGCGCCTCGAGCGATCGCCACAGATCAGCAGGTGCGGACCAACAGCGGTCAAGGAGACAAGAAAGTCGAACCGATTCGCAACCGCGGCGAAAAAGTCGGCCGCAACGATCCCTGTCCCTGTGGTAGCGGCAAGAAATACAAGGCGTGCCATATGCGGCAGGCGGTCGGTTGAGATCCGGGTCCGCGAGGGACAGATGCGATGAGCATTGTTGCCGGCACAGGCAGCGAGTTCGATAAACACTCGGCGGAGGAAGATCCATTCATCCACGGAGTCCGCAAGGTGAAGCGGATTCTGGAAGACGGCACCGAGGTATACGACGAGATTCCGCTGCGTCAGGAGGATCTGCTATTTCCCGAGGAATGGGACCGTCACGTGATCACCGCGGGCCACTATCGTGATTGTTCGTATCTGCACAACGCATTTATTAGACAGGTCCGCGACATACCGGACGCCAAGGTGTTGGGCGACCTGCGCGTGGATTGGTCGCATCCGGAAATCAGGCCCCTGGGTCCGGACGTTATCGTCGTGTTCGGCGTACGCGGGTGGCGGGATTGGGCGACCATCAAGATAGCGGAGGAAGGCGCGACGGTGGCCCTCATCGTCGAAGTCACTTCGCCTGACACGCGAAACAACGACCTGGTGATCAAGCGGGATCTGTACTACCAGCTCGGCGTGGAATACTACGCGATCGTGGACCGGCACGAACGCCGCAGCGGGGTCGATGTGCGCGTCCTCGGCTATGGCCGCGGCCCGACGGAGTTCGAGGAATTGCCCGGAGATGAGCGAGGCTGGATCTGGCTGGAGCCGGTAAAACTGTGGCTTGGCGTCGAAGGAGACCGTGCTGTCTGCTATGACGCGGACGGCTCGCCAATTCCCGAGGTTGCCGAATTGACAACTTTGCTCGAAGGTTCCGAGCAAGAAAAAAATGCCGCGTTACTGGCTGCTGCAGCCGAACGACAACGAGCCGATATCGAACGCCAGCGAGCCGACAACGAAGCTCGCGAGCGCGCGGCGCTCGAGGAACGCATCCGCCAACTGGAAGCCGAGCTAAAACAGCAGCGCGGCACGGCCTGACCGACGCGGCGGGAAAGGATTCCCATGTTTATCTTGTTGGATTGCGCCTATCTGATCGTGCTGTTGCTGATATCTCCGTGGCTGCTCTATAAGGCGCTGACGACCGGAAAGTATCGGCGCGGGCTCGTCGCCAAGTTTCTCGGGCCGAGTTGCCCTGCGGGCCTCCATGAACCCGTCATCTGGTTTCACGGTGTCAGCGTCGGCGAAATTCATCTCCTCCGGCCGGTAATCGCAACGTTTCGACGACGCTTTCCGGAGTATTCTTGTGTCGTCTCGACGACCACCGATACGGCTATGGAAGAGGCCAGGAAGGCGTTTTCCGAACTCTTCGTCTTTTGGTTTCCGCTCGATTTTTCTTGGGCCGTCGGTCGAGCGTTACGACGGATCAATCCCAAACTGCTCGTTTTGGCCGAAGGCGAATTATGGCCCAATCTGCTGGGCGCAGTGAAGCGGTGCGGTGTGCCGGTTGCCGTCATCAACGCGCGCATGAGTCCGCGAAGCCTGCGGCGATATCAACAGCTAACCGTGCTGGCTCGACCGCTCGTTCGATCGCTTAGCCTGATCGCTGCACAGACCGAGGATTACGCGGCGGCATTTCGCGCTTTGGGAGCAAATCCCCAGGCTGTACGCGTCACGGGGAGCGTGAAGTTTGACGGCGTCAATAGCGATCGGCGCAATCCAAAGACGGTCGCACTCGGCAGATTGCTCGACGTTCGCCACGGCGAGCGCGTCTGGATCGCGGGCAGCACGCAGGAGCCGGAGGAGAAGATTTCGCTCGCCATTTTCCGGCGGTTGCGTGGCGAGTATCCCGGCTTGCGCCTTTTCGTGGTGCCGCGTCAGAAAGATCGGTTCGAGGAAGTTGCTCGCTTGTTCGAGAGCAGCGGTACACCGTTCGTGCGACGCTCGGCTTTGTCCGATATCGCGGCGCTGTCTCGTCCCAACGCGGAGGTAATCCTGGTCGACACGATCGGCGAGCTGGGTGCGCTCTGGGGCCTGGCCGACGTCGCTTTCGTCGGCGGCAGCCTCGACGGCAAACGCGGCGGCCAAAACATGATCGAGCCGGCCGGCTATGGAGCTGCCGTTATTTTCGGGCCGCACGTGTGGAACTTCCGCGACACGGCCAGTCGACTGATCTCAGCCGGCGGCGCTTGCCAGGTGGAGAACGAAGCCGATCTGGAGACAGCTGTACGTCATTTCTTGACCAATCCCCACGACCGGCAAACAATCGGCGATCGCGCCCGAGCTTTCGTCACCAGCCAACAGGGCGCTACCGAGCGAACCGTCGCATTGCTGGGTGATTTACTGCTCGAGCAAAGACGCGGGCGGCACGCCGCATAAGCCGGCCATCGCGTTCGCTTTCGGGTTGCGGATGCTGCGATTTGTCAAGTATGCTGGATCTATCGGTGCTCGCGTCTGCGAGTCGTGCGTCACATCTCTGTTCAGCGGGTGCGCTTATGCCGTCTCAACCACCATCGGTCGCCGAGACGAATAACAAGATCAAGAACGGTGCGCCAGCCAAGCCGAAACAATCGCCGCCGGAAGAGCAATTCTGGCAGCGATATTCGCCTCATCATGAGGCGCCGCTGTCCGGCATCGGCTCGTTGGCGGTGCATGCTTTCATCGTCGGTTTGCTCATCGTCGCCGGCATCCTCGGCTGGCTCAGTCTTACGACCCGGCGCGCCCCGCTGCCCAACGACGTCGTCTCTCTGGAGCACGGCGGCGGCGGCGGCAAAGTAGGTGGTGCCGGAGACAATGAGGGCGACGGCAAGCCGGCTGAAGAAGTTGCCGATACGAAGCAGGACCAGAATCTGGAACCAGCAGACAAGACAAAGCCTGAGCGCCCCGATTTGAAAGACCCGGCCGTGCTGGCTCAGTCGCTTCCGGCCGATGTTGCTTCCGACGATTCAATCAAGCGCTTCATCAAACAAGGCAATGAAAACTTGGCGTCGCTGGCCGGGTTAAATCAAGACATACAGTCGAAACTGCGTGAGGGCTTGCGACAAGCTCCCGCGGGCAAAGGCGGGTCGGGTACTGGCGGCGGGAAGGGAAGCGGCACGGGGCCTGGCGACGGCAACTCTTCCGGTCCCGGTAGCGGGAAAATTAGCCGTCGCGAACAACGCATGCTCCGTTGGACAATGCAATTCGACACCCGCAGCGGCGCTGACTATCTGCGTCAGCTCAAAGGCCTCGGCGCCATCTTAGCGATTCCGAGAGATCGATCCGGACGCGATTTCTACGTCATCCGCGATCTAGGCGGCCGGCCGCCGAAGCTGCTGGAGGAGGATGTCGAGCAACTCCAGCGAATTTTCTGGATCGACGACAAACCCCAGGATGTAGCCTCGATCTTACATGCCCTCAATTTGCATGAACGCGCCGATCGTTTTGTGGCGTTCATGCCGCAGGAACTGGAGCAGAAACTATTCGACGAAGAGTTACGCTACAACCATCTTCGCGAAGAGGAAATTGACGAGACCGTGTTCCAGGTCCGAGTCAACAACCGAGGCGAGTACTATCCCGTTGTCGTGTCCCAGCGCCGAAAATAAAGCATCCTGGATTCCGTAGACCGGTTCCAGTCCGGTCACATGCCGAGGAGTGCATCCATGCCAACGTCATCGGATACCCGCTCCTCATATTCCGGGCGACTGGTTCTCGATCAACGATTCTGGCAGCGCTATTCGCCGCGCCACGAGGCGCCATTATCCGGCCTAGGGTCTCTCACCCTGCACGTCGGTGTCGCGGGAGCGCTTGTGCTGCTCGGTCTGCTGGGCTGGGCAGGGTTCTCTCCTCGACATTCGGTGCTGCCGGTTGATCCCGTCTTCTCGAGCGAGAGCCGGGTTTGAACGGCAGGGCTGAACACAGGCCGGGCGCACCGTTCGAGGAAGCTGCGGGCGGCGCGATCACTGAGCCAGCGCCGAAGCAAGATCCTCACCCGGAACTACCGGAACCGTTGCAGCCAGCTCCGCCAACGCCCGAATCCCGTCCGGTCGACACCCACAGATTTCTGGGCGTGGCGAACGAGCTGAACGACATCCGTGGCCCGCGCGGGCCAGCCGTTGACCCGCCGGGCAATGGCACCGCCGAGAAGACGTCCGGTACCGGGGGTTCGGGACGGGACGGCGCGATGCGAAGCAAGCCCGTGCCGCGAGCGGCGCGCTGGGGCTTGCACTTCAATACGCGCGACGGCCGAGACTATCTGCGGCAGCTCGACGGCCTGGGCGCGGTGCTCGTTATACCGGCGAGTCCCGACGGCAGTCTCAAAGTTGTACGCGAGCTAAAACGCCGGCCAATCCAGCTACTTGACGAAGATGTTAGTCGGATTCCCGGAATTTGCTGGTGGGACCACGATCAGCGCGCCGTCGCCAGTCTGATGGATGCGCTCGACCTCAAGCTTCGGCCGGAAAGGTTCGGCGCCTTCATGCCGCTGGAGTTGGAAGATAAGTTGGCTCGACTCGAGCATGACTATGCCGGACGCGGCGAGAACCAGATCGCGCGCACGAGTTTTCAAGTCATTTGGTCTGGCACGAAGTACGAGCTGAAGATCGTTTCTCAGGAGCCGCTACGCTGAGCCCGTCTGCAATTTCCACTGCCACGACGTCATCTGCTTGAGAAGCTCGGTCTGCGTAAGGTTGAACTGCAGCGGCGTTACGGTGATATACCCTTCAGAAAGCAGCGTCACGTCGCTATCCGGGTGCGGTTCCGGACATCCGAACGACGCTCCCGTCCAGAAATAGAGCCGCCCGCGTGGATCGCGGCGGCGATCGAAAGTCTCTTCATACGCCGCCAAATTCTGGGGCACAGCCCGCACACCGCGTACCGGCCCGCGTTCGAGATCGGGTACATTCACATTGAATAACGTGCCGGCCGCCGGCATCGTCGCCATGATCTGCTCGACCACTTGACGCGCGTACGACGCGGCAACCGGGAAATTTGCCGGCCGGGCGCGCGTGACTTCCAAGGAACAAGCGATGCTCGTAATTCGAAAAAAGGCACCCTCGATCGCTGCGGCCACCGTGCCCGAATAAAGCACGTTGATGCCGGCATTCGAGCCGGCGTTGAGGCCGCTGACTACCAGGTCCGGTTGCTCGGGCAGCAATTCACGCAGGGCCAGTTTGACGCAATCAGCCGGTCGGCCTTCCACCGCCCAGCCCATCGGCCGATCGGCCTCGTCGAGTACTTCCTGCACAATCAGTGGCGAAGAGATCGTGACGGAATGACCGGCTGCACTCTGTTCGGTCGCCGGCGCCACGACGATGACGTCGCCGAGCTTTTGCAATTCAGTCCGCAGCGCACGCAGGCCCGGAGCGTAGACGCCGTCGTCGTTGGTCAGCAGGATTCGCAACGGTTGCACTACTGGTCCTCCAGCTTGCGTCGTCTCAGTATGTGATGATAGTGCTGGGCAAATCGATGGGCCTCGTCGCGGACATACTGAAGCAAGCGCAAGGCGGCGGCATGCCGGCTTAACTGCAGCGGATCCGAATCGCCCGGTCGGAAGATCTCTTCATCGCGCTTGGCCAGCGATAATAGCGTCGGCGGTTCAATTCCCAGAAAGCGAAACGCCTCCAATGCCGCGTTCAGCTGTCCCTTGCCGCCGTCGATGAGCAGGATATCGGGAAAAACGCCCTCTTCACGGTTCAGGCGGCGAAAACGGCGCGTCACAACCTCGCGGATCGAGGCGAAGTCGTCGATTCCGTGCACACTGCGGATGCGAAAACGGCGATATCCCGGCTTGAATGGCAGTCCGTCGATGAAGTGGACCAGCGACGCGACCGTCTCGTTGCCGCCGAGGTGGGCGATGTCGACGCCTTCGATCGTCCGCGGTGTCTTCTCCAGGCCGAGTACTTTTCGCAGGCCGGCCAGGCCTTTCTTCGGATCGATCGGAAAAACTTCGGGCTGAACGTCCCGATCGACGTCGCCGCGCTGACCGAGCTTCTGCAGCGCTGCGATGTCGTCGCGGATACGGGCCGCTTTCTCGAACTGCAGGGCGGTGCTCGCCTCCTGCATCTCCTGCTCCATCTCGCGGAGGAGCCGGTCTTTCTTTCCTTCCATGACCATGCGCAGCTTGCGGATCTGCTTGCGATAGTCCTCCTTCGTGACGCGGAAATTACAAGGAGCGGTGCACTGGCGGATGCTGTGTAACAGGCACGGTCGAAACCAGCGCCAGCGCGGGTCGTCGGCATTGATGTCGAGCGAGCAGGTGCGGAACTGAAAGAGTCGCTGCAAAACCTGGATCGCCTGGCGAAGCGTTTTCGCGCTGGTGAACGGGCCATACAGGCGAACGCCGCGCCGGCGCGGCGTTCGCGTAAACTCGACGCGCGGGAAGTCCTCACGGATGCGAATTTGCAGGTATGGAAATGTCTTGTCGTCTTTCAGATCGACGTTGAAACGCGGCTGGACATCCTTGACCAGGCGGGCCTCGAGCAGGAGAGCATCGACTTCACTGTCGGCAGCCAGGAAATCAATATCTTCGATCAATTTGACGAGGTCACTGGTGCGCGCGTCTTCGGCGGCCGCCTTGGTGAAGTAATGCGAAGCGCGATTACGAAGGTTTTTGGCCTTGCCGACGTAGATGACCCGGCCCCGGCCATCCTTCATCAGATAGACCCCGGGCGTGGTCGGAAACTGTTTGACCTTCTCCGAAGGAGGAATCGCTTCAGGCTGAGCGGGTGGCGTATCGGACATGACGCACCCCGGGGAATAAGCATCCTACGGCCGCACGTCCGATGCGCAGCCCCATGGGTAGTTATAGCAGATGTAGCGCGAGAACTTTGTCAGCGCGTGAAGCCGCCAATCCAAAAGGTAAAAACTGGAGTGTCTTCGGTTATCCAGAGGAAAAGATGCGGCGATCGTTCCATGAGCCAAACGATCGTTTCCGAAGGCCTTCTTGGGGCCGCGGGCCAGTGACGGTTTTTGCTCGCAAGGATCGCTCAATCTCGCTACATTCCGCTGACAGGGACTTGACTCACCGACTCGACTCTCCCGAGGCACTTCCATGATGCGTCCGCTTCGATTCACTTTGTCGATTGCATTTGTCGCTTTCTCACTCGCCGCCGCAGAGCCGGCCGTTAAGCATCGAGTGCTGTTCGCTGAGTACGGTGCCGGTCCGAACCGACTTCTCGAGGTCGATGGCGATGGAAAAGTGACTTGGGAGCATCGTCCGCCGAGTATCACGGTCATCTTCGACCGGCTCGCCAACGGCAATATCGTCTACGGCTATGGCGGCAAACCGACCGGGGTGCAGGAGGTCGATCGCGAGCATCACATCGTGTGGAACTACGTCAGCAAATGCCCGCAAGTGCTGGGCTGCCGTCGGCTGGCGAACGGCAACACGTTGGTGGCTGAGCAGGGGCCGTGCCAGGTTGTCGAGGTCGATCCGAAGGGCAACGTCCTTCACATGACGCCGCTGACGACAAGCGAGAAGCCATATCATTTACAGGTCCGCAATATCCACCAGCTCGCCAATGGTAACATCCTCGCCGCGCATGAGGGCGAAGGAGCTGTTCGCGAGGTCGATCGAACGGGAAAAGTGGTGTGGGAATATACGGGCGTGACCAACGTCGGCGATGCACTGCGCTTGCCGAACGGCAACACGCTGATCGGTTGCGGCACGCAAAAGCGTGCGATTGAAGTCACGCCCGAGGGGAAAATCGTGTGGGAGTTCACGGCCAAGGATGCTCCGGAGTTGAATCTGACGTGGGTAGGCAGCCCGCAAATGCTCAAGAACGGCAATCTCGTCTTCAGCAATTTCCTGCGTGGTCAGGAAGGCAAAGGAGCGCACGCGTTCGAAGTGACTCGCGATAAAAAAGTCGTTTGGACCTACGCCGACCACAAACTGGTGAAGTCGGTGGCGACGTTCAAAGTGCTGGAGGATTGAACGCCCGCCAATTCACTTGAGCGACCGCACTTCCGGCATCAGCGCCGGAATTCGCGGGATGCCGTCGGCTGGAGAGATAATCAGGTCGATTCCCTCGGCAAGCGTTCCATCCTCGCTCGATTCCGTTGCACGATGCAAGCGCGGCGGGCGGCGCAGACGTTCGAACTGGAAGACGTTCGAATGGTTGCGGTTCCAGGAGAGCATGCGCTCGTCGCGTAACTTCAGCGTTGCGCTAAGCTGCTCGCCCGGATGATAGACCAGTCGCTGCCGCTCGCGCGGGCGAAAGCTGTAGGTAGTGACCTTCCGATCGTCGTCCCGTCGGCCTTCGCCTTCCTGGAAACAGGAGATCGCGGCGGTAGTTGCCGAAGTGGCCGGATGGTGAATCTCGAGGTCGGCGCCCGGCTGCGGCTTTACCTCGGTGTATCGGTACGGCACCTCCAACGTCAGTTGATTGATTTCGATAGGAAACGCTGGTTTCTGCAAGAAGACAGTCAGCGCACTCACCGGATCCGCGGCATCCGCTTCGTTTAGCCTCGCTAACACCAACGCCAGTGCCCGCCAGGCCGCCAATTCCTGCGGGTTTCCCGCAAGCCAGTCGGCGACTTTCTTCCAGGCTGCAGGCGAATCCCCATCCGCCGAGAGCTTGATCAATTGACCGAGTACTGTCTCGCGGCCCGGGTCTAGAAGATGTTCCAGGTTCGAGCGGGCCGCCTGACGAACGGCGGCGACCATGGCGTCGGGTAGACCGTTAACGACAAACTCGGTCCGGTATCGAGGGTAGTTTTCCTGGAGCTGCTTCAGCCGTGCGCTCGCCTTCGGCAATGCGAAATCGGGCGGGCGCGGAATGACCAGCGAGACTGGATGGTCCTTCACATCGGTGAGCAGGCCGAGTGCGGCGCTCACATCGAGCACGCGCAACAGCCGATCCTTCATCCCCTCCCATTCGGCGCGGGCTTCGAGCGCACTCTCATATCGCAACGCAGTGGCGTAGGGCAGCTTCGTGCCCGGAATCTCCGCGTCCGGGTCGAACGGCAGACGGTTGGACGGGTCGAGGACTCGCGCCACCTCGTCGTACCAGCCGCGCCAGTTGATGGCGGGCGCTTGCGGCGTTGGCTGATAGCGAGCAAATAGCCAAAGATCGCGAGCCTTGTCGTGAGCCTCGGTGAACCAGCGCTTGGCGCGATCTACGGCTTTCGTCAACGCCTCCGCATCAGCCAGGCGGTCGGCTTGAAGTTGCCCGGCGTTCGTCGATTGCCACTCTTCACGCGGCGTCAACGCACGCAAAGCATCGGTCAGCTCGTGAAGCCGGGCGTCACTCGTGACGTCGCCGGGAGGCGTGACCTCGCGGACTTTCTCGTAGTAGGCGATATACCCTTCCAGCTCTCCAATGCGTCCCGAAATGTAATCGCGATCGCTGCTCGTAAGCGTCGTAAACTCCGGATCCTGCTGGAAAGCAGCCAGATCCGCCAGGCGCCGATGCAAGTCGGCCAGGCTGCCACGCAGCCGATCGGACGCGAGCGCGCTGGTCGAGAAGCGCATCTCCTCGACGCGCGCTCGGATCCCACCTGTCGGCGGAGTAAAAAAGCTCGTGAAAATGAGCAGCAGCATGAGCAGCAGCATTGCGCCTGCCATACCGCCTGTCGCACTCGCCAGCCAGAACAGCCGTTGATTGGCCCGTTCGCGGCGAGCGCGATGCAGCACGCTCTGCTCCAGACATTGCCTGAACAATTCGGCGACGCCGTAGGGCTCGCGCTCTCGTCCGGCACTGCCGGCGGGCGCCGGCCGCTTGGTCGCTGTGGCCCAGAGATGAATGTCGAGACTTCCAAACGCCCGCTTGTCTGCTGTTTCCGAACGGCCGGGGAATTCGCGGAAGAGTTTATCGATGTCGCGCTTTCGCTCCTCGATCTTTTCCATCCAGGCACCGGTCGAATCGCCCGGCCGGGCCAGCAAGTCGCACTTGGTCAGGACAAGAAAAACCGGCAGGCCGCCAACCTCCACGCGATTGCCGCGGTAATTCTCGAGAAGACGAAGGAACCGGTCGAACTCCGCGAATTCCGCATCGATCTGCGGAAGGGTTCCCGACACGTCGACGAGCAGTAGCAAGACCTCGGCCCGGACCACTTCGCGGGTCAACCCTCCTATGGCGTTGTCCTCGGTAACGATCTCGTCACGCTCGAGCATCTCGTTGACGATCTTTCCATCGCAATCGATTAGCACCGCACCGATGTGTTCATTCGAAGTCAGGATCGTCAGGTCGTCGGCGAAAGGCTCGAAATCGACGGGATAGGCTGCGACCTCTTGAGTCGTGGGCCCGCCAGGTTCGTAGAGGCTCTTTTGCAGATCGGTGAAGCGATTGCTGAGATCGGTCAGTCTGCCGTGAAGCAAGTTCTCTTGCGTTCGAGCCGATTGAGCCAGCGCGCCCAGGAGGGATGTCTTTCCGGCCGATGGCAAGCCAAACAGGAGGATCCGCACGGCATCCGGAGATGAGTCGTCGGATGATGGCATGCGAGAGTGAGCCCTCGACACCGCCCTACTTCGGCGGGGCGTTTTGTCCGCGAGCGTCGATATTCACTAGTATCTTCTCGCCCTTCGCGCTGGCTGGCAAATCTTGCTCGAGCCAGCGGCTGAGATCGGCGACCGCGGGCAGGCGTCGATCGGGCGTATCGCGATAAAGGACGAGGCTGACTTGCCGCAGGGGAGGATCTTCCGTCTGGCGATTGAGTAACAGCCGCTTCAGCTCCTCAAAGGTGAGCAGCTCGGGGCCCTTGCCGAAGTCTGTGCGGTAGCGGCGTTCCGGATCGAAGCCGGCGCTCTGGCCGGATATGCGCTGGGCAGCCTCGCGGCTTAGTACTTCGATTTGCAGCGACTCGGCAGGAACGATTGGTGGAGATCCCGGTTTGTCGACGTCTTCCTTGCCGGTGTTCGGTGATACGAGCGATGTAGTGCCGATTCCCGTTCCGGAGCCAGGTCCGATTCCTGACCCGCCCGAGCCGCCGAAGCCGCCCTGGCCGCCGCCGAACAGCCAGAATGCAGCTGCCGAACCGAGTGCTGCGGCACCCAAGAGGCGCAGCATGCGCAACATCCAGACCGGCAGCTTCTGCCGCGTCAGCGTCAGCCGCGCGAACATACTAATCGCAAAGTGCGTTCCCAGTGCACCGATAACCGCGGCTCCGAGAATTGCGAGGATGCGAATAGGATATTCGATCACGTCCGTTTCCTCGTTTCGGGTGCCGCTCCGGGCACGTCGAACGCCAGGGCGACGCTGTCGAACCAGCGCTCGTAATCCTGACGCTGTCCCTCCGTAGGATAATCGCTTTTGCGGTCGCGAGGATAGAGGATCAGGTAATAGAGTTCGCGATTGCCGACGCCGCGCTGCCGGCGGTCCCGATCGATCAGCTCGTGCGCTTCCGCCTGGTTGCGAATCTCGACACGTTCGGGATCAAGGTAATAGAGCTTGCCGTTGGCCGCGTCGATCTCCAGAACCCGGACCGAAAGTCGCTCCTTCAATGCCTGCACCTTCTCGCGGCGAAGTCGATCCAATTCCTCCTGCAGGTGGCGCGACAGATCCGGCTGCTGATGGCGAAGCAGATCGAGTTCTTTTTGAAGTTGTTGCTCTTTCTCAACGCGGGCGGCGTCCGATTGCGCTTCGGATTGCCCGACCATCGGCATGACCAGGAAGATGCAAAATAGGAGAATCAATACGTCAATAAGCGGGATAAAGAACCGCGTCACACTGCGTTTCGGCATGCGAATCATGAAGCGCTCCTGCGGGGTGATCGCCCGAGGCGGGCATTCAGATTAGCGGTGCAAAGGCGAGACTGCCTCGCGCGGCACCCGCGGCGCAGCCTTTCCGTCCTGCACCGGCGCGGGGCCTCCGCCGAGCGTGCGGATCAAGTCGCGCCCGACGAGCACGATCCACGTCGGCAGAATGTTGATGAGTGCCATGAACAGGCCGCTGCCGGTGGCAGTGATTGCAGGCGCGTAGAGCTGGATAATCCTGCCCGGCGACGTCCCTTCCTGAACCTGGCTGAACGTCTGCAAAATGCCGGCGACCGTGCCGATCAGGCCCAACAGAGGGAACCACTCGGCGGCCTGGGCCAGGTTGGAGAGCCAGCCATCGGGCCGCTCATCAAAGCCGCTGCCGCGCCAGCGGAGTGCCTGCAGCGCGAACAACGTCTGCGAAACGAACAACACCGCGCCGAGAGTCATGATCAGAAAATCGAGCGGCGTCATGTGGTTCAAATAGAACTCGCGCGCCAGCGGCGGCAGGGCGGCCGCAATCAGGCCCGCCGCGAGCGGCGGAACCGCACAGAATAGCAGTGGCAGCAG
>Ga0326727_10020818_pt1 | contig 12965 bp, 13 predicted proteins | sample MB2enrmetagenome_FD_207643 | JGI IMG/M metagenome (GOLD analysis project Ga0326727, IMG submission 207643) | Lab enriched peat soil microbial communities from McLean, Ithaca, NY, United States - MB29MY | ecosystem: Environmental > Terrestrial > Soil > Wetlands > Peat | place: USA: New York...
CATACGTAATTGCTAATTAAAATCAAATGATTGCATCGAAAAACAGACAACGCCGTTCCAATCGGAACGACGTTGATTCTTTCACTATTTGTCGTAAGACATTATTTTATATCTCCTTCCTTAATCAGATATTCGGCAATTTGAACGGCATTCAAAGCTGCACCTTTCTTGATTTGATCACTTACACACCAAAATGCCAACCCTTTCGGATTAGAAATATCCTTTCGAATACGTCCTACGAAAACAGGGTCTTTTCCGGCAATAAACAACGGCATTGGATATATTTTTTCAGAAGGGTTATCCTGTACAACCACTCCGTCAGCTTTTGCTAAAGCCTCTCGAGCCTCTTCCACTGCAATCGGACGTTCAGTTTCAATCCAAACGGCTTCGGAATGGGCACGCAATGAAGGTACACGTACGCATGTGGCACTTACTTCAGCGTCGGAGTGCATGATTTTACGGGTTTCGTTATACATCTTCAATTCTTCCTTTGTATAACCGTTGTCGGTGAAAACATCCACTTGAGGAATCATATTAAAAGCTAATTGATGTACAAACTTTTGTACAGTCACAGGCTCTCCTTTAAGGGCTTGTTCGTATTGTTTCAATAACTCATCCATAGCAGCGGCTCCTGCTCCGCTGGCAGCTTGATAAGTAGCTACGTGTACCCGTTTTATCTTGGAAATATCGTTAAGAGGTTTCAACGCGACAACCATTTGAATAGTTGTACAGTTAGGATTGGCAATAATACTTCTCGGACGAATTTTTGCATCAGCAGCATTCACTTCGGGTACAACCAATGGCACATCATTATCCATACGGAAAGCGCTTGAATTGTCAATCATCACAGCTCCGAATTTAGTGATTGTTTCGGCATATTCTTTCGAGATTCCAGCTCCGGCAGATACAAATGCGATATCAATCCCCTTAAAATCGTCGTTATGTTTCAGCTCTTTCACGACTATCTGTTTACCTCGAAAGGTATAGGAGGTTCCCGCACTACGTGATGATCCGAACAATACCAGTTCGTCCATCGGAAAATCTCTCTCAGCAAGCACCTTTAGGAATTCTTGCCCTACGGCGCCACTTGTGCCAACGATTGCTACCTTCATTTTCCTTGAAAAATTGAAAGATTAAAAAATTATTTGTATTTTTATCTTGTTTTTGTGCAGTGTCTCACTACGCTAAAAACTGCGCAAAATTACGCTATTTTACTCAAATAACCGTATTCTATGAGAAAGATTACCTTTTTTTTATTGTTCTTCATATCCATCTATTCATTTGCACAATATACAGATACCTTTATTGATGGGGATTTTACACAAAATCCACCTTGGGTAGGTACGACCGACAAGTTCGTAGTCAATAGTGCACATCAGTTGCAGTTGAATGCCCCGTCTGTGACTTCAACAGCTTACCTTTCTACTCCTTCTCAAGCAATCAACAATGCTTCGTGGCAGTTTCATCTTAAAACCGGATTGCTGCTCACCAGTGGAAACTACGTGAATTACTATCTTGTTTCAGACAATACCGATTTCTCCGCTCCTCTCAACGGATATTATGTAATGATTGGCAATACTAATAAAGAGGTGGCACTTTATCGTCAAAATGGGGCTACAAAAACAAAATTAATAACAGGAATGCCACAACGTCTGCCAACTTCCGGCAGTATTACCGAAGTGATTGTAAAGGTGACCCGAGATACAGTCGGAAACTGGTCGCTTTATTCCAAATTACCCTCCGAAACCAATTTTGTATTAGAAGGCACTACTACAGATACAATAGTTTATGAGAGTAGCTATTCCGGCATTTTCTGTAATTATTCTTCCGCCAACAGTACTAAATATTATTTCGACGATTTTGTCGTGACCGGACAACCATATGTGGACAGAACGCCACCTTCGATTATCTCTTATCATTTATCTGGCACTAATACTTTAGTGATCAACTTTTCTAAGCCTATCGTTCTGTCAGGTTCCACGATTATTGTTCCCTCGGCGTTGGGAAGCTATCGGCAGGTGCTTTCAAATAATGAGTTGTCCTTTATTTTTGACAATCCGATCCCCAATTTTCAGACATTCACCGTCATACTGAATAACGTGATGGACTTGTCCGGTAATTTAATGTCCACAAGTAACCTTTCTTTCGGTCTTTTTCCGTCTGGCTTCGGAGATGTAATATTTAATGAAATAATGACTAAGCCTACCCCTAAAGTAGGTTTACCGGATGTGGAATACGGAGAACTTTACAATCGCCGTTCATTTCCGATTGATCTTGCAGGATGGACATTTTATTACAACAATAAAAACTACGCAATTACCGAAGGGCTGTTGCCTCCCAACGGCTATCTGTTGCTTTGTGCAAAAGGATCGAAGGTTTCTTTGTCAAATTATGGTACAACGGCAACTCTTAGTAGCTTTCCGACATTGGCAAAATCGGATCAATTGCTCTATTTGACTAACGACAAAAATGCATTGATTGCCTTTGTTCACTATTCCGACAGCTGGTATGGCAATGACTTCAAAAAAAACGGAGGTTGGTCGTTGGAGTGCGTGGACAGTGAAAATTTGAGTGGGGAATCGAATAATTGGATAGCTTCGTCAGATAATTCAGGAGGAACACCCGGACACAAAAACTCTACAGTGGCAATTTGTCGCGATGATATTGTTCCGCACATTATTGGCACTTCATTTATACTACCTGATACGTTGACGTTACAATTCAATAAATCGATGATGCTCTCCGATCTGCAAGAAATTGCTCATTATAAAATTGATAAAGGAATTTTAGTTCAAGCTACTCTTGCTGATTTCCCACAAAGTAAATGGGTAAAACTCATCCTGTCGGCAACGCCTCAAAATGGGCTATATTACGACATAACAGCCAGTAATCTGCGTGATGTGAATGAAAATTTATTATCACAAACAGAAATATTCGGTCTTCCAGAAACATGCGAGCCGAATGACGTGGTGATTAACGAAGTATTATCACATCCGAAGGCGGGAGGTGTCCCTTTTGTCGAGTTGTATAATCGTTCGGATAAAATCATTGAACTATCGAATTTGTGGCTCAACCGGACACTACCTTCCGGCGGTTTGGATGCCGGATTTCCCATTACGTCCATCGGGAGACAACTGTTTCCGGGAGAATTCTTGGTACTCACATCTTCGCAAAAAAAGGTTTGCGATTTTTATAATTGCCAGGAAGATGGTAAATTTGCCGAAATGAGCAACTTCCCTTCTTTGCCCAATGCGTCTGGAAATGTGTTGCTTGTGAATCGTGCAGGAATGATGATAGACTCTATGAATTACAGCGAAAAAAAACATGATGTTACAATAAAAGATGCTGCCGGAGTTTCGTTTGAACGTGTTAATCCTGATTGGTCGAGCACTGAAATTAGCAATTGGCATTCGTGCGCTTCGGATGCCGGCTATGCTACTCCCGGTTACAAGAATTCACAGTATCGCGATTTATCAGATAACCCTAACACCAAAAAGAGCTTTTGGCTGGAAAAAGATTCATTTACACCCGACAACGATGGACAAGATGATTTATTACTGATTCATTACAAAGTGGCTGACAATGGCTATTCGGCTACCGTCGCCATTTATGATGCGGCAGGAAGAAAAGTAAAGCAATTGACCAACAATGCCCTCCTGGGGACAGAGGGCGTTTTGACATGGAACGGAATCACCGACAACGACAAGTTAGCTAACACTGGTGTTTATGTCATCTACATTGATGCTGTTTTGCCGATGGAAGGCAAACGTGAACAGGCAAAGATGGCTTGCGTAATAGCTGCGAAGTAATTAAAAATCAATAATAGACCATCTGTTGAATTGCCTCAACTCAACAGTTCAACGATTAAACAATATACAATGACATTCACCGCAATTGATTTCGAAACAGCCCAGGCACAGGATCCTTGTGAAATAGGCATTTGCAGGGTAGAAGAGGGTATTATTCAAGAGACTCGTTCTTGGCTTATCCGTCCGATTTGCTATCCATACATGAATCCATGGTGTCAGAAAGTGCATGGCATCAGCACCCAACAACTCCTTGGAGAGCCCACTTTTGATGAACTGTGGAGTGAATTCCGTCCTTTTTTAGACGATACCTTGCTTATTGCCCACAACGCTCCTTTTGACATGAGCGTGTTGCGCACTACACTTCGGCATTATGATATTGCCATTCCCTACAGCGATTATCTATGCAGTGTTTCTCTGTCTCGCCGTGCTTGGAACGGGCTCCCTTCCTACAGCTTGGATAATCTTTGCCGCAAATTTGATATTCGGTTTCACCACCACCGTGCAGGCGCTGATGCTGAAGCATGCGCAAAACTGGTGCTAAAAATGGGAGAAGAATTGGGACTCCATTCCATGGTTGATCTAACAAATAAATTAGGCACTAAATTAAAGCCCTTGCGATAAACAGAATCTCTATAATACGTCTAAATCATATCGAACCCTGTATAAGGCACTAAGGCCTTAGGAATGCGAATTCCTTCCGGCGTCTGATTATTCTCGAGCAAGGCAGCTACAATACGAGGCAAGGCTAACGCACTACCATTTAACGTATGGCACAATTGAGTCTTTTTGTCTTCGCTTTTGAATCTGCATTTTAATCGGTTGGCCTGATAACTCTCAAAATTGGAGACGGAGCTCACCTCCAACCAACGCTTCTGGGCTGCCGAAAATACTTCGAAATCGAATGTCAACGCTGAGGTAAAGCTCAAATCGCCACCGCAGAGACGCAAGATGCGCCATGGCAATTCTAGTTTATCAACAAGAGTTTGCACGTAGTTCACCATCTCAGTCAGTACCTCATATGATTTATCAGGATGTGCGATTTGCACTACTTCCACTTTGTCAAACTGGTGCAAACGGTTCAGTCCGCGCACGTCTTTGCCGTAAGAGCCGGCTTCACGACGGAAGCAAGCAGAATAGGCTGTATTTTTAATAGGCAATTCACTCTCTTGTAATATTACGTCGCGATAAATATTGGTCACCGGAACTTCGGCGGTCGGTATCAGGTAAAAATCATCTAATTGACAATGATACATTTGACCCTCTTTATCAGGCAATTGACCGGTACCATAGCCCGAAGCGGCATTTACCACATAGGGCGGTTGCACTTCCAAATAACCGGCTTCACGGGCATTATCTAAAAAGAAATTGATGAGTGCACGTTGCAAACGAGCGCCTTTGCCTTTATAAACAGGAAAACCAGCCCCTGTTATTTTCACGCCCAATTCGAAATCAATCAAGTCATATTGTTTCGCCAAGTCCCAATGCGGCACGGCATCTGCCGGAAGGTTTGGGATTTCTCCGCCGGTACGTTCTACTAAATTATCTTCAGCTCCTTTACCTTCAGGAACCGATTCGTGCGGCAGATTAGGGATGGTCACTAATAGATCATCTAACTGTTTTGCAGTAGCATCCAAATCAGAGGAAAGAGCTTTAACCGCCTCTTTCAGTTCGGCTGTTTTTGTCTTTGCATCAGCAGCTTCGGTTTGCTTACCTTGTTTGAAAAAATCGCCGATAATTTTCGACAAGCTATTCATTTCGGCAGAAGTAGCATCTAATTTTGCTTGCAAACTACGACGCTGGGTATCCAACTCAACCACTTGTCCGATGATTTCCGTGCCATCAAAACGTTTTTTTGCCAAACGGCGAATAACTTCTTCTTTATTCTCAGTGATGAATTTAAGTGTCAACATATTAAAAATAATTTATACTTGATATTTAACAGCCTTGTCAACGACAAAGTTGTTAATTGACAATTTTGAATAACAGTGAGTTGAGTGAATTTTTTAGAGAAGTTCACTCAAAAAGATCGTTTCTCCAAAAATATGCACAAAGGTACAATTAATCCCGCATTTTTTGCTGAGAAAAGTACTATATTTGCTTTCTATCAATGACAACGTTAGCCAATAAATTATATAAAGAATTATTTAACCCTGATATCCCATCAAACCTTTGCAACATGCAAAAAGACAAGACAGAAATATTGGAATCCATTAAGGACGTTTTGCAAACCATTGTCCCCAATGCAAAAGTGATTCTTTTTGGTTCGCGAGCACGCGGAGATGCACGAAAAGGCTCTGATTGGGATTTACTTATTCTGCTGGATCAACCTCGTATTGAAGTTGCCGATTTTGAGCGCATTTCATATCCCTTACTTGAATTAGGATGAAAAGAGGGAGAACAATTCAGTCCGAAATTATACACAATGAAAGAGTGGATGAGCCGTAGCTTTACTCCTTTTTTTAAAAATACAGAAACGGAGGGCGTTGTCTTATGAATCTTAGTCGAGAAGAAAAGGATGCTGTCGTATTTTATAAAGTACAAAAAGCACAAGAAACTTTTAATGAAGCTGTAGGTATCGCCCAATTAGGCTTTTGGAATGCAGTCGCCAACAGATTATATTATGCTTGTTATTATATGGCAAGTGCCTTATTGGTGCATAACGGTTATTCAGCTCAAACCCGTTCAGGGGTAATCGTTTACTTGGACTAAATTTTGTAACAAAAGGAATCCTGCCTAAAGAACAGGCTAAATTTTATTCCAGAATTTTCGAATTGAGACAAACTGGCGATTATGACGATCTTTATAATCTAACAGAAGAAGAAATCAAACCGCTCGTTGAAGATGCAAAGCAATACATTGACGTTATCAAATTATTACTTCAATAAGAAAAAATAATCACAAACAGTTACATAAAAAAACCTCTTCCAATCCCTTATTAAAGGTTTGGAAGAGGTTTTCTTGTTTTTATTATCGCTTATTTTTATTCGGCAGTACTCTGTGGTACTACTATAGAAACAAACGATTTGTTGTCTTTTCTTTTACGAAAAGCAACTTGTCCGTTTACCAATGCGAATAAAGTATGGTCTTTGCCAATACCTACGTTTTCGCCCGGATTGTGTACTGTGCCACGTTGACGTACAAGTATATTGCCAGCCTTAGCATATTGGCCGCCAAAAATTTTCACGCCAAGTCGTTTACTTTCGGATTCGCGACCGTTCTTTGAACTGCCGACCCCTTTTTTATGTGCCATTATTGTTAAGTTTTAATAGTTATGCAACGATTTCTTTTACAAGCAGTTCGGTGAAATATTGACGGTGACCGTTCATCTTTTGATAATCTTTTCTTCTTTTCTTTTTGAAAACAAGAACTTTGTCACCTTTTACGTGGCCTTTTACTTCGGCTACGATTTTTGCACCTTCTACTGTCGGAGCGCCAACGGCAATCGCGCCGTCTTTGTCCACCAATAATACTTTTTCAAATTCGATTTGAGAGCCGGCTTCAGCCTCTTCCATGCGATGGATAAACAGTTTTTGTCCGGCTTCTACCTTGAACTGCTGTCCTAAAATTTCAACAATTGCGTACATGTAATAAATTGTTTTTCAATTATATCCGGGAGGTGAGGTGTTGCGTCGTTGCAACATTGCTACTTAGAAGTGCCTCTTCGGAAAAATCAGGATGCAAAGGTAATTATTTTTTCATTACCATCCAAGTGGTCAATAGTTTTTTATTCATTGAAAATGAGAGAAGAGCCGAGGTCTGTTTTTCTTTTTTCGATGACAAAAAGTAGTTACCTTTGCTCCCTCTTTTAAAAACATATTTTTTATTCGATTATGGCAATAATTAAACCGTTTCGGGGCGTGCGTCCGCCGAAAGAATTAGTGGAACAAGTGGCTTCTCGCCCCTATGACGTGTTGAATTCGGAAGAAGCAAGAGCAGAAGCCGGCAATAACGAAAAATCGCTTTATCACATTATTAAACCGGAGATTGATTTTCCGCAAGGGACTGACGAACACGATGTCAAAGTGTATGAAAAGGCCGCAGAGAACTTTCAGAAGTTTCAGAAAAAAGGCTGGTTGATGCAAGATGGTCAGGATCGTTACTATGTATATGCACAAACCATGAATGGTCGTACGCAATACGGTCTTTGTGTGGCAGCATCTGTAGCCGACTATATGAACGGCAACATTAAAAAACATGAATTAACCCGTCGCGACAAAGAAGAAGACCGGATGAAACATGTTCGGGTTAACAATGCTAATATAGAACCTGTCTTCTTTGCCTATCCTCATCATGATGAATTGGATGCAATTGTAAATCGTGTGACTGAAGGGAAACCGGAATATGGCTTTATCACACCCGATGGTTTCGGTCATCATTTCTGGCTAATAGATGATACAACTACCATTCAACGAATTACTGAAATTTTTGCCACTATTCCTTCCATGTATATTGCAGATGGACATCATCGGAGCGCTGCTGCCGCCTTGGTGGGTGACGAAAAACGCCGTCAAAACCCGAACCATCATGGTGATGAAGAATACAACTTCTTTCTGGCTGTTTGTTTTCCTGATAATCAATTAAATATTATTGATTACAATCGGGTCGTAAAAGATTTGAACGGGTTAAGCGACGAACAATTTTTGACTGCTTTATCTCAAAAATTTGAAGTAAAAGATATGGGAGTTGAGATCTATAAACCGACAGCTTTGCATAATTTCTCTCTTTATCTGTCGGGGAAATGGTATTCGTTGACAGCTAAAACAGGCACCTATAATGACAACGATCCGATCGGAGTGCTGGATGTAACGGTTTCTTCTAATCTGATTTTGGATGAAATTCTTGGAATTAAAGATTTACGTTCCGATAAACGGATCGATTTCGTAGGTGGCATCCGTGGTCTTGGAGAATTGAAGCGTCGCGTGGATAATGGTGAAATGCGTGTTGCATTGGCACTTTATCCTGTCTCGATGAAACAATTGATTGATATTGCTGATAGTGGAAATATCATGCCTCCTAAAACAACGTGGTTTGAGCCTAAACTTCGTTCCGGTTTGATAATTCACAAATTGGATTAGGAGTTGAATTGCTATACAGACAATGCTATACTAAAAAGCCGCAAAAGTAAATACTTCTGCGGCTTTTTAGTATTTTGATAACACTAACCTAATTACGTATGGCGATTTTACTCGTTTGGTCTCCGATTTTTACAATATAGTATCCCACAGGCAAATTCAAAAACACATCTTGACGCGATTGAGTGATTTTACACTCAACAACCTTAATGCCAACAAGACTATAAATACTCAATATAGCATTATATGGTGCATTAAAAACTGTCATCCTATTTTCGACAATAGCGAACGTGATGCGTTGGGAAGCTTCCTGCGTATCGTGAGATGCCGGATTTTGCGAAGATAAATTATTCGCCGTCAATAAAAAAGAACAAAACAAAAGAATAGTAAAGCATTTCCTCATACTCACTGGTATTTTTTACAAAGATAACTGTTTTTTACCAAAAACGTACTTATGGAAGGGCAAAAAACTTTATAAAAGAGATGCCAACAACTGTTTGGCATTTTCAACGGCTGCCGGCGTAACAAATTCACCACTCAGCATTATCGCGATTTCATCAATTCGCTCGTTGTTAGAAAGTTGCTTAATCGCTGTTTCGGTATTTGTGCCACGATTATCTTTGTAAACTTTGTAATGAGTAGTGCCTTTTGCAGCTATTTGAGGCAGGTGAGTGATGGCAATAACCTGCATACATCCTCCTAATTCTTTCATAATAAGAGACATGGCATTAGCTATTTCACCTGAAATACCCATATCTATTTCATCGAAAATAATTGTAGGCAACGATTTTGAACTGGCAATCAACGATTTTAGGCTAATCATCACACGAGAAATCTCACCTCCGGAAGCAACTTGTGCAATAGGTTGTGGTGTGCTGTTTTTATTGGCTGAAAAGAAAAACTGAATATCATCTTTCCCTGTATGAGTCCATTCGTTCTGGGTTGCAAGATGCACCTCAAAACACACTTCCTGCATCCCAAGTTGTTTTAATTGTCTTGTCAAATGCTTTTCTATAAATGGAAAGGCTTGTTTCCTCCGGTCAGTAAGTATTTGCCCGGCTTGTTCTAAAGCGATACGTAACTGTAGCTCTTCTTTCTCCAAACGAATAATATCATCGTCCAAAGATTCAATGTGTTGCAGTTGCTCTCCGAAACGATCGCGCAAAACGATCAACTCTTCAATAGAGTTAACACGATGCTTTTGTTCCAACGAATAAATCAAATCCAAACGTTGTTTAACCTCTTCTGTACGAGCCGGATCAATATCAATATTTTCTTGCGCATGATTCAGCTCTTCGGCAATATCTTTTAATTCAATGAGGCACGAGCCCAAACGTTGCTCCCATTCTTCAGCTTTCGGAAAATGTTTCTCAACACGGCGCAATGCGATTCCAGCTTCTTTGAGAGGAGCAAGGGCCGAACCCGTTTCGTTGTCGATAAAGTAAACCGTTTTTGACAACTCTGCTTTAATTTCTTCGGCATAAGTAAGCATTTGAGCCTCTTGTTCAAGTTGTTCTTGTTCGCTTTCAACAAGATGGGCATCATTAAGTTGTGTGAATTGAAACTGAAGGAAGTCGTACTCGACACGCTTTGTTTGAGCGGAGGCTCGAAGATCAGCTAAGTTTCGTAAGCATGTGTGGTAAACGCGAAAAGATTGTTGATACTGCTGCAACTGTTCTTGGCTTTTCGCAATAGCATCCACTACTTGCAATTGAAATACATTGTGCATCAGTAAAAGATTCTGATGTTGTGAGTGAATGTCAATGAGTTGCTCTCCAAGGTCTCTTAACTGTTGGAGCCCTGTGGGAGTGTCGTTTATGAATGAACGCGATTTACCATTTGCCGAAATCTCACGACGAATAAGACAATGGTCGTCGTAGTCGAGATCATTCTCAACAAAAAAAGATTCCAAATGATAATCTCCAATTCGAAAAGCCCCTTCGATTACACATTTAGCAGCTCCCTCTTTGATGGTTCTTGAATCGGCACGTTGACCCAGAATCAAGCCCAAAGCACCCAGAATAATTGATTTCCCGGCTCCTGTTTCACCTGTAATAACTGAGAACCCGGAGTTGAAATGAATATCTAAGTTTGATATTAATGCGTAATTTTCTATATGTAATGACGAGATCATTTTTTATTGTCCGGTTTGTATTTTTTCAAATCGTTTCTGCATAGAAGGCACGACATTCATTAATAAATCGTAAACATCGCTTTTTTCTTTGGGTAATCCCTTACTGAAAATATCAGCGATCTCGTCTAATTTAGAATCTAAGAATGTGGTAATGGCAATATTGGAAGGCAACTCGTCATTGGCATTTTTCAACATGGGTAGTGCTTCTGCAATTTTTGCACGTCCATTGTCAACATTATCTGCCATTACATCAAGTCCCAGACGGTGATATTCATAATTCAACTCACGTAGAGGTTGTAGTCTCTCGTCCAAAATCCCGTTGATAAGCGCGTAGCGATTTCGGTCGCTTTCAAAAGCTTTCCATCCTGGTTCGGTAGCACTTTGCATAGCATTAGTAATCTCTTCAGCACGGCGAAAGAAGGGCGTACCACCAAATCGGGAAAACGAATCGGCGTCATAACCCAAGACCACATAACCATAGTAGAAAAGAACAGCTATCAGGTTGTTCGAAATTTGTTGGTCGTTCGTTTCAAGTGGTTGTGATTCAATATAAGTAAATGTAAAATTTTGATCTCGAGAATTGAACAAAGAAGAGAAATAAGAAGAGTTATAAATAGGACGCCGAGCCTGCACCTGTATCTCGCCACTAAAAATATCATTTGCGTATGTTTTTATGATAATATTAATATTGCACTCCACCCGTTCGTTGGGAGCATACGTAGCATTACTCCATTGCCGGGTATTCATCAGGTCGCTAATTGCTTTCTCCAGCGTGCTAAATATTTGTTTATTGGTTCCTTGAACCATATTTGAATTGACCTGAACTTTACATTTCAATTCCTGCGCGACGGTTGAAACAGTAGCGGCAAGCAAGAAAAAGAATAAGAAAAGAGGTTTCATTTTATAAAGTAGTTAGAGTTGCTCTTCCCAAAAAGAGTGTTTGTATTGATTGCACAAAAATACAACAATAAACTCAAATTTTGCAGTCTAAGTTTGTAAACACTAATGATTTCGGCCTTTAGTTTGCCCCAGTTAACCAACGAGACAAAACTAATCAAAGAAAAGAAGAAAATCTTGACATGGAGATAGCTGATTGTCAAAGTAGTGTAAATTTCCTGCATGACTGACCATTTTTTGTCTTAATTTGGTTATCTTTGCATTTCCTACATGAATAATGGAACATTTTATTCAAATATCGCCTGAATCTATACCTCGCAAGTTTTGCAATTCACTCAATCATCTATAAAAGCAGATAATCATGGAAACGACTTTAGATATCAAGGCTATACGTGCCGACTTTCCTATACTGTCACGTACTATTTACGATCGTCCGCTTGTCTATTTTGATAATGCGGCCACCTCACAAAAACCTCGTTGCGTAGTGGAAGCAATCGAAAAGGTTTATTACAATCAAAACGCGAATATTCATCGCGGAGTGCATTATTTGAGCCAACGAGCTACCGAAGCGCACGAAGAGGCTCGAAAAACGGTACAGTCATTTATCAATGCGGCTTCATCGAACGAAATTGTTTTTACGCGGGGCACTACCGAAGCTATTAATCTGATTGCATCTTCTTTTGGCGAAACATTCTGTCAGGCTGGTGATGAAATTCTGATTACAGGAATGGAGCATCACGCCAATATCGTGCCTTGGCAACTTTTACGTGACCGCGTGGGCATTGTATTAAAAGTGATTCCGTTCAACGAATGTGGCGAATTGGATATGCACGCATTTCACAGTTTGCTCTCCGATAAAACCAAATTAGTATCCGTCACTCATATTTCCAATGTTTTAGGGACAGTTAACCCTGTTGCTAAAATTATTACAGAGTCACATGCTAAAGGAATTCCGGTTTTGGTGGATGGAGCGCAAGCCGTCTCGCATCAAAAAGTGGATGTGCAAGCATTGAATGCAGATTTTTATGTTTTCTCAGGCCATAAGATGTATGG
>Ga0326727_10020820_pt1 | contig 12965 bp, 11 predicted proteins | sample MB2enrmetagenome_FD_207643 | JGI IMG/M metagenome (GOLD analysis project Ga0326727, IMG submission 207643) | Lab enriched peat soil microbial communities from McLean, Ithaca, NY, United States - MB29MY | ecosystem: Environmental > Terrestrial > Soil > Wetlands > Peat | place: USA: New York...
CGTGCGGGGAGAGAGCCGGAGAGAGGGGACCCTTTTTCGTCACGTGAAGAATTTTGTCTCACACCCAGTAATCTCCAACAGATGATTACTGGGTTGACACCACTTCCGCATCGCTGCATATCACCGCTCAGGCAACAGATTTCATCTGCTCCCCGTGCGACACGCCGAAAGGCCCGCACGGGGTTATTTTTCTCAGAGAACCGCCTATGATTACCGAACCCGCCACCAAAAGTGCCGTGGCTTTCACTGGGCAATGGTTCTGGATTATTTTCCGCGCCGATGGATGACGGCGCCGTGCTCTGCGCGCGTGGTTCTGGTGCAACGTTTCAATCGAAACCTTCCCCAAGGCCGAGACGCGCCAAATGGCGAATGCACTCCCGGCGTTTTTCGGCATTAACTTTGGGCTTTCCCGATTGAAGGTTTCGGGTATTATTGGCGTCGATAATTCCGCGCTGGAATGAGAAAATTTATGAATCAGGAAGAAAACAAGCCGCAGGATGGCGGGGCGACCCGCCGTGAGTTCATCAAAAAGTCCACCCTCGCCGCCGCCGCCGTCGCCGGCAGCAGTATTTTTAAAACACCCGTCTATGGACAGGACCAGGCGCCGGCCCCAGGCAGCGTGGTCGGCGCCAATAACCGCCTGACGGTCGCCTACATCGGCACGGGCAGCCAAGGCATGGCTCACGTCCGCATCCAAAAGAGCAACGCCAGCGCCAACAACATCGTCCAAGCGGCGGCGTGCGACCTGTCCGAGCACCGCCAGCAGGACGCCAAGGGCGAAATCGGAGACGCTTGCGCACTCTACAAGGAGTATGAAAAGTTGCTGGAGCGCAAGGACATCGACGCCGTGACCATCGCCACCGTCGATCACTGGCACTGCAAGACGGCCATCGCCGCCTTGGAGGCGGGAAAACACGTCTATGTGGAGAAACCCATGACCCGCTATTTGCCGGAGGCCTTTGACCTTTATGATACGGTCAAAAAGACCGGGAAAATCCTTCAGGTCGGCTCGCAGGGTTGCACCGCCGCGGGCTGGCACACGGCGGCGGAGATGATTCAGGCGGGCAAGATCGGCACGCCCGTCTGGGCGCAGGGCTACTACTGCCGCAACAGCAAAACCGGCGAATGGAATTATCCCATCCAGGAGTGGTGCAAGCCCGCCGACTTGGATTGGGACAGATGGCAGGCGCCGGTGAAGGATAAAAAAGCCTTCGACGCAGACGCCTATTTCCGCTGGCGCAAATACTATCCCTACTGCGCCGGTCCGCTGGGCGACCTTGTGCCGCACCGCCTGCTGCCCTTGATGGTGGCGACGGGCAATCCGGAGTTCCCCACGCGCGTGACCTGCATCGGCACCAAGAATGTGCATAGCGACAAGGGGACCCCTGGCACGCCTGAACGCGATTGTCCCGAGTTCGTCGAGTTGCTGGCCGAATTTCCCAGCGGCCTGACCCTGATGATTGTGTCCAGCACGGTTTCGGCGCGGAGTCCGGGCTTTGTCATTTACGGGCACCAGGCCTCACTGGAAATCGGGAGCAACGGCGAGCGCGTCCAGCTCATCCCGGAGAAGGAATTCTCCGAGGACATCGATATGGAGACCAAAGACGGCCTCACGCCGACGGAGGACATCGGCGCCCATGAGAAGAATTGGTTTGATTGCATCCGCGCCAACAAGCAGCCCAACGCCGGCATCGAGTTGGGGGTGCGCGCGCAGACCGTCATTTCGCTGGCCGAAATGTCCAATCGCATGAACATGATGTGCCTTTTTGATGAAAAAACGCGCCGGGTCACCACGATGGATGGCAAGGAGGTCGCGGCCATCACCTACGGCACCATGGCGCGATCCTGATTCGCAACCCGAAGCTCCAAGCTCAGGGAGGGAGGCGTGTCGCGGCGGCCTGGTCCGCCGGGCTGGGCGTTGATTTCCTGACAAGATGAAAATCACTTACAACTGGCTCAAGCAATACGTCGATTTCACCGGGACGCCGGACGAACTGGCGCAACGGCTGACCATGCTCGGCCTGGAGGTCGAGGGCGTGGTCAAGATCACGGGGGAATTTGAGGGCATCTTCGTCGCCCAGGTCCTGACCTGCGACAAGCATCCCAATGCCGACAAACTTTTGCTCTGCCGCGTCAATGACGGGCGCGGCGAACGCCAGATCGTGTGCGGCGCTCACAATTTCAAGGCGGGCGACAAGGTGCCGCTGATTTTGCCCGGCCAGAAGCTTCCGGCCAAAGCCGGCCAGCCGCCTGTGACCATCAAACTCGGAAAAATCCGCGGCTGCGAATCCCAAGGGATGATGTGCTCGCCTCCCGAGTTGGGCTTGGAGGGAGACGCCGAGGGCCTGCTCATTTTGCGCGAGGATGCCGTCGTTGGCCAGCCGTTCGCCGAATATCTCGGACGCCAGGGCGGGGACGTGATTTACGATTTGGAAATCACGCCCAACCGCCCGGACTGGAATAGCGTCATTGGCATCGCCCGCGAGATCAGCGCCCTGACCGGCCAACCGCTGCGTTTGCCGCAAGTCGAGATTCCGTCCGGCCTCCTGGACTCCGAGGCGGCGGAAAAGCTCGTGTCCGTGCGCATCGACGAACCGGACTTGTGCCCGCGTTACACCGCCCGCGTCCTGCGCGGCGTCAAGATCGGCCCCAGCCCGGCGTGGTTAAGCTCGATATTGGAAAAGGCGGGTCTGCGCTCCATTAACAACGTTGTCGATGTCACCAATTACGTGATGCTCGAAACCGGCCATCCCCTGCACGCCTTTGATTATCATCTGCTGGGCGCGATCTCAGACCGTCCTGTCATTGTGGTCCGCCGCGCGGCGGCAGGCGAAAAGTTTGTCACCCTTGACGGCAAGGAGCGCGTGCTGACGGATCGGATGCTCTTGATCGCCGATGAAACAAAGGCCGTCGCGCTGGCGGGCGTGATGGGAGGGCAGAACAGCGAAATCAATCCCGCCACCGTCGATGTGCTCCTGGAGAGCGCCTGCTTCAAACCGCAGAACATCCGCGCCACGTCCAAAAACCTGGACTTGCGCACTGATTCCTCCTACCGCTTTGAACGCGGGGCCGACGTCGCCATCTGCGAATGGGCCAGCCGCCGCGCCGCGCAACTCATTCTCGAAACCGCCGGCGGCCGCCTGCTCGATCCGCCCGTCGATGCCTGCCCCTCCCCTGCCCCACCGCGCCAAATCACCTTGCGGCCCCAAAAAACAAATGCCTTGCTCGGCGTGGAAATACCGGACGCGGCGCAAGTCCAGTTTCTCCAGCGGCTGGGGCTGGAGTTGGTCAATCCGGCCCCTCCATCGTTTCGCATCCCGACCTTTCGCGTCGATCTCAAGCGCGAGGTGGATTTGATCGAGGAAATTGGGCGTCTTTTTGGTGTTGACAAAATCCCGTCCACACCGCCGCGCGGCGCCATCGGCGCCAATGCCTTCGACGCGACGCACGACGAGATCGCCGAAGCGCGCCGCCTGCTGGCCGGCCTTGGGCTGCTCGAGGCCCAAGGGCAGACTTTGATTTCCGAGGCGGCGGCGAGGCTGCCGGCCGAAGCCCCGGCCCTGGCCGCGCTGGAGAATCCGCTCAGCGCCGACATGAATGTATTGCGCCCAAGCCTGTTGCCCGGCCTGCTTGACAGCCTGCGCCACAATGTCAGCCGCAAAAATGCGGACGTCGCGCTGTTTGAAATCGGCCGCGTCTTCGCGCCCTTGGACGGCGCTTTCAAGGAAGAGCGCCGTCTGGGCCTGGCGCTGACCGGACGCCGCTGGCCGGCGTTTTGGAGCGGCGCCGATCGCGACGCCAAGATGGACATGTATGATTTGAAAGGTGCGCTGGAGGAATTCTTCGACCAGTTCGGGCTGCGCGGCGTGTCGTGGACCCGCCGGGAGGAAGGCGGCCCGTTTTTCGTGGAATCCGCCGCCGTGCAACTGGGCAAGCTGGCGCTGGGCGAGATGGGTCAGCTTTCGCCGGCGTTGCAAAAGCGTTACGACCTGCGCGATGGCGTTTTTCTGGCCGAATTGAATTTGGATCTCATCCTGGCGCGGCGCAATGCCGCCAAGTCGTTCAAGCCGCTGCCCGCCTTTCCGCCCATCCGGCGGGACGTGGCAATGCTGGTGCCCGACGCAACCGCGCACGAGGCGGTGCTCAACGTCGTGCGGCAAGCCAGGCCGCAGAATCTGGAAAAGACCGAACTGTTCGACGTTTTCCGCGGCAAGAACGTGCCCGACGGCCAAAAGAGCATGGCCTACGCCTTCACCTACCGCAACGCCGAGCGGACGCTGACCGACGCCGAAGTCAACGCCGCCCACGAAAAGTTGGTCGAGCAATTGAAGCAGACGCTTCACGCCGCTGTGCGGGAAAGCTGAGAGTTCCACTGAGCATAAAAACGAAGCTCTGGGTTTAGAATGGAGCGCAAATGGACGGCAGATTCAGGATCAATCGGAGACGTTTCCTCATGCTGGCGGCACTGGCAGCGCCCGCGGCGCTCTATGCCGATATGGCGTGGATTGAGCCGAAATGGCTGAAGGTCCGCCATGTCCGCATTACTAACGACCCGCCCTCGCATCGGGTGATTCATTTCAGCGACATCCATCACAAGGGCGACCGGCGCTTCTTGGAATCGGCGGTGCGAAAGATCAACGCGCTTTCGCCGGACGTGGTGTGCTTCACGGGTGATTTGATCGAGAATGTGGGTTTTGTGCCGGAGGCGCTGGAGATTTTGGAGGGAATCAAGTCGCCGGTCTATGGCGTGCCGGGAAATCACGACTACTGGAGCCACGCGAGTTTTGACAAGATGAGACAATCCTTCGCGCGCACCGGCGGCGCGTGGCTGATGGACGAGGAGGCAAGGTCGCCGGATGGAAAAATTCATCTCACGGGCGTGACCTGCCTGGGCGGGGCGCCCGTGGCGATTGCACCCAAGGCGGGTGGCAGAAATATCCTGCTGCTGCACTATCCGCTGATGGCGGAGAGGGTTGCGGGCAAGTTTGATCTTCTGCTGGCCGGGCATTCGCATGGCGGGCAGGTGCGGATTCCGTTTTACGGCGCGCTGATGCTGCCGTACTGGGTGGGCAAGTACCAGGTGGGGCTGTTTCGGCTTGCGGCCGGGCCGCTCTACGTCAATCCGGGCATCGGCTGGTTTGTAACCCCGCTGCGTTTCAACTGCCCTCCCGAGTTGACGGTCTTCGATATCTAAAATCCAATCCCTCCCGGCTATGCGGCTTGCATGACGGTCTTGGCGGCGACTTCGGATTTGGGAGTGATGTAGAATAGCTCGTCCTGCTCGAAGCGGATGCCGGCCTCGGCCAATTGCTCGCCGGTCAAGCGGTCGCGGTCGGCCAGCAGGGATTTTTTGTCCACCTCCGGCTCGGGGGTGAGGACGTATCGGGCACCCCAGTCCAAGGTCTCCAGGCGCTTGGCAATGATGGACCAGGTGTCGCGCTTGAAACATTTTTCGACACTGGGCGGTTCGGTGCGGAAACCGACTGTGGCGAGGAGGAAGTCGATGGACTTTTTGTCGGGAAACAACTGGGCGCGGTGTTGCTGGCAATAGACGAAAACGCCGGCCTCGCGGGCCTCGATTTGTTTGCCCAGGGAAAGCAAGAGGCGCTGGTGCTTTTCCTGCACGGCGGCGATTTCCAGTTCCATGGCCGCCTTGGCGGCGGCATGTTGAATTTTCAGCGCGGCCACGTCGGCCACCGCCGCGTCCAGCGCCTCGTTCGAGAGGAGCAGACAGGTCAAGGGTTTTTCTTTTTTGTTCATATTTTGATTTTGGGTTTTGCGGTGTCTTTGTTTTAGTCCGCCTGGACGATCACGTGGGTGCGGCGGCGGATTTGATCGAACTGCTCGGACCAGCGCCATTGCCATTTGCGACAGGTTCTGTCCGAGGCCAAAAGCGCGAGCACGATGCGGGTCTGATTGACCAAGCGGGTGAAGGTGTCGAGCGTTTCGCGGCTCAGATGCTCGGCGTTATCAACGGCCAGGATGGGGGCATCGGCCTGGAGAGCGCGCAGCAGGAGGTTTTCCAGGCGGTCGGCGTCGGCGGCCGGTTTGAAGGTGACCCGGCAGCGTTTGCAGATGTCTTTCAGGGCGCGATCGGGTCTTTCCTCCCAGAGGGGATTGGCTCCGACCAGCACGGCGCCAAGGCGTTTGACCATCTCGCGTCCGAGGATGGCTCTGGCCGCGCCGCAGGGGGTGAGGAAGATTATGATGCGCTCGTAGTCGTTGGCGGGCTTGGCGCGGCATTGCTCGACGGCGTCGAGCACGGCATCGAGTGGATTTGTCATTTTGGGTGCGGGTTTTGGGTTGAGAGGGCGGACGACATCGAGTTGTGTTGCTCCAGGTGTTCGAGCATGAGGGATATTCTGTCGGCGTAGCGCGTCCGCGGACAGGCGGCCAGGAGGGCGCACAAGATGGTGCGCCGGGCGGCCATCGAGTCGGGCAGCGTGGCGACGGCATGGAGAGTGACAATGTCCGTTGCGTCAGGTTTTTTCATAAAAATTTCCATTTTTTCGGTTGATTTTTGAAAGAATTCCGTTCATACTGTTACTAAATAACAGTTATTATCGGATAATGTCAAGCGACAAAGTGTTATTCGATCACATTTTTTTGATATGGAGCCCGAAAAAGCAGAATTCAGGCGGCTGATCGGAATGATGGAATGGTCGCAGAGCGAGGCGGCGAGGCGTCTGCATAAAACGCCCAGCGCCATCAATCATCTGGTCAATCCCACGCATCCCAACAAGCCGACGCAAACGACGCTGCAACTGCTCAAATTGATCATCGCCAGCGAGCGGCCCGACCTCTTCGAGGCGGCTTTTGAGTTGAAGGAAAACCCGATTGGTGGCGGGCTGGAGCAAATCAGGCTCAGCGCCAAAGAGCGGGAGTTGGTGGAGCGGATGAGGCGCCTGACGGCGGGAGAGCGGGCCAAGGTCTATGCGGTGCTCAATGCCTTGTTGGACACCGGCGGGACGAAACAAGGCAAGAAATGAAGGTGGCTTTGGAATGTTCCCAATGGCGGCGTTCCTGGCGGTTTGGGCTGTTGTTTTTGTTGTTTGCCTGGAGCGCCCGCGCGGCGGAACATCCGCTGTGGCGCGGGCACGTGCCGGCGGCGGTGGCCACGGCCCGCGCCGTTGGAAGGCTGGCGCCGGACACGGAACTGGAATTGGCTTTGGGACTGCCGTTGAGGAACCGGCCGGATTTGACGAATTTACTGGCGCAGATATACGACCCCGCCAGCCCGGGACATCGCCATTTTTTGACACCGGCGCAATTTGCGGAGCGATTTGGTCCCACGCGCGAAGATTACGCCACGCTGGCTGAATTCGCGCGGCGGCACGGATTCAGGATCACTGGCGCGCATTCCAATCGCACGCTGCTGGACGTGCGGGCGGCGGTGAAGAACATCGAGAGCGCGTTTCACGTGCGGATGGGGCTGTATGAGCATCCGACGGAGGGGCGCGCCTTCTACGCGCCGGATGTCGAGCCGACGCTGGACCTGGAGGCGCCAGTGGCGGCGATCAGCGGGCTGGACAATTTTGTTCTTCCCCGGCCGATGAGTTTGCGGATGGCGGAGCCGCAAGACGGGCCGGAAAACACCGGGTCCGGGCCGGGGGGCAATTTCATGGGCTATGATTTTCGCAACGCATACGTGCCAGGGGTAACGTTGACCGGGGCGGGCCAGGCGGTGGGTTTGTTTGAGATGGACACCTATTACACCAATGACATTGCCCAGTATGAGGCGCTGACGGGACTGCCGAGCGTGCTGGTGACCAACGTGGTTTTGGACGACCTGACCAACGCTCCCGGCCCGGCAAACGTGGAGGTGTCGCTGGATATCGACATGGCGATCGCGATGGCGCCCGGATTGGCGCAAGTCATCGTCTATGAGGGCAGCGTGGCCAATGACATCCTGAACCGGATGGCGACCGACGATCTGGCGGCGCAACTGAGTTCCTCCTGGTTATATTCGCCGGTCAATTCGAGCACGGAGCAGATATTCCAGCAGTTTGCGGCGCAGGGCCAAGCGATGTTTCAAGCTTCCGGCGACAGCGGAGCGTACACCAACGCCATCCCGCCGCCGTTGGACAATCCCTGGTTGACGATCGTGGGTGGAACGATACTGACCACCACCAACGGGGGAGCCTGGGCGTCGGAAACGACTTGGAACCGGAACAGCGAGGGGCTTGGCGACCACGGCAGTTCGGGCGGCAGCAGCATCACCTGGGCGATACCGGTCTGGCAACAGGGCATCAATATGGAGCAAAACCAAGGCTCCGCGACGGCGCGCAATACTCCCGACGTGGCGATCGTCGCGGAAGCGGTGTGGCTGATAGCGTCCAACGGGCTGTCGTTTCCGGTGGGGGGGACCAGCGTGGGGGCGCCGCTATGGGCGGGGTTCATGGCGCTGGCCAATGAGCAGGCGGGCGCGCAAGGGCAGCCGGCCATTGGGTTCGCGTGCCCGGCGCTTTATCAATTGGCCCGCGGCCCGCAATACAACACGCTGTTTCACGACATTACCAACGGGAACAACACCAACCTGGCCACCGCGACCGAGTTTTTTGCCACGCCGGGATACGATCTTTGCACCGGGTGGGGCACTCCCGGGGGCGGCAATTTGATCAACAGCCTCGCGGGGAACCCGCAATTCAACTTGACGGTCCTCAACGGAGGATTTGAAACCGCCAGTTTCGCCGATTGGACGGTGGAGGCGACGGGCTTGGTGCAGATCGTGGGCGCCGGCAGTTCGTACTACCGCAATTACGTCCATTCCGGCACCTACGCGGCCTACCTGGGGCAGACCGGCGCGCCTGGTTACCTTTGGCAAACCCTGCGCACGTCGCCGGGCGAGCCTTGCCTGATTTCCTTCTGGCTGGCCAATCCGGCGGGCGGCGGTCCCAGCGAGTTTCTGGTTTCGTGGAATGGTTCGGTGCTCTGGGACCAGACCAACCTGCCTGCCTTTGCCTGGACCAATATCCAGCTTATCGCCACGGCGGCCACGACCAACACGGAGCTGAGATTTGGCTTTTTCCAGGACGCCGATGCCTTCGGTTTGGATGACGTGGGGGTGACGCCTGTGCCCGCGCCCGTTGTCCAACAAATCTCAGAGAGCCTGGGCAATTTCACCATTACCTGGACGGCGTGGGAAGGCTTGGAATACCAGGTTCAATACACCACCGAGCTGGCGGCGCCGGTTTGGAGTAATCTGGCTCCGCCCGTTACCGCGACCAACGGTGTGATGAGCTGTTCCGATCCGCTGCCTGCGGACTCGCAGCGGTTTTATCGGATAATAATGCTGCCATGAGGGCTGTTGGTGAGAGGGGCTGCAGGCGGGGCGCTTTGCGCCAGGAAATCATCGAGAATCGCCAGATAGGCGTTCAGCGTTTCGCCAGCGTCGCCACCCATGTCCTTCTGCAAGGCCCGCACTTGATCGGCAGCGGACTTGGCCTCGGCGCGCAAGGCGTTCATGTCTATGTTGCCGGTGGTCAGACCCGCGAGGAGTTGGTCGAATTTATCATTGGCCGCGGGTCCGGCGCCTTCCAGGAACTGGTTGCGGATATGCTGAACCAAGTTGGAGTTGGCGCCCAGTTGGCGGAGGGCGGTGGAGACGTCCACGTTTGAATAAGCGACGGGCGTTGGGGCGGCGAGCGCGGGACCGTTGGTGGAAAGCACCACGAGGGCGGGGAGGTTTGTGGACGCGGCCGGGCCGAAGGAAATTGAGCGGACCTTGCCGCGGGGCAGGTTGACCTTGCCCAAGACCTCGCTTTGCAGCAAAACCGAGTCGGAGGACACGAACACAACAGTGCCGGCATAGTGGTCGCCATTCTGCATTTCCACCTGGTCGGCGCGGGCCAGTGCCGCCGTGAGAAAGCAGAGAAAAGGAACCGCCCAACGCGGCAGATTTCCACTCTCGGAGCGCGACATAGGAATACATTACCCCAACCGTTCTGCGCGCGCAATCCCAGCCCGCATTCGTAACCGTCGCTAACCCTTTGAGTTGCAACAGGGATTGAGTCGGGACTGAACTCCCGCACGGAGACTTTTTACTCTGGCGGCACGTCGAATATACAAATCAGTCCCCGTTCACCTGTACATCTGGGGGTGTGAGACAAAATTCTTTGCCGACCGGTTTTTGCGAGACAGAAGTATATGCGACCCAATATACTCCTTTGGGGCCACGTTTGCCCTTTCTCCCCGCGTGCGGGGAGAGAGCCGGAGAGAGGGGACCCTTTTTCGTCACCTGAAGAATTTTGTCTCACACCCTACATCTGGCCGTCAAATAAATTGCGCTTTATCTTGCCTCCCAATCAAATATACCGTAGAAGCTGACCATGAGGCGGGATTCGGGGAATCAAACTACACTCGGCTGTCAAGCCACTTCGACCTCGCATGATCTTCCAGTCATGGGCAGGCCGCGGAAGTGCCTGTCTCTCTCCCTTGCCCCCGGCCCTCAGTTCATCCAAAATCGTTATCCCCTCAAATCAAGTGAATCCCCCAAAACTGCCCAGTTCATAGACGCACCAGCCTTGTTAAAGCAGGGCTGGCGAACGATGGTGATGCGGACTCAATGATGGACAAAGGAGCAACATTCTTGGAAACGAAACCCGCAAGGAACTCCGAGGTTCTTGCTTTTACGCTCATTGAGCTATTGGTCGTCATTGCCATCATCGCCATTCTCGCCGCCCTGCTCTTGCCCGCCTTGGCCCGTGCCAAATCACAGGGGCAACAGACCAGTTGCTTAAACAACACTAAGCAGATTACCGCTGCTGGCTTGATGTATCTAAACGACACTCGACACGGTTTCCCATGGAATCCACCCAACTTCCCAGATGCTGATCCAAATGCCCCTCCATTCTGGATTGAAGCTCTCAGCAACTACGGCGTGACGGATCAGTTGCGCGGGTGCCCATCGACTCGCTTACCGCCAGCACCCCTTGTCCAAGCAGGCGGTGCTGCTGATTTGGCTTGGCTTACGCAGATTGAGTCGGTGGGCCCGCCGGACTGCGGCAGTTACGGAATCAACGGCTGGTTAATCGATTTTATGGTAGCGATTCCGTCCGCGATGACTGGTGGCGCTTACCCACAATTCATGTACCCAAATCTTTCGGCAGTTCAGAAGCAGGTCCAAACCCCGCTTTTTTTTGATCAGAACTACTCCGCGACATTTCCCCTAGAAGCCGACCGTGCCCCCAGCGACCTTTACACCGGCCAGTCGCCGCCGGACGGGTGGACGCGGGATGGGATCGGCTGTTGCACGATTGTGCGCCACGGCGGGCCGACGGCCAACAATTCCGTTCCCTACACCAGCGGCCAGCCCTTGCCGGGCGCGATCAACATGAGTTTCGCCGATGGCCACGCCCAACTGGTCAAACTCCCCCAACTCTGGACCTTCTACTGGCACCGCAACTGGAACCCCGCCCAAGTCATCGGCCCCTGAAATCTTGTTCAAGGAAATCCAGTTCATCTTGTTAATCTTGTCAAAACCTCCTTCCCATCAACCTCTTCCGCCTTTTTTCATCTGTGTCAATCTGCGTCAATCTGTGGCTGAAATAAATCTTCAAAAAAAACGCGCTTTTTCCCCCAGTCGGTTTTTCCCCCTCGTGGAAATATGATCAACTCCTGCGCGTGAAGGCATGGATGATGCCCTTATTGGGAAATTCGCGGGTCGATCAAGCAGGCGCCCAAAGCGCCTACGCCACCGTTCTCCGTCCCCTTCCTCCCGCCGCGCCGCTTTTGCCAATTTCCCGATATAGACTTGAAGATTTCCAACCCGCCGCCCCGCCGCCCAACGGCTCTTCGTTCCCCTCAACCCCCCGCTTTGCGCTCGTCACTGTGCGCCGAACCCCGCGCTGCATAAGTTCCATCCATCTCTCCTTCAACGCCTTGCGTTCATCGCGCCCGTCGCGGGAGACCTCCAGTCCCGCATCCCAAATAAATAAGATACTCTTATCCATCCGCGACTGCATTAGGACAACTTTTAAACTATTAACACTATTTTTTCCTTTTCCCTCATTTTATGAACGACAGGCCCCGTTCCCCTTTCCCTTTCCCCCCGTCCCCGCTCCAATTACAAATGACAAATTTTCAATTGCCAATTCCCAATCGATTCTCCCGCGCACAGACGCCGAGTTCGCAGAGAAAAAAGGAAAAATGATGGCCTTCTCTGCGCCCTCTGCGACTCTGCGCGAGCCTGCCTTTTTGGACTCGCTCAGACCCCAAAAATCCTCAAAAACCCCGGCAATTGCTGATAATTGCGACCCTTTGCCGCCACTGGCGCACGGCTCATTCGTAACAGTCGCTAACCCTCTTCAAGTCCGTTCACCCCTTGCTTGCCTTGGTGGCTCCGCGCGCGCAATCCCGCCTCTGCTTAAAGCAGTTGCAAAACGCCGCCGATGCTGGTAGAGAGTGAACGGCGATACACACATTGAAGGTTGCTGAACAAATGGCTGCCGCTCAAAATCCCGCCGAGGGACGGGCCGCGGGGATTTTTCGCGCCCTGAAGCAAACGTGCTACAAGCAAACGGACCGGATGTTTGCGTGGCTGATCGCCTTCGAATGGCTGGCGGCGATGGCGGCGGCGTCGTTGATCTCGCCGGAAATCTGGCCCCTCGAAAGGCCCATGCGGTTGGTGTGGACGGCGGCGGCGCTGGGAGGCTTGATCTACCTGGTGCCGCTCTACCTGTCGTTGCGCGCGCCGGGACAGATGAAAACGCGCCACATCGTTGCCATCGGGCAGATGTTGACGCCGGCGCTGTTCATCCATTTGACCGGGGGCGGGTTTGAAACGCACTTTTTCATTTTTGGCGCGCTGGCCTCGCTGGCCTCGTATCGGGACGTTTGGGTGATGGTGTCGGCCACGGCGGTGGTGGCGGCCGACCACTTCATCGGCGGCCTGGCATGGGTGCAATCGGTTTTCGGGCCGGCGCCCCCGGCGCCCTGGACGTGGGTAGGGTTTACCGGGTGGGTGT
>Ga0326727_10020823_pt1 | contig 12963 bp, 9 predicted proteins | sample MB2enrmetagenome_FD_207643 | JGI IMG/M metagenome (GOLD analysis project Ga0326727, IMG submission 207643) | Lab enriched peat soil microbial communities from McLean, Ithaca, NY, United States - MB29MY | ecosystem: Environmental > Terrestrial > Soil > Wetlands > Peat | place: USA: New York...
GGCAATCGCCTATGTATGGGCGTGTAACCGACTGAAATAGGGAGCGACACGAATGCTTGGCAACATAGTCCTTTTGGGAATCTGCGTGCTTGTGCTTGTTTATTTGTTCGCGGCGCTGCTCTGGCCGGAGAGGTTCTGACCATGACGCCGAACGGTTGGCTTCAAATCGGGCTGTACTTGGTGGTCATTTTCGCCGTGACCAAACCCGCGGGTGTTTTCATGACGCGCGTGTTTGCCGGGGAGAAAACCTTCCTCGATCCAGCTCTGCGTCCGGTGGAACGTTTGCTCTATCGGCTTTGCGGGATCGACAAGAACCGGGAGATGGACTGGAAGGAATACACCATTTCGATGCTGCTTTTCAGCGGCGTCTCGATGCTGCTGCTGTACTTGATCGAACGAGTCCAGGGCCTGAAATGGATGCCGTGGAACCCGCAGCACTTGGCCAGCGTGCCTCCGGATCTCGCGTTCAATACGGCCGCTTCCTTTACCACGAATACGAACTGGCAAAACTATTCCGGCGAATCGACGATGAGTTATTTCACTCAAATGGCGGGGCTCGCCTATCACAACTTTGCATCTGCGGCGGTTGGTATCGTGCTCGCAATCGCGGTAATTCGCGGGATCGCCCGCCGGGAATCCAAGACGATCGGAAACTTCTGGGTGGACACGACGCGGTGTTTCCTCTGGATACTTCTCCCAGCCTGTTTGGTCGTCGCGCTCATATTCGTGTCGCAAGGCATGATTCAAAACCTTCGGCCCTATGACACCGCGAAGCTCTTGAATCCGCAGACTGTGCAGACAACCGACGCGGACGGGAAGACGACAACGCAGCTTGTGACGGACCAAGTGATCGCGCAGGGCCCCCTTGCATCCCAGGAGGCCATCAAGGAATTGGGAACGAACGGCGGCGGTTTTTTCAATGCCAATAGCGCGCATCCATTCGAGAACCCCACGCCATTTACGAATCTCCTCCAGCTCGTGATGATATTCACTATCCCCGCGGGTCTCACGTACACGCTTGGCCGCATGACTGGATCTCCGCGTCACGGATGGGCCGTGTGGGCCGCAATGGCTTTGCTGTTTTTGGCGGGTGTCACGGTGGCTTACTGGGCGGAGGCTCAGGGCAACCCGTTGCTGCATGGCATCGACCAGCACGCAGGCGCGATGCAGCCGGGCGGAAACATGGAAGGCAAAGAAGTCCGGTTCGGCATCGCGAGTTCGGCGCTCTACGCGACGGTCACCACGGATGCGAGCTGCGGTTGCGTGAACTCCGCGCATGATTCATATACGCCGCTGGGCGGAATGATTCCGCTCATCAACATCATGCTTGGCGAGGTGGTATTTGGCGGAGTGGGTGCGGGTCTTTACGGAATTGTCGTTTTCGTGATCCTGGCGGTTTTCATAGCCGGGCTGATGGTGGGCAGAACGCCGGAGTATCTCGGAAAGAAGATCGAGTCGTACGACGTGAAGATGGCCATGCTCTCCGTGCTCATCTTCTGCCTCTCGATTCTTGTTTTCACGGGCATCGCGGTCGCCAGCAAGTTCGGGACGTCCAGCATCACAAACCCGGGCCCGCACGGGCTGACCCAGATCCTCTATGCCTACACATCGAGTACGGGCAACAACGGGTCCGCTTTTGGCGGACTGAACGGAAACACGCTTTGGTACAACGTGTCGCTTGCGTTTGCCATGCTGATGGGGCGTTTCATCCAGCATATTCCCATCCTGGCAATCGCGGGAAATCTGGCTCGCAAGAAACTGGTGCCGGCATCGGCGGGGACGTTCCCGGTAACAACGCCGCTGTTCACGTTCCTGCTCGTCTCAGTGATCTTGATTGTCAGCGCACTCACTTTTTTCCCGGCGCTTAGCCTGGGTCCGATCCTCGAGCACTTGATGATGCACGCCGGAAAGGTTTTCTGAGGCCACTATGAGCAACCGATCAAGGGAAACAAGAAAGTCACTCTGGACATGGAACATCATGGTTGGCGCGATTCGGGATTCCTTTCTGAAGCTCAACCCGCGGACCCTGATGAAGAACCCCGTAATGTTTGTGGTCGAAGTGGGCGCCGTGGTGACCACCGTCGACCTGGTGCGCGACCGAATGCAGCACATGCCCGGATTCGGATTCGAGCTGCAAATTACGCTGTGGTTGTGGTTCACGGTGTTGTTCGCGAATTTTGCCGAGGCCATGGCGGAAGGACGAGGAAAAGCGCAGGCCGACACGCTACGCAAGGCGCGCGCGGAAACCATGGCGCGACGCCTCGGCTCTGATGGCAAGACGGAAGAGGTGCCTGGATCGAAGCTCCGCGCGGGAGATATCGTGGTAGTCACCGCCGGCGAGTTCATCCCCGGAGACGGCGAAGTTGTGGAAGGCGTCGCGTCGGTGGATGAATCGGCGATTACGGGCGAATCCGCTCCTGTCATTCGCGAGTCGGGCGGCGATCGTTCAGCGGTGACGGGCGGGACCAAGGTCCTCTCGGATGAGATCAGGATAAGAATCGTATCCAATCCGGGCGAAACCTTTCTCGATCGGATGATCAAGCTGGTCGAAGGGGCGGAGCGCCAGAAGACGCCGAACGAGATCGCGCTGAATATTCTTCTCGCCGGTCTGACAATCGTCTTTCTTCTGGCGGTGGTCACCTTGCAGCCGATGGCCATCTACTCGGGTTCGCCGCAATCCATCTTCGTCCTCGTTTCCCTGCTGGTCTGCCTGATTCCAACGACGATTGGAGGATTGCTATCCGCCATCGGTATTGCGGGGATGGACCGCGTCGTACAGAGGAACGTTTTGGCCATGTCGGGCAGGGCGGTCGAAGCGGCCGGGGACGTGGACACGCTGCTCCTCGACAAAACCGGAACTATCACACTGGGAAATCGGCGCGCAACGGAATTCATTCCCGCGCCGGGAGTATCCGACACCGATCTGGTGGACGCCGCGCAACTCGCCTCCCTTTCCGATGAAACACCAGAGGGCCGTTCGATTGTCGTGCTCGCGAAGGAAAAGTATGGATTGCGCGGACGCGAACTTTCGGCTCTCGCCGCGACGTTTATTCCGTTTTCCGCAGTCACGCGAATGTCTGGTGTGGACTTTGACGGCCGGCAAATCCGAAAAGGCGCATTCGACGCCATCGCACAATACTGCACTCAACAGGGCAACCGCGTCCCTCCGGAAGTTGAGGAGGCTGTCAAAGCGATCTCCAATGGCGGTGGGACGCCACTGCTAGTCGCGGAAGATTGCCGGGTGCTGGGCACAATTCACTTGAAGGACATCGTCAAGGGCGGCATGCGCGAGCGGTTCGACCAGTTGCGAGCGATGGGCATTCGGACCGTCATGATCACGGGAGACAATCCTTTGACGGCGGCGGCGATCGCACGCGAAGCCGGCTTGGACGATTTTCTGGCCCAGGCAAAACCGGAGGACAAGCTCGCACTGATTCGGAATGAACAAGCGAAGGGGAAACTGGTCGCAATGACCGGTGACGGCACAAACGACGCTCCAGCCCTGGCTCAGGCGGATGTTGGTTTGGCGATGAACGCAGGCACGCAAGCCGCGAAAGAGGCTGGAAACATGGTGGATCTCGATTCGAATCCGACGAAGCTGATCGAAGTCGTCGAGATCGGGAAGCAATTGTTGATTACCCGCGGCGCACTGACCACTTTCTCGGTGGCAAACGATGTGGCGAAATATTTCGCCATTATCCCCGCGATGTTCGCGAGGGCGTTTCCACAGCTCAATGTCCTGAACGTGATGGCGCTGCGGACGCCAGAATCGGCGATTTTATCGGCCGTGATTTTCAATGCGCTGATCATCATCGCGCTGGTTCCGCTGGCGCTGCGAGGCGTACGATACCGTCCGATCGGCGCCGAAGCGCTTCTGCAGCGTAACCTGCTCTTTTATGGGCTCGGCGGCATCATCGCGCCGTTCATCGGAATCAAGCTGCTTGACTTGCTCATTACTCATATTGGATTGGCGTGAGGCGCTGATGAAAAAGAATCTTCTGATTTCGATTTGGTTCACGCTCGCGACAACAGTCCTGCTGGGAATCATCTACCCGCTTGTCGTGACGGGGCTGGCACAAGCCTTCTTCCAAGATAGAGCGAACGGACAGTTGATTCACGAAGGGGGCAAGCTCGTCGGCTCACGCCTGCTCGGACAGCCTTTCACAGCGCCCGGATACTTCTATTCGCGCCCGTCGGCTGCGGGCACCGCTGGCTACGATCCACAGGCTTCGGGTGGTTCCAACTTCGGCCCAACGAATAAAGCGCTCGTGGACCGCGTAAACTCGAGCGTTCAAGCGCTCCAGCCGACAAACCCGAATGCTCCGATTCCCGCAGATCTCGCCACTGCGTCCGGCTCGGGACTCGATCCACACATCTCTCCCGCCTCGGCGGAATTCCAGATTCCTCGCGTGGCTCGCGAACGCGGCATGAGCGAACAGGACGTTCGCGCCCTTGTGGGGACGCACACAAAGGGACGCCAGTGGGGTTTCCTGGGGGAACCCCGCGTGAATGTTCTCGATCTCAATCGAGATCTCGACGCATCTCACCCAATGCACTCAGCCTCGACACGTTGAGCAAACATTGGTTATCTCTTTTAGGTTAGGGTTGTGAATTACTTTCCAGAGCGAGACGAACGTGGTTTTTCCTGCGGCGCTTCGAAGCGGTAACCGATCCACGGTTCCGTATGTATGTAATGTGGGTGACGCGGGTCCGGTTCGATTTTCTTTCTGAGCTGATTGATGAAGACCCGCAAATACTCCGTTTCGTCGCCATAATCGGGGCCCCAAATGGCTTGCAGCAATCGCCGGTGCCCTAGTGACTTTCCGCTATTTGCAACCAGGTGGCGCAATAAATCGAATTCCTTCGGTGTGAGACGCACCGGCTGGCCCTTCTTTACAACCTGGCGCTTCTCGAAGTCAATCGTCAAGTCGTTCGACACAAACGGCGGAAGCGACTCCGCCTGGCCGGAACGCCGCAGCGCGGCTCGAATGCGAGCCATCAATTCCTCGGCCCCAAAGGGTTTCACGATGTAATCATCGGCTCCCGCATCGAGCGCTCGCACCTTATCTCGCTCGGTGTTCCGTACCGTCAGCATGATGATGGGAATGTCGCTCGTGCGGCGGATTTCGGCACAGGTCTCAAAGCCCGTGATTCCCGGCATGTTGACGTCCAGGAGAATCAAGTCGGGACGTTCGCTCCTCATTAGATCCAGAGCCTCTTCGCCAGTCTTGGCTTCGATCACAGCGTAGTCATGCGAGGTGATTGTGGTTCGCAGAACGCGCCTGATCTGCGGCTCGTCGTCCACAACCATGATTGTTGTGGAAGTCATTGGTTTGCCGGGCGGCCTCGTTCCACCGGAAGTGTGAACGAAAAGACGGAGCCATGCCCGCGCTGGCTGATCAAGCTGATCGTTCCGCCATGCGCTTCGACAATCGCCTTGGCGATCGGCAGCCCCATCCCGGTTCCCTGCACGGTGTAGCGCTGGTCTTTGCCGCGATAGAATTTTTCGAAGATCAAGCTCTGTTCGGGATCATCGATCCCGGCGCCATGATCCGCAACGCTGGTCATCACAAAATCGCCGGCCAGTTCAGCCGTGATATTGATGGGTTGATCCGGAGGAGAATACTGATGCGCGTTTTCAATCAATTGCACGAGCGCTTCCTTGCCACGCGCCAAATCCACCCGAACGCGAGGAAGATTCGGCGCAACCTGCACATTCACCACGTGGTTCCCGAGAGCGACCTTGCACTGACCGAGAGCGGCGGCGATGATCTCGTCGATGGCATGAGGTTCGATTTTCAATTCCACTTGGCCCGAATCGAGCTGCCCCATCTCGCCGGCTTCGCCGACCAGATGGTTCAAGCGGTCGGCCTCCTCGTTAATGATGGTCAAGAGTTCAGTCTTCTGGGAATCATCCAGGCCGGAATTCGACAGCAAATTCGTCACGGAAGCCTTGATGGAGGTGAGCGGAGTTCGCAGCGCGTGCGTCACCGAATCAAGCAGCGCGGTCCGGAGCCGCTCCCCCTCGTGGGCCGCCTCAGTTTGTCCAAGCTGTTCAACAGCGCGAGCCCGTTCCATGGCCACGGCAATCAGAGTCCCAATGGCCTCCAACGTTTGCCGTGGAAGAATCGGGCCCGAGATTCCCAGGCTGCCGATGGGACGGAGACCTAGCCGCACGGGAACAAAGCAAAGGCCGTTCAATGAATCGACCACGGGCTCTTCCCGAGTGACAATCACTTTCAATCTCTCCGTGTCCAGGTCGGGGACAACCGGACCGGATCGGTAAATTTTCTGCTTGTCCGCGAGGAAAAGCGCGGCCGCACCCACTTCAAAAACATCGACGATTTGCGCCGGGATCCGGTTCAACAACTGGATTACGTTTCCGGATTCGAGCAGGCCTTGGCTGAACGCGTAAAGCTTCTCGATGTCGCGCCGGCGCGCCGAGGCATCTTCTGCCTGTTGGCGCGCTCGCGTGGAAAGATGACTCCCAAGAACGGACACGATTAGAAATGCGAGGAGCGCCACCCAATCCTGCGCGTGTGCAATCGCGAATGTGCCGACCGGGTCGAGGAAGTAGTAGTTGAACGCCAGCATTGCGGCAACGGACATGACCACGGAAACCGCCATGCCCCATACGGCGGAAACGGCTAGAATGGCAAGCAGAAGTGTGAGAGCAACGGTAGTGTTATTGGCGGGCAACACCTTGTGGTGGTAAAAGGCGATGATCCCAATTACAAGCCCCAGAGAAGACGCAAATTGGAGCATCCGCGTTGGAAGCGTCTGGCGCATCGCGCCATTCTATCGTAGATTTCTGAGCCGTAGTAAAAGAGAATATGCCCATGCCTAAGACGCCTGAAGAATGGCTGGCTGCATCGACGCCCGTGGAGAAAACGAAGGGAGTACTGAAGTTGTTTCTCGGGTACGCGCCGGGCGTCGGTAAAACGTACAGCATGTTGAGTGAAGCGATCCGGCGACACACGCGAGGCGAGGATATCGTCGTCGGGATTGTAGAGACGCATGGGAGGAAAGCGGTCGCAGAACTAGCGTTGGAACTCGAAATTGTCCCGCGTAAGAAAATCGATTACAAGGGCACCCTGTTCGAGGAAATGGACATCGATGCCGTTCTGGCGCGGAAACCGCAGGTCGCTCTTGTGGATGAACTGGCCCACACGAATATCCCCGGCAGCAGGCACCGCAAACGATACGAAGACGTTCTCGAACTCCTCGATGCAAATATCGACGTCATCTCCACAGTGAACATTCAGCACATCGAGAGCATTGCTCCCACCGTGCGTTCCATCACTGGCGTCGTGGTACGCGAAACGGTTCCGGACTGGGTGCTGAAGCTGTCGGAAGAAACCGTAATGGTGGACCTGACGCCCGAGGCGTTGCAGAACCGCATGAAACGCGGCGACGTCTATGGCAAGGAAAAAGTGGAGCAAGCCCTGAAGAATTTCTTCCGGCGAGGGAACCTGATAGCGCTCCGCGAGCTTGCCCTGCGCCAAGTGGCTGAACAGGTGGACCGCAGCCTTGAATCCTACATGGTCGAGAAAGACATACAGGGATTCTGGCCGGTTCGCGAGCGAATCGCGGTGTGCATCAGCTCCAATCCGAGAGCCCAATACTTGCTGGCACGCGCGGCCCGCATGGCGCGGCGAATGGATGCAGAACTGTTTGCGGTGCACGTCGATACGGACGGCGACGCGGATGAGCAAGAGCAAAAGACGCTCGCGAATAACCTGCAGTTCGCCGAAAGCCTGGGAGCGAAGCCGGTCCACCTGACGGGCGAAAGCGTGGCCGACGTAACGGCACAATTCGTGCGCGAGAAACACATCACGCAAGTAATCTTCGGAAGATCGGCGGTGGAAGGCTGGAGAAAGTTCCTCTACATGAATGCTCTCGGCCGATTCATGCACGGAGCCCCCGCAGTGGACGTTCACATCGTGACGCAAGAACTCGACTAGTTCCGTGGCAAGCCGCGGAATCGCTGCTCAGGACCGTTGTCCGCTGAAGCCTAAAATGCTCCGATAAATTATTTCGCCACTAGGGTTGGCTGACCGGAAGTTGGCGAGGCTTGCTTGATCACCATGCGAATAGGCTCGCGAATGCCAAGCTCCGGCGAGAAATTGCGCACTCGCTCCAAAAGGCTTGGCGTGACTTCCTGTCCACGCGCGATCAACAGCAATCCCTTGGACGTTCGAACGTCTTCCCCGAAAATCATCCCCACCGTCAGTCCGCGCAAGGGCAATTCACGGATTTTGACCTGTTGCTCGCGGTTTCCGTGGGCCTCGGCAAAAGCTTCGAGAATCACTGGATCATAGCAATCTGTTCGTCCTCGCAGGACGTCGAAGGGATGCTCGGGAGTAATTCGCTCGGATTCCACAACATCGAAGTCCAGTGCAATTTTCAGGGCGCGAGCTCCCCAGGAAACGATTTCCTCCGTCGGATTTTCCGGCAGCTTACCTGACTCGGAGAGCTTTCTTGGGTAGGAACGCAGTATTTCGCGGACAGGCTCCAGGCGCGGGATGTTCGCCAGGAGATTCTCCACGACATGCGGCATGCGGTCGACCATGGCTTGTTCTTCATCGTTGAGTGGCTCGCCCTGGTAAAGCTTTTCCTGAGTTTTCAGCGGGAGAGCCGCGCAACCGATCTGCGATAACATGGCCGCAACTTCCACTGGCCACTGTTCGTGAATCTTGAAGTGCGTCATCATCTCCAAAACGCTCTGCTGGACTCGCATGGCGCGGCCAAAGGCAGCCGGATTTGCGAATGCCAAAATGTCCGTAAGCGCTTTGACACTGCCTCGCAGAGTTTGCTCGAGCAGAACGCGTTCGGAGGTTACCAGGCGATACTGCTCGGTGCCGGCAGCAAGGGCTTTCACGAGGACATCGGTGGAGCAAGGTTTGGACAGAAAACGAAAGATGTTCCCTTCGTTCACGGCGTGGATGGCGGCATCCATGTCCGCCTGGCCGGTAAGCAGCATGCGTACCGTGTCAGGAGCAGCATGACGAGCAAAGGAAAGGAATTCGATCCCGGTCATCCCCGGCATGCGCAAATCCGAGATTACGACAGCAAACGGACCCTTCGAACTGAGAACTTCGAGTCCTTCGGCGCCGCCCACGGCAGTCTCCACCATGTAGAGACTTCTCAGGGTTCGAGTGAGGCCGTCGAGAACATTCTTGTCGTCATCAACACAGAGAATGCGGGGGCGAAAGTTATCAACCATGATTTGCCTCTTGAAGCTCGTGAGTCACAGACTCCGCAATGCTGTGCCACTCGGGAAGCTGGTCCGCCACGCCGAGCTTTTCCACAAGCTCCGTATCGATGAGCGGGTGAGCCGCGGCAGAATCGCTCTGCGCTTCTCCGGCATGTTCGTGAGCCAGGAGGTTCGCAAAATGCACGACGGAAATCACATCAAGTCTGTCTTGCGGAACCCTCTCCGGGTGATGATGGTGCGCCACAGCCTCGATGATCGGGTATGGAATTCCCCAAAGACTGAGTAAGTACGCGCCCACTTCAGCGTGCGATACGCCGATCAGTTCCTCTTCGATGGCGAATAGCGGGCGCCTGTCCACTTTCGCGCCCTCAATCGCACGAGCCAGATGGTCGGGAGCTCTTTCCGCGATCACGAGTTTCCCGATGTCGTGCAAGAGGCCGGCGACGACGACGGCGTGCGGGAAGTTCGGCGAACCGGGTATTCTCCCCGCAATTTTCGCGACTTGATGCGAATGAGCGTATAGCGCTTCCAAAGAGAAACCCGGAATGGGTTTCAGGGGATGGAACGTTCGCAGCACTTCCACGGAGAGCACGAGGTTTTGCAGGATATTCATGCCCAAAAAGCTGACTGCCATTTTGATGTCCGTGACCTCGCGAGTCACGCCGAAGAAAGCGGAATTGACAAGTTGAAGTATCTTGGCAGTGAGAGCGACATCCCTCTCGACGATGTCCACCACCTGATCGATGGGAGTCTCCACACTGGAAAGGGCTTGGCGGAGCTCCGCATAAGTGCGCGGAAGAGATGGCAACTCCTGAAGAGAGCCGACGATGCTCGCCAGCATTTTGCTGTTGAGCACTTCCAACAAACTCGTCCCGCGTTCGATGGCGGCGCGCAACGTCTGAGAGTCGCAGGGTTTCAGCAGGAACTGATGCGCCACGGGAACGGCGCGGTATGCGGCTTCCAGTTCCGTATAACCCGAAAGAATCATGCGCAGGCAATTTGGATGCTTTGCCCGCACGATTTCGAGAAGCGCCGCGCCGTCAATTCTCGGCATGCGCATGTCGGAGACCACAACATCGAAGGGCGCCGCCTCCATCATGGTCAATGCGGCTTCGCCACCTTGCGCGAAGGCCATTTCCCAAATGTTGCGTTGCGGCCTGAGCATTCGCTGCAGGCCCTCCAGAACCTTCGGCTCATCATCAACGAACAATATCCTCTTCATTTGGCAACGGCCTCCCGAAGATCCCGGCTGCCCGCCACCGGGAGCCGTACGTAAAAAGTTGTGCCTTTACCGACCGTCGTATCGAACGTCAAAGTTCCGCCATGTTTTTCCACCACGACGGCCCTCGCAAGAGCCAGTCCCTGCCCTGTCCCTTTCCCAACTTCCTTGGTCGTGAAGAACGGGTCGAATACTTTGTCTCGAACGGCTTTCGGAATTCCCGTGCCTGTGTCTGAAATGGCTATCTCCACCCAATCCCCGTCTTGTCTTGTGCGCACTCCGATTCGTCCCTTTTCGCCGGTTCCCTTCACGACATCCGCGATGGCATGCGCTGCATTGACCAACAAGTTCAAGAAAACTTGGTTCAAGTCTCCCAAGTGACACACGACCGGGGAAAGCTCTCCGTATTCCGCGTCCACATCCGCGACATATTTCAGCTCGTTCCGAGCGACGATCAACGTGCTCTCCATAGCCTTATTGAGGTCCGCCGCCGCCTTCTCAGCGCTTTGATCGACGTGCGAGAACTCCTTCATGGCGCGCACGATTTTCGCTACGCGTCCCAACCCTTCCTGCATCTGCTCCAACGCCTTGGGAATCTCCTTCTCTAGATACTCCCAGTCAATCTGTTCCTTGAGCGCCTTGATTTCCTCCAACATTTCGGCGTTCGCATTGCCCTTCTTCACCGCTTCGCAAAGCTCTTCGTATTTTGTCCAAAGTCTTATGCGTTCTTTCACGGCATCCTGCAGGAAACGGGTGTTATCGCTGACAAATTGGATCGGGGTGTTAATTTCGTGAGCGATTCCAGCAGCCAGTCCCCCGACTGCTTCCAGTTTTTGCGCATGGCGCAATTCGACTTCCATTTGCTTCCGTTGCGTAACGTCCGTGAAGCAAATGACTCCGCCTGTGAGTTCCTTGTGAGCAAACACGGGGACGGCCGAGTATTCCACCTCAAAATGAGATCCATCCAATTTCCAAAAATGCTCGCCATGAATTGTGCGGTTTTGCCCGGCGGCAAGGGAGGTGGCGATGGGACACTTCTCGCGAGGATAAGGCGAACCGTCGGGGAGAGAATGATGGAATAGTTCATGGCCGATTTTTCCGAGCGCGTCGGCGGGAACGCACCCCAGCATTTTGGCGGCTGATCGATTGACGAACGTGATCTTCCCGTGCAGATCGACTCCGAAGACTCCTTCGGAAACGGAGTCGAGGATCAGGAGCCGTTCATTGGTGACTCGCTCCTTCTCCTCTTCGGCGAGCTTTCTGGCTATGAACTGGCCAATCTGATTGCCGATGCTCGCGACGATCTTGAGGAGTTCGTCGTCTGGTTCGCGGACGTCTGTGCATACGAATTGCATGATACCCAACAGGTCCCCATGGAGACTGATCGGAAACGCACAACCGCTTTGAATGCCATCCTGGGCCGCCGCAGCGCGACACGGAAGACCCTCGTCCCTGCTCACTTCAGAAACCCAAACGGGTGCGGAGCTTCCCCATGCGCGCCCTGCGAGTCCGAATCCCTTTTCATACCTCATCTCGCGCGTCTTAGAGATGAAATGTGGGAAATCGCACGACGGAGCGGTCCAACACCTCGCGCAGACGAGTTCACTCGACCAGTGGTCGAAATGCCAAAATTGTCCACAATCGAATTCCAGAAGCTCGCAGACGGCCCGAAGGATCCCTTGTTCCGCTTCGGATAACGTTTCGGACTCTGCCAATACGCGTGTCACCGAGTACTGAAGCGCCGCACGCCGCCGGCTCCGCCGTCGCTCAACACAGTACAGCAGGATTCGCTCCAAGGCGGCGGAATTCAAACGGCTCTTCACCAGATAATCCTCGGCTCCCGCCCGAACGACTTCCAGAGCCAGCGTTTCTTGATACAGGCTGCTGATGACCACGATCGGCAGTTCGGAGCTTCTGGACCGCAGTTCTTCGAAATGCTGCTGCCACCCGCCTTTGGTGCAACTGAGGTCAATCAAGACAACATCGAATTTCTTGCCGCTGGCTAGTTCGAGGCCGCGGGAACAGTTGCGGACACTCTCAACAATGAACGTGGTGTTCTTGGATTCAGCCAGCTTGCGACAAAGTTCTTCCGCATCGGCCGAGTTCGCATCCACCAACAAAACATTGACTGAGTTTGTTTGCATAATTCCCGTCAAAGACGACCTCGATACTCTCCGCGCTTTCCCTGTTACTTTCCGCAGTGCCAGAACGTTGGTGGGGAGTCAGGAGCCTATCCTTGGTTTCGCTCCCCCGTTTTTGGGATGACCATACTGGAACCCGGACGGGACACGAGCGGGTCGCTGCGCTCGGTCCAAGTCGCTCCATATCGAGAAATCGTCAAAAGTACGGCGCGGGTTTAAGCGGAGGGGAACAATCGATTGTCAATCATATCCAGTAGGAAGAATCCGCCGTTTGCGTTCTCATGGGCAGCGGAAACTTCGAGGAGGCGCTAGTTACGGATGAGGGGGCTTCCCGGAGCTCGGAGTGGATGTTTCAATATGACACGAATGTTAAGACTTTTAATGCG
>Ga0326727_10020824_pt1 | contig 12963 bp, 13 predicted proteins | sample MB2enrmetagenome_FD_207643 | JGI IMG/M metagenome (GOLD analysis project Ga0326727, IMG submission 207643) | Lab enriched peat soil microbial communities from McLean, Ithaca, NY, United States - MB29MY | ecosystem: Environmental > Terrestrial > Soil > Wetlands > Peat | place: USA: New York...
GTCCAAGTGGATTCGGCTATCATAACCGCTACGAGAAGATGTTACGTGACCACTCGCTTAGGTCATGCATTGTGTCTTCAGTCACCTCGTGCCCCATAGGATATTCTCGGTAGGTGACCGTCGCGCCGGCACGCTTGAGAAGTTCGGCAGACTCTCGCCCTAATCGGACGGGAATGATCGGGTCGTCGCTGCCGTGAGATATGAAAACTGGAAAGCCGTTCAGATTTGTCAGCTTCAGAGGCAAACCTGACCGATGCGGAATATAGCCACTTAACGCTGCAACACCCAGGAACGATGTCGGATCTAAGAGTGCGGTTGCATACGCCATCATGGTTCCTTGGCTGAATCCCAATAATAGTAATCGTTTCGAATCGATAGGGTACCCTTGCTTCACCTCTCCAACGAATTTTTGAAATACGTCAATGCTGGTGCGGAATGTGCTAGGTTCTGGGATACCTTCGCCGGCGAGATCATACCAGGCGAATCCACCGTAGGGAAATGGGAATGGGGCACGAGGTGATACTAACAATACGTTGGGAAGGGAGAGGGAAAGGACGAGCGGCACAAGATCGTTCTCATTCGTTCCTCTTCCGTGAATTGCGATGATGGTTGGATATTTCTCGCGGGCCGTTGAAGGGAAAAATACACGATGTTGAAGTGATGCAGCTATTGGTTTTCCTTGCTTAACTCCGTCTGTCACACTCTACACCTACTCATGGTCTTAAGCCCCTGTTGACTGCGCGTCACAAAACACGCTGACTGTTCCCGGCGACCAATTCAAGATAGACCGGTACTTACGGATTGGGTACGGGGGCACGCAAGGCCAGTTGGAGGCAGAATTAGAACGCGTTGGAGAGCTTCTTGTGAGCAAGCGACTAGCAACTGCCCTACGATCCCCGCGGCTTACTCCTCAACCAGGCAAACTGACCGAAAGCTTTTCAATTGCACCCACATTACCTGACCTAAGCGCGAAGTATCAAGCATGAGTCAGCAGACAACCCATGTAAAGTTAAGATGCATGGAATGCAAAGCAAAATTTGACAGCAAATATGATGCCTTTGATACTTCGGGCATTACCAATGTCGGCCAGATACTCGAGAACTTCATCTTCTGCCAGAAAATCGGAAAACGAGGATGCGGGAAAAGAGTTTCAGTCGTAGTAATCGACATTCGCTAGATGATCGAGATTAGCCTCAGCGAAGGCAACTTTTGTAAGGTCTGGAAATACTAGTGCCCGAAGACTCGCTTTGGGCAAACAAATACTAATCCTGGGCGCCGGATTCGGCGGCCTCGCCGTAGCGCACACCCTTCGCCGCGGACTGAAGCTCGACCACAAGATAACGATCGTCGATAAGCAACCGCTCTTTTTCATGGGTCTCACGAAACTCTGGGTGCTTAATGGCACGAGACAAGTTGGAGATGGGCCTGGGAATAGGACGTTGCTTGCCAAGAGAGGGATAGACTTCATCGAAGGAGAGGTCAGGTCGATAAACGCAGTAGGAAAGGAGGTCGTCGTAGATAAGCGAAAGCTCAGGTTCGACTACCTAGTAATTGCTTTAGGTGCGGACTATTCCCCCGGCTCCACACCCGGGTTCTTGAAGTATGCGACGAACTTGTACACCGAAAGCGGCTGTGCAGAAATCAGAGATAAACTCCGTTCGGTAACATCCGGCACTATCACAATCTTAGTATGCGGGTTGCCATTCAAGTGTCCACCCGCACCCTACGAGTCATCTATGATTATAGACGATATTCTCAGAACGAAAGGAGTGCGAGAGAAAGTCAGACTACAAATTGTCACACCGGAATCCCATCCTCTGACGATTCTCGGTGCCGAAGCGGGAAGGATGGTTACACATCTGCTTGAGGAAGAGGGATTGAGTACCGCCCATCCGAGAGAGTAAAAGAAGTTCGCTCAAGCTCAGTCCTAGCCGAAGGCGGAAAAGAGATTTCACACAACCTCCTTCTCGGTGTCCCGATACATGTTTCGCCATCGGTGCTCAGAGAGGCGGGTCTCATTGATCAGTCCGGATGGGTTTCAGTTAACGCTAGGACGCTGGCCACGTCGTTTCCCCAAGTTTACGCGATTGGGGATTGTGCTGGCCCTAGAACTACGAAGGGGCAATTGCTTCCACGCGCAGGAATCCTTGCTGAGGAACAAGGAAAGGTAGTTGCGGCAAATTTGATTCATGAAATTGAGGGTGCCACAGCAAGAGAAGAATTTCAGGGAAACGGTGTCTGTTTCATGGAGGTAGGAGGCGGCAAGGCAGCACCGGTACGCGCCAGCTTCTACGCAGAACCGAATCCAACATGGGAATCGACTCCACCCAGCGCGGAAGGACTACGAGAAAAACAACGCTTCCTGGAAGAACGTATGAGCGCCTGGTTCCGGTGAAATAAGAAGACAACGCCCAGGGCAGTCCGGTCGGGCTTTCAGAAACCAGTGGGGATTGCGACGCTGCCGTCCCAGCTATCATCGAGCCTAATTTCTTGGGGGTCTCACCAACCCAGTTTGATAGGCCGACCGACCGTCAAGGACCACTGTGCGCCGTACAGGCCCGGATAATTCAATTTGTTCCCCCGGGATCGGACTTCTGGGACAAAGAAACGTACTCCCCTAGGAACAAAGTCAGTAGCGCCAGCGCCACCGGCCATCCTCCTTGCGGCAGCGGTGATGTACTCTTGGTTAGATTTCTAGGCGGTTTGGGCAAGGGCTCGGGTCAACGGACCGTATAGCTCTCGGACGGCCACAGTTGCTTTCTCGTGATCGCAACGTGAATTCATGTCGAGCGCTTCATCGACTGCCTTGAGCTCCTGCCTCTTGTGATCTCCTGGAAGTCCACTTAAGTTAAGTGGGTCGTCCGAATGGAGAGCATTAGCGTTACTTTTCTATAAGGAAGGTCACTGATTCGGCGTCGAAATAAGCGCTAGCCTTTCTTTGCTCCTAGGTAAAAGCCCAGCCCGAAACTGCTGCCCATCGGGAACACTTGGCCGACAAATGCTAGAGCACCGACGAGTGCTGTCAGCGAATTGGCGAATGTGTTACCTGCCGCATTTGTGAACGCGTTAAAGTTGACGGTGATGACCCCTATCGACGCCAACCATGTGAGGCCCAGCATGAACAGTCCTGAAATGAGGGCCACGATCTTGAAGATTAGTGCAGCTACTTTTTTCAAACCGTAGCCCAGCAGAAACCCCAATGTTCCCCCAAAACCGACTTGGCTCACCAATAATGTTGCTAGGCCACTGGTATCCAATGAGGGCACGCGCAAATAAGGGCAGCTTCAATCTGAGGCAATAAAGGTTCGACACCACTGCCCGCAAAAAGATGATGCCCCTTTGAGGGAATTGAACATAGCCATCGAAAAATAGGGGGATAGCGTCCATTCAATTCTGAATCATGTTAGCGGGTTGGGTTAGAAGCTGGCAGGTTACATGCTTCGAATATACCGGGAGGCGGCATTTAGCCGGAACAGGGCTCCTCAGCATTATTGAGGTTGGTAATAGGTGAACTATCTCGGTTTGGATTTAGCTGGGGCGAACACCCGCCCAACTGGCGTTTGTATGATCAATCAGAAGTTACGAGTGACCTGTTCCGTTGTTCATTCGGATTCGGAAATACTCTCCATCATTAGGAGAAGTGGGTCGAGGGTCGTTGCAATTGATGCGCCGCTCGCTCTTCCCCTTGGCAGACACTGTTTAGGCGAGCATTGTAGGGGTCGTTCACATTTCCGAGCCTGTGATCTTGTATTAAGGAAAATGGGGATCAGATTCTTTCCGATTACGCTTGGACCGATGAGGACACTTACATCGCGGGGTATGCGTCTGGTTAAGCTAATTCGGCAACTTCACGTGGACGTGATCGAAACTTATCCTGGCGCGGCTCAAGATCTACTCGGTATTCCCAGAAAACAATACGGCCTGGAAGCGCCAAGACTCATTGAAAAAGATGGGTTGTAGCGGAGATATTTTGACTAGGAGCTTAACAGGGGATGAACTGGACGCGATAAACTGCGCCCTGGTAGCCAAACAGTTCGAGGAGGGACATTACTTAGCTATCGGAGATCCTTCCGAAATAATGATGATCCTGCCCAGAACCTAGGCGGCGCCGACTAAGCTATGTTTGAACATGCGCCTGATGGCGGATCGGCGGCTCGCCGAATTCTGCCCGATGAATTGAGCGACGGATTTCGTCGCCTTGGATTGTCGGAAGGGGATTGTGTTATGATGCATGCCTCTTTGGAGAGTATGGGGACGGTTGACGGCGGGGCTGCGATGGTTCTTCACCGACTGCTCAAGATTCTTGGGAAGGACGGCATTCTCTTGATGCCGACTTTCACTTCAGTAACTCGGCACAGTTCGACACACAATAACTATACTCGGGCGGGATGTTGGTGCGAAGGAAAAGAGACCCGTCACCTGCCCTTCATCGCTGAATTGCAACCTGACAAGGATATGGGTGAAATTGCATACCGGTTATGCAGTTGGCCGTCGTCGCGAAGGAGCAATCACCCTGCATATTCCTTTGTAGCGGTCGGCAAAAATTCGGACAAGCTTATTCGTGAATATTCAACTAGTGACCCATTGCAACCTCTCAAAGCCTTTCTCAAAGAAGACCCTGTGATTCTGACGGTTGGAGTCGGATTGGATTCGGTTTCTGCGATTCATGTTGCAGAACAACGGTTGACTCCTTCAAAGTTCGTTAGGGAGCGTGCACTTAGCATTACTTCGAAGGGCCAGGACTGGGTCGATATAACCGCGATCGGATGCAGCGTCGGTTTCCAACAACTGGAACAGCACCTTGCCTCGCAGAACTTTGAGGAGACACAGATCGGGTTAGCGATGGTGAAGCTCTACTCGATGCAGGGATTGATCCAAGCCGCAGAGAAGGCTCTCCATGATGACCCATTGGCCCTTGCCTGTGGAAGGCCGGAATGCCTCAGTTGCATTCTTGCGCCAATCAAGCGATGAAACTCGCCCGTCTTCTCTGGCGTGTTGTATTCATTTCCACCAACCCAATTCCTTTGGAACTCCCCTTGTCAACACCCTGCTTCCCTGTTCGGTCGATATTAGGTCGTCCTCAATTCTGATTCCAGTTTTCCCCTGCATGTAAGCTCCGGGTTCGATCGTAAACGCCATTGCTGATCGAATAACTTCTGGTCCAGCCGGGACTATGTATGGTTCCTCGTGAACTTCCAGGCCTAGCCCATGGCCGGTTCGATGGATAAAGTACTTGTCGAGGCCTTTCTTGCGGAGACACTCTCTGGCCGCGCCATCGATTGAGCCCGTTGTTACACCGACACGTGAGGCTTCAACGGCTTCAAGCTCGGCTTCGAGTACGCTTTCGTAGAGCTGATCAAAGGCCGGATCCCTCCCTATCATGAATGTTCGGGTTATGTCAGCGAAATAGCCGCCATAAGTGCAGGTTGCATCGATGACTATGCTCTCCTTTCGCCTTAGCTTTCTCTCCGAAGGCAAGTGGTGCCCATCAGCAGCCATCGGGCCCGACTGAACCAGAACGTCCGGTGTGGATTCGGCGCCGTCCTCATGTATCTCCCCAGCGATCTTCTGAGAGAGTTCCAGCTCACTCATTCCAGCTTTCAACATGCGGGGAATTGCCAGGAAGGATTTGGATATGATTTTTGCCGAGCGGGTTAGTAGCTGTATCTCTTGTGCATCTTTTACGGATCTAAGATTTTGCAGGATAGGTTCGCCGTTTGCAAGCTGAGGTTGTGCAAACTTGAGAAGTGCATCGATGAACCTGTAGGGCATGCTGCCCTCCAACCCCCACTTACCTTTCAGTCCCAGTTGGCCGACGGTCTCTTCGATCGATTTCGAAGGGCCATCGGTATCGGTCCAACTGTGAATGAGAATTTTCAGAGGTGACCTCAGATATGGGCCGGATTCGAGTGTTGGCGCTACGAGGTGTGGCTCACCTTTGGTTGGCACAGCCATGAAGAACGGCCGTTCCAAAAGGAGCGAATTTCCTCCCGTGTAGTACCTGAGGTTCGGACCAGGAACGAGAATCATGCCCTCAAGCTGGTTTTCATGAGTCTTTTCTTGTAATTTGGCAAGTCTAACAGAATATTGATTCAGCAAAGCACTCACGGCACTCGCATACCTCTGCATCCGTTATATGCAGTTCTGTACGCCAAAAACGGATAGTTAGTTTAGAGATTTCACGCTTAGAGCTTGAAAACAAGCTAATCCGCTTAAATCAGCTTTCTCCTGCAAGGTTTCCTGATCGCCCCATGTCAGAACCTAAACTCAACCTGAAAACAGAGCCGGCAAATCCTGAGGACGGTGCTTGTCTTCGTATAGACGGCTCCGAATTGAAAGCGAAGAACTCGGAACTCCTGCTCTTGGAAGCCATTGATCAGGCATTGGTTGATTTACTTGGGCGGCGTGCAAGGGAGTCGATTTATGACCACTTGGAAAGGAAATGCTACATGGCTAGGGACGAGGTGCCCCAGAGGCTAGGTGAATTCTGTGATGTTCTTCACGCTAACTTTGGGAAAGCCGGAAGAACGATCGAGAGAACTATCGCGAAGCGGTTTTACTCCAAGATGGAGAGGAAATTCGTCGACTATCCCGGCTACGGTTTGGCAGATTACGTTGAGAGGGTCAGCTCCCATCCCTCTCAGCTGACAATTGATGTTCCGATTACGACTACCACGGTAACGATGTACGTTTTTCCAGGCCAGACGGGTCAAGCCTAAACGAAGGTAAAGCTGTCTCCAATTGAGACGCCGTACGTTTTGACGAAGCCCGCGTTCACTTCCAGCACGTACATTGCGTTGACGGGAGGCGTGAAGATTGGGCATGCTTGAGGCGTACAGGGCGGCAGGTCCTGCTCGATGAAGACTACCTGCTTGTTAGCGTTAAACCATATGATGTCTAACGGGAAGTTCATGTCTATCATCCAGAAGCTCCACTGAGCTTGTTGGTTGAATTCGAAGAGCATTCCGTTGTCCGGGGGCATTGATATTCGTCCCGAGAGCCCCCTTTGTTGCTCTTCCGGCGTCGTGGCGAGATCCACAGTTAGGACCACGCCTGCGAACAAGATCTTAACCGGCTTGGGTTGCGCGTACAGATAGTAATAAGCAACAGAGGCAGAAACCGCAAGGAGAACAATCACCAAGGCTACGAAGATAATTCGTCTTTTCAAAGCTCCATCACTATCCCCGTTGGGCTTTGTCGACCAAATAATCGTGTCATGTTTCGAGGAAACCTGTGGATACGTTTGTTGGCTGAGTGATTCTTAAAAGGTTCTCAAGGGAATACATTAGATTACAAACAGTAGGAGGCTTGTTAGATGTACCTTTCAACGAACGGAACGAGGCTCTATTACATCGATGTCGGTCAGCCCTCTGGTCCCCCTATCGTGTTGGTTCATGGCTTCCCGCTCAGTCATGAGATGTGGACCAGTCAGATCGAGGTTCTCAAGAATGTTTACCGTGTGGTTGCTTGGGACCTGCGTGGACAGGGTAGAAGTGAAGTGGGTGACGGGCAGTTTACGCTTGAGTTCTTGGTTGACGATCTCATAGCCTTGTTGGACCATCTAAAGATTGAGCAGGCCGTTCTTTGTGGGCTTTCGATGGGCGGTTACGTATGCTTGCGTACGGTGGAGCGAAACACGCAACGTGTCAGCGGGCTAATTCTATGCGATACTAAATCTGAGGCAGACTCGAATGAAGCGAAACTCGCGCGCGGTGCCTCTATCAAAGCGATTAAGAGAAATGGGATTGAGGCATATTCGGACGCTTTCCTGAAAGGGGCCCTGTCCCCCACTTCGCTAAGAGATCGGAATGTCGTCGAAACGATGGCGAAGATTATTCGGCAAAATCACGCTCTGGGTCTCTGTGGCACGTTGCTTGCGCTCGCCGGAAGGACCGATACGACTTCATTCCTCTCGAAAATCGAAGTTCCGACGCTTATCCTCGTTGGTGAACAAGATACGATCACGCCCCCCGAACATTCTCGAAGAATGCAGTCACTGATTCAGAGCTCGACACTGCAGATCATACCGCAAGCAGGGCATATGACTAATATGGAAAACCCAACAATGTTCAACACCCAGCTTCTCAACTTCCTTCAAGGCCACGTACCATCATAATGTGAGTTGTAGAAGCGTTATGTGAAAGCGGCAAGTTCCCTACAGGCCGTTTTTCAGTTGTTCAATTGCTTAAAGATAAGCTGAGGATCATTCATTGCTGCTTTCTGGAGGCGGTGGGCTTGTCCGATTACTATTTCTTGTTTGTCCTCTTTTAGTCCGTCAATGATCGCAGCAGCAACCTCCTGTGGACTGATTCCGCGATAAGCCTCTTCTTTGTTCCCGGCGAAGCTTGCATCAAGTTCAGTGTCCGTTGTTGGCGGAATCGCTTCGAACACTCTTACTGGTGTGTTTCTAAGTTGGTGGCGTAGGGAGGTTGTGAATGAATGGATTGCAGCTTTTGTCGCGCAATAGATCGGCATCTCCGCGATCGGTACAAAGGCGAGGCCTGACGAGATGTTCACGATAGTCGCCCTTTTCTTCTTCATGAATTTTGGCGTGAACAGAGCACACAGGCGGATGGTTGCTTCGAGGTTTATCGCAAGTTCATCGTCGGCAGGCGGAGTTGTTTTGGTGATCTTGGGTGAAGTGAAGTCGACCTGCCGTTGGATTCCAGCGTTATTGACCAGCATGTCAAGTTCTGGAAAGTTTGCGGTGATCCATTGCAGCAGTTTTCTTCTCTCCGACTCGACCGAGACATCGCACTTCTTGATGCGCGCTTGGGGGATCTTCGTTTTTGCTTGTTGCAACTTGTTTACGCGGCGTCCACATAGAATGACCTCGCTTCCTGCTTGCACAAATGCTTCAGCCAAAGCAAAACCGATACCTGTTGCACCACCAGTGATTAGCACCGTATTACCTTCGACGTCCAAAATCATCCAATCCTAAAGGGCGATGTCATCTCACACTAGAAATATTACGTTATACTTTCAGGCACTCATAGACTGACGTCAGAGTGTAGATTTGAGAGAGGTCAGACGAAGAGAGAAACTCATGCGTAGCACAAGAATTGCAATTTCCAGCGAACGCAAGGGTTCACTACGTAGCACCGGGTCCTACGCCGAGGGGTGCTCAGAGATGGGGTTGGTCTGTGGGTCGTATTGATTAGGTGTGATTCGGCGGAGGTGTTGGTGTAGAGGTTGCTAGTATGGAGATAGGTAGTAGTAGCTTATGACGTAGATGTCGCCCTGGAAGGTCATTTCAGGATCCCAGAGGTTTGATTTGTACGAGGAGGGAGTGACGAACACTCCGGTTACTGAGATGCGGGCGTGGTTCATTGGAAGTTGGGTTGAGTTTGAAAAGATGAGTCGATAGTCCCGTCCGTTCACCGTAATGTAGTACAGTGAGCTGGCGGCGATTGCACATGGCGGGTTGGCTAAAGCGCATGCGGGGGACACTACTGACGATGTCATAACTCCGGTTAGAGTCACGTTTTGGTGTATTGGGTTCGGATAGTTGGGTACGGAACCTTCAAGCCCTGGCCCAAAGGCTGGGCTTGAGAGCGTTTGTTTTGCAACCGAGTTACTTGAATAGATGGCAACTGCAGATGCGGCCGCGATGACCGCAATCACCAGTACTGTAGCTAGAATGTACCTAGTTCGTTTCATCGTTTTCCCTGACTTGATGTTTTAGGAAAGTGTTGTCTGGTTGGCTAAATGGAGTCTAAACTCGGCACGTCAAATCCATCCCAATGCCCAAATTAGAATTGACAACAACCAAGCAGCTTATCCGAGCCGCCAATGAGCTCAAAGAAGGGCTACAACGAAGACCTGATGGGGTATGGTTGATATTAGGTTCTCGTAGGGCAAATTCCGACACTAGTTAGAATACGCACTTTAGGCGAGTTAGCTCAATTCGGTCGTTTCACAAGTTTGCAGTATTCCATGGTTTGGGGCCTACTGTTTAGGCTCGACGAGTTTGGATTTCAGCAATGCTCTTGCTTTCTTCTTTGGATTTGGCATTGCCCATTCCCACTTGGTAGGACAGATGCCCAAGTAGGGCCAATTCGCATTTTCCAGAAAGTGCGGGAGAAATAGGTTATAATCGACTGTAGGGGCCTCACGGTTTGAACCGGCCTAGCAGAAGTGAGTTGCTTACTACAGTTACTGAGCTTGTGGCCATAGCGAGGCCTGCAAGATAGGGCATGAAATCGTAGAAGCCAGGGCCGAAGAAGGGTACTAGTAGCCCGGCGGCAATTGGTATGAGCGCGATGTTGTAGCAGAAAGCCCAGAATAGATTTTCTTTGATCTTCCTGACCGTTGCCCTGCTCAGTTTGATTGCAGTGATTACATCTCTCAAATTGTTCCTGATCAAAACGATGCCCGCCGTCTCAACAGCCACGTCAGTTCCGCTTCCAATGGCGATTCCTATATCGGAAGCTGCAAGCGCCGGAGCGTCGTTGATCCCATCGCCAACCATCCCAACAACCTCTCCCTCTCTTTGCAGCTCGCGGATCACCTGTTCCTTCTGTTCCGGGAGAACATCTGCCACAACCCTATCGATTCCAAGTCTGTCAGCTACAGTTTTCGCAGTCCGTGCATTGTCCCCTGTCATCATTATAACGCGGATCTTCATTCTTTGCAACTCTCCTACTGTCTCACGCGCGTCGTCCTTAGGCATGTCCGCGAGACCAATGACTCCGAGCGGCTCCTTTTCGGTGGACAGGATCATGACGGTCTTTCCTTCTTCCTCAAGCTTCGAGATGCCTGGTTCAATTTTCTGCAGTTCCACGTTGTATTGTGACATTAGTTTTCGATTTCCCAGAAGCAACATCTGCCCGTTATTCTCAACGACGACACCTTCGCCTGGAACTGCCTTGAACGAGGAAATTTTGATGGTCTCGATGTGCTCTTTCTTTGCGGCGTCTACGATTGCTTGTCCTAGAGGATGTTCTGAGCCCTTTTCGGCTGATGCCGCCAACTTCAAGATTTCTTGTTTCGTGCGGTTTCCGAATGGTATAATATCTGTTACCGACGGTTTCCCGCGTGTCAGCGTGCCGGTCTTATCAAATACGATTGCTGTCATTTTGTGAGCCGTCTCAAGGTACTCGCCTCCTTTGATGAGGATTCCAAACTGTGCCCCCTTGGCAGTTCCCGTCATTATCGCTGCAGGAGTCGCGATTCCAAGAGCGCAAGGGCAGGCAATGACGATCACGGAGACAAAGGCCAGCATGGCAAAGTTCAGTGCCAACCGACCAAGGAAGTACCATCCGAGCCCAGCCCCCATAGCGATTAAGATCACTGTCGGAACGAAGTAGGCAGAAACGGTATCGGCTAGTCGCTGAATGGGAGCCCGTCCCATCTGTGCCTCTTCGACCAATTGAACGATCTTCGCAAGTACGGTATCTGCTCCGACCTTTGATGCGCGGACCTTCAAGAAGCCCGAGGTGTTAATCGTGGTCCCAATCACTTCGTCTCCGGGGCCCTTCTCTACTGGAATGCTTTCTCCCGTAATCGCAGATTGATCTACGACTGAGTTGCCGTCAATAATGACTCCATCGACAGGTATCCTTTCCCCCGGACGGATCACCACGATATCTCCTACTTTGACCGATTCGATCGAAACTCCAATTTCGTTTTCATCACGCAAGACGTGAGCCATTTTCGGTTGCAGGTCTAGGAGACGTCTGATAGCGTCTGAGGCTTTTCGTTTAGTTCGATATTCTAGCAGGTTTCCGAGCAGGATTAGAGTTATGATTACTGAAGAGGTATCGAAGTAGACGGATTTGGTGTGAAAGAATGAGGGTAGGAATGTCACAACGGTACTGTAAGCCCAAGCCGCACTCGTGCCGATGGCGATTAGTAGGTCCATGTTGCCCATTCGATTTCTCAGGGTGTCGTAAGCACCCCTGTAGAAGCGCCAACCTACAACGAATTCTACGGGAGTTGCTAGGATGAAGAGCAAGTAGTTATTCGCAACTGGTTCAATAAGCGGCAACCAAGTGAACACGAGTGTGGGGACGGCAAGCAAAACGCCCATCGCCGCCAATAACTTAAGGCGCTTCAATTCAACTTCGGGCTTCTCAAATGTCATCGCGCACGTTTCACTGCAGAAATACCACTTGCTCCCTCGAATAGTTCTCGTAATGGTTGCGGTCCTGTCGTCAACGTACATGCCGCAAACGGGGTCTTTGGCCATCGAATTTTCTCTTATCCAACGCTTAGGTTAGTGATCCATACTGGTCCGAGCTTCGAAAGGTTGGGCTGCTGTCAAATTAAAGTTGTAGGAAAATTCTTAGGGCTAAAGAGCCTGAACCATAGGAGAAGTGAGTTTCGTGGCGATAGATCCAATCTGCAAAATGGTTGTTGCTGAGAAGGACGCCAGGTACACGAGTGTGTACGACGGGAGGAAATTCTATTTCTGTTCGGCCGCGTGTAAGCAACAATTCGAGCAGAACCAACAGAAATACGTGAAGTAGAGTTTAGCGGCCTTCTGCAATACTGTTCACAGCGCGCATACATCTTAAGAAATCTAACTGGAAGTAAGTCAGCTAAGCATTTTTACCAGTCTAGGCATTTAGCAGAAAATCGCGAGGTTTGCGTGTCTGAATGGGAGAACCGAACAATCAGCTCCAACCGCGAAGCACTAAAGTTCCAATCCTGTCAGAACTCTTAGGTGAGGTTCCGTTCGGTAGAGGTATTCTAGTTCTCTACGATCCCGATTCACAATCGACCGCTCTGTTCGTCAACGTTTCCGCAGAATATCTGAGGGCAGGTGGAGATGTTAATTATTTTGTAAGTAGCGAACCCGTTGCCGAGCTTAGGCAGCGCTTTGAGCGATTAGGGCTTAACATCAGAGAATATGAGGCGAAGGACTCGGTGGTCCTATTTGACGCGTACTCGGCGCAGACGGGTGCAAAGACGGATGAGCGATACCAATCCGAAAGCGCAAACCTGAATGAACTATCTATA
>Ga0326727_10020826_pt1 | contig 12961 bp, 8 predicted proteins | sample MB2enrmetagenome_FD_207643 | JGI IMG/M metagenome (GOLD analysis project Ga0326727, IMG submission 207643) | Lab enriched peat soil microbial communities from McLean, Ithaca, NY, United States - MB29MY | ecosystem: Environmental > Terrestrial > Soil > Wetlands > Peat | place: USA: New York...
CGCGGTCAAGGCCATCGATGCCGGCGGCGGGTTGGGAATCGACTATCACGACGGCGCTTTTGACGCAGCGGCCAAGGTGCAGGAGTATGCATCAGCGCTCGACGCCGCGCTCGGCGATTTCGATGGCTGCCTGCTGATCGAGCCGGGACGATTTCTGGTGGCGCAAGCGGGTGCGCTCGTGGCGCGCGTGCTGTATGTGAAGAACAGTGGCAAGAAGACTTTTGTCATCACCGACGCGGCCATGAACGATTTGATCCGCCCGGCACTCTACCAGGCGCATCACGAGATTGTTCCGGTGCGGCCGAGGGCAGGGAAGGCGCGCATCGTCGATGTGGTGGGCCCGGTGTGTGAATCAGGCGACTTCTTTGCGCGCGACCGCAAACTCGCGCCAGTCGAGCCCGGCGACCTGGTGGCTCTGCTCGATGCCGGAGCCTACGGCATGGTGCAAAGCTCCAACTACAACACGCGCCCGCGCGCTCCCGAGGTGCTGGTCGAGGGCGCGAAGGCGCGGCTGATCCGGCGGCGCGAGACGGTTGCCGATCTGCTGGCGACAGAAATCGTGTGACGGGGCAGGCGCTTCGCTACTTCGACACCGGCCTTGCAACGATTCGTGAATCCATCCGCGCGGGCTGACCCGTCCAGTCTGTGACGATGTCATCGGAAACCGCCTCCCCTTCCAGCCCTTTCCCAAAGGCCATCACAGTGGCACTCGGCCCGTAGCTCGCGTGTGCAAGAGCTGTGGCGGAAAGTGCCGTAAAAAAGCAGCGTTGCAGCGTTGATGCCCAACGCCTGTGCTTTGGGAATATGGTGGCACCGCGTTGGTCGGTGTACCTATCCTCGTCGTGCCCCGTCGTTTCGACGGAGTAGTTTGTGTAGCTCAGGCGCACGAGCATCCCTGACAGCGGGTTCCCTGACTCATCGACGACCCGTACGCTCCACTCTGGGGAAGCGAGATAGGGAACGGGGATCAGCGAGAGAGCGAGCACAATCGCTGCGGTGAGCATGAGAGCCCTCTTGCGATTCATAACGATCAAATAGTACTACCTGAAGTTCCAGAATATCCGCTTTGCCGAGCGCTGCTGATCTCATGCCCACCCTGATATCGTGTTGGGCGGGAGAGTTTACGATGCAATTCGCAGTGCAGACGTTGCGCGCGCTGGCGTTCGCGGGGCTGGCGCTTGGACTATCGGTGCCTGTTCGTGCCGATTCGCTGAAAGTGAAGACGGAGCAGGGGAAGGTTCGCGGCAAGCTGATCAACAATGGCAGGGTGCGAGCTTTTCTTGGCATGCCCTATGCCGCGCCGCCACTGGGCGATCTGCGATGGAGAGCGCCGGAACCGCCCGCGCGCTGGAAGGGCGTGCGCGACGCGACGAGCTACGGCGCACACTGCGCTCAAGCCAATCCCTTTCCCGACATGATCTTCCAGGACAGCGGACCCAGCGAGGATTGCCTGTTCCTGAATGTGTATACGCCGGAAAATGCGAAGCCCAGCAGCAAACTCCCGGTTATGTTTTGGATCCATGGCGGCGGATATACAAGCGGCTCTGCCTCTGAGCCGCGCCACAACGGCGATTTTCTGCCCACCAAAGGCGTGGTGCTGGTGACCATCAACTACAGGCTGGGGGTCTTTGGCTTTCTGGCGACCACCGATCTGGCCAAGGAAGCCGGCGGAGCGGCGGGGAATTACGGCCTGCTGGATATGGTTGCGGCGCTCGGATGGGTGAAAGAGAATATCGCGCAGTTCGGCGGCGATCCGGGGAACGTAACGATTTTTGGGGAGAGCGCAGGATCCTTCGCGGTGAGCACGCTCATGGCCGCGCAACCTGCGCGGGGATTGTTCCAGAAGGTGATCGGGGAGAGCGGCGCTGCGTTCGGCAGAGGCCTGGGCGGCAAAACCGTGGCCGAGCAGGCCCCAATCGGCAGCGCCTGGGTTGCCTCACTGGGAGTCAAGTCGCTCCGGGAACTGCGCGCGAAGCCCACTGCGGCGCTGCTTGAAGCTGCCGGAAAGAAGGGATCGCCTAACTTTTCGCCGGTCATCGATGGCCGGCTGCTTACGGAGCCGGTCGCCGACACCTATGCCGCAGGAAGGCAAGCACATGTTCCGCTCCTGGCCGGCTGGAACAGGGATGAGGGCAGCTTTGCCGTATCGCAAGGCATGACGGCAGCGCAGTGGAAAGAGAGGGCGGTGAAACTCTTCGGCGATCGTTCTGCCGAATTTCTCAGCCTCTATCCCGGCGCGAACGATGAAGAAGCACTGCGCTCAGCGATCGACTACACCGGCGATACTTTTATCGCTTTCGGCACGTGGAAGTGGATCGAGGCGCAGGTGAAGACTGGGGATGCACCCGTGTATCGCTACCACTTCGAGCTGGCCGCGCCGCCCAGCAAGTTTCATCCCGGCTGGTTTGCCTTCCACTCCGACGACATTGAGTATGTGTTTGGCACACTCGATACGCGCCCCGGAGCCGTGTGGCGGCCCGAGGACCGCAAGCTGAGCGAGCAGATGATGGACTACTGGACGAACTTCGCGAAAACCGGCGACTCCAACGGGCCGGGACTGCCGGAATGGCCAAAGTACGGCGCGGACAACCTGATCATCCACCTGGACAGCACTATCACCTCAGGCCCGAGCACCGTAGAGCCGCGCTATGAGTTTTTGCTGAAAGAAACGTCTGCGGAGAAGCCCTGATCGACGCGCCGGCTTACTGTTTCACGCCTGAGGCTGCGGCAAATCCGGCTACCTGGGATGGAGAGGTATCGCTGGGAGGGGGCGGAGCGGCGAAGCTTGCGCCATTCGCGTTAATCGCTCCGGAGTAATCGGGACCCAAGCCGAGATTCTTGAGGGCGCGTGAGTCGGGCATCAGTTTCGTCTGCCATCCGTGGTCGGCCTGGTACTTTTGCATCGCGGCGACGGTGGTGGCGTCCCATTTGCCATTGGTTTCGCCGTTCAGGTAGTGCTCGCGGATGAGTGCCTGCTGAATCTGTGTTACGCGTTCCGGCTCGATGGCCTGCTGGCCGCGTACACGGCGCGATCTGTGCCTGCCTTGCGTGTGACTGTGGGATGAGCTGACCCGGCCGCTGGCGGGAGAGCGGTGAACATTCGACGCGAATGCCGGTGGCGCAAGAAGAGCCGCGGAAATCAGAAGCGCCAAACCCGCATGAGACGAAAACATTCTTGTGCCGCCTGAAAAACGAGAGAATTTCAAGAACTCTTCGTAGAAGTTTAACCAAGGTTGCATGATGCAGCAAGGGAAAAACGGATCAAGCGCATTGACTTGATTACTTTGGAAACCAGCGCCGGCGACGGGAAGCCGCGGCCGGCGCTGGTTCTAGGTGGCTAGAGTGTCCCGCCGATATAGTTGATGCCTTGTTCGGGATGGCGCGGGTCAATCACCTCGAAGACCACGTCGTCGCCGGTCTTGAGCTTGCTCACCACGGCATCGAACTGTTCTTTGGTGCCGGTGGGCTGACGGTTGACATGCGTGATAACGAGCCCCGGCTCCAATCCCTGCAAGTCAGCAAACGAGCCGGTGCGGACCGACGTGATGACGACGCCGGAAGCATGGATCTTGGACGCCATCGACGCTGGAACATCCTGAACGACCACTCCCAGCTTGGCTTCGCCGGCGCCGCCTCCGCCTTCCTGATTGTTTTCCGGCTGCGGGTTATTGAGATCGGCGAAGACCTTGTCGCGATCGCCGATGGTGACGGTAGTATCGAGCGGCTTGCCATCGCGGACATATCCCATCCGGATGGTCGATCCTGGCCTGAGGCTGGCGATTTCGTTCACCAGGTCGTCGCCGTCCTTGATCGGGCGCCCATCGACGGTGGTGATGATGTCGCCTGCCTTGATGCCTGCCTTATCCGCGGGCCCGCCCGCTTGCACTTCCTGCACCAGCACGCCGTTCTTGAAGCCGTAGACGCGATTGACCGCGCCCGACAGGCCCTCGCGGAACTGGATGCCGATGGAGCCTCGCGTCACTTTGTGGCTGGGGCTGATCAGGTCGTTATACACCGAAACCACAGTGTTGGACGGCATGGCGAAGCCGATGCCCTGATAGCCCGCCGACTGCGTGTAAATGGCGGTGTTGACCCCGATGACCTCGCCGTTCATGTTCAGCAACGGCCCGCCGGAGTTGCCGGGATTGATGGCCGCGTCGGTTTGGATGAAATGCTGGAACTGGCCCGGAGCGCCCTGGTCGATGGTCCGGTTCTTGGCGGAGATGATGCCGGCGGTGACCGTCTGCGCCAGCGCAAACGGGCTGCCGATGGCCTCAACCCAGTCGCCCACCTGCGCCGTGTCCGAGTTGCCCATCTTAACGATCGGCAGCGGTTTGTCGGTGTCGATCTTGATCACCGCAAGGTCGGTGGCCTTATCGGTGCCGATCACGTGCGCCGGACGGCCGGGATCCGTGGTATCGGGGTCGGTGGAAAGCTTGACGTAGATCTTGTCGGCCTTGTCGACCACGTGATCGTTGGTGATGATGTAACCCTTGGGATCGACGATGAAGCCCGAGCCAAGAGACTCCTGCACTTCGCCGTTGTCTCCGTCATCCGGCATGGGAGCCTGGCCGCCGAAGAACCGGTTGAAGAAATTCTGGAAGTCGTCCGGCCCCTGCTGATTATTATCCTGATTGTTGTCGTCAGGATTCTGCGGGTTGGGCTGCGAGTGGAAATGGAATTCGCGGTGGTGGTTGCCCGATTCCTTGGGAAGAGTCTGGGTATTGATGTTCACTACTGCCGGCCCGACCAGCTTGGCAATTCTCACGAAATCATTGGGTGGGGTTGGCGTCGTGACAACCTTCAGGGGAGTGGCGTCGGAGCTGGTGCTTTGATTCTCCTGCCCACGGACGCCGTGGGCGGCAAACGATCCGGCCACAATGGCCGCCGAGAGCGTGGCGAGCACCACAAATGCCGAGGCAAGACGGCGCGAACGAAGCCGTTCGAAGAGCAATTTCATAGAGTTCATTGACCTCATAATAAGGCGCCCAGCCTGATGGCCGGCATGTTCATGGCGCCCTCTCCTAGTATAGCTATCTGCGAGCGGGTCCGGCACTGACTCTTCCGCGTCACAGCAGCATCCAGGAAGCCAAAGCTTGGGCCTGAGCGGTTAGACGTGGATTGGAGGGAAACTGTCGTTCCATGGTGACGAAGAGTGTGGGCCTGGAGGCCCGCAGTCGCCGCGGCGACCAGGTCTCCAGACCGGCACTACAACGAAAGCCGCCGTTGGGAACGAGTCAGTGACCGGAGCTAAAGTTCAGCCGCCCATTCCAGCATTGCAAGAGTCAGCAGCATCACCCGTTTGAGCGCGAGTTCGCGGTCTTTCGGCGAGTACCACTCGCGGAGCGTGTGCGCGGCGCCGCCTTCACCGCCCGCGCCCATGGATAAGGCCGGAACGCCAAGCGAGAGCGGGAGGTTGGCGTCGGTCGAGCCCAGGCGGAGATCGGTACGCAGGCCGAGATGCCGGTCAACGGCGCGCAACGTGGCGAGCATCGGGGAGTCGTCAGGCAGTTGCGCGGCGGGGCGGTCGCCGATTTTGGAGATTTCGAAGGACAGTCGCCGGCGCGAGCCTGCCTCCGAGGCCTTCACCTTTATGTTGCAATGTTCGACGGCATCCTCAAGGGCGCGGTGCAACGCGACTTCGAGGCGCACAAGCTGGCCGGGGTCCGTCGATCGAAAATCGACGGTGGCCTGCGCGCTTTCAGGAATCGAGTTCACGCTGATGCCGCCGCGAATAGTCCCCAGGTTGAGCGTGGTGCGCGGCTCTTCGGGCAGCGGCGTGTCCGCGAGTGTAGAGAGCGCCGAGGCGAGCGCCGCGATGGGGTTGGGCGTGCCCGCATCGGTAAAGCTGTGCCCGCCGGGGCCGGTAATGGTGATCTGATAGCGGCGGCTGCCCACGGCCTGGGTTACGGCAGCGTCCGCGCCAGGGCCGTCCAGAACAATGTGAGCGGCAATGCGGCCAGCCAGTGCGCTGTGCTCGTAGATGTGGCGCACGCCGCGCAAGTCGCCCTCACCTTCTTCGCCGACGTTGCCGAGAATTGCGAGGGGCGCGGGAAGTTCTACGCCAGCGTGGAGGAGCGCGGTGGCGACAGCAAGCATTCCCGCCACGCCGCCCGCGTTGTCGCAGGCCCCCGGCGCCTCGAGCCGGTCGCCGTTGAGCACCGGGTGCAGCGGCGTGCCGGCGGGAAACACGGTGTCGATGTGGGCCGAAAGCAGGACGACCGGGGCGATGTTCTCGGGGCCGCGCTTGGCAGGCAAGATGCCAAGGACGTTGCCGGCAGCGTCAATCTCAACCTGGCTGAGGCCCGCCTCGGTGAAACGCTGGGCAAGCCACTGCGCACGCGCCTGTTCGCCGTGAGTGGGCGCGGGAATCGCCGTGAGTTGCACCTGCCAGTCCATGATCGTCTTTGGATTCACGTGCAGCCAGGAAAACGCGGCATGAACCGGCCGCAACGCCGCCAGCGCCGTGATCCGCGAGAATGCAGAGGTTGGAGAGAGAACGGGCATCGAGGTGCATTCAGAGTAGCAGGGGACTGATGCGTTGGCGGCGATTCTTCAGGGGGCGTCACGGATTCAACCGTCGAAGGCCGCGTGCTCCGGAGGGTAATCGACGGAGTGGAGAAACAGGCCTCGCGCCGGCGCTGTGGGGCCGGCCGCGGAGCGGCATCGCGCCTCGAGAATGCGTGGAATCTCCTCCAGGGCGAGATGACCACGGCCGACATCGAGCATGGTTCCCACGAGGTTGCGCACCATGTGATGCAGAAACCCGTTGCCGCGGACGCGGTAGATCAAGATTTCGCCGGCTTCGGCCAGGCGCTGCTCCCATGCGGAAGAAAAGATGGTTCGGACGGTGGACTCGGGCGATGACAGCGCCGTGGGCGCTTCACTGTCTTGGACGAGATTTGTGGTTGGAGCGGCAGAGCGATGCGCCAGGTCCGGATCGGTTGCGGCAAAGCTCTGAAAGTCATGTTCGCCCTTGAAGAGGCGGGCGCAGGCCTGGAGCGCGTCCAGATGCAGCGGCCAGGGGCAGGCATAAACATAGCGAGCCAGGAAGGGCGGGCAATCGTCTCCGCGGAAGATGCGGTATTCGTAGGTTTTGGCGATGGCCGAATGGCGCGCATGAAAAGTACTTCGCACCGTCCTGGTCTCCAGAATCCTGATGGCCGCGGGCAATGTCCGATTCAGCGCTTGACGCAGGTTCTCCGGCGGAATGGGAGCGCGCAATGCGAAGCTGGCAACCTGGGCCAGTGCGTGCACTCCGGCATCGGTGCGGCCCGAGCCCTGGGGCAACGGTGTTTCGCCGGTGATGCGGCCCAAGGCGGCCTGCAGCTCACCCTGAATCGTGGGCAGGCCGGGCTGCACCTGCCAGCCCTGAAAATCGGCGCCGTCATAGGCGAGAGTGAGCTTCCAGGTCTGGAGAGCAGAGTCGGGTTGGGTGCATTTGGCCAAGTTCGAGCGAGCAGGAGCGCTGGTTCAAGGGTAGCAAGTCGGTGGGATCGGTGATCTTCGCGCCAGAGGCAGGCCTGAATCCGAATCAAGTGGAATTTGCGGTTTGCCGGCAATGCACCTCCACCGCGCCTCATCCCTTCAAGCTCATCCTGTGTTGGCAAGTACTTTCACTTCCCGATTCAGTTTCCCGGGGTTATAGTGGCTGCAGCCAATCATTCTCAATCTGCCGGGCGTGCGTATGGCCCACGACGTCTTCGTCAGTTATTCCGCAAAGAACAAGACCGCGGCGGACGCCGTGCGCGCCGTCCTGGAGTCGCAGGGGATTCGCTGCTGGATCGCGCCGCGCGACGTGCTGCCGGGTGTGGAGTGGGGTGAGTGCATCGTCGATGCCATCGGGCAGGCGCGCGTCATGGTGCTGATCTTCTCGGCGGATGCCGACGCCTCGCCGCAAATCCGGCGCGAGGTGGAGAGAGCCGTCAACCACGGCGTCGCCATCCTGCCGCTGCGCATTGAAGATGTACAGCCCAGCAAGGCGCTCGAATACTTTCTCAGCAACGTACACTGGCTGGATGCCTGGACGCCACCGCTGGAGGCGCACCTGAAACAGCTTGCTGACACGATCCAAGTGCTGCTCAAGCGAATGCCGGCGCGGGAGGCGCGAGAGGCGCCGAAGGCCCCTGATACAACACCGCAGCCGCGGGAGGCCATGCGCGAGATGCCGCAGGGCGGCAAACCGGTTCTGACGGCAACGGATAAGAAGCAGCGGCGTTGGTGGCCGTGGGCTGTTGGCGCGGCGGCGCTGCTGCTGGCGGCGGGGCTCTTCTTCTTCGGCCTGCGCTGGGAGCACGACAGCAGCTCGCAGGCAGTCTTCACGCAGCTCACATTCAGGCGCGGAACCATCTCCTCCGCACGGTTCACTCCCGATGGCCACACTATCGTGTACGGCGCATATTGGGATGGCAAGCCAATCCAATTGTTCTCCGTGCGTCCTGAGAATCCCGAGTCGACCCCGGTGCCAGTCCCTAGCGCCGACATTCTTTCCATTTCCAGCACCGGCGAGATGGCTTTGTTGCTGGATCGCCAGGTTATAGGCGGGGCTTGGTGTCCTGCCGGCACGTTGGCGCAAGCGCCGTTGGCGGGCGGAGCGCCGCGCGAGCTCCTCGATATGGTCCAGCAAGCGGACTGGAAACCGGAGGGCTCCGCTCTCGCCATTGTGCCCGCTGAAAGCTGGGGCGGAGGCACGCGCCTCGAATGTCCTGCCGGCAAAGTGCTCTATCAGACCGATGGCTGGCTGAGCCATCCACGCTTTTCGCCGCAAGGGGGCATGATCGCGTTCGCGGAGCACCTGGTGAAGGGAGATGATAAGGGGCATGTGAGCCTAGTGGATCTGCAAGGCAATAAACGCGACCTGACCGGTGACTATCCCGGCGGCTTACAGGGAATCGACTGGACTCCTGACGGCGGCGAGGTCTGGTACACAGCATCAGACTCCGGAACCAACTTCGAATTGCGCGCCGTGAGCCGCCGCGGCGGACCGAGCAGGCTCGTGTTGCGCGTACCCGGCCGCCTGACTTTGCAGGACATCTCTCGCGACGGCCGCGTGCTCGTGACGCGCGACACGCTCCGTCCCTCCGTGATGGTCCGGAGGGCCAACAGCGACCAGGAACGGGATGTTGCCTGGCTCGACCTTTCAGACGTCAGAGATCTTTCTGCTGACGGCAAGTGGGTACTCCTCACCGAGGCAGGGGTCGGCAGCCGCACCGAAGGCGCTTACCTGCGCAAAACCGATGGTTCTCCGGGAGTTCGTATCGGCGACGGCTATGGTTATGGGCTCTCGCCCGACGGCAATTGGGCTCTGTCGGTCGTTTCGGGGCCACCGTCGCAATTGTTCCTGCTCCCCACCGGCGCGGGAGAACCGCGGATGATGCCGCACGGCAAGATTGGCGTGTATGGCGGATTCACGGGTGCCTGGTTTGCCGACAGCCACCGATTCGTTTTCACCGGCAGGCAGGGAAGCCAGCGTCAGCTCTACATCCAGGACATCCAGGGTGGCGAGCCGCGTGCGATCTCCGGCACTGAAGGGCTCGACATGGATGTTGGCTGCTCAATCTCGCCCGATCAGAAATACGTGACCGCTGTCGCCGTCAACACCGACGAGAAAGCCCGCATTGTGCCGTTGCAAGGGGGCACGCCCAAACTGGTTCCCGGCGTCGAGCCCGGCGAACTTCCCGCAGGCTGGAGCGCGAACGGCCGCTCCCTCTACATCTACCGTCCCAATGCCGCGACGCCGGCCCGGGTTTACCTGGTCGATGTGGCCAGCGGACAAAGGAAGCTCTGGAAAGCGATCATGCCTGCCGACCCGGCCGGCACATATGGGATCTCCGGGCTCATTGTAATTCCTGACGGCAAGTCCTATGCGTACGACCTCTGGCGGATTCTCTCCGATCTCTACATTGTGGACGGGCTGAAGTAGGGAATCAGTCTGAATCCTACCCTGATGGCCATTGGGAATCCCTCCGGGGTCCTGACGAGGGTGCTGAGCGTCTCGCTCCTGTTGCGCAGCCAATCAATATCGAAACGCAGGCAGCAGTCCGCGAATTGCGAGAATTGTCCGCTTTCGAAAAAGGCAGATGCGCTCGGGTTGCAGGTTGTAGGCGGTTGTTCGGCATCGGCAAGTGTGAATTCACTGTGCGCCAAACGCTTGCATGGGTCAGGGTCTCCATTGGAACAACCACTAGAGCAGCGCCGCGGAACGCGAGGAATTTACGCCAAGGCGTTCTTGAAGAAAGGGTTGAACGCCAGGACTTAAGGAAATCCACAGGGGGAAGGTTGCTAGGGAGAATTATCGGTATTATTTTACTAACCAGTTAGTTAAATACTCGCCGAAGGGTACGAAGCTGCTTTCGCAAGGGATGGAAGGAGCGGCTGAGGGGGCGGGAGCACGACAGGACGTTTTTCGCGAGGATTGACGCTTGTAGTGCTTCACGCGGCGCCGTGGAAAAGCACGTGCGCGCATTTGTGAGCGGGCGCGGTCTAAGGGAAAGAACAGCCGCCGGGAACGAGAGGGGTATCGATTTCGTAATCAAGATCGTGACCGGAGAAGCGCTTCGCAGGCCAACGTGGAAGCGATAATCGTTTTGACACACCCGAAACTTGCATCCGAAGCGGTTGAATGGCCGCCAGGGGGCGCAACGATCCAAACAAGGCAACCAGGCGGCGCAACGAAATTGTGGAGAGGGAACATGCATTTTTACAGGACTGGTGTATCTGATGAGGCGCGGGGTGGGGCAGGCAGTGAACGCAAAGAAACGAAGCAGAGCAGAGAGGCGCGAGGGCGGGCGAGCGAGCGATTGCGCGCGGTTGCGGGTGTCCTGCTGACGCTGGCGGCGACGATGCCTGCGGCGAGCGCACAGCAGCCGGGAACCGCTACTGCGGCTCCGAGTAAAGCGGCTTCGGAGCTGCCTGTGGCGCCGACGCCGGTGGCGACGCAGCCGTATCCGCTGCGCACTTCGGAACGTAACTATGCGAAGGCCTTTGCCACGTGGATCGGCGACCCGGTCAAGATTTATCTTCCGACGTCGATTCCCAAGGCGAACTTCATGAACTCGCCGCGGCTGGCCGACCTGATGAAGGACGGGAAGATTTACCTGAGCCTTTCGGACGCGCTGGCGCTGGCGATCGAGAACAACTACGACATCGCGATTGCGCGTTACGACCTGGACATTGCGGACACCGACATTCTGCGGACGCGGGCGGGATGGACGCCGCTGGGCGCGCCGTCAGGGCTGGTGACAGGCACGCAGGGCGGGTCGACTTCTACATTGTCGACGGGCGGCGGGCCGGGTGGAACGACGGGAGGCTCAGGCGGCGCGGGATCGGGCGTAAATGGACTGACGCTGACCACGAATGGCGCTGGACCTCTGCCGCAGGCTCTCGATCCGACGCTGACGAGCACGATTCAATTGCAGAGATCGGAGTCGCCGGCGGAAAGCATTTTCCAACCGCGTGCTTCGACGAATACGAACCAGTACAGCTTTACATACAACCAGGGATTTGTGACGGGCACGGCGCTACAGGTGGGCTTCAACAATCAGCGGATCACGACAAACAACTTCTTCAACGATTACAGCCCGCTGTTCCTTTCGAGCTTCCAGGCTCAGATTACCCAGCAACTTCTGCAGGGAGCGGGGATCTGGGTGAACAAGCGCTTCATGTATCAGGCGCTGAACGACCGGCGCATCACGGACTCATCGTTCCGGCAACAGATTCTCTATACCGTGAATCAGGTGGAGACGATCTACTGGGGGCTGGTGCAGGCGTATGAGGACGTGCAGGCCAAGGAGCGCGCGCTGGAGCAGAGCAACCAGTTGCTCAGCGACGACAAGAAGCAATTGGAAATCGGAACCATGGCGCCGCTGGACGTGGTGCAAGCAGAATCGACCGTGGCCACCGACGAGCAATCGCTGATCAGCGCGCAGAGCACGCTGAATTATCAGCAGCAGATCATCAAGCAGGCGATCGCGCGGAACCTGAACGATCCGCAACTTTCGGCGGCGCCGGTGATTCCGACGGACCGGGTGAGCCTGGAGCCGCTGCCGGAAGAAACTCAGCCGGCGGAGGCTCTTGTGCAAGAGGCGTTCCAGCAGCGGCCGGAGCTGGAACAGGCGGTGTTGACGCTGCGCAACGACGAGATCACGCTGAAGGGCGCGCGCAACGCGATGCTGCCGACGCTGGATGTGTACGGATTTTATGGAGCGAGCGCAACAGGCGGCTCGCAGAGCCCGAACTGCTACAACTTTCTCAGTAACCCTCCGGGACCGTGCACTCCGAACTCGTATCCGACGGTCGGCTACGGCGCTACGTTGAGCAACCTGGTGAATAGCAGTTCGCCGAACAAAGGCGTGGGCTTCAACCTGACGATCAATTTGCGCGACCGGCAGGCACAGAGCGAGCAGGAGCGGTCGCTGATGGAGTATCGGCAGGCGGAGCTGAGGCTGGAGCAACTGCACACGCAGATCCGGATGCAGGTGGTGAACGCGATGTTTGCGCTGAGCAACGACCGGGCTCAGGTGAAAGCGGCCGTTGCCGCGCGCGATTACGCGCAGCAAAGTCTTGATGCGGAGGTGAAGAAGCTGCACCTTGGAGCGTCGACTACTGCAAACGTGTTGCAGCAGCAGCGCAACCTGGCGACGGCCGAGGACAACCTGATCGCCGCGCACGCGGCTTACGCAAAGGACCGCTCGGGGCTGTACCAGATGCTGGCGTCGACGCTGCAGCACTACGACATCAATCTGACGGAAGCCGCGGCAGGAACGATGACCACGGCGCCGGTGGTTCCCGGTGTGGAGCCGGCGAAGCCAGGGAATGAGCCGACGATGACTCCGCCGTCGACGCAAGAACAGACCACACCGGCGCCAACGCAATAGGCGGAAAGTCGATGAGAACATGAGATGGCCCGGAGTGTAGCCGGGCCATTTTTTGTTGGCGTGGGCGCGGAAGAAGTCGAACGCTA
>Ga0326727_10020828_pt1 | contig 12960 bp, 7 predicted proteins | sample MB2enrmetagenome_FD_207643 | JGI IMG/M metagenome (GOLD analysis project Ga0326727, IMG submission 207643) | Lab enriched peat soil microbial communities from McLean, Ithaca, NY, United States - MB29MY | ecosystem: Environmental > Terrestrial > Soil > Wetlands > Peat | place: USA: New York...
CTTTCACTCGAAAACGATAGAAGGAAGCTGACGATTCTTCCGGTTTCAAGGTGTCCGCAAGCTTCCACTCGGCGCGAGCCGGGTGCTCTATGACAACGTCTCGTGAAGTTACGTCCGAATTGGAGATTTTGTAAGTCTTGCTCGAACGCTGTTCCCGAATGGTAAGCATCACACCTTTGTTGATCACAATTTTGCTGATGGGTTTTTCCGAGAAATTCTCCTCCACCTGAACGCGCAACGCCGGATCGGGCGCGTAGGAGACCAGCCGCTTCTCGCCCGGATGAACGGCTTCCAGCAGTCCCTGGCCGGCAAACGTATCGCCTTCCAGCACGTTGAAGCTTCCTGCATCCAGCGTCTGCCCACTCGTGTTGGTTAGCCAGAGGGCGCGGAGGGCCGCCGCCGAGTCAGCGTTCCACAACGTCACTTTCTCTGCGTCAATGTGCGCCTGAACGATCGGAACCAGGGCCGACTGGTTCTTATCAATGGTGACGGTTTGCTTGAGATCGTATTCGAAGAGATCGCCGATTTCCTTCCCTTCCGCTTCGGGCTGCTCCTCTTCCACCCACCTCCTGGGCTCGGCTGAGACCATTATGGTTTCGGTGCTGGTCCCTACGGCCAGGGTTGGATGAAACTGATTCATCCTGCCGGAGGCGACGGCCACGTTGTTCATGTCCAGCCGCTGGAATCCCGGTGAGTCGACGGTGAGGGTTGAGTCCCCTGGCTGGGCGTTCCGGAATCGGTAGTGGCCGTTAGAATCGGCGCGGGTGGTCTCGGAAGTGCCGTTGGCGTTGTTCGTCAGGGTCAACTTGGCGTTCGGGATGACCGCCCCGGTCTGATCCCTCACGGTTCCTTCCAGGCCGGTCGTCCCGCCGACCACGCCACCTATCACGCGCGGTACTACGCCACCCATAACGCCGCCCGCAACACCCCCGACAACTCCCTGCGGCCCATTCGCAGGCGGGGGAGGAGGCGGTGGCGCTGCCATCAACGCCATTTCATGCGTCTGGGGCGTGAGTGTCATCTCCTGAGGCAGAGCCACCACCGGCCGGCGCACGTAATAGGGCTGCGAGATCTGCTGGATGAAAGACTGCGGCGCGCCCGCAACGAGTGACAGCCGGACACCCTTCCAATCCTCGCCGATCGTATTATCCACAACCGCCCATCCCTGGATCAGCGGCTTGTCATCGGGATGGGCCTCAAGCAAGATGCGATAAGTGCTCTTCCAAACCGGCACTTCGCTGATGTAACTCACAAATACGTCGCGCTCGCCATCGCCCGTGGCGGAGATGGTCATGCGGCGCAGGTCCATCGCTTTGGCGGATCCGATGAGATTCAGATAGCGCCCCACATCGTCGCTCAGATCGCGGTCGGCGATACGCACCGAAGTGGCCGGCCCCATCTCGAAGCTTCGGAGTTCGCCGCTGTCGGTCACGAGGGAGAGTTCGGTCACTTCCGTCAGTTGCTCGCCTTTGGGATTGAGAATCTTGCGTGTCTCGACGCTCAGTACCCGGCCCGCCCCGGACGTTGCGCCGTTATGCACCTCAACTCTTGTGCCACGCAGCGCGTTCAGAAAATCGTCGCGCGAAGTCCCCTCGCCGAGCGGCAGTCGAAGAGCTTTCAGCCGCTCACTGAGGGGAGCGATGGAATTGAAGCGCACACCGCCGATGCGGCCTCCCCCAAGGTCCACCACGGTGAGCGAGTTGAGGACATCATTAAGCTGCGCGGTCGTAAAATCGATGTTGAGCTCCTGCGTGCCGCGCACCCGCGCGGAGTGTTCGAAGTAGCCGACTCCGTTCTTGTACAGCACCACGCGCTTCACCGGCAGTCGTTCTTGCGACTCCGCTGCAACGCTCGACGCCGTTCGGGCACTTGGCTCCTGCTGGGCGTTCGCGATGCCGAGGAGCGAAACCATTAACCCACTTATCAATACTAGTCTCCGCATTAAATTCCCCCTTCTGATCGACGTCATTCCCGCGAAGGCGGGAATCCAGTCCGTAGGCAGCGCATCTCCGGGGGATTGCGCAATGGATTCCCGCTTTCGCGGGAATGACCTGGGTGCGGCGGGATAAAAGAATAACGTCGCCGTCATTGGCTTAGACACCGGTACTGTAGCTCAGGTTGCCGGAGTTTGCCGTAAGTTTTGTAGCGGCCAGTTATCTCAGACCCGTCCAAATTACGCCGATCTGGTCGATGACGACGTGCGGCTCCGCCGCCTGCTCTGCGGAAAGGCTTCGAAGGTGTGAAAAAATCACGCTGTAGGGGCGGCCCTTGTGGCCGCCCTAGGGCAACCACAAGGGTTGCCCCTACAACGCCCTGCAAAAAAATGGGAACTTTCGCAACTTGGGCTGCGTTCCTACGCTTAGAGTGAGGAGGTAGCCCTGATGACGAGGAAAATACTTGGTGTAATGGTTGCCATGCTGTTCTGTACCGCCCTGGCCATGCCGGCCGACCGTTGGATACATATCCGGGTAATCGAGTCAGGTCCGGACGGAGATCACGTACGTATCAACATTCCACTCAGCCTGGCTGAAGCCGTTCTTCCCACGATCAAGTCCGACAAGTTCTGCGATGGGAAAGTGAAGGTGGAGGGCCATTCCTTCGACCGGGTGGATTTGCGGGCCTTACTGGACGCGGTCAGCAAGGCGCGGGATAACCAATACGTCACCGTCGAGTCGCGGGATGCGAATGTGGAGGTGGCAAAATCCGGGGAGTTCCTGCTCATTAAGGTTCACGACAACTGCAAGGGAGGCGTGAAGGCCGCAGGGACGCATAAAGCCACCAATACCGTGGATATCAAGGTTCCGTTCAAGGTCGCCCAGGCCCTGCTCTCCGGCAGCAACGACGAGCTCAATGTGCTGGCGGCTGTTCGAGCCCTCGATGAGTACGGGAACCTCGAATTGGTCACCGTAAAGGACGATGAAAATAACGTCAGAATCTGGGTTGACTCGAGCAACGGCGCCGACTGAGCATCTTGGAGTGCGGCAGCTCCGCAAGCTCCGCTGCCGCACTCCACGCAGTAAACCGGAAAGGCGGTGGGTTATGACTGTAGGCATGACAGTTCTGGGAGGGGCTCTCGGAATAATGGTCTTGGGTGGAGTAGTTGTCTATAACGAGGGGGCGGTGCGGGTCGACGTGCAGGGAAAGACTCCCCAAGGCGACCACGTCCACTTGATCGTGCCGGCAGCCGTTGCGCCTGTGGCTGCCTGGTTAATCCCCAGGAGCAAACTCCACGACGCTCGACACAAGATCCGGCCATGGCTCCCGACCATACAGGCAGCCAGCGCCGAGCTCGCTCGCTGCCGCGACGGCCCGCTGGTTGAGGTGGATAGCCGTCGCGAGCACGTGCGCATTTACAAACAAAGTGGATCGCTCTTCATTTACGTGGATTCAGATGAAGAGACGGTCCATGTCTCTTTCCCCCTCGAGGCAGCCGCCGACACAGTCAGCCAATTGGCCAGGTAACAGGTAGCGCGGACCCCCCGGGTTTTGGGGTCCGCGGCTTTACTCCCCTCCTCAGTCGAGGAGGGGAAAGGGGGTGGTGGGCATAGAACGAGTCCTCCGCCCAACCACCTCCTAACCCCCTCCCTAACCAACGAGGTGCACTAGTTCACCGTCAGAGTGAATTTGAAGTCATGCGTGAGGGTGGAGGATGTGGCGTCGGTTGCCGTCACGTCCACAGTGTAAGTTCCCGCAGGCGTGCCGGGCTTAGAGATTGGAGGAACGCTCGTTCCACCGCCTCCGCAGGCGCTCCACAACATCACCAGCAGTACGCACGCACCCAGCAGATAGGCGGCGCCGCGCTTCCTGGCGGCAGCCAGCATCGCCAAACTTGCCAATCCTAACAACGCATACAGCCACACCATCCTTCCCAGACCCGAAAAGCCCGGCGGCAGGAATTGTCCCTGCGGCGGCGCCAGCGACGGCGCTGTGGTGGAAACTGCCACCGCCACTGTCGCCGATGCCGCGCCGTTCAGCGTCGCGGTGTTGGGGGTGAGCGTGCAGGTGGATTCCGAGGGCGCGCCGGTGCACGTCAGGTTTATCGTCTGGTTGAACCCACCCTCGGGAGCGAGCGTCAGAGAGTAATTGGCCACCTGGCCCCGTGCGACTGTCTGGCTGGTGGCGGTACTTGACAACTGAAAGTCCATTCCAGTGCCGGAAAGCTGTACCGCCTGGGGACTGTTAGCAGCGTTGTCCGTAATGGTCAACGAGCCCGCCAGCGAGCCCGCCCCGTTGGGCGTGAAGCTGACGTTGATGGTACAGGAGCCGTTGATGGCCACGCCGCTGCCACAATTGTTCGTCTGGCTGAAGTCGGCGCTGACGCCGATGCTCGTAATGGTAAGCTCGGCGTTGCCGGTGTTGCTGAGCTTCACCTGCTGAGCCGCGCTAGTGGTGCCCATCGCCTGGGCGCTAAAGGTCAGGCTGCCGGGCGAGACCCCGGCCAGCGGCCCCTCTATCCCTGTCCCGGTCAAGCTGATGGCCTGTGTGCTGTTCGGCACGCCGTTGTTGTTGTCAGTGAGGGTTACCGAGCCGGTAAATTGACCTGTTGCCGTGGGCGTGAAGGTGACGTCGAGCGTGCAGGTGCCTGCGGGGGCGACTGTGCCGCCGGCATAGGGGCAGGAAGTGCCCGTGGTGACGAAGGCGAAGTCACCGCTCATGGCAACGCTCGTGATCGTCAGTGAACCTGGGCCACTGTTGGTGAGCGTCACGCTTTGGGCAGGGCTGGTCTTGTCCACGGGTAGGCTTCCGAAAGCGAGATTATCGGACGAGAAAGTCACTACCGGCGCGGCTGAAGCCGAGATTTTTGCTACGAACGCGTCAGTGGCATTGTTCCCTCCCAAACTTGTCTGGAAAGCGCCTGGAGTAAACGGGAAGTTGGTTGAACTAGTGTACCCGATGACGTAGGCGTTGCCGGAGGAATCCACGGCGATGCCCTGGCCGCCGTCCGAACTGGTGCCGCCCAGGTAGGTGGAATAGGCCAAGCTGAGAGCGGAGCCGTCCCAATTCAATTTGGCTACAAACGCGTCCGACGAGCCGCCCCCGAAGCTTGGTTGCAACGGCTTGACAATCGGAAAAGAGCCCGGGGTGGACCCAATCACATAGGTGTTACCGGAGGAATCAAGGGCGATGCCGTTGCCAGTGTCCCCCGCACCGCTGCCCAGGTAAGTGGAATAGACCAAGCCTGTGCCTGTGGGGTTCAGCTTTGACACGAAGGCGTAGCCCGGTGTAGACATACCAGCGCCTGTCTGAATTGGGTTGGCAGTGGGAAAGTTTGCCGAGCGACTCTGGCCGGTCACGTAGGCATTGCCGGAGGAATCCACGGCAATGCCGTAGCCGAAGTCCTCATCATTGCCGCCCAGGTAGGTGGAGTAAACTAAGGCCGAGCCTGTTGGGTTCAGCTTGGACGCGAAGGCGTTGACACATTGCGTACACGTACCCCCCAAACTCGTCTGGAAAGCCCCTGGGGTGGCGGGAAAGTTGGTGGAACCGGTGTACCCAGCCACGTAAGCGTTGCCGGAGGAATCCACGACGATGCCGTTGCCCTCATCTCCGTAAGTGGGGCCACCGCTGCCGCCCAGGTAGGTGGAATAGACCAGGGCAGAGCCGGTTGGGTCCAGCTTGGACACGAAGGCGTTGTCAGGCTGCAAACCCGTACTCCCCAAGCTGGTCTGGAAAGCCCCTGGGGTGGCGGGAAAGTTGCTGGAACTGGTGTACCCAGCCACGTAAGCGTTGCCGGAAGAGTCCACGGCGATGCCATTACCCCCATCTCCGTAAACGGAGCGCCCGTTCCCGCCGAGAAAGGTGGAATAGACCAGGGCCGAGCCTGTCGGGTCCAGCTTGGCCACAAACGCATTGTACGAACCTTTGTTCGTCGCCTGCAGCGGGTTAACGGTGGGGAAGTCAGGCGAGTCGGTAGTCCCGGTCACATAGGCGCTGCCGGAGGAATCGACAGCGATGCCGTAGCCGCGGTTGTCACTGCTGCCGCCCAGATAAGTGGAATAGATCAGTGCCGAGCCCGTCGCGTTCAGCTTGGACACAAACGCGTCGGCGAGACCGGTCCATCTGTGGGTCGCCTCGATCGGGTTGACAACCGGGAAGTTATTTGAAGTAGTGGATCCCGTGACGTAGGCGTTGCCAGAGGAATCCACAGCAATGCCATAGCCGTAGTCCAGAGCCATGCCCCCCAAATAGGTAGAATAAACAAGCACGGGGTCAATGACTAGGCGTTGTGCGTGGTCGTAGAGGTCCACCGTGAAGTGAATGCGATCTCGGGCGTCGAGAACGAAGCGGCCCACGCGGAATTGGCGATTGGCGATTGACGATGGCCGATTGACCATGGCCGGTTGACGGGGGATTATCGAGTTTCGAAGCTGGGCCTCTTCTCCTGACTCCTGACTTCTGACCCCTGACTCCTCTTGCTGGTAGACGAGCGGCTTATGGAAGCGGAGCTCGCCGCCCCCGGCTGAGATCACCAAGTCGCCGTCGCGGGCGATTCGTAGGGGCGATCCTTGTGGTCGCCCTCGGGCGGGCACGATCCCCGCCCCCACATCCAGCGTGATCGCCCTCGGATCAGCGCCAGGCGCCACGATGAAGTCATACTCGAGCTGTCCGCCCTGGTTGCCGTAATATACCAGGTCCACGCCGGGATAAACGTCGTGGTATCTCACCTTCGCATAGGTGGGCACGTTGGTGCGCCACTTTTTCGGATCGTTGCCAATGAAATAATTGGCCTTGCCGGGAAGCTCGTCACTGCCCATCACTGGGGCGTTGGCGTTCGCGCCCACAAGTTTCATCCGCAGAACGCTGTCCGTTGTCCGTAGCCCGTTGTCGGTTGCCCGTCGCCCGGTCTTCCCTTCCGGCTTCTGAGTTCTGACTCTGGGGTTCCGCGTTGTTCCTACTGACGACTGACCACTGACAACTGACGACTTCCTCAGCGCCAGCAGAGCCTCATCGCCGGCGAGAAACAACGTGTAGCCTGGGCCGCGCGAGACGAATTTCACTCGAGGGTCGGTCTGCCCGTGGTTCGCCTCGAAACTGAGAGGAAGCTTGCCGTAGCTGGCTCCGAGCCGGGGCTGGACTCGCTCGGGAGCTGCGGAAATCACGCGCCGAGTAGGAATACCCTTTGGGGTTTGCAGCCTGCCATGAAAACTGAACAAAACGGCTGCGAGAAATAAAACGGACACACAGCCCAAGTAGATCACCATGCGCTTGGTCGAGGTCTGCGGGTGAGCGATGAGCGCGGAAAACATCGGTGCCTCCATGCGGAGATGGAATTCGACTTGCCACAATATAGTTCCCGAGGGCGGCGAGTGCAAGCACAGACCTGTGGGGACTGAGGGCACGTGCCCCGCGGGCCGGCCGGCAACCCAGGCTTGTCCAATCCACGACCCGTTGTAGGGGCGGCCCTTGTGGCCGCCCTACGGTTGCCCCTGCAACATCTCGCCCTGGCGCGATGTTTCCGCACTTTTGCGGGTTTTCTGCAAGTCCCAGCGGCGAAGCCGAGGTGAGCACGGGCAGGTCCTTACTGATTTGGGCATCCGGACCCGTGAAGCCATCGCGGCCAGAATTCTTGCCTCAGACTTCTTGCCTCTTGACAAATAGAAGATAATAGGCTAGCATTCTACTGGAAGGCTGGGCTGGGAGTCATGGCCCGGAGCAGGTGCCAGGTGTCAGGCGTCTGGTGTCTGGTGCCAGGCGTCAGGTGTCGGGAGCCGGAAGTCAGGGGTCAGATGGGGTGCGTTTGTTAACTCTTCGACTCTCGACTCCTTGACTTCTCGACTTTCCGAAGGAACAAACCGGGAATGTCTATGAAAAAAAACGACAAAGTCAAAAAGTCGAGAGTCCAATGCGAGAGCAAAGTCCAGCCGCCGCCTGGGAGGTGTTCGTTAACTCCTTGACGGCTCGACTCCTTGACTTCTCGACTTTCCGAAGGAACAAACCGGGAATGTCTATGAAAACAAAGGACTGCTGCGGAAAAACCCTCTTGTCGCTGGCGGCGGTGGTTGGCCGAGTGCCAGCGTGTCAGTCGACCACCCCTAACGCTTCCTTAACCAAGCATGGGAATGAACGTGGCTGACGGCTGAAGGCTGACTGCTGAAAGCTGTTTTTGACGGAACAAACCGGGAATGTCTATGAAAACAAAGGACCGCTGTGGAAAACCCCCACTCAATCCTGCAAGTTGTTGAAAATACGGTACTTAATTACATAGTGACCATATGTTATTGAAAACACATGAGTTGTACTTGAGATGATAGCTGATGGCTGGTAGCCGACGGCTGAGAGCTTTGCTCCCTCACGGCCCAACCACAGCGTTCGTGAGCGTTCCGATGCTTTCGACCGTTATGCTGACCGTGTCGCCCGGATGGAGGTGAATCGGCGGCTTTCGGTGGTGGCCTACACCGCCCGGCGTGCCCGTGGAAAGAAGGTCGCCGGGTTCCCAGGTGAGTGATTGGGAGAGGTAACTCACCAGAAATGGAATCTTGAAAATGAGATCGGAGGTAGTCGAGTCTTGCATCGTCCGCCCGTTGAGCGTGAGTGAGATGCGCAGGGAATGCGGGTCGGGAATCTCGTCCGCGGTAACAATGCAGGGGCCGATGGGCGCGAAGGTATCGCAACTCTTGCCTCGGAACCACTGCCGATCGCCGATCTGAAGATCACGCGCGCTCACGTCATTGAGGATGGTATAGCCTGCGATGTGCTCGAAGACTCTCTCTTCCGGTATTCCCTTCCCTTTCTTTCCGATCACCACCGCGAACTCCGCCTCGAAATCCACCTGGCTCGAGTTGGGGGGAAGGACAATAGAATCACCAGGGCCGCAGATGGTGTTGCCGGACTTAAGGAAGAAGATTGGCCGCGCGGGGGATTGGATGCCCTGTTCGGCACGGTGCGATTCGTAGTTGAGTCCGACACAAACAATCTTCCCGGGCCGCAGCAGAGGCGCGCGCAAACGCACCTGCTCGATCGGTGTGAACAGCGCTTGGGGAAGGCGCGCAGATTCCCGGGAGGCAGCCAGCGCATCAACAATCTTCGCGAGTGCGGCGCGCCACGCTTCCTTGCGTTCGAGAAGATCAACCATGTGATGAAGACTCGCTCTTGGCGCCAACACCGTGTCCACTGCGTCTTGCAGCTCAGGCCGCCGCTCGATTCCCAACCCGCCGCCGCGAACGAGACCGATGACAAGCTCAAGATCAACCACCAAATCGCCCTTCAAGGCGCCCACTCGGTCTCCCTCGCCGCTCGTAAATGTTACTAGTTTCATTCAGAATAAGTCTCCTTTTTCTGCCTACTGCTTTCTGCCAGCACTCGCGCCGTCTCGCGCGCCACCACGATCTCCTCATTGGTCTGGACAACCAACACCGCCACGCGGGAATCAGGACGCGAAATGACGGCGCGAGCAGGCTGGCGATTAGCCTCGTGATCAAGACGGATTCCGAGGAATTCCATGTCCCGGCAAACTTCCTGGCGAACCCCCCAGGAGTTCTCGCCGATGCCGCCCGCAAAAGCGACGGCGTCGAGTCCGCCCATAGCGGCGGCGAAAGCTCCAATATATTTCTTGACCTCATACACCAATACCTCGATGGCCAGCGCGCTTCGCCGGTGGCCTTTTGACGCCGCTTCTTCCAAATCCCGCAGATCGCCGCTGAGTCCCGAGATGCCGAACAAGCCTGCTTTCTTGCACAGGACTTCGCCGGCCTGCGCGGGCGTCAGTTTCTCCTTCTCCATGACGCGCAGAATGATGAAGGGGTCAAGATCCCCGCAACGCGTGGCATGCTCGATTCCGGATTGGGCCGAAAAGCCGAAACTCGTGTCAACAGACTTCCCTTCCCGCACCGCACAAATCGAGGAACTCCCTCCCAGGTGGCACGAGACGATTCGCAACTCGGAGGCGGGCCGTCCGAGGACCTCCGGGACTCGCCGTGCGACATAGCGGTGAGAAGAACCGTGAAAGCCATAGCGACGGACGCCATACTTTTCTCCCCACTCATGCGGGACACCATAAGTGGAGGCCTTTTCCGGCATAGTGGCATGGAACCCGGTTTCAAAGACGGCGACCATGGGAACTCCATGCAATACTTCGCGAAAGAGCTGCATGGCCTCGATATAGATCGGGTTGTGAACAGGAGCTACGCCGACAAACTCCCCCATCGCGGCCAGCAATGCATCGTCGATGAGGAAACTTCCGCAGTAGCGCGGGCCGCCATGCACGGCTTTGAAACCCACGGCTGCGATGGCGTCCTCTCCGTGAACTGTCGGGCCGAGGTTTCTGAGCCTGGCAATCAGCACATCGACCGCAGCCCGATGGTCAGGGACGAACCCCACCTCCTTCACTTCCTTCTCGCCCACTGCCTCCCATGTGGTGATCGGCGACTCTGCGCTTCCGATGCGCTCGATCTTTCCGCGCGCCAGCACCCTTTCACCCTCGGTCTCAATGAGTTGATATTTCAGCGACGTGGAGCCAAGGTTAGGAACCAGAATCCTCAAAGTAAATCCCCTTGTGGGCAAAGCGCTTTGGAGTGCGGCAGCTTGCTGCCGCTTTTTTCGCTCGAGCTTGCTCGAGCCGCTGCCGGAAGCAAGCTTCCTGCGAGAAAAGCGGCAGCAAGCTGCCGCACTCCAAAACCAGCCTAGGACGTCTGGCGCTGATGGTGCATCAGAAGGAGCGCCAGGGAAATGGAGTGAATCTTGGTCTCCGGCGGTTCCGCCCGCGAGAGCACCACCAGCGGAACTCGCGCCCCAACGATGATGCCCCCGGACTGCCCCCCGGCAAAATACGTGATTGCCCGATACAGAATATTGGCCGCTTCAATGTCCGGAGCGATGAACACATCGGTAGCCTCGACAACCGGGCTGGAAATTGCTTTGCGGTCGGCGGCAAAGCGGCTGAGAGGAACATCCAGAGCCAAGGGGCCTTCCAGGTAGGCGCCGGGGATCTGGCCGCGCCGGTTCATCTGCACCAGCGCCGCCGCATCCACGGTTGCCGGCATGGCCGGGTTGACGAATTCGAGCGCCGCCAGCAAGACCACCTTAGGCTCCGCGATGCCCAGCGCGTGCGCAACCTCGATGGCGTTACGGCAGATTTCCGCCTTGTTCTCCAGCGTGGGAGCAATGTTGATGGCGCCGTCCGTCATAACCATCAGCCGCGGGATGCGAGGCGTTTGGAAGACAATCACCTGGCTCAATTGCCTTCCGGCGCGCAAGCCACGCTCCTTGTCCAGAACCCCTCTGATCAGGTTGGCCGTGGTGACCTTGCCTTTCATGAGCAGGTCCGCCCTGCCCTCTCGCACCAAGTCGATCGCTTGGCGGATGGAAGCGTCTTCCCCGGAGGTCGGGATCAACGACTCGGGGCGCAAGCTGTAGCCCACCTTGCGGGCGGCCTCTTCGATCTTGGCAGGTTTACCCACCAGGATCGGCGCCGCCAGCCCCAGCGGCTCCGCCTGCGCCAGGCTTTCCAACACGTCTGGGTCGTGGGCTTCGATCACCGCGATTTTCGCGGGACCAAGCTGCCGCGCCAGCGCGATCAATTCCTCCAAGCTGCGGATCATTCCCATCCCTCCGAACATGTGAAAAAATCACCCGGCAGTGTCATTCCGAGCGAAGCGAGGAATCTCGCTCTGACTCGGGCGCATAGAAGGTGACGCTCAGGGCGAGATTCCTCGCTTCGCTCGGAATGACACTGTGCCGGTTGTAAAGAACCAAGTGTAGCAGGACCCTAGCTCGCGGCTGCGGCGCGGTTCTGCACTTGGCCAACGATGGTCTCGAATTCAGCCTGGGTAAGCAGATCCTTCTTCTCGAACGACTTCTCCTTCACCAGGCGCACCATCTCCATCATTTCCTCTTCACTGGCTTGCACTTTCAGCTTCTCACACCATTCCTGCACGGAGGGCAGCCCACTGTTCTTGCCGAGCACGATGGACACGGGCGCCTGCCCCACCAGCTCAGGAGCAAACGGAACATATTCCATGGGGCTCTTCTCGCGGGCTTTGCGGACAAACCCCGCCACGATCCCCGATTCCACCTGATAGAGCATGTCACCTACGATGGGGCGGTTCCCTGGAATTTTGACCTTCGCAAGGTCCAGCACAAACCGCGAAACCTCGCACATCTTCTCCGTGCGTATCCCCAGGTTGACTCCGTACTGGCAGAGCAGAGAGAGGACGACGTCTTCCATAGGAACGTTGCCGGCCCGCTCGCCCAAGCCGGTCACCGTGGTGTGCGCCACTGACGCTCCCGCTGCCAGTCCGTAAATGGTGTTGGCCACACCCAATCCGAAGTCCTGATGACAGTGAATCTCCATCGGCTTCTTGAGCCGCTTGATTGCTTTCTTGACCACCGTGTAGATCGCCTGCGGCGTGCACCCACCGAAACTGTCGGCTATCGTAAACGCGTCCATGTGGCCTTCCTCAGCCACATGCTGAACGAGGTCCAGCAACTTCTCCACCTCCGTGCGCGTCGAGTCAATGGTAAAGAAGACCGTATAAAGGCCGGCCTCTTTAGCGGCCAGCGTGGCTTCGATGGAGGATTTCATCGCCCGCTCCAAGGGCCATCCGTAGGCATTCTTGATGATGTGCTCGCTGGAAGGTATTTCGACGATCACACCTTTACATCCGCAGGCCTTGGCGGCCGCCACGTCGCTCACCAGACAACGTGCGAAGGTAAAGACCTCGGCCTTCAGGCCCAGGCTGGCGATATCACTCACCGCGCCCTGGTCCTGCGGCGAGACGGCCGGCATTCCGGCCTCGATGCGGTGAACACCCATGGCGTCCAGCCGCTTGGCGATTTCCACCTTCTCTTCACGACGGAAAACCACGCCAGTCTGCTGCTCGCCATCGCGCAGCGTCACATCATGAATCTTGATCTTGGGCGGGAAGTTGAAGCCCTTCGTCGCCTCCGGCAAATAGCACCAGGGGCTGACAAACCATTTCTTTGTTTTCCAGGGTTGCGCCATAGCACCTCCATTTGTTTTTG
>Ga0326727_10020829_pt1 | contig 12960 bp, 8 predicted proteins | sample MB2enrmetagenome_FD_207643 | JGI IMG/M metagenome (GOLD analysis project Ga0326727, IMG submission 207643) | Lab enriched peat soil microbial communities from McLean, Ithaca, NY, United States - MB29MY | ecosystem: Environmental > Terrestrial > Soil > Wetlands > Peat | place: USA: New York...
GGCTCGCATGCCGCTTCATAAAACGCTCCATGACGGCCCTCCTCATGACGTTTGCCCAAAAACATCATGACGGAAACTGCCATGGAGCGTCATCCGTTTTGGTTGCGGCTCCGCCGCGCTGCGCTACGCCGCTCATCATCAGGCCGCGCGTTTCAAGACTTGTTGCCGCCGCGCCTCGACGGTTTGACAGAAGGTATTCGTCTGTTTCCGGAAGAGATCATCGAGTTGTTTTGAGTACCCGATGATTGCCCAGGGCGCCCAGATGGAGGCAAAGCGGAGGATCTCTAAGACCAGAGGCTCGCTCGCCATAAACGTGCAGGCGCCACCATAGCAAATCAATATGGCCGCGTGGCTTTTCCCGGCGGGGAGGAAATACACGTATCGCTTCGTAATGCTCCGGTAGGCCCATAGCAGGTCCTGGAATCGCAGCAGATTGAACGTGAAGAATGTATTCACCACAATGAAGTTGTCCGTGAGGGAGTGCCCGTGGCAGTTGTAACGAATGGCGCCAGGGAATTCCCGCTCCACAGCGCTGGAGATGGCCCCGATGTCGCCCCATTTCTGGCATCGCTGAATCACCGGATGCCGGCTGACGTCACGAAAGCGGAGCCACGCGCGCAGGCCAAACCCGAGGACGAACATGATCAAGATCAGGCCAAATGCCATTCCGATATAACCCGGAGTCTGGAAGTCCACGGCGCTCTCGGCTTTCAGGTAAAACGGCAAGCAACGATTTTGGGCTTGGTCGGCTTGCGCTCCCAATATGACCCGATCCCGTAAATTATCAGGGAGGGCGCTTAATTCCCCCGTGAACGTAGTTCCCGGACGCGCCTCGCTCTTGATGATCAGGATGCGATCTTTAACCGTTAACGCATAATAGTAAGAGACATGGGTCGTTTCCACATTGTTTTGGTAGGTTGAAGTGACCTCCTTGACGCCCGTGTCCACAACTTTCTCCCCGTGAACCGTAACGAAATAGTGAAGAGTGAATCCCGGGTGGGTAATCCGGACCAACTCATCGGCCGGAAGCCAATAAGGACCGCCTATGAAGTTTATGATATATCGTGTGCTCAAGATGAGGGCCAGTACCCCAATGCCTAGCACCCAGGCCCAGGCATATACCCGCCGGCGAGATTTCTCACGGCACATCTGCACAATCCATGGTTCCATGATGTCCCTCCGGAAAACGCAATCCGAATACAATTCCGGCCCGTATCATACGCTGGTTCGACCTGAAAGTAGAGGCGGCTTTACGCCGCCATGTGGCGAGGTAAACTCGCCACCAGAAAATGGCGAGGTAAACTCGCCGCTACGACCTCAACCTGCACCCACTTGACGGGTCGCCTGCCCGGCTAAATGGCCCTGCGGCTTTTCATCCAGGCGTGCTCGTTCGGTGATTAGCTGGTAAAATAGGCTGATGCCAAAACACCTGAGCGCCGAAGATATTTTCCCCTTGGTCGATTGTCTATCACTCGACGAGCGTCTCCGCCTTCTTCGTTTCATCAGCGCACGGCCCGCTGCCGAGGATCGAGATCTATACCGTGCCCTGCCTCCCCGGAACGAGGAGTTCTCGAGTGACGAGGCCCTGTTGGCGTGGGACGCGGAAGGTTGGGAGGGAGTCCGTTGAACCGGGGCGAAATCCGTTGGTACACATTTCAACCACCGGACAAGCGTCGCCCCGTCCTTATCCTGACCCGGGACGAGGTGATGGATCACTTGCACGAAATCATCGTCGTGCCCGTGACGCGCACGATCCGTGGATTGTCAACAGAAGTTGTCCTGTCGCCGGATGATGGAATGCCGGTTGTCTGCGCCCTCAACTTTGATCATCTGTCCCTTGCCCAACGTAACCGTATCGGACCAGCCCTTTGCAGCCTCCCGGAAGCGAGATGGCCGGAAGTGCGTCGGGCGCTTCTTGTGGCATGCGGATTCGGCGGCCAGGAACCTGACCGCTCATGAAACCCTCAATCACCTCCAGCGGTAGCCCATCACAGATTTAACGTTCGAGGAAGTGGGTTGAGGAAATTAACTGGTCCTGGTGAGAACCTTATTGCTTGGAAGGCGCGCCCCAAGCATTCAGCCTTCAGGAATTCGATCCCCCGGCTGAGGCGCGGCCAGGGCGCGGGCGATTTCCAGAAAGCCCTGCGCTGCGGCGGACAGGGAAGCGTGGCGGCGGTAGGTCAAGCGGAGCTTGCGCTGGATGCGTAAATCGCTGACCGGCACGGCGACGAATTCCTGCCGGGCCAGTTCTTCCTGGACGCACATGCGCGGCACGAAGGCGACCCCCATCCCCATGCCCACAAATTTCTTGATGGTCTCGATGGTGGGCAGCTCCGCAACAATCTGGAGCGGCGTGTGGTGGCGGGCGAAGGCTTCAATGACGCGCTGCCGGTAGGGCGACGAAATGTTGTGCGCGATGAAGTGCTCCGGCCCGAGTTCGCGTATGCTCACCGCGGCGGCGCGGGCCAGAGCGTGCCTGGGCGGCACGATCAGGCACAGTTCGTCCACGCTCACCACCGCCGATTCCAGGTCGGGGTTCTGCGGGTTGTAAGAGAGGACGCCCAGGTCGATTTCATAGCGCAGGAGTGCGCTGGGAATTTCGCGCGAAAGGCTGCGCTTCACCGCCACCTGCACGCGCGGATGGCGCTGGCGAAAGCGCTTGAGCACGGGAAGCAGATAGAGCGCCGTGCTCTCGTTCGCGCCGATCGTCACCTTGCCGCTCTCCAGCGCCCGCAGCTCCGCCAGGGCGGAGCGCGCTTCCTCCCGCAGGTTCAGAACCTTCTTCGCATAGTCGTAGAAAAGGCGGCCGGAGGCAGTGAGCACTCCACTTTTGCTGGAGCGGTCGAGCAGCGGCTCGCCGGCCCACTCCTCCAGACGATGGACGGCCTGGCTGACGGCCGGCTGGGTGCGCAACATGCGGACGGCGGCGCGCGAAAAGCTCTTCTCCTCCACCACCGCCACAAAGGCTTCAAGCTGGGTGATCTCCATGGGTCGCCTCCTATAAGTAGAGCTTATGATATCAGAAAAATTATAAACTTGACGCAGCCGTCCGACCGGTCGGACAATCAGGGGCGACGGGAAGGCCGAAAACACTCGGGAAGGTTCGCGGAGTGTTGGGGCTTTGCGGAATATCCACAATGGCCCTGCCCCCCCCCTGCTTTCAGGAGGCAAAATGCCGGAAAAAGTTTTCATCTTCGATACCACACTGCGCGACGGCGAACAATCACCCGGCTGTAGCATGAACCTGCCGGAGAAAATCGAGATGGCCCATCAGCTCGATCGCCTGGGCGTCGACATTTTGGAAGCGGGATTTCCGATTGCGTCGCACGGCGACTTTGAAGCAGTGAAGGCCATCGCGGGAGAAATCCAGCGGCCCATCGTCGCGGCATTGGCGCGGGCCAATCAGCTTGATATCGATCGCGCCTGGGAAGCGTTGAAAGGCGCCGCGCGGCCGCGCATCCATACGTTTCTCGCCACCTCCGACATTCATCTTCAATACAAACTGCACAAGACGCGCGAGGAAATCCTGAAGATGATCACTTGGTCGGTGGGCCACGCCAAATCAAAGTGCCAGGATGTGGAGTTCTCTCCCGAGGACGCCGGCCGTACGGACCGCAGCTACCTGATCGAGTGCTGCCACGCGGCCGTGGAGGCCGGCGCTACCGTGCTGAACCTCCCCGACACCGTGGGCTTTTGCCTGGAGCCGGAGTACGAACAAATGTTCCGCGACGTGCAGACGCGCGTGCCGGGCATGGACCACGTCACGCTGAGCACGCACACGCACAACGACCTGGGCATGGCGGTGGCCAATACGCTGGCGGGAATCCGCGGCGGCGCGCGCCAGGTGGAATGCACCATCAATGGCATCGGCGAGCGCGCCGGCAACGCGGCTCTGGAAGAAGTGGTGATGACCCTCCACGTGCGGCACGACGCGCTGCCCCTCTTCACGGAAATCCACAGCGAGGAGATCTACGCTTCCAGCCGCCTGCTGACCCGCTTGACCGGCATGGCCGTGCAACGCAACAAGGCCATCGTGGGCCGCAACGCTTTCGCGCACGAAGCGGGCATCCACCAGGACGGCGTGCTTAAGAACGCCATCACGTACGAAATTATTACGCCGCAGACCGTGGGCATGCCTTCGAACTCCATCGTGCTGGGAAAACACTCTGGCCGCCACGCGCTGGCCAACCGCTACGAGGAGCTGGGATATCAATTGACCAAGCCCGAAATTGAGCGCGCGTATACGCTGTTCACCCAACTGGCGGATCGCAAGAAAAACATTTACGACGAAGATCTGATGGCCATCGTGAATGAGGGATTTGAGCATCTCCCCGAAATGTTTTCCCTCAAACTTTTCCAAAGCGTTTCCTCGAGCGAAGGGCGCTCCACTGCCACCGTGGAACTCGAGAAGGACGGCGAGACATTTCATGATTCGGCCACCGGCGAAGGTCCGTGCGATGCGGCCTTCCGCGTCATCGACCGCATTACCGGTCTGCCCGGAACCATTTCCGACTTCTCCGTGCACACGGTGGGCCCGGGCACCGACGGCCGGGCGGAGGTCAGCATCCGCGCGCACTTCGAAGGGCGCGAGTTCTCGGGAAAGTGCACGAGTCACAGCGTGGTCGAGGCCGCCGCGCGTTCCTACTTGCAAGCTGCGAACAAGGCCGCGTACGAAATGAAACGCCTGGATGACGCCGCAGCGGTGGGCTCCGGTTCCGTTCACAAGAACGAAGCTGTGGACCAATTATTCCCCGGGGGATTCTGAGGGGGGCGAGATTTTTTACTTGCCAAAGCATTAATGCGCATTAAAAGGTGCTAATCGGGCATTCCGTTCGCCGCCAATCCAACGTAACAATAAGAAAATAAATGAGTTGTTATCAATAAAGGAATGCTTCTCTGTTGCCTCTCTTTCTATCGCTAACCTCAATAAAATGTTGCAATTTAGTGTCCTAGTCCTGTAAGATATAGATAATTAACGATATGCAGAGCTTGTATCGGATTGCAGTGCTGGCGGGAGACGGGATTGGGCCGGAGGTCACGGCGGAAGCCGTGAAAGTCCTTAAGGCCATTGAGGAAATCATTGGCCCGACCTTTCGCTTCCAAAACGGTCTAATTGGCGGTTGCGCGCTCGACCAAACCGCGTCGCCACTTCCTGCCGAAACTATTTCAATTTGCAACAATGCGCATGCGGTACTTTTGGGCGCGGTGGGCGGTCCGCAATGGGACACCAAGCGTCCCGAGTTGCGTCCGGAGCAAGGCTTGCTGCAAATCCGCCAGCGTCTGGGGCTGTACGTGAACCTGCGGCCCGCGCGGGTGATCGACGCGCTGGTCGGCATTTCGGCGCTGAAGCCCGATCGCGTGCGCGGAACCGACCTCGTCATTGTGCGTGAGTTGATGGGTGGGATCTACTTCGGCAATCCGCGCGGCATTTTTACCAAGAACGGCGAGCGCTTCGGCGTGAACACGGAAATCTACCGCGAGCACGAAGTGGAGCGGGTGGCGCACCGAGCATTCCAGTTGGCGCGACTCCGCCGCCACAAGGTGACCTCCGTTGACAAGGCCAACGTGCTGGAATCCTCCCGCTTATGGCGCGAGGTGGTGACGCGCATCGGCCACTCCTATCACGACGTCGAGCTGAATCACCTTTATGTGGATAACTGCGCCATGCAGTTGATCGACAAGCCCACCAGTTTCGATGTGGTCCTGACCAACAACATGTTTGGCGACATCCTGAGCGACGAAGCCGCCATGCTGACCGGCTCCATCGGCCTGCTGCCCTCGGCCAGCCTGGGTGAACACTCTGCCCTTTATGAACCGGTCCATGGTTCGGCGCCGGACATCGCCGGACGCAACAAGGCCAATCCGCTCGCCGCCATCGCCTCCGCCGCCCTGATGCTGCGTTATTCGTTGCGCATGGAAACCGCGGCCTCGGCCATCGAGCAGGCGATTGAGCGCATCCTGAAGCGCGGCGTGCGCACCGCCGAGCTACCCGGCAAGGCTCGTCCCACCTCCACCACCCGCATGGGCGACCTCATTGCGGAAGTCACCCAGAAAATCCTGAAATCCGCCCTCTCCAAAAAGCGTTAACCCCAGCAGAGTTGTAACGCAAGCCTAAAGAGCAGGTGCTACGCCGTTTCAACCCACATGCTCTTTCACAAAAGCCAGCGCCTCATCGTAAATCCGCGTCCGTTCGCTGGGAGCGACTCCATAAAGCACGTGGCCACCCCCGGGAACGGTTATGAATTTGTGCGGCACTTTGAAGTGGGCCAACGCTTTGTCCATGGCGTCGGATTCTCCATAGGGCACGTCGGTGTCGGCGGTGCCGTGAATCAAAACGGTGGGGGGATACTTTGCGGTGACATTGCGCACCGGGCAGTAGGGGTCAAACCATTTCGGCTCGGTGTCCGGGTTATGCCCCGTTACCTCCTGCGGCCAAATCCCGTTCTGGCGGCAATAGAGGTAGAACTTTCCGCGCGAGCCCGCTCCCTCGGAAACGCACGTGGTCCCGACCGCGGCGTAAGCGTCTTCTTTGGAAACGCGCGGTTGCTGCATGTAGAAGGCGTTCGGCCGGCTGTACCAGGGCCCGACGATGCCGCCATAGCCGGAGAGCGAGATGAGCGCCTTGGGGCGCGGTTTCACGCAGAAGCCGGTCATCAAGGTCAAGTAACCTCCCGCCGACCCGCCCGCCACCACTAAATTTTTGGTATCGATGTTCAAGAGCTTCGGGCCTTGCTTATGAATCCAGGTGAAAGCGTCCTGCACGTCGGAAATGATCTCCGGCAGTTTCGTTTCCGGCGCCAGGCGGTAATCGATGGAAATCAGCACGTGGTCGTTTTGCGGATTAAGCCACTTCATCGGACCCTTGCGGGAACCAATCATCAAGGCCCCACCGTGGATGTGGACGATCACGGGTTTCCGGACGCTCGGGTCCGAGCCGTAGGCGTCAAGTTTGATCTCGCAGCCACCCGCGGTTTTGTAGGTGAAAGTTTTAGGCTCGGCCGGCTCATCACCCCACGTCCAGCGCGGAACGAGGAGGGTCGCTGCCCCCGCAGCCACAGTTTTCAGAAACTCGTGTCGATTCATTTTCCTCCTCCTATCGCGTCGTATTAAATCACATCTTCAACTCATATGCTCTTTTACAAAGGCCAGAGCGCCGGCGAAGATTCGAGCGATTTCCTGCGGGGTGGACCCGCCGAAAACGTGTCCGCCGCCGGGAATGGTCACCAGCTTATGCGGAACTTCTCCCTGCGCAAGCGCCGCCTCCATGTTCACCGCGGCATCGTATAACACATCGGTGTCCGCCGTCCCGTGAATCAAGACCGTGGGCGGGTATTGGGCCGAGACGTTGCGCGCCGGGCAGTAGCGCTTGAACCATTTCGGCTCGGTCAACGGATCACGCCCGGTGATTTCCTTCGGCCACACTCCGTTTTGGCGGCAGTAAACAAAAAACTTCCCGCGCTGGTTACTTCGCGGAGGTTCAGTCAAACAAGCGGTCCCCACCGAGGCATAAGCATCTTCCTTCGAGATCGGCGTTTGCTTCACGGCGAAACCGCTGGGATGGGTGAACCAGTCCGCGATGATGTCGCCAAAGCCGGACACGGAGATCAGCCCCTTGGGCCGGGGATGAACGCAAAAGCCGGTCATCAAGGTCAGGTATCCGCCCGCCGACCCCCCGGTGACGATCAACCTCTCCGTGTCGATATTCAACAGTTGCGGGCCGTGCTTGTGAATCCAGCGGAAAGCATCCTGCACATCCCCGATGATCCCGGGCAGTTTCGTTTCCGGCGCCAGGCGGTAATCGATCGAGATCACCACATACTCGCCTTGCGGGTTCAGCCACTTGGGCGGCGCGCCCTTCCGCGAGCCCATGATGAGCGCGCCCCCGTGAATCGTCACCATGACAGGCTTGCGGACGCTCGGGTCAGAACCGTAAGCATCGAGCTTCAGTTCGCAGCCGCCCGCGGTTTTGAATGTGAATGTCTTGAAATCCGCCGGCTGGTCACTCCAAGACCATGACGGGACCAGGAGGGATGCGCTTGCTGCCGCCAGCGTCTTCAGAAACTCATGTCGATTCATGGCCCGCCCTTTTGTTGGCTCGACGGCGCGCGATTGACCAAAACCACTAGGCACGAACCTGGATTATTCACGAACCAGCCAAGAGGGGCAAGCGCGGAATCTTCAGCAGCAGGTTGCCGGAGCCCCGTAGCGCAGACCTCCGCCTTTGAGGTCTGCGGTTCTTACTTATGTCTCCACTCCCGAAACCGAGGGCAGCCTATCGTTGGGATATGTGGCTTTTGTCAGATAAGAACCGTGGACCCCAACATCGGGGGTCCGCGCCTGGCGTTTCGACATTCCTGACCAGGATCTTCCCTTTCGGACTTTCCGAGACGACAGCCCAGGCCACAAGTCCGGTATGGCCGTCATACGTCCCAGTGAATTGGTCCCGGGCGCCCCGCCATCCATGCGCAGCCATCACTTGGTTTCGGCGAGGCCTTAGTGCGTCGCGGCTTCTCCTAACCCGCTGGTGATCACTTGGCTGTGTGGTCGCCATACGTACTTATGAACTGGAGCGGGCAGCGCGGAATTCTCCCACTTGGGGCGAGATAACGCGCGGCCTGCTGCCAATCTCCGGAACCGGTTCGGCGTCAGGCTGAAATAGCAAGATGGGAAGCGAGGAGGGGCAACACGATCAGGCTCCAAGCGTCCGTACCAGCATGCATGAGGATGCATACCGGCAGATTACGACGCCACATGTAGAGGAGCGTCAGCGGCGTTCCGACGGCAAACGGTATGATCAGGGCGCTCGTCCAACCGTAGAGTCCGCCGTGAGCAAGCGTAAATGCCAGGAGCGAAATTCCAGCTCCCAGCCATCGGCTGCCGGAAAGTCTGCCGATTTCCTCGATCGCGAAGGCGCGATAGAGAAACTCTTCGCAAATACCGGCGGTGCAGACCAGCGCCACCCGCAGAGTGATGGGCAACGCGGCCATTTGCCGGAGACCGGGGAACGTGGCGGGCGTATGAACAAAGCGGCTGGCGATCCCCACAAGTGCAAATTCGACAGCGATCGCGGCGGCCATCGCCAGCACATCGCGCCGCATGATCCGGCGCACCGCGAGGTCGGTCCAAGCGCGGTGTTCGAAGCCGAACACATACAGGGCAATGAGCAGCGTTACCGTCCACTCAATCGCAATGATGCGCAGATCGTCTTGCAGGTGAGCGAGATTGTGAGACGAATGGAGCCAGGCGAACGGGAATGCCATGGCGACCACAAGAGCGAGCAGGCTTAAGCTACGATATCGAACCGTCAGCAGCGATTGACCCATGCGAATCGAAACGCAGAGCTTTGCTCTGCGCACTCCCTTCCCGGTTTTCCGCATCCCCAATAACCGGCTAATGGGCGTTTGCGTACTGCTGGAGAAACTCGGTCGCGCTCGCCTCTTGGGCTTTCTTGTAAGCCACGCACAGGTCGATGCCTTCGAGCACTTGGGTCAGAATGCGTGGCCCTCCGGTGTATTTGGTGGATCGGCCTTGAAAGAAAGTCTCCACGTCCTGGCGATGAATGGTGTCACAATAGCCCGCCGCGGCGAAAGGCACAAATGCGCCGGTGTCTGTGGGGAGCTTGGCGACCAGGGCATCCCAATTCTGTTTGATGAAATCGTAGGCAAGGTCGCGCGTCTTCGGCGATTGCGACACCCCGAACAGAATCCCCAGTGATTCTCGATTGTCGAACTCATCGGTGAGGACAATGGGCATGGCCGCCTTGATGATCTCGGCGTCCGGGAAAAGCCCCAGGCTGGAGAGTAATTCCCCGCGGAAGTTCTCGTCCTTTTCCTGCCGGGCCGCGGCGCGCATCCGATCGGACAAGGCGCGGTCGCCGTGGCGTGCGGCGGTGCTGAGCACGACTCCCACCATGTCTGGAGCAACGGCCTTATGATCATCGAGCCAGGCGCGTGCCAGATTCTTCGCCTCCGTGATCGCCTCTGGGTCGTCTGCCTCGTTAGCCACCACGCCGAGAATCCGCGGACGCAGGAGGCGCGTGTCATCACTCTCGCCCGGGTTCGCCTTCCAGCCGAGAGAACGCGCTCGACCGCCGTAGAGGTCCAGGAGGTATTGGCGATAGCGCGGCAGCAAGCTCTCAGGCACCAAATATCTGTCCTGAAGGCCCGTAGTGATCTCCATGGTTTTAGTCACCACTTGGCGCGCTGAATCCGCGGCGAAGGCTGGAGCAAGCGCCAACGCCTTGGCGAGCGGAATCTTGCCGTTGCCGGTGAGGGCCGAAATGTCGCCGAGGATCGACACTTTCTCAGGGAGGGAGAGCACACGGGCGTCATCCTTCAGGAGATCGGAAAGCAGGTCCCCCTGATAGAGAACGCGATAGTACCCGTCAGCGTCGGCGTTCGCCTCCACCCAACCGGGGCAACTCTCCGCCTTCGAGAGTTGCAGTTCCGCCGCCGTCTGTGCGAGCAGTATGCACTGGCGAGCCTCGCCGGCCCCTGCCGGGTAGCGGACGCAGACCGGTATCTTCCAGAGCTGGTTTGCCGTTCCCGTGGAGCCGAGAGGAAAGAATCGTTGTTGGGATAAGTCCAGCTCAGGCGTGCCACCATTGCACTTAAGCTGCGCCGTGACCTGCGGTACGCCCGGCTGATTGAGGAAGCTGGAGAACGCCGAAGCAAGGCTGCTATCGCCGCCGGTGAGCGCCGCCAGAAACTCGCCGGAGGTGGCGTTCTTCCACGCGTATTTCTCCAGGTAGCGGCGAATCCCCGCGCGGAACCTCTCCGGACCCATGTAGGACTCAAACATATTGAGCAGGGCGGAGCCTTTCTGGTAAGTGATCGAGTCAAAGGCGTTCAAGATGTCGTCATTCGACTGGATCGGCTGGCGCACCGCGCGCGCGCTCACCAAGGCGTCATTATCCATGGCTCCCTGGTAGCCATTCAGTTCCGAGATATTCATTTTCCACTCGGGGTGGTACTGAGTCACATTCTTGTTGGCCATCCAGGAGGCAAATCCTTCGTTCAGCCAGATATCGTTCCACCAAGCCGTGGTGACGAGGTCACCGAACCACTGGTGGGACAATTCGTGAGAGGCGACGCTCACCCAGCCGCGCTGGCGCCCCAGCGTGTCCTGGTCGGGTTTGGCGAGAATGATGCCGGACCCGTAAGTGACCATTCCGGCGTTCTCCATGGCGTCGCCGAACCGCGGAACCGCGACCTCATCGAGCTTGTCGTAAGGGTAAGGGACGTCGAAGTAGCTCTCCAGCAAGTTGACGATGGCAGGAGTTGTCTCCGCGGCATATTTGGCCTCCGCGCTGCGGCCGCGCGGAACCGCAATGCGCACGCGGACGTTCTTTTTGCCCGCCGTCCCGGCATCTACCAGTTCCATGTCGCCCACGGCCAGGGCCACCAGATAGCTCGGCAAGGGCCTGGTCTCGGCGAACTTCACGGTCTTCATCCCATCGCTTGCGTCCGTCCCGGAAACGACCGGCGTGTTCGAGATGCCCACCTGGCCCTTCTTGATGCGCAGGGTCAATTGCCAGGGGACCTTGTAGCCCGGCTCGTCGAAGCACGGGAATGCCCGGCGGGCATAAATAGCTTCGAATTGCGAGTAGATGTACCACTGGCCGCCGTCTTCCATCTGGAAAATACCTTGCTGGTCTTTGCGGCTGACCTCGCCCTGGTAGGCAACGTGGAGCGTCGCCAGGCCGGGGCCGACGGGGTGGCCGAAGTCGAAACCGATGTAGTCCTTGGGTTCGGCGATGACCTTCGCGGCGAGTTTCTTGCCTCCCGCGGTGAGCGTGGCGTCCTTAACTGTCAACTTCTCGGCATTCAGCCGGAGCAGAGGTGTTGCCTTGGAGAATTGCAGATCGATATCAATGGCGCCGGTGAAGGTGTCCTGGTCCGGGATCGCCGTCAGCTCCACGCGGTAGCGCACCGGCCTGACCACGTCAGCCGGCAGGCGCAGCTTCGGCGGCGCCGGAGATTCGTCCGCCCAGGCACAGGAGCCGGGAAGAGTTCCCCAAGCACCCGCCATGATCAGCCCCGCGATGAGGATTCGACAAAGCCGCTGCATAATTCCTCCTTCAATTACTGTCAGGGCGGCGCTACCCGCTGCGGTTCTTACCTTGGTCCCACCTTCCGAAGCCGAGGGCGCGCCTGTCGTTAGGATCTGTGGTTTTTGCGACGTAAGAACCGCGGACCCCAACGTCGGGGGTCCGCGCTACGGCGTTCCGTCCCCTAATGCTTATCCGCGGCTTTAACGGGTCTGGGGACGTGCGTTTCCAGCACCAGCAAAGAGTAAATTCGCACCGAGGGCACTTTCAGTTCCGTCGGGGCGCCGGGCGGAATGGGAATTTCAACGGCCTGTTTCGAGTCCGGTGAGAGCAAGGTGACTTTGGCGTATTTCTTTTGCGACACTACCTTGATTTCATCGGAACGTTTGAGTGGGTAATTCAGGAAATGAATCATCACGCGGCCGGTCGCGGGCTGTTGCAAGATGTTGTAAAGCACTCCCGCAGGGGCCTCCACTTGAATCGCTTCTGGCCCGGCAGTGTCGCGCAAAGCCTTGGACAAGTCATCGAGCGGTGGAATTTGCTCGTAATAGGTGACTTCTCCCTTGCCGGTCGGTCTTCCAAACCACTCGGGCGGCGTGCGCTTTTGCCCCGTCTCGTCGAGCGTCGCCGCGTCGCTGGCGGCGATTATTCTCCCGCCGCTGGTCACGTAGGTTTCCAGAGCCGATAAGGCGCGCTGCCGCACGGTCCGCGCGGTGAGCAGCGCCACGGCTTTGTAGGGCGCCAGCTTTTCCGCCGTCAGGTCGCTCTCGTAAAGGACGTTGAACAGTACATGGCGCGATGCCAATCCGTCCAGCAGCGTCACACTCTCACTGCGATTGTCCAACACCACGGCGATGGGCGCCAGGGATTTTGTTCCCGTGTAATACTGCTCATGGTCCGCGAAAAAGTGA